>Ga0181402_1000174_pt1 | contig 23385 bp, 32 predicted proteins | sample 25SPOviralmetaG_FD_130131 | JGI IMG/M metagenome (GOLD analysis project Ga0181402, IMG submission 130131) | Marine viral communities from the oligotrophic San Pedro Time Series (SPOT) site, San Pedro Channel, CA, USA - 25 SPOT_SRF_2011-08-17 | ecosystem: Environmental > Aquatic > Marine > Strait...
ATGTTTGGCTTACCTTTAGAACTCATAACCATGCTCTTCTCTACTATCCTTGGTGGCGTCATGTCTATCTGGGGGCAGAACATGAAGAACAAGCAGGAGCAACAAAAGATGATGTTGCAGACTGCACAGTTCAGAGCAGACCAAGTTAACGAAGCTAGGAACGCAGGTAAGAATGATAAACACTTTGCTTGGACTAGGCGTATCATAGCTTTATCTGCAGTGTTCAGCATTATTGTCTTGCCAAAGCTAGTAGCAGTGTGGTATCCTGAGGTTGGTGTAATCGTAGGGTACACAGAAGCAACAGGGGGTTTCTGGAACTGGTTGTTTGGCCCTGCAGAATCCGTACAGTGGCGTACAGCACAGGGTTTTGTAATCACACCTTTAGACACACATATAGTATCAGCAATCGTAGGTCTGTACTTTGGTGCAGGATTTACTAAGTAGGAAAATAAAATGGCAGTATTAGAATATAGCAAACCTATTCCAGGTTCATCCCTTACGACACACAAGATAGGTGAGCGTCAGTGGGAAAGACCGCCAGAGATTGCCTCTGTAGACGAAGCTTTAAAGTACTACATGCAGCGGTTGACTGATGAAGAGATTATTGATGACTTCATGGTAGCCATAGAGTCAGGCATTGCTATTAACCCTTTAGTAAAAACTTTGTATATGTCAAACGTTATGCGGGGCGTACATAGTTTAGATGTAGGTATACTTGTTGCCCCTGCGTTGACTGAATACTTTGCTGCTTTAGCTAGAAGCTATGATATAGAATACAAGATGTCTAACAAAGACTACAAGAAAGAGAAGCAAGAAAAAGAGAACGCTAAGATTACTATGCTTCTACAGGCTGCAGTTAAACAAGCAGATACACAGGATGAAGGTACAGCTATGTTGCAGAACATGGCAGACTTCTTAGAGCAAGAAGTACCTGAGGAAGCTATGCCTGAAGAGGCTGTACCACAAGAAGAAGTTCCAGAGGCTGAAGAGCTACAACAAGTAACAGAACCTGCTGAAGAGCCAATGCCGCCTGAGGGTGCAGGTCTTATGGCGAGAGGTGCATAACTATGGGTTTTAACTTTAAAGCATTTGCCACGGCGTTTATGGATGACCAAGCTAAGGCTATTCAGAAGCGTATCCAAGATGCAGAGGACTATGAAGATCAACAGCGTGAACTAGCTGAACGTAATAAATCTGTTGTAGGTAAACGTAGAGCCTTAGTCAACCTAGCTAAAACAGAAATCAATATGCTTAAAAAGCTAGGCGCAAAAGACAAGCACATCAATGCAGCTATTGCAGCAGGACCAAAGGCTTTGTTTGAGTTCTCACAGTCGCTACAGAAAGAAGCACAGAAGAGGCCCAGCGCTGGTGGTTCGTACACATTTAGTGAGAGTGAGCTAGATGCTTTTATTGATATGCCTGATGAGTTTTCCGCACAAGCTATGGACCCTGCTGAACATTACGCTAACTCTATTGGCCTAGCTTCTCCTTCACTAGCCAGTTACAAAGCCAAAGATCAGGGCTTCCTAAAGTCTGCGCTGGGCATGGGTCTTAAAGATTCAGCAAGAGCTAGACTGGATAAGGATGCCTACTACGAGGGCTACTCTATGATGGACATCAATGAGGTAGCTAGACAGGAAGCCTATGAGAGTATGGACCCCGGAACTTACTTCTCTTTTAGCCCTTCCAAGGATTACAATCCTGTAACTGTAGGTCCAGCGTTTAGAGAAGCATATGATGATGCGGGTGAATTATCTCAGGCTGTAGAATCACAACTGCGTAGGCAGTTTCCTGCAGAGGCAGACTACCAAAAAGAAAAAGCTAGGATTATTGCACGTCAAAAAGCAGGTGTTGTAGATGCGTATGCTCAGCAGTTTGGTAAGCGTTTCTTAGAGGATACATCTATTAACCTACAAGGGCTAATGGGTGATGATTTGTATCAAGCTACATACATGAATTACCAAAGCCAAGATGACTTGGAAAGATATATTGTAGATGGCTTGCTTGACCTACAAGATGTTAGCATTGGTAGTACTATTAAAACAAAGGACGGTGAAGGCAGGATTGTAGAGCTTACACTAGGTGAAGGCGATCAAGTTTCTCGTATGAAGATAGACGGTAGAGTTGTAAACGATGACGAAGTAGCTGCCCTTGTAGCTAACCTACAAAAGCAGGGGCTTCTAAGTCAGTCCTCTATAGCTGTAGGAGATAAGCCTCTACCAGAAACGGCACCTGAGGTAGATCCAGAAAAGGTATTCTTTCCAGGTGATGACATTCCAGATGGAACCTTTGACGGTAAACTACACTATGTAAAAGAAACAGATAAGGGTAGAGGTGTAGCCTTAGGTGTACCGCCAAGACCTGCAGAGGGTCTATTCGCTGAGTTTAGAGGCTCAGGTATGGATGGTGCAACCAGAGATAAGATACTCTCAGGTGAGATGCCTGTACCCGATAACTTAAAACCTAGTCAGTGGGATGAACTATTTGGAGAGACACATAATCGTGACGGTTTTCCTAAACCAAGCGCAGCACCTGAAAAAACAGTTGACAATACTTCTCAAATAAAGTATACTAGAGAAAACCCTTATACTTTTGGAGATTTTCGTTCTAATGAAGCTGAGAAGATATTCAATAATCTGCCTATTGGCTCTTACTATATTGATCCTTCCGATGGAAAATTATATAAGAAAGAGTGACATGGAAAAAAGTTCTTGGAATACAGGCAAGTTAGTTAGTAATACCACTACGGAAAAAAGTTCTTGGAATACAGGAAAGATAGTTAATGATCCTGTAGAAGCACCCGCTCTTGTAGAGAAACCACAAGCACCTGTACACACAGGACCGTTTGAAAGTAAAGCAGCTTTTGTAAGTGCAATACAACCTTTAGCTAAACAGCTATCTCAAGAGTTAGGTATTGATGAGCGTGTTATCATTGCACAAAGTGCTGTTGAAACAGGATGGGGTAGTAAGGTAAAAGGTAATAGCTTCTTTGGTATCAAGGCACATGGCGGTGAAGGTATTGACTTTACTACACATGAAGTTGTCAATGGTCAAAGAGTTAAGATCCAAGACACCTTTAAGGCGTATGATAGTTTAGCTGATAGTGTACAAGGCTACGGTGCTTTTTTACAAGAGAACCCACGCTACAAACCTTTCCTTACAGCTACTACACTAGAAGAACAAATTGCTGCACTAGGTAGATCAGGTTACGCTACTGACCCTGACTACGCAAAGACAGTACGAAGTATAGTTAAAGGAAAAACTCTCAGAGAGTTAGGTGGTTATGAATGACAAACCAAGTTGATATATTTAAGAAGTACGGACTAGGTGAGGGAGGCTTTGCAAAAGTAGAGCCGCCTATGCACAGGCATAGCTCCATTGTGTTAGACAATGAAGAGGAAGTCTTTGATAGTCCTGTACCTGAGGGTCAGAAGTTAAAGAAGAAAGACCTGTATAGATACGAAAACCTCAACACCATACGTGACTACATGTCAGCCAACAAAGGCGCTGACTATATGGACATGGATGAGGAGACTCTAGTAGAAGACTTTGTTGACCACATGCGTTTCTTTAATACTAACGCTGTGTCTACTGCAGGTGAGGTACGCTTTATAAGTAAAGCGGATGAGAACACTAAAGCTATGGCTGCACAGGCGTATAACTTGTACGACAGCTTAGGTAATGTGTTTGTCAATGACGGTATATATGGTGCGTTAGACGGTGTGAAAGACTACGTGTTTGCTGCAGCGTCAGACCCTACAAACTATGTAGGTGCTCTTACTGGTGGTTTCGGTAAGGCCGCTGCACTAGGTGTAACACAAACAGGTAAGGCTGCAATCAAGCAAGCCGCAAGTCAGGCCGCTAAACGTGCAGCACAGAGTGGTGCTACTAAGCAAGCTGCTGAGAATGCTGGTATTGAGGCTGGTACTCTAATGGCTCAGAAGATGATAGCTAAGAGTGCATCTAGTAAAGAAGTCTCTATGGCAGCACGTAAGGCTGCAAAGAAAGCTAAGGCAGAAGTTAGACTTCGGGCTGCACAAAATGCTGCATCAGGTGTAGCTAAAGATGAACTAAAGAAGGCTGGCAAGAGGGCTGTACTACAGACTACAGCAATTGATGCTCTTGTTGCTGCAACTCAAGACAATGCTATACAGCACATATACCTAGACGTAGGTGCTCAAGAAGAATACAGTGAGTTACAAACAGGTTTATCTCTTGCGCTGGGCGGCGTAGGGGGTGGCTTGCACTACGCCTTTGGTAAGTTTGGCGGTGCGTCAGGCTTAGGTGATGCTGTACAAGAAGCACAGATAGCAGGACGTGCAGAGAAGTCAACTGAGTTAGTAGACAGAGCTAAGATTGCTTCACTAGACAAAGACATACAGGCTGCAGAGGCTATGCCAGCAGCAACTAAAGGTCAGAAGACAGCTAGAACTAGAAAGATAAACCAGCTTAAAGCAGAGAAGCGTAGACTAAAACGTGAGACTATAGGTAAGCCTTTGTTGCCTGACGTTAAGGATCAAGATAGAGCATCTAACGCTATCAAGGATGGTATCAAAAGATGGGATGAAAAAGTCAAAGCAGGTGAGGAAGTCTTAGAAGAGAATACCGCTATACCTGAAACTCTCTTACGTCAAATTATGTTAGGTGATGGTAATAAGGGTGGTGTTGTAGAAGTCTTTAGGGATAAAGGTATAAAGATTCGTAGGGACACTAAGGTGTCTGACATTATGACTAACCTGTTAAGGTTCATGCCAGAAGAAGAACTACAAGAGATCTCTGGATTGTTCAGAAGTCGTGTAGGTGTAACACTAGGCGAGGCTGCTGACTTAGGTGTGGAGATTGGTGAGATTATTGCAGCAGATGTATCCAGAGCAGGACGTAAGCTTGCAGTTATGTCTCAGGTTAGACGCACTATAGACGGTGGTGTTGTAGCTGGTAACGAGATCCTTAAAGAAACACTGAACAGTAAAGAACTACGTGACACACTTGAGTCTGAGTTTGCTGCAGCTAGAAAAGCTAAGCGTTTTTCTTACGGTCAGAACGTATGGAAACGTATGTTGGTTTCATCTCCTGCTACTACAGCCGCAAACGTTATGGGCTTCGGGCAGTTTTTTACTGGTCAGGTTGTAGCTGACACTATGTCATCTGGTCTTCTTATGGTTGGCGCTGCAGGGCGTTACGGTATAGGCGACAAAGTAGGTGCAGATAAACTATTCCGACAGGCTAAGGTCTATCGTCAAATACAAGCTCAAAAGATGAAGAACTTTGCTGACCCTTTCACAACGCACGATGCTTACATGAAGATGATGCAAGAGATCAAAGATGAAACGGGAAAGTCAGACATTCAAGGCTTGCTGTTTGAAACAGTAGCAGGGGGAGTAGAACGTAGCGCTAAGCGTTTTGGTATGGACCCAAATGATCCTTATTACAAGAATATAGAAAGACTTACAAACGCATCTATGAATATTACAGGTGTGCGTATCCAAGATACATTCACTAAGTCACAGATGTTTATGACTGAACTAGACAAGTACCTACAGTTAAAGAAAGAAGTATCACTCAAGACAATTCTTAAAGAAGGTAGACTAGAGGAGATAGACGATGACGTTATTGGTGCTGCTATTGACACGACACTACGGTCTGTCTTTTCCAAAGACTACACGACAAAAGATCAAGCCTTCGGAGAGATAGCTAAGTTTGTAGAGAAAGCTTCTAACACCCCAGGTTTGGGAACTATCATACCGTTTGGTAGATTTATGAACAACGTTGTAGCTACAGCTTATCAATGGGGTCCAGCATCATTGCTCCCTGCTGCATCACGTATAGCTAAAGAAGGAGACATTCAGTCTATTGAGGCTATGTCTAGAGCTTTAGTTGGTACAGCAGGGTTAGGCATGGCTATGATGTACTCAGAGAAGCAAGAGAAACAAGGCCTAGCTTTCAACGAGATCAACACAGGTGGTGGTACTATCATAGATGTGCGTAACGTATTCCCTATGTCAGCTTTCTTAGCTATAGGACGTGCCGCAAACCTAAGACGTAAAGGCGAGCAAATACCTAAAGAGCTTATGCAAGAGGTAGGAAACCAGCTTGCCATTGGTCAGGTTGCAAGAGATGCACAGTTTGCAAACGATCTGTTTAACATTATGGACATGGTATTTAATGCAGAAGGCGGTAACAGAAGTAAAAGTTTGGACGCACTGTGGAAATCTTCAGGTAATATTGCTGCTGGCTTTACTCGTCCACTTGATGCAGCTAACAGAATGGTAGGCTTCCTGACTGACACGGATACAGCTAAGGATGTTAGACAAGCTAAGGGTGGCGCAGTGTTTACACAGAGCGCAACTAAATACTTTGACAATATTTTAGAAGTACTAATAGGTGAATCGGAAACAATCACTGGTGAAAAGCTACGGGTAGCTACACGTAAGGGTGATGTATATGACGCTAATCCATTGGCTAGGATACTAGGTATCAACGTCAAGAAAGGTAGAACAGCAGCAGAGAAAGCATACTCTCTGTCTGAACTACAGACGTGGACAGCAGATCAACGGGGTAAGATTCCTATGTATGACAGGATCTTTAACGAGTCAATTGCTCCTATGCTAGAACCTAGAATGACTAGACTTCTAAAGGATGAACGGTTTACTGAGGGGAAAGGTTTACCTGCAGGTGCAAGCTTGCTGCAGTATCGTAGAGATAGGGTAAGGCATGAGCTTCAAGAGGCTCGTAAAGAAACACGAAACATGTTAGACTATTACGAAAATCCTGGTTTCTTGGATCGGTTACGCTTTAAGGCTTCCACTAAGGGTACTAAAGAGCAACAAGCAGAAGCTCTCAATTATATGAAGCGTAACGGTGTCTCCTCTACAGAGGTACGAGATTTTAACTTCAGAGAGTTAAACATGTACAACTCATACATAGATCATCTGAATTACCTAAAGAAGGGTAACTAAGAAAAGAAGAGGGGGCCACGACAGCCCCCTTTTTTTATTTAAGTTTAGTTACTTCCGCTGCATGTCTAGCTAATAAGATAGCATCTTCTATACTTTGCAGTGCTCTATCTTTTGATTTAGATTCATACAGGCTAGTAGATATGTGACGCTGGGCAGGTATCAATAAGGTAACTAACTTATCGTAGAACTCTTCCTGCCTAGCTCGTGTGTGCTTTTTGGCTTCTTCTTCTATGTTCACATTATACACTCTCTGGTATTTGGAAACAGTATGTTTTAGCTGTAGCTGATGGTCCTGGTTTTGAATCTTCTAAGCGTGTTTCCATTTTAGAACCTACCGCATTACAAGAATCACTATCCATGAACAAACCATTAAAGGCATGTACCTGTACCTTACCTTCAAACATCATAACTAGCAGTAAAGCATACATACTAGAACCAACTCTTCACTTGATCAATCAAAGCTGGCCCGTGCTCCGCTGCTAAGTTAACTACTTCTCCGATAGCTACCATACCGATAGTTGCTACTGCCATAAATTCAATACCTGTCATTTTACTTCTCCTTTGGGTTTAAGTTAGATCTACTACTTCACATACATCACCAGTACAAGCCATAGTCTGCATTGCAACAGTGTTGTCTTCTTGTTCATAGTCAGAGAGCTTACTCCAATCAATCTTCTCTGGCATAGAACTTAATAATACTTCATACTCTTCCTTTGTGCAATCCTGATATGGCGCTTGCTGATAAGTATGATCTGAGTGTGGCAAAAAAGACACACCTGACATCTCGTCAAAGTGCTCATACACAAACGCACCTACATGCATCCACTCAGAGTCACGCACTGATATAGTCACGCTAGGTTTGTGCTCACACCAATGACGCTGATAGGTAAGCCAAAGATCTAGTTGCTCTAGGGCTGTCATATCATTACGTGTTACCGCACCTGCAGGTGACTTCTGTGGGAAGCTGAACACAGTAGTTGTATCACCCTTCATAACACATGGCTCATTAGGAATACCTTGATCCTTCATAAGCTGTGTTAGTGGATCTTTGTTATCACCACGGACAGTACGGATATAATAGGGACTGTGGCGAGCATGTATGCCAGAGGCACTATCCACCAATTGTGAGACTGTTCCCGAAGGCTTGACGCATGTAATCGCAGCAGCCACAGGTATACCAAGACGTTTAGCCCATTCAGCATTAGTAGCCACAGCAAGGGAACGTAGGTGTTCAAGTGTTTTCTCCAATCCTCTATTCTCAGATGTCATTAAGGGGTTGTCCATTATTCCTGTAAGCGACACACCCAACAGACGCTCTTCTTCGGTGTTCTTGCTCCACACCTTACGCAAGTATGGAAACTTTGTGTAGGCCGACTGGATTGTTCCAAGGATCGTTGCGATACGTACCTTGCCTTCCAAGTTTTCAATGTTATCTGTGGCACGTACAACAACTTCCGTAAGATTACAGAACTGGTACGGACGCAAGATGATCTCGCTGCACGGGTTGGTCCCAAACTCATAGTGAGGGTCACGTCTACCATTCTTTGCAGCCTGTACTTTACTTGCCTGACGATTGAATACACCACGTTCTCCTGACTTGCTTTCTACTAAGGCTTGCCACTCACGCATAAACGTTTCCATGTCAGGCTTCTCAGTGTAGCTTACAGAGTTATTCGCTAACGCACGATGGGCTGCTGTTTCCCACCACTGACCTGACTTAGCGTGACGCATACGATCATCACTTAGGTTAGACAAACTAATCATAGCACTACGGCGTACACCACCTACTACAACGATCTGACCAATGAAGCACATCAAGTCGTGACACTCAATGCTAGATAGCCTACGTCCTTGTGCGTTCTTGAATGTTGCAATGGCAAAGTTAAACAGTTCAACTAAAGGCGCTGGGCCACTAGCTCTACCGCCAAACGTTTTAAGTCTAGACCCTGCAGGACGTACCAAACCTATGTCCCACTGAGGGATTTCACCAGCCCAGAGGAGTGCCAACAATTGTCTGAAAGCCTTAGCCCAACCTTCCTTACTGTCTTTGACAACGATTGTAGTCTCACTGTCGAACAACTCAGGGACTTCAGGAAGCTTACTGATGAACTGCCGCTCAACACTGAAGCCAACACCAGTACCACACAAGAGAATAAACATAGCCTCGTCGAAGGACTTAGGGTCATCTACGGGTAGGTAACTACAGTTATACCCTGCAGTATTATCACGAGATAGAGCAGGGCCAGCAGTCATCATAGCTCTCATAGATGGCATAACATCTAAGCTTAGTATAGCGTCACGCATTTGATCTACGTAGCTATCATGCCCTGCCTTGGGACGTACTACATTATTCATGTAGCGCTCTACTGTTTCACTCCAAGACTCACGCCCTTTGTTATCAAAGTATTTAGCGTACCTAGACTTATGAATGAATGACTGATAGTCAGTCGGTAAGTAATTATCCATTATCGTTTATCCCCATTTCCTTTTATAGTTCCTCTTTCTTGTCGATCTTTTAACTTCTTTAAATTATTCCTAGCTATGTCTGACAGGTCTACATTTAAGTCACGACACAGTGCTGCTATGTACCACAGGCAGTCACCTATCTCATCCGAAATACCTTCACGATCAAAGCTACCATCACGTAAGATCTTCTTTACTTTGTTAGCTACCTCACCTGCCTCTGCTGCTAAGCCCAGCGCAGGGTAGATAACTTGATGTTCTACTTTGTAGATAGCAGTAGACGCTGCCATTTCTTGATACTCGTTTAGCAAGTAATCAACATCGTTAAACCTTTTGAAAGCATCAATATCTTCTTGACTGATCATACTACCATCTCTCCTTTATATTTAATCTGTCTATCTCTACATCATCTATGTCGTGGAACGTATTATGTATTAGATCATATAAGTCTTCTGTATGTGCATCCTCTACAAGCGATAAGATATTACCATCTTCTTCTACTTCAAGAGTGAAGGTAACACTGTACTTCTTTCTCATTTATGTCTCTCCTTGTAGTTATCAATGAGCCAACCTAGATACACCTTCGCTTTCTCTAAGTCTTCTAAACCATTCTTGTATTCGTGACGCCACATATACTTCAATACATTACCTGCCATGTATGCGCTTGTGCCATGCATTGAACTTGCCATAGCACGTATAGCTTCAATACATTCTATCCCTGCCTGATTGTAGTGGATAGGTTTCGTTACTGGATCTGTCATGTTAAGCATTCCCTAAAGTCTTAGTAAACCTAGTAAGTTTCACAACCTTACCGTCTGTCCCTTCTACCTCTTCATACATCTCTTTTACGTCATTGTCAAGACCCATTACTTCATTTCTGTAATCTTCTACCTCACGATATAAGTCTTCGTCATCCTGTGCCATCTGTAAGAAAGCACCCATGAGTGTAGCTAAGTGAATGAGATAGGCTAGATCCTCTACGCACATCTTATTGTTTTCACCTACGATTAAACCTGTAGCTAACTCTCCTGTCCAAGCACCTTTTTTGTCAAACTCTACAGGCGATAGTATCAGTGCAACTTCATCTTCTTCTATTGTGCGTGTCATTTCTTTATCTTCTCCTTTAGGGTTATCGTCTTAGCTTTAATAACTCTACCCTTTTCTTTGAGCCATTCTTCGGGTATCACACGGTGCGCCCATATGAAACCATTCTTGTCACACCAGTTGCAGTACCTAGTCTTTGATCCCTTGTAAAGCTTAGCCATAGAGTTACTAAACACAAACCTTATGTCTAGCTCAGGGTGTTGCTTACGTACCTCTAAGTGCTTACGTCTGTCCTCACTATCAAAGATACCCTTAGTCTCAATGATGATACCATTGTCTAGCATAAAGTCAGGCGTATAAGTTCTATATCTCAAGTCTTCCCACTCAATCTTTAGAACCTCGTACCTGACTTTACTTTGCTTATCCTTTAGATACTCAGCTACTTCTCTTTCAAGACCGCTGCGGTATCGTCTAGAATTATGTCTTCTCTGTTTCTTCACTGGCAATTGATACATACTCTACTGTTGGGGGTGTCTTACCACCTTTGTAAACTTTAGAAGGCAGAGCCTGTAAGTCAGGCCAGCATTTATTCTTGTAGTCACACCATCCACATGTCTTGCATAGCTTCATGTTGCCACTAGCCTTGCCTCTGTATGTCTCAGGCACAGCTTCAAAGCAGCGCTCAAAGGGTTTGTCTTTGTCTATGTAGTCATAGGCTTCCTCTATCTTTTCTAGTACGTGATCTGTATCAGCCTCACTAGCAGAGACATACTTGAAGTCACCGTTAACTTTGTTGACTACCCACCAGCCACCGACTTCTTTGTCTGCTGCCTTAGCGTAACCTACAAGCTGTGATACATAGCCAAACGTATCGTCACTGTTAAGGGTATGGAAGTCATTAAACTTATTCTCGTATGACCAAGGAGAGGCAGACTTAATATCATCTACCTTACCGTCAAGCACCATGTCGTACTCTCCGCTAATCTCCTTACCGTTACCTAAGTCTAGTGTAACCCTGTCGTTACCTTGGAAGTGTACCTTAGCACCACGAAGGATACCCTTGAACACAGCCTCTACTATGTCGCCTATCAACATGTTAATCTTGAAAGACACAGGCTTAGCTTCCGCTACATCAGGGTGGTTCTTCTGCATCCACAACTGACAGGTAGGACGCCCAATGTTGGACATCCTTAGTTTAAACTCACGTTTCTTTGCGTCATCCTGGAACTGTTTAGTAAGAGCTTCCTGCACATCAGCAGCTACCTCTGCGATAACTGGTGCTGGCATAGAAGCCTTACCGTCTAGGACATCACGAAGAAAAGAGTGTACTGCTATCTCCGCTACATGCTGCATTACTCAAAGTCCTGCACGTCTACGATGTTAGCTACGATTGCACTATCCTCATCAGAGATACGCTCTACGTTCTGCTCTTCCCACTTCTTGAGAATGTACTCATTGCTACGCTGTACGTAGTCCATAAAGTTCTGCAGTACATCGTTATCCCCATCAGAGAAACCTACAGTAGCACCCAAGGAAGCTGACACTACAGCAAACTTAGTACCGTTAGGCATAGTGCGTTCTTCTGGTGTCAGGGTGACAAGGTTTTCTACTGGTGAGATACGCTTACTCATAAGCTTGGTAATGGTAGCATCAATAGACTGTAAGCTCTCACGGTTCTTAACATCATAAACAAAAGGTACTTCTCCGTTGTGCTCTAGCACAGGATCACCACCCTCAACGAAGGCATCCTTGAACACAGCCATACCCATGAGTACCTTGTAACGATTAACACTACGAATGAAGTCTTGCTGATCTTTAGGCAGTGCTGCAAAGTCTTTGATGTAACCTGACGGACGCCCTAAGTTAAACGTACCTTGAGTATCTTTCAAGTCCATGTTCAGATTGTTAGCCATCACAGATCGTTGGAACATATTGATAGAGCTATCCCATTTCTGCCAACGCTGACGCTCAACAAAGAAGCGAACATCCAAGTTACGTGCAAGGAACTGTTCGTCCCCTTTCTTAATCTTAAACACAGGAGAGTTAGCAACCTTACCGTCAACTACTTCTTGAATAACTCCAGTAGTTATACGATAAATATCTACTGAATTAGATGTGTTAGTACTAGGTGAGAACCCCATTGCATCTGCGAGGTTCATGTTTTCTACACTGAGTGGAACTATATTGTTCATGTATTATCCTTTTCAATTTTAGTTAGAAGCCATGTTATACCACTAAACGTCCTTTGTGTCAAGCCAATTCGGACCTATCTTAGCTTCTAATAATAGTGGTACATTCATCTTTACGTTATAGGCTTGCTCAATTAGTGAATCCAAACATTCATTTATGTCTGTAATTATTTGTAATACTTGATCTTTCTCATTAGGATGTACGTCTATAACCATTGAGTCATGTACACTATTCACTATGCATGACTTAAAACTATTTAGTCTAGCGTCCATCTCGTTGAGTACGACAGGTACTACATCACCTGTAGCAAAGCCCTGCACAGGGTAGTTCTTGATCATCGTAAAGTGTGAAGGTGTACCGTTAGGCCTACGTGTAACCTCAGGGAAAGCGTACTGTCTGCCACTGACGTTGGTGATCTTGTTAAACCTGATGGCTTCATCACCTAGCTTCTTGTGCCACTCTGCTATACCTTTGTACTTCTTATTGAAGTGCTCGTAGTATGCAGCCTCTGCCTTACTTCTACCATAACCAGTAGCGCCAAAGAGCGGAGCAAAGGTGTGAGCCTTAGCGTCCTGTCTACCTGTTGGTTGACCTGCATCACTGATAACCTTAGCAGTGTAGGCATGTACGTCAAACCCTGTGTTGATCTCATCAATAGCTACCTTGTCCTGTGACAGGAACGCTGCGACACGGAACTCAAGCTGTGCAAAGTCAGCCTCAATTATGGAGCCTTCGGGAAACCTGGACACGAACACTCGTTTAATAGGGAAGGTGCCGCCTCTTGGCATATTTTGCATGTTGGGATTCCGTCCAGAAAATCTACCCGTATTGGTGATATGCTGGGTAAGGGTAACGTGGAGTAGTCCGTCTTGTTTAGTGTGGGTGGAAATACCATCGACAAAGCTAGACAGATAACTACTAATAGCAGAAAGCCTTTTAACATCTTCAAGGAAGTCCTTTGCTGATTCCATGTTGTGATTGTTAGCTGTTGCAATAAGCGCATCTAGTTTATCCTTTCCTGTAGCGAAGCCGTTGTAGCTAATCCATTTACGTGCGGGTGGTGGGTTGAACCCTAAGCCAGCCATCTCTTTAGTCTCTTTAAGTCTGTAGCCTTTACCACCACAGTCAGGACAGGCATTACCTTTCTTAAAAGGTGTACCGTCTTTCTTAGTCTTAAATGTTTTACCTGTACCGTTACATGTACCACAGTGTAGCGCAACTGTCTTACGCATCAAGTCACTGTTAGCCTCAATGATATTCTTGTAGTCTGCTGCATTGTCAGCGTACTCAAACAAGTCAGACCATTCTTTTTTGTTGTGTATCCTGCGACTAAAGATAACTTGCGATAGTTGCTCTGGACTGTTCAAGTTTATAGGGGTAGCCCCCATTAACGCTCGCACTTTTGTAGACAGTCTCTGCTCAATATCGGATTTCTCTGCTTGGAACTCAGACCTGACGTGTTGGAGGGCGGCTCTATCCACCCTGATTCCTGACATGTACATTCGTGCCAAGGTGCGGCAGGTGTTGAAGGTAATACCCTTGATACGGTTGAGGGAATCTGAGGCAGGTTCTGCGTAGTCTCTTTCGGCTGCTTCGTACAGTTCACCAGTAGTACGCAAGTCACACTCAAGGTAGTGACTAAGTTTATCCAACGGGATTTCATTTGTATTGTATCCTTTCTTGTAGTACTCTTTGAGTGTGTCATCCTTCTGATGATCTAGGTTCCTACGGATAGCGCACTGCTCTAGGCTTAGCGGTTGCTTCTGCCCACGTTGTAAGATGTACTCAGCAAGCATGGTGTCATAGATGTCACCGTCATACTTGAAACCTGTAGCCCACAGCCACGACAAGTCATACTGTAAGTTGTGACCTATGAGCAGGGTTGTAGAGTCTAACCATCTCTGTAGTGTGTATTTGTTTTTCGTAGTGTCGTTACGCTCTGAGTGATCAAAGCAAAGCAGATCCTTATCGCCTGTCTCTAAGCACAACACGCCTACCTCTGTAAGAGTATTGGCAGGTTCAAACGGATCGTTAAAGATCTTACCGTTACGTAATGTTATACTATTCTCTACGTCTAATACTCGTTTCATTAAGCCATGTACCTCGCTCTTGCTCCATCCAACTCACAGTGTACAACACCATGCCATCCACCACGTAGCTTGTTCTTAGCTATGTTCAAGTGGCGCTGGGTTTGATTGTTTGTACTTACATCATTGGGATCAATAGTAGCTGTGTGTATCTTACCTTCGTTTAACTCAGGGTTCTTTGAGATAAGAATCATCAGGTCTGCCTCTGCTGCTTTACCTGTTTTACTACCTTCTAACATTGATTGATCCACGTACACCTTACCTTCCGCTACTGCTGATAGCTGTGACATCCATATGATTGCACAGTCATACTGCTTAGAAATGTTCCTAGCATGTATCGCTGCCTCTTTCAAGTACACATCTGACTTATCTGTATTACGTGTTGCAAATTTATCACCCATGTCTAACACTAAGATGTCAGGCTTGTATGCTTTGACGATAGCCTCAACCCAAGACATATCCTTACCTGTGCTGTCATAGATCTTGATGTTGTCATGCACTGGTTTGTACCGTGTGTTAGCTAGGGCGTAGTTACCCTTGACTTCTTCCATTGACATGTCCGTAGCTGCACTGAGATACCTAGCACCTACACGAGAGTAATGCTCCTCGTTACACAGGATGATACACTTTGCACCCTGCCTGGCGAATCCACCCTCAGAGGCGATAAGAGAGGCGTGGAAGCTGGTCTTACCTGTGTTAGGCCTTGCACCTACAATCACCAAGTGACCACCACTGATGCCCTCTACACGGTTGCGTAGGGATGGTATGTTGAACTGCCACTTAGACTGAATGTCATTGGCCTCTAGTAAACTATCAATAGAGATGTCACCCCAATCAACCTTGAGGTTTGGCATGAAGTCATCTTGATAGTCAGACAGTAGCTTACGCATAGGCTCTAGAGTATTCTCTGCACCATTTACATACTGGAAGCCTAGCTTAGCTATCTCTTCTCCGACTAGCTGCTGGAATAACTTAGCTAATACTTCTTGTGCAATGTCCTTTGATAGGGACTGCTCATGTCCTATCTTCTTGAATAGATCCTTGTACATATCTTTGTTGGATGTAGTAAGAACGTTACGTGTAAAGAACAGCGCTTCAAGTTCAGCAGGTGTAATGGTCTTATCGTACTGCTGCATAGCGTAGTCTAAGGTGTTCTTGATCTTACGAACCTCTTTAGTAAAGAGCTTGTCAGGAGTACGGATACCTTTATGGTTCTCATAAAAGCCCTTGTCCATCAAAGTTCTAATCAGTGCTAATTCCATTAGCTTTATTCCTCTCTATAGCTCTCTTCCGTTCATCATCATCAAACTCTCGTATGTTATTCTTGAGGTCTGATAGCTCTTGGTCTTTCTTTCTTAACTGCCTTGATAGTAAATCATTCTCTTTCTTTAATTGTTTGATCTCCCATCTCATATCTTCTATTGTTCCAGCCATGCTCATAGTACTACTCCTCTTCTAAACAAAAGCCACACATGTCATTCTGCGCTGGGCCACCACAACTTACACAGGTCTGCCATTTCTTTTTACTTCTATTTGATTCTGATTCTAAACCAGCCTCTACTAATGTTATAAACCCTACGTTAAATACCGCTGCGAATGTCTCAGGATCACACTCTACTTGTAGTGTAGCACTGCCATCCTCATGCTCTTCTATCTCTGTCACCTTGACTGGTTTGTTTATATACTCACTCATCTTTTACTCCTATGCATGGCAGCAAGATAGTCTGCTTACAGTAACGTGGGAACTCGTCATATGTCATAGCAATTAATACCGGTAGACCTGCTATTATAAATGCGACTATGGCTGATGCCTTGATTGCACCGTTAATGTTACCTCTCATCAGCCGTTCTCCCTTAGTGCTTTCCACGAAACAGGAAACAACTTACTCATCTCGTAGTTAATATCCCAAGCTACATACTGAGTCTCTGCTTGTGTGTCACCCTTACAACGTAAGTTACACATATCAGCAAACGCATCCAAGCTACCTGACCAGTACCACTCAGTCATCATAGACTGTGGCAGTACCATACGTGCCTGTTCAGGTGCTACGTTAGAGGCAAGCATGTTCGTGTATACTGCTAGTGCATGTTTGCAGTAGTAATCAATCTCACCAACACCATCTTGGTCAAACTCAACAACACCCTTCGAACCTTGCTTCTTGTCAGCACTACGTCCACGCCATTGATCAGGCACATAAAACTCAGGCTCATTATCCACATACCTACGGCTGATCTCATTCCACCGTAGAAACTTATGCTTCACAAGTTGCCTAGCTACAAAGACTGGTGCCTTGATGTGGAAGCTGGCAAAGCAATGACCGAATGGGCTGATGTGCTTGTGCTTAGCTAAGTACTTGATCAGCTTAGCGTCCTTGTCTTTCAACTTAGGTGGACCCCATACATCACTCGTATCCATCTCACTCTGCTTACCAAAGCTTACACGAGCAGCATTAGCTACTGTCAAGTCAGTACCCATGTGATCTATGTATGTTACTTTAATCATTTGTTCATCTCACTAACTATAATGTATATAAAACCTGCGATTAAAAATGCAAGTATAGATGCTGCTGCTAGTGCCTCAGTCAAGTGTCAACTACCTTAATAATTCTAGTGCCTGATCTTCTGTTATCTTAAACCATTCACCTTTACGTTCACCTTTACGCTCAGCGTACTTGTGTGCGTCACGCTCAGCCTTGTTACGATCATCAAAGTAAACTGAATGGATCAACTCATAGTCACGCATAGGTGAGCTTGTTTGGTAGCCGTTGAGTCTATCCTCTGCGTCTACTGCCTTGCCAATCTTAATCCACTCAGGCCATGCAGCATTGCGGATAGCGTACACATAACCTTCAAGGATCTGTTTGTCTTTCTGTAAGGCGCTGAAAGCTGCGTCACCAAATGATTTGTAGTGACCTGGTTTATACAACGGATGTTTCTTTGGTATGTATTTACCATTTACAAACATGCGCTGTGGATTGTTTCTTGGGTTGCTCTTGTTGTTACGATCCTTTTGTATATCAGAAGTGTTACCTTCTTGATAATACTTTGTCTTACCTGTTCTAGGATTTACATCAAGTTCTCTCAGTAAAGTCATCTCTAACTCCTTTGTGTTTCTCTTTACGTACTGGTTTAGGTTTCTTTTTATCAGGTATAACCTGAGGTTTATACTTAGGCTGTCTTAAATCTTTAGCCATAGGGTTTGTCTTGTTCTTCATAGGCCAGCTTCCTCAGTTCATCTAAGTCCTCAGGCCTCTCGTACTTCAAGTCATCCTGTAAGTACAACGCATAGCTAGGTAGACCTGTCCACATCTCTATCTCTTTCTTGTAGCTCAACGTCTTCTGTAAGGCATCAGGGTCAAGCGCAACGATAACTTTTGTTGCGTTGTCTTGTATATACTCTAAGTGTTTATCTGTCAAGCTAGTCCCAAGTATAGCAAACCCAGCCGAATTGGGTAGCTTCTTAGCCACAGTGATAGCACTAATGACATCCTCTACCACAACGTATACACTATTACGGTCAGACATAGAGCGTACATAATAGTCTGCACTACCCCCATACCTGTACCACTTTGGTATAGCACCATCAAGAGCACGTCCAATAGCATCAACAACAGTACCATTGTGTACTATAGGAAACACCGCACGTTTATCTTTAACGTCATACATTAGTGACTCACCAGCTAAGACAGGCCACCGCTGCTTGAACCTACGCATGGTAGCGTTGCCCTCTGTAGTGATATGTTCTGGATAAACAAAGGGCTGTAACTCTTTGTTATCACTGGATGATTCTAGTAATGGTTTCACGAAGTAACTCTCCAACTCTGCTCGTGTCATGTCTGTGTCGAACCTACCGCCAACATCACAGGCTAACTTGAAGCAGTTGTACTTCAAGACACCCATCTCCATTGATGCAGTAAAGGTATTCTTGCTGTTGCAAAACGGACAGTCACCACGATGCGGCCCGTTCATTGCCATATCTTCTGCGTACTGCCTGTGTTGCTGCCAGATAGTCATTCTTTCTCCTTGAATGCACTGCGCTGGGCTAGTGCTTCTGATGCACCAGTAAAGGTGTGCTTGATGTAAGGCGTAAGGCTTTGGATGTTAGCGTGTCCACTCACCTGCTTGATCTGTGTAATGTCAACCCCTGCCTCAACCATCTCAGTGATAGCTGTACGGCGCATGTCCATAGCGGTTAACTCTTTAGGTAGACCTGCCTGTTCTTTGATCTGATTAACATACATGTGTAGCTTAGCCTTAGCGTAAGGGCTATGCACATTGTTGATCTTCTTTGTACGTGGTGCTACGTATTCCTGAAAGCCAAACCTTTCTTTCTGCTCTACAAGAATACTCCTAAGCCCATCACTGATAGGTAAGTGTACGTCTGCACCTCGCTTGCTTTGCGTTAAGTCCATGCGGCTGTTCTCTAGATCCAACGCATCCCATGTAAGTAAACGCATGTCACCTACACGCTGGCCCCACTCGTATGCCATGTGTACGATCAACCCAATAGAGTATCCTGTCCACTCACTATAAGCTGTAAGCAGGAAAGCCTTGACTTGCTCAGGCTCCCACGTAACCTTGCGAGGTGGGTTAGGTACACGATCCATATGCGGCACAGGATTAACGATACGTATGCCTAGACCTATAGCTTTGTTCAGTACAATAGATAGTATAGCCGCAAGCTTGTTAGCTCTAGGTATACCGTTCTTGATCCACTCATCATACGCAGCTTCTACCTGTGTGGTTGACATGTTCCTAAGTAGAACACCACCTAGATCTCTACGTACTACCTTTAAGTTAAGTGAGTACTCCTTCTGTGACGTAGGTGACAGGTTGCGGTAAGACTTACTGTCAAGGTAGTAGTCAATCAAAGTACTAAGCCGTGAGTCTTCTGTAGGTTTCTTCACCATTTCTTTCTTGTCTTCCAGTATACCCAGCATTCTGAACAGTGTCCTTTCCCTATCACAGTATCAATAAACCACACGACGTTAAGCCTGTTGTCTCTCTTCCATTGCCAATTCCTGGCGCTGAACGTTTGATTGTTGCTACCGCCTACAAGTACATTGATTAGTACACTGAAGGCGGTGAGCACTCGTTTGATATACTTACGTATCATCATCGTCTATACCCTTCCACATGAAGTAGATGAACCCACCTACATAGGCTATGAGGAAGGGTATTACTATTTGTGAACCTGCTACCATACTAGCTGTTGATGTATGGATTGTGGTTGATGTAGTAAGATACACCCATCTCGTAGTCTCCTGCGTGGGAGTACAGTTGGCTCAATGCATCTGCTGCATTGCGTACCTTCTCTAGCTTATCATCATCAGATAAATTCTCATCATAAGTAAAGTCTACTGGAATAGCTGTGACTACTTGCTTATAGCTGTGCCAAACAGGAACGCCTGACTCATGTACTTCACCTGTCTTCTCGTGTACACTTTCATACACAAAGATCACCGCATCGTTATGATCCCACACTTTTACTTCTACTGTTTGGTCTTCAATAATCATTGTCTCTTCTCCTTTAGAACATAGGGTAGTAAAGTTCACCGTTGTCAATCATACGCTTGACATCATCTAGCTCACGTTTCACGTTGTCTGCACGATCAAACTCGCCAAGCCATTCTGCATCGTCTATCTCTTTCTGTAGGTCAATGCTGTAGTCATTGATAGGTAATACGTAGTCCATGTTAGTGTCTCCTTTAGTGTCCATAGTTACAGCCGATGCGCCATACATCACCTGCTCTTGATTTAACCCACCACTCAGCTACACCACAGCAACCTTTAGCTGCGGCCTTCTTGTATGGCGGTGAGTGTAGCCCATCCTTGAAGCGATAGGCTCTGAAGTTATCGGCATACTCTAGGTCTGCCTTGTTAATCTCGTAGAGTAAATCTTCCCACACATCAGCAGGTACTTTATCAAACCCTTTACGGTTCCACTTTGAGCAGTCGATTCCACGTTCTGCCAGTGCTGTAGTCCATTTACTCATCTGTATATACCTTTCTCTTTAGCCATCGTAGTACGATAAGTATTGTTAATATCTGTATGTATATCACAAAAAGATTAGCAGTGTCAAGATCTCTTACGTCTATACCTATACTCGCAAGGATAACTACGGTGAGTAGCATCAGGAAGTATGCAAGCATAGGCGTCATAAGTAAGATCAACATATAGTTAGTCCATCCGTGTTACAAAGTGCTCGCCGTTAGGCAATGGTAGCGCAAGCATAGCATACTGATAGAAGTACACGTAGCCGTTGGGTGTGTTCATCTTACCTACGTAGGGCAGGTCAGGATCTTCTGGGTAGCTGTACGTACCATCTTCTTGTACGTCACCCTTGAATTGGTATAGGCTACCAAAGCCGTAGCGCTCAGTCATAAACCCTACGATGTCCATGTCTGTGCCTAACAAGATGTACTCACCTACCCAATAGGGTAATACTCCAAGCATCTCTTGTAACATTCCTGGATCTGCATCAGGGAAAGCCTTTGTGTTGATTGTTAAGTTCATTGTACTTGTCTCCTTATATCAGTTGTAGTTGTTCAGGTTCTTTGTATACGTCTTCTAGTCTAGGGTGTAGTACATCTGAGAACTCTATGTCACAGAAGTTACCACAGTCAGGCATGATCATCTTACTTTGACGCCCTGCCTCAGGGTCAAGCTCATCCAAGAATACATTACGGATACAGCTATTGCCTACCAAGCGTTCAGCCTTAGCCATCTTGTCAAATTGTACTGGGAAATCCTGGCGAATCTTATTCCAATATCCCTTGCCACCTTTGACGCAGCCAATGCAGTTGTTATTGCTGTAGCCTAAGTCATACATCTTAGGTCTGCGTATCTTAGCGTGACGCTCTAGATAGTGTAGACTTTCAGGCTTGTTCATCTTGCTGTCAATCAAAGGGAACAAAGGCTTGGCATCAGGGTACTGCTCCTTGAATCGTATTGCTCTGTTGATCTCCTTCTTGCTGTACTCAAAGCCAAACACTTGGCCCTCATAATCTAGTTCTTTCTCTAAGCGCTGACGTACACGCTTCTTTAAGATCAACGTACACCTAGCACCTGCAGGGCCATTGACGTACTTGTCTTTGACGATCACATCAAACTGATCCTTGTACTTCTCAGGCGCACGTTCAGTTACAATCTCTCTGCCATACCATTCCTCGCACTGCTCCTTGAACCTTGCGTTGTCATCGTGTGCGCTATCAATGGCGAAGTAGATAGGCACAACGTTATCCTTACCGTACTTATCAATGGCTAACTTAGTAGCCACAGCACTCGTTACTCCTGCACTCCACCACGATATAATCATCTGTCTTGTCTCCTTGCATAAGCAATAGCTACGGCTTTGTGTGAAGTGATGATGATTATCTTACCGTCATCACCGTACACAATCCATTTATATTTACGCTGCACTAACTGCATTGAACTCATATACTGCACGAGCGAAGCCACGAGGCGTTGCGCTGCGTATGTTCTTAGTCTTCATAGACTTACCGCCTAGCTTGAGGTGCTGCCTACTGTGTCCATCCTCAGGATCTACTGCATCAGTCCACGGCATAGTGAACCCGTTGCCTGTCCATAGGCAAGTCTTCTTAGGGTAAGCATCCTTGGCTGCGATGTAGTCAGGCCACAAGGGATGCTCAGCTTCATCGTCATGTATGTAGTTGCCATACTCATACGGGTGGAACGAGTGGTCAGGCTTACGCCATAACGTAGATAGTACGCTGACTGGGTTTTCTATGAAGTACGGTACGCCTAACTCATTGAACATCTGAGCACACATCTTAGCGTAGCTTGCTGCCTTGTTCTGAAACTCAGGGTCACGCTCAAACTTAGACTTGAAGTGCGCCGCACCTGATACAGCCAAGTCAGTACACACAGGGAATGCCATGCCAAACACAACGTCCTCAAACTGAAACTGTACAGCTATTTTGTTGAGCGTGTTCTGATCGTGAAGGTCAGCCTTTACATACTTGATACTGCCACCACTGCCAAACACATCTGTCACTGTGTCATCGTGCTGTATGTCAAAGGCAATGCAGGAATACCCTGCCTCTGCCCAAGGTACAAGTGCCTCGCCTGTGTAGTCATACAGGCTTAGCACATACTTATCTACGTTAGGGTTAGTCATTATGATACCTCTGTTTCTACTACACCAAACAAACGCTTGGCTGTGTCATCATCAATAATATATTTCTGTGTGGTTGTCAAGTCCTGCACTACCCAAGGACGCTTACGTGCTCTAGAGTTGTAGCTTACAAGTGACACCCTCATGCCTTGCAGTGTGGCAATCTTATAAGTGTTAAGACCCATGAGTGTAGCCATCTGTTCAAGGTCTTGTTCTTCTTTAGACTTAGCGCCATCAATCAATACCTTGACTTTGTAGGTAGCTTCACCCTCAGTGAATGAACAGTTGCCTACCTTGATAGTCACACCATTTACGTCAGCTTTGTCCAGTGCTTCTTGCATGGCGTCACGGATCTTGCGGGCTGTTGGTTTGTCAAACTTCATAGGTCTATCTCCTTCTTGATTGCTTGCAGTGCATTGATTAGTCCGTCAACAGTATCGTCAAACCTGATAGGGTCATAGTCATCGTGATACAGTTCACCTACGTCTGCTATCTCTTGTGCGTTTA
>Ga0181402_1000175_pt1 | contig 23343 bp, 26 predicted proteins | sample 25SPOviralmetaG_FD_130131 | JGI IMG/M metagenome (GOLD analysis project Ga0181402, IMG submission 130131) | Marine viral communities from the oligotrophic San Pedro Time Series (SPOT) site, San Pedro Channel, CA, USA - 25 SPOT_SRF_2011-08-17 | ecosystem: Environmental > Aquatic > Marine > Strait...
CCTCCCTCTACTGATGATACTCCCTCACGCCCCAGAGATGAAGCCATCTCTTCTCCGTGTTCTGCCTCACTTACTCCTGCTCTTCCTTCCGCCATAGGATTATCAACTGCTTCACTCGAAGGTGTACCATGTTCTTCTACATGAGCATCAAGAGGAGATTGAGCTTGTGTTAAAGATTCTTGAACTCCTTCTGGATTTGCTCTTTCAACTACTCTATTTGAAATAGCTTCTAATGACCCTTCTGGATCAGCTCGTAGATTTCTATATGCTTGTTTAATTCCAAATCCTTGCCCTCCTGCTTCTGTAAATGCTTTATGTTCAGCCAGTTTAGTAGAATAAGCTCCACCTGAATAAGCACTTGATACAAGATTTTTAGCACTTGATAAATATTCATTTTCTTTTTGTTGTTCTTTTAGTCCAGCTATGGTGTTCGCCAGAGCATTATTATTATCTATAATATGTGAATTGTATTCTGCTCTTGCTTTATTCCTCATATTTCCATGTATGCTCCCAACATTACTCGAATATAAGTCCATTTTATAATATATATAATATTATTATTTATTACTAAAAAAAATTAAACATTATTAGGGGTGTATTTTTCTTTCGAAGTTAAAGTATACTTCGGCTGGATTTGTAGTATTTCTAATATACATAAAATTATAAGGAGTTGAATGAACTTCTTTATATAATCTATCAAATATTTCATCTCCATTCTCTCCTAGTAAACCTGAATATTGTTCTTTTATTTTAATTTTCTCTTTTTCGTTATTTTGGCGACCTACAAGAATATCGGTGCTTTGGGCCCTAATCAAACTGGGAACATGATTTATACTTTGACTTGAAATAATTGTCATATCTAAATAGTGTCTCATTTTTGTTATAAAAAAGGCTAGTTTTGAGTTTCTTTTACAGAAGGATTGATCTAATATATCATCCATTACAAGACAATATGTAGGTCTTTCTTCTTTACTATATTTACCCTGTTCGTCTACAATAGCATCTATAAACATATCGTCATAATGATCATCACAATCAAAATGTTTATTCATGAGCTTTCCCTTATTATCCATGTGTAATGTCGATGATAGAACCCTCACTTTTTCAAATCTCCCTAAATAAAAGTCTTTTGATAAAAGGAAATTAATTATACAATTAGATTTAGAACTCTTAATCGCCCCTAATAAAAGGATCATATTCGGTGGCTTTGGGAGGTTAGGGTGTAATCCTTCAAACTTTTCATCACCTTCTAAATCCTTAACTTTTCTTAATTTTGGGACTTTTTTTCCTTCCATTATATTATAGTTATATATTATATAATATTTTTTTTTCATATTAAAAACAATTATGATATATACCAGCCGTATTTTTCCAGCCTGATTGTTGGATTTTATTTAACATTTCTTTTTTCTGTGTTTCAATCATTTTCTCCTCTTTCTTCTGTTTCTTCTGTGCTTTTCTTACAGCATCATATTTAGTTATAGCTTCTAATTGAGCAGTATATAGATCCTCTTTTGTAAGTCCATTTACATATTCTACTTTTTGAATAGGTTTAGTAGATTTAGTTTTTACTTGTTCTTCTAATTCACTAACTTCTATTTGTTGTTTTTCAATTAATAATTGTTTCTTTTTCTTTTCTAATTCTTTTGTATTTACTTTTTCTTTTTTATTAGCTCTCCGTGTTTCTAATGCTTTCTTCCGTGCTTCTTGTAGTTTCGCCAGATGTTCAGGGGATATTTGTTTTCTAGGTTTTCCATTCTTATTTAATTTAACAGGTTTTCCATTTGCCTTTAATGGAACCGAAGGTGGAGGTGGAGGTGTAGCTTCTGTTCCCCCAGCATTAATATTGGAAATTACAACATTTTTTTCTGGTTTTTTTTCAACAGGTTTTATAACTTCTCCCATATCAAATATCTCCTCATCTCTAATCGGTTCAGGTTCTACAAAATCTACAATCTTTTCTTGTATATTACAATCTTTATCATTCATGGGTTTATCTTCATTATATATGAAATTAGGGTTTTCTTCTCCTGTTTCACTATGGACTTCTTCTTCACTATCTCCTAAAAAATCATATTGTAATTGTGGAGGAAGATTACTATTATTCATTCTTATATATTAATAAATATAAAAAAATATTTCTAAAAATAAATTAAAAATTAACACATTTTCTAAATTATCATACTAATAAAAGCATTCATTTAATCTAATTAGTTTAATGTCTGTTTTTTATAAAATCATTAATAGTTTATTCACCCTTCACCTTAAAATGTAGTACTACGACAGACTGACCAGACAGCATAGTTGAAAATGTTTCGTCTACATTACAGAATGAAATATCGAAACTATTAATTCTTATTTCTTGTGTGTTTCCCAGATCTACATACATTAGATTATTCGGCTCATAGAAAATCCGTCCTGTTTCTGCCTGATTGTTGAGGCGAGGAAGCATAGCAAGAATAGTTGTATTATTACCTTTAAAAGCATTAATATTGTTTGTAGGGAGATTATCCAGTCTAACAAATATAGCACGAGTATTTAGTAGCCTTGGGATTGTTGTGCTTTCTTGAATAAATGTATCACTTAATATACCAGTTCCCAGTTCAAATGTATCAACAACAGCATCATTTCTAAATCCCATTAATTCACTAGTATTAGCATTTCCAGAGTTATAATAGTTTTCATCAGGTTTTACAATTAAGACAGGTTCACCAGCAAGATTTTTGTCTGTATTTTGTAATCCCAGATAAGTATGAGTATTAGCATTAGCAGGATCATAATTATTCCAATCACGAGTTTCAAATGCCCATAGGGTTTGAGATTGTCCTACATTTCTTAAATATTCAAACCAGCCTTGAAATAGTCCTTCATTATCCCCAGCATTATATTTGTTGAATGTGTCATTAATTCCTACATCTTTATTAGCTCCCAGAACTGCTCCATTATACTTGGAAACAACTAATTTAGCATCAGTTATAGTAGGTGTAGTAGCTACATGTAAGATAGGATGTAGACATCGACACGCCTGACTAATAGGTTTTAGATTTTGATGTTTAGTTCTGGCGTCGGTTCCAACAGCTTTATATCCATATAAAAGAGTGCTTGTATTATCAGCCTTTAATAGTTCAATTTTAATTTGTTCATTTTTAATAGTCCATTTAAGTTGTGTATAACCATCAGCATTAGTATTCAAATTATAATTAGCACGGAGATCACCCTGATTTTGTGTATAATCTAAATCGTGTGTATATGTTGAATAAAGGTTTCCGCCTGTATATCCCTGTGTTTCAGAAGGATTAATAATAGTATGTCCGAGATATAATATATCTCCATATCTATATACTACATAATCGGCGTAAAACTCAAAATCCCAATCACCTCCTCTTTGTTTGCTCCAATATTTAGGGGCGAGGGGTCGATTAAAAGATAATCCAGATTCTCCATGTGTATTACTTCTAGTTAATCCTATTGCCCAATCTACATCTTTTCCATTAGCATCACTAAAATCTACAATAAACTCTCCATCAATAAGACTCATCGGAAGTTCAGGAAGAACGGCTACTGCTGGATAAGGTTTATGACTATCTGCTTTAAACTCACCATTTCCTCCAACTATACCATAAATCCAGTTTTTAGCAGGAGCATTATTATAGTATTGATTAGGAGTAAATCCAGACACAGCATAAGTAGAAATATTATTAGTAGTTCCTTTATATTGATCAATAAGTTTGTATACAAATCCTTCAAACTCCCCAGTTGTAGCATTTACTTTTCTTTCTACATCATATCTCCCCATGTTATTTGGGTGATGACTGGATAGATTAAGAGCCCTCTCTATCAATAAAGCCATTCCAGTTGTATTAGCATTCAAAGTTCCATCATCACTAATCCCTGATATTATTGCTTGATTAGGAGCACTTGTAGTTTGATATTGAGTAATTGTTGAACTTAATTGTTGTCCATAATAATTATAAAACATATCTCCATTTATAGAGAGAGCATAAGTTCCATCTACATTAACTTTACAGGATTGAAGAGCTACTTGACTATTAGGTGGAAGAATAACATTAGAAGACATATTATTTCTAAAACTCCAAGCTTTATAGATGCTGTCATCTGTTCCTACAACACTATTCCGTTCATTAACTCTGTTAGATAGAATTATCGAAGTCATTTATATTATATAAAATATAATAATTTAAAATGAAAAAAAAATATTATACAATAATATAATGCCTGTTCAAAAAAAGAAAAAGGGGAAAACAACTTATAATAAAAAACTTCCTGAAAATGAAGATATGAGTAAGAATTATGTTTCTGTAAGACCTCCTAAAAAAAGTGATAATAAAATAGTTGATAAAGAAATCTTTGAAGGGTGTGGGTGTAAAAATAAATCAAAAAAAAAGAAATATTAAAAATTGTAATTTACAATTAAAATATATTGTTATAATATAAAATGCCTTGTGTCCACCCCCCAGAATATTATGAGCTCATGAAACTTAACAAACATCATCATTTCCAAGATATTAAAGATCATCTTAAAGAAGGTGAAGTATTATCCAAGGAGTATGTCCTTGAAAAATCCAAGGATTTAGAAGCAGGTGAAGAACCTGTTGATGATCCAGAGTTTATTTTTGATATGTCTTTACTCCAAGGAAGGAAACAATAAATTATATCTTTCTGGATATTTAGATTTAAATAATTCAACTTTATCTTGTTTTTTATAATAATTATACATAGACCGACATTTTTGTCTTTCTTTATTGTTTTCATAATATTCTTTTTTCTTTTCAGGATTATTCACATAATAATCTCTTGCCCTTTGTCTATTAGCTTCCATAAATGCTTCATCTAATTTACGACGAGCATAAGTTTCCTTGTATTTTACAAGATTTCTTTTGTATTGTTCTAGAGCTTTTTTGATAAGTTCATCTTCAATCATTCTCTATTATATAGTATATATAATAATCTCTATATTTGTTTAAATAATAATATTGGAAATTACAACATTTATGAATAGTCATTATAGTCATTATAGTAGGTTCCAAAACTCTATAAAATCTGGAATGAATATTTATTTTTCAAACCTGTTTCAAGATGACTATAATGACTATTCATAATATATAGTATATATATATAATAATAATATATATATTATATATAGTAAGTAGTAGTAAAAAGAATATAAAAAATCATAAAAAATATTCGCCGTCATAGTCATCTTCAAAATCAAGATGACTATATTTGGGTTGAAGATGACTATTTTGGGGTTCAAGATGACTATTCAAGAATGAAGATGACTATTTCTTTTTCTTTTGTTGTTGTTCTTCTTCAAGCATTATTTCTTGAGCTATATTATATGTTAATTTTCTGGGTTTTTCAATCTTAAATAAAACAGAAGAATATTCACTTACATTAGAAAGGCTTCCATCTGGATCATGAATAGATACTGATACACTTGATAAAACTCTATTCCCAGTCATAGTAAATTGTAAAGAGCTTTCAGTACCGAAATAAAAGTCTCCTTGTGGGTTCATCTTGTCTACAACTGCTACAATCGGCATGATAGTATTTTCTTTTTTTCCACCTAAAAAATGACTTTCACTAACTATATCACTTCTTATCGAATAATAACCTCTAGCCATAGATACAGGGAAATCTTGTGCTATAATTTTCAAAGATGTTGTATTTTGTTGAATAGTAGGATATAGTAAATATAAACTATTAGCAGGTTGTTCAAATGAGAGAGGTTGTGTAAGTTGATTATTATATGTAGCCTGACCGAAAGCATTTTGATTAAATACTTTACTATCTCCTATGGGAACTTCGGCATTAGTAGTCATGATATTTAAATCATTAACATTATTGCTTCCTATTCTTTCTGTTCTTACATTATTTTTGCTATGAAGTTGATTATATGAAAAACCCATTAATCCCCATAAACTACTTTCCCATTCATTTTCTCCTACACCGAAATCTTCAATAGATAATCCACAAATACTATCAAATATAGTAAAATATTCCTGATTTATATTAGGTCGTTGATATAGATAGAAAATCCCCACTCCTGATTGTAGCCCTATTTTTCTATTAGGTTCATAGGGTATTCTTACAGGACTATATTGAAGAAAATCATCTTTTACATTCATTTTGTAAACAACATTATTAGCTCCATTTACAAAATCCTCTAAATTAGGGTGTGTAGGAGGATTTGTGCTGTCAGCTATTACATTTTCACTCCCAGCTCCAGATGTAGTTCCTACATTTTTAGGAGTATGAAAATTACTAAAAAAGAAATGTGTACCATCATATCCAATAGTAGAGGCATCACTTCCAATATAAGTTTTAGTATTTATAGCTGGATTTAAAGGACTATTAGCTTCCGTTTCTGTTAGAGGATCTGATGCTTCTGGTGATAATGTTGTAGTTTGTCTAAATGTCATACTTCTATCTATATCAGTCCCCATATCTTCTTTACTCCTTCCATTCCATAACATAATAGTAGCATTTCCATAGGCGTTGAAATGATAATCAAACCCAAACTTTCTATCAAATCCTATACTTACATTTCCATTATATAAGATTGTAGGAAGTCCCAAAGCTGTTCCATCTGGTTTTTTGATTAAATTAGGGTGAATATTAATTGTATCGAATATAGATGAACCTGTTCCTTGTCTACTAAAAGACCCATAAGTTAATTCTCCTCTACTTAAATTAGGATTATCATAATATTTTTCACTTTGTAATGGATCATGATATACAAAAATGACTTGACTTGATAATTCATCTTTATTAGTATCATATCCGTCCGTAGTTTGTTCATAATATCCAAATCCTAATAAAGTTTCAAAGGCAGGAATATTAGGAGTGATATAATTTCCTGTGTTTTTTCTGTTCATGTGTAAATATCTTGAATTAGTGGATTTTACAACATTATCAGAATAAAAATCTCCCTGTGTTTCAGCAGTTCTCAAATTATTCTCGTCCCATATTTCAGGATAATTAAGTTGAACATCAAAGAAATCTTTTAATAATTGTAAGTTTTCTTTTGTATATTGTAAATCAATTTGTATGACAGCATCAGCAGGAGTATTAGGAATATTATTCCTACTACTTAAACCCTGTATTCGATTAACTCTTTGTCCTATTTCATAGAGGTCGGGGCGTTTCATAGCTACATATTGATAATTCTGTACATATCCAGCTTGAAGTCCTCTCTCTACATCGTTATTAGCCGTAGGAGTAAATAAAGCATTAAATCCCAATTCTTCATAATTATTGATAGTTCCACAATTAAAAGCTTTATAAGTATTACTTTCTAATAATTTAGTAGTTGTAAAGTTTTCATAAGTTTTATAGATAGTTTCATGAGATCCAACATTACTATATGTGAAAGTAGTATTAGTTTCTATTTCTTGAAGTTGTCTTGATAATTCTTCTGCTACATAATTAGCACTATTAAAACCTTTTGGAATAGATAATGTTTTAATTTCTTTATACTGATAATATAAAGCATTTTCAGGATCTACACTATAATCACTTCCTCCATTTCTATAAGCACCTCTAGACAGAATATTATTTCCTGCTCCCAGTTTAAAATGAGCTACATTTCTAATCATTAAAGTATATCTACTTCCATCATTCCTTAATTTCAAACAATTATCTTCTGGATTTCCAGTAGCACTTCTAAAATATTTATAATCAGTATCCATATAACAACCCCAAGGATTACTCAAACATCTTCCTTCTGTTGAAACATCATATCGAGGAATACTCCACCCATTAAAATCTCCTGAACCTGTTGTTTCCCAAGGGTGATTTTTAACAAATCTTCGAGGAAGTTGAACATATCCATCTAAATCCATATTTTTATAATAACTTACAACTATGTTCACTTCATTATCTCTTAATTCAAAATTAGTACCAACTGGAGAAATATGATTTCCCCCCACTCCTCTTTTCCATCTATTTAATACTTCTTCCTTGGAACTTTGAGCAATATTATAATCAGTAGAAGCTGTATCTGTAATAGCCGTAGAAGTAATTTGAGTATCATATAAAGTTTTAATAACTCCTAGTGATTTTCCCTTAATGTCCATAGTGTTTGATTGTCCTGCTCCATCAACAGAAATAAAAGAACTATAAACTGAAACCTTATCCCCAGCTTCTAAATGTATTGTATCAGTTAAATTATTTCTCCATGATGAAGTTCCTTCTTTATTATTTACATCTAACTCATTAGAAGATTGTCTATTAGCTTCTATAATCTTAATATCAACTAATTCATTCATTATATATAATACAGATATATTTTAATTTTGAAGATTATTTTTATATTCTCTCAAACTCCCATAAATATAATCTCCAAAATCTTCATCATTATTTTCAGTCCATTCATCAGGCATGTTGTCTAAACTAATATTAAATAAATGTTTTATCTTTTCTAATGTATCTCTCATCTCATCTCGATAATAATGTGAAATATTAATCTCTTGGATCAGTTCGTCCTTGCTCAAATCATTCAAATTATTCATATTTTATATATAATCTTATATTATTAAAGTTTTAAGTAGTAAAAATAGACATTTATAGTGTTATAATCTCTTTTAGTGTCTAAAATGACTTAAAGAGACACTAATTTTAAAATTAATTATTGTTTTAAGTAGTTTTATTAACTATTTAAGATTAAAAAAGGGTTAAATATGGTATTAATCCATTATTATTATTGTTTTTTACTGATTTTTCGGTATTAATTGAATTATTCCACTATAAACAGATTTTTCACTTCCCCTTGATAAAAGAACTCCAATTGATTTATATGTAAGTTTATTTTTATTATCTATTTTCCCATTATAAAATATAGTTCCCCCTGAATTATAAGATCTTATAAATAATAATACATTTTTTAAACTTGCTTCACTCTTAAAAGAATAATCTTTTAAAGCTTTTACAAATAAATTAAATGTTTCTTTCCTGCTATTCATTTGATTCGGAGTTAATTTTTTTTCTAACTCTTTGAATTGACTTTTCTTTTTATCACTTAATTCATAACTCAATTTTAAATTACTTGGATTTTCTCCCTTATATGTAAATCCTGCTGATGGTTTCTTTTCGGCATCACCACTTCCTTCTATTTTTTTGAGTTTCCTTTCATTATTACTTGTAAATCTTTTATTAATCTTTTTTCATTATCATCAACCCACTCAATATATCTTTCTCTTTTACTTCCACCAACAGCATCAGAAGAACTCTGATCTAAATATTTATCCTTGAAATCTTTGAAATACTTTTTAATATCTTCGATTTTTGTAAACCTCCTATTTAATTTAGTAGCTATATCTCTTACAGATACTTCTTTTAATCCTGATTGTATTTCATCAAAAGCATTATCAAATCCTTTATCTAATTTCTTATCAAAGTTCATATCAAGTGTATCAAATAAATCTTCATCTCTGTCTTGTGCTTTTTCCCACCATGGCTCTTCATCGATACTATCTATCAAGTTTGAAAATGCTTGTTGAAAAGGTCTCCTATATTTACTTTTTAATTTTTGTAGTTCTTTTAATGTTTTTACTTTCATTCCTTCTGCTTTAAACTTTTTGACTTGTGCTGGGGCCGTAGTAAGTAATCCATCAATCCTCTCTCGAAGTGTCTTCATGTTTGTAGGTTTTGAAGCAGGAGGTTTAATTTTCATAGTATTCAAAGGAGGTTTTTTAGACATAGTAATTTTTTTAGGATCTTTTGAAGCATCTTTTTTAGGATCTGTTTTTCTTTCTTGTGTTTTAACACCTCTTTCAATCCTCTTCTTTTCATGATTTAATTTAAATCCAGCATCTTCAATAGCTTTAATTAAGTTAGGGCGTGTCCTTTCTTTTCCCTTGGGCATAGTAATTTTAGACAGCTTATTATGACTGGCTATTAATTTTACAATATCATTCACAGGAAGCATTTTGACTTTGGGAGGCATCTTTATAGTATAGGATATATTAATTTCGCCGTTAAAAATAAGTAAAAATTAAAATATAATCTATTATATAATGATACATAAATCCTTTTCAAAACAAGATTTAATTCATCTAATTAACAACCTGAATGTACCTGTCATATTTAATCATAGTATTAATAAAAAAGAAATACAAGATAAATTAGTTTCTTATTATCATGAAAAAGAAGAAGATATAAAAAAAGATAATGTTTATGGAATTGCTAGTAAACAAGATTTATTTATTTATCTATCAAAACCTAATCCAAAAAAAACATTAAATATAAAAGAGAAAAATAATATTATGAATATATGTAAATCAATTATAAGATATTGTAATAATAAATATGATTTGAATTATACAAGTTATAATAATTTACAAGATATAGTAGATGATATGAATTATATTAAACAATATGGAGACATTCCATCTGTTCGTCGATGCTGTAAGTTAATGAATAATTGCTGTAAAGTGAAGGAAGTATTTAAACCTCTGATCTCTCCACAGGTGAAACAGATGCTTCAAGAAAAAGCTATATCTAAAAAACAAGTTATAAATTGTCTAACAATTAAAAGAGAAAAAATAGTTTTATCATTTGATTAGAATGTTGTAAATTACAATATTATATTTTGAGAATTATTGAGTTGAAATAAAAGCTCTATGAGAGTTGAAGAGTATATAGACACAGAATATTTTAGAGTATATAATTCCTAAAAAAAAAGATTGTAAATTACAATATTATCCGTCCCCTACTTCTTCCATATCCTCACTATCCTTCACATAGACTTTTTGAGCTGTTCCTACACTATGACCCATTATTTTAGCATCTTCTTCCATCTCCTTCTTCATATTACTATATTTACTGGATAGATATGATTTCCTTATCATAGTTGAACTGATTTTTTTATTCATATATTTCATAGAATATTTAGTTAATAGTTGAGTTAATCCATTTTTGGAAATGGGAAAGATTACATCTCCTACTTTATAATTATTAAACTTAATATACATTCTTAAAATCTTTTGTAGATCCTTCGGAATATCAATTACATTTTCCTTGTATTTTTTAGCTGTCTTATATTCATTAAAAATATATTGTAAATTGTTTTTTAATTGAACTAAATAATTATTCTCTTCCTTTTCCTTATCACTTAATTTATTATATGTTGTCTTACTAATGAATATCAGTCCAGCAAGGTCATTCCGAACTGGGATACGAACTAATGATGAAAAGATAGTAAATGCTTTTATAAGTTGTCTCTCATTTTGATTGAGTTTCTCTTTCTTTTTAAGAGGTTTAATTTCTTTTTCCATTTGTTCTAACATCTTATATAATTCTTCGATGTCTACAAAATTATCTTTTTGTTTTTCACTAATTTTCCCTGATGCTTGTTCATCTTGATATTGTTTATTTAATTCATCTCTCATCTCTCCATATTCTTCAATTAGTTTCTTATCTTTATCGAGAGCCATGAGAAGTATAATCACAGCATTATATACATTCCTTCTTGATGTATAATGTAAATGACTTAATTTCTCTTCCACCTTTTTTGGATCTTCAAGGAACTTATAATTATCTGTATCAAATATCTTTTGAAGTTTTTTTAATTGAGTTTCATATTGTTTGATAGTATTATCTTTTAGATTTGGACGGAGTTCTTTAATCTTTTCTTTAACTTCACTCATGCTTTTATATATATAACATAAGATTATTATTTTTAAATAAACTTAAATAAAAAAAGATTAATTATTTCATAAAACTTAAATCTAAATCTACTCCTATATAATTCCTCTTTAATGCTTCACATCTATCCCCTACATATTTATCACAGCAAGTCATATCTAAAATTGTTTCATTTTCATTTGAATATGTTTTAATGAAATAATCTATTTGATCATCTGTTCTTGTAATTCCTGTTTTATCTTTTCTTATAATCCATTCTTTAAAAGTTGTAGGATATTTTCCAGTATGTCCTTCATCTTTAATATATTCATTTTTTTTATTAATTAAATCTTCTCCATAATATCCTTGTTGTCCACCTACTTTAACATTTCTTTTAGGGTGATATTCATTTCCTTCCATCTGGGGATTGTATGTTCCTTTTTTTTTATAATAAATAAATATCTCTTCCATTTGTCTTAATGGTTGATATTTAGCTTGAAAAAATCCAGTTGAGTTATTTTTTTTCCAACTATAATGATATTTAGGTGTTTCATATTTTAATAGCTCATAAGTAAAAGGCATAGAAGCATACAAACATATAGTTCCAGAAGGTTTTAAAACTCTCCACATTTCATTAAATAATTCATTCCATCGTAAAGGCTTATCCCACTTACTTTTTGTAATTGAAAATGGGGGATCTGTGTATATAAAATCAACTGAATTATCTTCTATTGTTTTTATGACTTCATGTATATCTCCTTGAATATAAGTCTTCATAATATATACAATATATTATTCTTTTTTTTATAAAAAACTTTATTATATTATTATATCTTATATTATATAAAATGGCTCGAATTAAAAAAGGTGAGATGACACTTTTGGAAATTAAAAATCTTGTAAGACAACATAATAAATTAACTGCTATATCATTAACTAAAAAATCAAGAGCAGATTTGATAGAAGAAATTGAAAATATGGGATATGTATTAAATCATAAAAATAAATCTATTGTTAAAAAGAGAGTTAGGAAAAATAATAAAGTTCTTAAAGTCGGTGATCAAGGTGATAGTGCTTCACAGAGAAAAAAGAAAGAGAAACAGAAAAGGAAAGATATGTTAAAGAAAGGAGGTTCTGCCCCTGTATATGTTAAAGATAGAGGAGAAGATGAAATCTAATCAAATGAGATAGTTATTTGTTTTTTTATAACTTTTAAATTATTCTTTTTTTTTGCTTTATTAATACATTCAAAATTATTAATATAATAACTTTCTCTTGCTTCTAATTCCTTTCTTGAATTACAAGGAAAAGCCTCTACTAAATCCATAGTAAAATCTCCATTACATATAATTATACTTGAAGTTCGAACATTTCCTTCTTTTTCTCTCCTCTTATAATCATATCTGTGATCACTTAATCTTCTATTTAAGGGTTTTTGAGTTGAGCCATAGTACACATTCCCATTTGTATTATCTGTAATCTTATAGATCTTTCCATTCTCATATTTATTCGGTTGTTCTTCCATAGTATAACTAATATTTTATTTTTTAAATACTAATTAAACTTACTTTCTTTTAATGAACAAATAATCTGTATCAGGGATTTTATTGTATTTTACAAGAGCTACATAGCAACTTAAAAACATTAAAAAATCACTCGCCCTCACCTTCTCACATCTATCGACTTGCTTTGCTATTCCATCACAAAATAATTGAAATACTTTTACTTGTAATTTCCAATCTTTTCCATTCTTAAATCCGTCCATGATCATAGGTTTACTCATGATTGAATATAACTCTTCTATATTATCTCGTTGACATTTATATTTTCCAATTCTTAAATCTTTGTAATAACAATAAAAATTATACATCTTATATTAATTTATTATCTATACTTTAAATAATAAAGATAGTCATTATCATTTATGAATAGTCATCTTCAAGCCCAGAATAGTCATCTTCAACTCAAATATAGTCATCTTCAAAATCAAGATGACTATGACGGAGAATATTATTTTAATTTTTTACACTTATATTTACTACTGATTACTATGTATACTTTATATATTATATATATATAATATTATAATATATTATGAATAGTCATTATAGTCATCTTAAAACAACTTTGAAAAAAAAATATTCATTCCAGATTTTATAGAGTTTTGGAACCTACTATAATGACTATAATGACTATTCACCATAGATAATGGAATGACCAATAATTAGCTGTATCTTTCATTTTATATGTAAGTTGACCCTGTTTATTTTTAATCCCAGATGCTCGGGCCCTATATGATTTTCTCTGTTCTTTTGTAGCAGTTTTACTCCTCCAATCAGGCATTCCCTTATAACCAAATCCTATCTTCTTAAAACCTTTTTTATTATCACTACGAACATACACCCAGAACTTATATCTTGATTTTGTTGTATTCTTCCAAGGTTTATAAAGCTTTGGCGTCCCATCTTTATTTAACGGCATTATATATTATGTAAACATTTTATTTTCCAACCATCTTTTTTGCTTTTTGATGAGCTGTTGTAAATGATGATCCATTCATCATTTCTTTCTTCATAAAATCCAAGTGTTTTTTAGTATGATGAACTTTATGTTTTTTCAACATATCTTTTTGTTTATCAGTTAATTCTTTTTTAGTTGTTCCAGATTTAACTAAATGGACTTTATCTATTTTATGAGCTTTCGATGAAGGATTAACAGAAGCATAAAGACGACTCATGCCCCAAGCATCAGCACTTTTTATATGAGGTCTTACTGATTGTGGATTTGTTTTAAAAGCACCAACTCCTTTATTAAATATAGTTTGTAATCCTTTTTTCTCATATCCAGTTAATCTTGAAATCTCCAATATACTATTTGATTTATTTAGAGGTTGATTATATTTCCTGTTAAACTTCATCTTATATGTTTGAACCATTATAATATGGAACATAAAAAAAACACAAATTAAAAATTGTAAATTACAACATTAGACATTAAAGACTTCAAGGAAGCCATCTTGGAGACGAGCAATACGGAGATATTCACAGAAGGATCTCATTACATTAACATTATCTTTCAAATCATTAGCTTTTACATGAACTTCAATACCACGACTGCCCACCCTACCACCAGTAAGGCGAGTAGATTGATAAAAGAAATTACCCTCTAAAGCTGTATTCTGGGCTCTTGCTTCATAAGTACCAGTAGTAATAATATCACCAGCATTAGAATATTCTTGTTTAGGAATAAAAGGAACCCCTTCACTATCAGTTAGTAGACTAAACAAACGAGCTGTATTTTGGATATTTGTAGGAAACTCAAATCTATCATTATATCTTAAATTATATTCGATAGTTCCTAGAGTTCCAGTAGCACTTTTTTTAAGACCATAAGAAGATCCTGTTCCAGCCATATCAGTTTCACCACTTCCAGACTGATTAAATGATGTAAGTACACGAGACACAAGACGATTAGCCATACCTACATTACGAACAATATTCCTCATAGATACTTGACTAACAGAAGATACGGCGAGGCGATAATCAGGGAAACTAAATGATAAATCTTTATTCTTTTCAGCATAATCACTCATTTCACTACCATCACCAAAATATAGATAATCGGCACAGAACTTCAACTCATTTCTATCTAGTAGGAAAGCTCCTCCGCCCACACTTCCCCCACTACTGAAATTACGATGATTAATAGATGGAGCAAGGGTCAGTTCAATATTAATGGGTTCATGAAACATATATAATGGAAGTTGATGTTGTTTTAGGAATGGGAATAAATCCGATAAATCAATTTGATAAACTGGACTTTGAGCAATAGTAGTAGCACTTGTATTGTCCATAATTGAAAAAGGCATCATAAGAAGACCAGCATCTCCACCAGTATATTCACGCCCATTACATAAACCATAAGTTCCAGCCAGATTGTTATTAGTGGAGGCTCCGCCAGTTTCAGTATACAGGAACTCATGATCCATACAACGACCAGTTAAATATTGTTCCCTTTCTCTCTGTACCTCACCAGAGATAAGAGATGATTTAATTTGATGTAAATATGACCAATCACTAATTTCATTTAGGGTTTGATTACCAACTTTAAGAACAGCCTTTTTAATAACCTGTCCAATTCCAGTAGCAAGATTGACACCAGCACGGGCCGAAGCAGGTGTTAGAGATACAAACAATTTGGAATTACTATGAAGAAATCCCTTATTTTGTAGAGTAAATCGAACAAAACCATCTACCGAAGCACTTGAAGGATCATTTAAAATTACAGGCTCCAATAGGTCGGTTTCAACTTTCATCATTCCAGTTGAACCAATTTCACCAAGTCTAATAAAGTCAGGAATACCTCCTCCCTGTGAAACAGGTTTAGGATCATCAGGAGAACTCATGGGTTTAGCTTCACTCATTTTATATTATATATAATATTTTATATATAACATAAATAAAAAAAATAAATCTAAAATGTAGAGAAAATAATATCTTGTAAATTACAATTTTTAATTTTCAGAATTATTCACAATATAAAAAATCTCCGTCCATCTTCACGGATATTATCTCCTCTTCATATTCTAATTCTTCTTCACTTGATATACTCCCTTCTGTTGAATAATCAGGATCTTCTATTTGATTAATATATTCATCTGTTATTTGTTTTAATAATCCTTCAATCCTTCTAATCATGTCAGTATCACCTCTTTTAGCATAAAAACTTATAACTTCTTCCCAATCTTCAATATCCATATTATATTATAGTATATATTTTATTTTTTAATTTCTTGTAGATTACAATATTTATTCAATAAATATTAAATCCTTTTCTAATCCCATTTTATAACAAAAATAAAAAGAAGCAAATGGGGGTGAATAATTTTTTTTATCACTATTAAGATGTTTAAAATTAATTCTTTTATAAGGAATTAAAATCTGTATATCTTTAAAATCTTCTTGAAAATATTTATAACTTAACATCACCGAAGGCATTATTAAAATAAAAGGTTTATCTAATTCTTTTAATCTTTTTAATATTTCTTTTTTTTTACTAAATGGGGGATTATCAATAAGTATATCATATTTAGGAGTATATGAAAAGAAATCCCTATCTTCATGTATAATGTTATATCCCATATCTTCAAAGTATTCTTTTTGTTTTCCATCACAATAAAAAGGAGACCATATCAATTTATCTTGTGGGATATATTGTTTTATCCGTTCCCAATCTTCTTTATTTGTATTATAATTATCACTATCTTTATCTAATGTAAAACTCATTATATATATAATATATATTTTATTTTTAAGATTATTCCAGCCATATTATATCTCTTGGAAGTTTCATTTTATAACAAAAATAAAAGCAATCAAAATTACAAGATTTAGTTTGTTCTCCATTTTTAATAAATTGTATTCTTTTTCTTGGAATTATAATTTGTAATGGACTATCTGTATTTTTAAAGTTCTCCCTTATATAACTTGTATTTATTTTAGGTGAAGGCATTATCAAAATAAAAGGTTTATCTAATTCTTTTAATCGAGGCATAATATCTTTACATTTACTAAATGGAGGATTACTAACAATTATCTCTCCTTCATTACTTTCAAAAAAATCATTATCATTACATATAACATTAAATCCTAAATCTTGTAAATGATTATATGATCCACCATCTCCTTTAAATGCTTCCCATATTATTTTATCTTTTGGAATATATTGTTGTATATTTTCCCAAGCATATTTAGGAGTATAATATTCATCATCTTTTAAAAATGTTTTTGTATGAAATCCAGCCATATTATATTATAGTATACATTTTTATTTTTAATTATTTAACTACTGAATTAGCTGGACACCATTAGGAGAATACACTAATGATGCTTTAGCCTTTACAAAGATGAATACAGACTGGGGATTATCACTAGTTAAATCACTTTCAAGAGATACTCCGAATTGTTGATCCTTGAAATCCTGTCCGCCGTTAAATTGACTATATCGAACCCCTACACCGAAGAGAGCTCCACCATCAGCTATTTCACTATACTTGGGAACATCGGCACTTGTAATATCCATAGTATAATCACGATTAAGATTGACTACACTCACCGAAGACCTATCAGTAGCCTTTTCTGGAATAATAGCACTTACAAATTGTTTAGCCAGTTGACTATCAGCCAGAAGAGTTCCAGCATTTTCACTAATAGAAGCATTAGTAGTAATATCAAAATCCATAGGATATTTGACACCACCACGGAGGAACTGGATACGAGTAAAATGAACTAAACTATTATCACTATTCGAAGGATAAGTTGTAGAAAGTCCATTTTGAGTAAGTGTATTAATATTCCGTGATGGACAGAAAGTCATGAAAGCACTTTGAACCTTGGATAATCCAAGAGAATATTGAAGCTGGGCATTAGCACTATTAATAGCAGTATAGAGAGATGTAATTGTATTAAACTCCATAGCTCCTGACTGCTGGGACATAGATGAAACTTGATCAGCAGGAATATCAGCAATCTCACAAGTTAGTTTAAGATTTTCAAGAACATAATGAGCATCAGCAACATTAGAAGGAGCCGTAGTAGAACCCACACGAGAGAATAAACAATTAGCATCACTTTCTAAATGGATTTCAATTTGAAGACCACCAAAAGCATCAGGCATAAGATTAACCATATTTCCAGACATCATGAAACCAGTTGGAATATGGGCACTAAACTCTTTTTTCTGTGTACCCAGAGCATTATTACAAACTACACTCTGGAAGAAAGCATCGGCGTTCGGCATACATAGAGCACTTGAATTAAGATGAGTTAGTAAATCACATTTAGAACTGGAAACTCCTAGATAAGATTGAAGCATTTTGTTATAATGTCTTATATGTTCACATACCATTTTTGATTTATTATGACGGATAATAACCTGTTCCATAACACCGAAAATCCCAAGGCGATTGTCCATACTAACCTGATTTGTATCAGCTGGAAGGATAGGTGTTGGATTAGCAAGATTATCCTTAAAAACTTTTAAATCTCCACATATCCTAATAGTTCTGGGATCAAGTATTCCCTGCTGTGCTTGAATTGTGAAACTTAATACAGGAAAACCATTTTTGAAACTTACTTTGCCGTTTGCTGGAATATTATCAGGACGGATTTCTACATATCGACTTGTCATTTTATAGTATATATAATATTTAATTATATAGCTACAAATTAATAAAAAAAGTTATAATATATTTTATTGTAAATTACAATAAATAAAAATGGAAAATTATGATGATGAAAAAAAACTATGGATACTAGGAGCAATCCTGATGTTTGGATATATTTATGGCTGGATAAAACTTTATTTTTCAATATTGTAAATTACAATATTATACTACACGATCACACTCACACCGCCATCTTTAATGACAATCCTACGGATATGATAAACGAAAGCCTGATACATTTTATTTTTTACTGGAACATTTACAGCATCTTCATATTTAAATATACAAGTTAAATCTTTGTTTCTTAAATCCATAGCTCCACCATGAACACCAAAAGCACGACCCACATTCCAGTTTTCAAGATACTTGGAGAAAGAACGAGGAGGAATATCCGCCTGTGATAATGTCTTTTCAAGTTCATAGAGAGGGAACTGATCAATAGATTTTTTAGTAGCACATTTACGAGTAGAGATAGGACGAGATGGAACTAACTTTCCGTCAATCTGATATTGAATAGATGTAAGTCCATCACATATCCCAGAATAAGAACTTCGTACACTATTAAGTTTTCTATCCATAGTATCTTCTGTAATCTTATATGTTTCTTGGGCAAGAGTTTCAGATCCACCTGTCATAGCTACTTGATTAGGATAGATAGTAGCATCTTGGGGTTGAATAATAAGAGATTTAGCTCGAGAATTGTTTACATGAAAATTAAAAGATGTTTGTTTATCACTAGCCAGAGAAGAATGTTTGTAATTAGTCCAAGACATAATATCGAACTCTACTGCTTTTCCCTCACGGAGTTTAGCCATCATTCCCTTTTCATAAGAAGGGTCTAATTCTACTTTATGAACAATTAGATTTACATTAGAAATAGTATATCCAATATCATAAGAAGTAGCTTCACTAATAGCTGTTGAATATAGTACGAAATCCTGTGTAATATCAATAGCACCTGCTCCACCAGTTCCAGCATTAATTAATCCAGCAGGAGTATCACATACAACTTCAACCTTTCCTGAAGCATGAAGTTTTATTTCATCAATTACAAATCCACCTGCTCCAATTTCTACGGCATTTTGAGTAAATCGCCCCACCTTTGATTGATCATCAAACTTAACAAAATTAACTTTTTCACCTACTACAAAAGGGAACTTACTAACAGCATCGGCTCCTACAAGATTATTAGAATTAGCACAGAGGAAAGATGTTTGAGCAGTAGCATTAGTAGTGAGCCATGTAGTAGTAGCATTATCACTTAACGAATGGAAGGAAGCATTAAGAGGGACACGCCTATAACGAGATACACTATCTAATTGTTTAATTACTTCTGGGGCTGGGGCGAGGTCAATTTCAATATATAGACCATTAGTCAGCATAACTGGGAAAATCTTATCACTAAATATTCCAGCATGAATAGGAATACAACATTTACAAGTTTGAAGAGATGTAGCATCATAATCCGTATCTTGATCTGCTCCAATAGTAAGGGCTTTAAAATAAGGGTTAGTTCTTGTATCGGCACTTTGAGAACGAGATGTTCCTTCTGTTCCACGATTAGTAGGTGTCCACGTAGTTCCCCCTTCTTCAAGAGCTCTTTTATTTCTTAAACTATCATCAGCATCATAGTCATATTTAAGATTAACCCAAGATTGATATTCTACTAATTCCTCCAAAATATTCCCTCTGGAACCATCATAAATCCTCATATTTTTTAGCAATAATCCTGCTCCATTAGGGTCTAATTGAAGACGAGTAGGAATATCAGTAGCACCGAAAGGTTGATCAATTTTAAGATCAAACTCTAAATAACTATTTTTTCCGTCCATAAACTTAACTTCTGGGGGAATAGTAATTTGGACTTTCCGTCCACTCTGTTTAACAGAATAAGACAATCCATTTTCCGTAGGTATTGAAACTTGCTCTTCTCCAATATGAATAACATTATCACTAGACCAATAAGAACTCATTTTATATTATATAGAATATTTTAATTATATATAAAATAAAAAAAAATAATTTATAAAGTATAATTGTATAAATGGATAAAAAAATCAAAAATAATAATTGTATTTTACAAGATGTATTATCACAAGTAAAATCAATAAAAGAAGATGTTAATGATATAAAAAAAGATTTAACAATTATCAAATCAAAACTAATTGAAAAAGATATTGAAGAGGAAGTATTCACTACTGATGAAACAAAACCCCCTGTTAGTTCAGGCTGGATATGGAGTTCATAAACCAAAATAATTAGAATACTCTTCATCAGCAATTTCTTTTTTGGGGAATGTTATTTTAGCCTTACTTGTTTTATTAGCCTTTCCAATATTCATAGATGGGCATAGTTTTTTCATCTTAATCCAGAAAGCACGATTATTAACTTTACTATCATGTGATCCCATTTTCCTTGTATTATACAACTGAAAAATATGTTCTTTTGAGATTGATCTTACAGGTTCTTCTTCATATTTATCAAACCACGGATTTTTAATATCATGACCATTACCCATAATATCTCCTTCTAAATATTCAGTATAGAATAATTCAACACTATCCATATTTTTCTTAACTTGTTGTAAATGTAATTCACTTTTCTTGAAATCTCTACTATCATAATTAGTAATATCTCTTGAATATAAATAATCAGCTATATCTTGAATATTTGTTTGTGCTATATTCTTATAATACTCTTTTCCATATTTAACATTCTTACATTCGAGAATATTAAATCTTCTATCATTTCCATCAATATTAACAATATGATCTTCATTAGTAGTCATGATAGTATTACAATAATTTTCAATAGTATATTGTTGAACTCCTTTTTTATTAATTGATATAGTGCTGTCTGTAATAAACTCCTTAAAACTTCCTACTACTTTTTTATCATACCACATTCCAGTTTCATTTAAATTAACTAATATCTTTCCTTCGGCATCTCCATTAAACTCACCCAGAATATTTTTAAGATTACTAGTAGAGATATAATAATCATTTCCTATTATCTTTCCAATCATATCCAGAATAAATGATTTCCCTACACCTTCTATGGAATGTAAAACTAAACATATATTATTCTTTTTCCAAGGTTGTTGAAGTAATCTACTAAACCAATTTAGAATATAATTATATGTATCTTCATTATCATCAGCCCATATATGTTTGATGTGATCCAAAAAGGGTTTAATCTTTTCAGGGTCTCCTTGATTTTTAGGTTGTATTTTAAATCCTTTCCAAATATTAAACTCATCTATCTCACTCTCTCCTTTTGGATTAAATACAATTTTATCAATATCTTTTCTATGTATATGTCCAAACCATAAATCGAATGGGTTTGTAGTTTTTTCTTCCTTTTCATCGGCTTCACTAACAAACGAATATTTTTTATAATATTGTTTACAAATAGCAGGTTTATTTCTAATATACATATTCCTTGAAAAATATAATATATCTCCTGTGAGTGTATAATACATACATTCTTTATTCATTTCTTCCATGAAATAATCCTCTCCATTTTGAAACCAACCTTCATATTTGTTAGATGGGGGATAATCAATATTCTTCCATCGAATAAATTGTTTATAAGTAATTAGTTTTTTCTCTTTTGGTTTTTTAATCCAGTAATTCCAGTTTTCCAACATTTTTTTTGTACCTTCATAATTGTCATCTTCTTTTGAGTAATCTTTCCAGAACTTAAATCCTTCTTTCTCTCCCTTAAAATTATTAAAACATATAAACCCTACTCTAATCCAATCATCATAATCATATCGAGGTTTAAATGAATTAATATGTTTTTTAAACTCTTCTGTATCACATACAGATAATACAGATTCTTCTTTAATGTGTACCCACCCATTATGATCATCAACTTCTTCTTCACTTTGAATAGGACTATTAACAGGACTGACTACAGGAGAATTAATAAAGTTCATTTTAGGGATATTAAAATAATCTTTCAAATCATTCCATTCATATTCTTTAATGTCTCCATTTATCATTCTATCATCTGTCTCCCACATATTATTAATTTTTATCAAATCACAATCGACCTCCTCATTTAATATCTTTTGTTGTTGTTTATATTTTGGTAGATTTCTAATATAACAATAATAATGTGAACCTTTTTTTGTTTCAGTTGTAGCTACACAATCTTCATTTAATAAATCATATAATTCACAACATACATCTTTTTCATCAAAATCTATACAATATAAATCTGGAATATGTTTAATGGAGATAGAGAATGTATTTCCAGAACCTCTATTTTGTTTTATTTGTTCAGGAGTTAAATCATTTTTCTCTCCTATGGGTTTTTTCCTTCCATTTACAAGATTGACTTGTATCTTCCTATAACATGGGATTTTATGTTTATTTTCAATTTCTTCAACAAAGGATTCAATAGAACGGATATTCATATATTATGGCTTATATTTTATTTCTGGGGATTTAATTATTTCTCTGTCC
>Ga0181402_1000178_pt1 | contig 23086 bp, 22 predicted proteins | sample 25SPOviralmetaG_FD_130131 | JGI IMG/M metagenome (GOLD analysis project Ga0181402, IMG submission 130131) | Marine viral communities from the oligotrophic San Pedro Time Series (SPOT) site, San Pedro Channel, CA, USA - 25 SPOT_SRF_2011-08-17 | ecosystem: Environmental > Aquatic > Marine > Strait...
GTATTGTGGTTTAGTTAATCCTTCCACAATCGCTTTGCGCTTCGTGGAGCTTGTTAAGCATGCCCGCATGTGCCAACGATCAATCACAACACACCGAGCAAGACGTGTCAACTCTATGCTCTTTGCAAATGCCCACGTTTTTGGCGAGCCATCATCGAGAGCTTTTGAGTCACCCTCGAGAAGGTCCCAAGCCTTGTGTTTGTTGTTGTTGAATGTGCAAACGCGAACGTCACTAGGTTTCCCTCCATCGTGATGGACAAGCGCCAAGTTCAACGCGTCTAGCTTGTTGCGCTCCCAATCGTTCATTGGGCTTAGCGCACTGATAACAGCAGCAGCAGTCCAAACATCACAACCAACTTCTTGCGCGATCAATTGAGCGTGAGCGTTCGCTTCCTCATACCACTCGCCACCTTGGCGTGCATCGCGTGCTGTCGCTCTGTCTCGCCATGTGCGAAGATTCTTGCGGATAACACTATCACTGACCTTTGTAAGACTTTGCTTTTTCATTTCTTCAGCATCAGTTTGATTATGATCACCCACATGGCAGCAGTAAGGCTTACAGTGCCTGCCCAAAACATTGAGAAGGTTCGCTTTGCCCTCTTCATTTAAAGGCCCTCCTCCCGGCCTGCTTCTCAATCAACTTGAAGTCGAGAGTCTCGGTTCGCTTGATAATGTCGGTCATGACATCTTCATGACTTGCGCGGAGCAGTGCTGCTTGTATGTCTGCAAGCGTGCTCCGTTGTTCCTCGAGCACCGTGATGATCTCACGGATTGTTTGCTTTGTCTTTGTTCTTTTGTTCATTTGTTCTTGTTGGTTGGTGATTACTTAACAGTATCAATCAAGTAAGCTTCTCCGTTACCACTTGACATCGTCCAGAGGTTTTCACTCCCCGCAATACGTGTGAGCGTTAACACATAGCCCGCATCGTTCACCTCTTGTTTCGTGATGCTGAAAGAGATCACCTTGTCACCTCTTGTTTCAAGGACTACAACCTCCTTGTTTTGCATTGTCAGGCCCCATCCGTGGATTTGATCAACGGCAGGTATTACTTGTTTCATTTGGCTTACATTCATTTTTTCTTTTTATCTTGTTAGCTAGCTCAATAATTGGGCCAGTGGAGATACTACTATCAGTCCGTTTGGATTCTTGCAAGAAAAACTTTAAACTTTCTTCAAGGTTGTTTTGAGAAGGCTTGGTGTGACTTGGTGAGTCTTGGTGCGTGTGAAGAGAAATCGCTAAGGAATCGCTGAGCTTTCAAAACGTAAAAACACCCACAAACACTCACACGCACCCATGCGACCGGCTTAGCGCTGGCCAATCGATCACTTGTTGCTTCCCATTGATGCCCCCAGGCCCCCCTTGATCTCTTTGCGCTCCTTCGAGCTCGCCCGCCTGGCGTGAAGACGTCGCCAAGTTTGCGCTTCGATTCGCTGAGCCTGCGACGAGGCCCTACGGGGTGATGCGGCAAACTCTCCGTATATATAACCCTCTCAGACTTTTTTGCCAAAAATAGAACAGGGCCCCTAGCGATTACTAAGAGCCCTGCCTAATGAACAACACAATGCAAATATAGAGCATAAGGTTAACTCAAGGCTTCTCTTCGTCAGACGATGAGGGTGGCCCGAAGTCAATCTCGATGCCATCTATATAGGAATTGAAAGATTCGTCAACAATATTTAATCCGACATTGAGCAGTCCTTTAGCTGCGAATGAATTGTCATAGATGACTCTGCACTGGTGCCGGGTGTCAGCCACAACAACCACATAGTTCTCGTAATGTTCGCCTAGGGTGGCTTTGAGTGAGTCGAGAGGGTCGTCAGGCATACTTAAAGATACTTAGAGTTACTTAAAGTATCTTTAAGATATCTAAGAGATGTAGTTGTAAATGAATAAAATTAAAGAATATAGTGGTCTCTTAGTCATCTCTAAGAGTACTTATAGAGAGAAAACACCCCTTGTCAATAGTCTTTTTATTCTCCCTATACGATCATTGATATAAGACATTTATAATGAATCATTTACAACAACTACCAAGTGAGGATGTTTTCACTTCCTTTTCGTGTTTTATAATATGCCTCTGCATACTTTTCTAGCTCCATTTTAAGATCGTCCTCCTTTCGCTCTAGGATGCGTTCTGACGCGTCTTGGGCCATTTGGGCGGCCCAGTAGCCAACCGCCATCGAAAGCGCGTCTAAGCGGTCGTCATGCGTCACAGCGCCCCTGTCACGAGTTATACGAGTCATCTGGTAGATTAACTGGTATTTCAGTGAGTGGTCCTTAGGATAGCTCTGAGTCGTCTCGTAGTCGTTCTGGATGACCTTCGGGTCAACCACAAGCTTATGGCCTGTCATCACGGGCTCGAGGGTATCAATGATCCTTCGTTCTTTCTGTGTGCTGTGCCTCACTTCCTCAATGGTGCACGGATGGACCTTGCGAAGTATTGGTTTTAGTAGTTCAACAAACATACCATCCCCGAAGTTACTCTCTACAACGATCTCATTGACCTTGTGTTCTTTTGCGGTCATCGAAAGGAACTTAAGGGTTTCCTCAGAGTAGCCTCCTTGGACCCCTCCAGCCGCCGTGACATAAAGGAAACCATTAAGCATCTTAACGACTGCGTAGCCTGTCTCGTCCTTGCCTCGTCCTGACGGGTCGATTGACATGACGCTCCCGGTATACTTAACGTGTTCGCCAAGCACCTTCATCGGGCGATAGAATCTGTCTCCGGTCATCCCTACGTTAGGTATTGATCCGTCCCACTCGAGCTCTGGGTCCCGAGCCCACACTAGGCGTTCGGGGGCCAGTTCGTTGTCAAGGGACATCACGATAAGGTCCGCAAGCTTCAGCGGATACTTTTCGACGTCACTAAGGTTTGAGTCCAGCATAAATTGAAGAGCATACCCGGCAGAGCCGTAGGATACTTTACGTTCGGCAAGGTCTACGTCAGAGAACCGGAGTGGCTCTGTGGACCTTCCTTTTTGTTCTATATCAACACAACAATCAGCGATGTGCCCATCGTAACGCTTAGCGCTTTGGTCTGGGGTGACATACTGAGCAGGCCAGATGCGGGTCTGGTAGCCACGCTCGGTTAGCTGTCGGTATATTGTGTCTTCGCATTGTGGCGTCCCCAAGAAGATAACCTTTGAGTCATCAAGTGGCTTAATGATCGCATCGAACTCTTTGACTTGTTCTCCGAGCTTGTCTCGCATCATTTGGGTTGCCGAGTTGTTTGGCACCTCGACGTCATCAGCAACAATGATGTCTGCACGAGACCCAGTCAGTTGAGATGTAATACCCAGGGACTTGACGGAGGGCGCGTGGGCCGCTGGGGCCGGACCGACGTCGAATGAGATCTTACTGAATCGTTGTTTGTCTTGGGGGATGAGGTGCTTAAGTAGGGGCATCTCATGGATAAGCCTAAGAGTAAAAGTTGAGAAGTCATCTGCTCGAGTTTTTGAAGCAGAGACAACAAGTATATTCTTTGAGGGATCGAGGAGCAACTGGTGGACAACATAAGCAGAGCAAATCCAGCTTTTTCCAACGCCTCGAAAGCCTTGAATAACTGCTCGCTTGTCTCCGTGCTGCATGTAATCCGCGATCTCATATTGAATAGTTGTGGGGGCAGGTAGGTTTAGTTGCTTCCAGACAAGGTAAAGGAAGTTACGGAAGTCTTTAAGCTGTGATGCTGTTTGTTTTATATCAGCCATTTCTTGAGCGATTACGCCTTTTTGATTGAATCCTTAGGTTTGCTCGTGTGTTGTTGTTGGGGTTCCTGTCCTTATGATCAACGTCCTTCCCCTCCAAAGTCTTCCTACCTACCTTTTTAATCATCAACCTTCGTGCCGCGTTGCGTCCAGCCCTGCGTTTCTTCTGGGTCGGCTTAGCGTGGTAGGTGTTGTATTCGTTCTTGTAATTTCTAGCCATTGGACGTCATGTCTACGATTCGGTCTACATTGTCATCATGGAATGGTAATGCATTCACCAACTCGTGTAATGGGGAGCTATCGGTGGCCACAGCACTCACGTTGTTATCTTTGAGGAACTGCCTGACTGTCGATAGGTCAGCCGTGGTGGCCTCCCCTGACTTAACGCGCAGCAAGAACTCGTCGATGAGGAGGTCCTGTAGTTCGTATAGTTTATCTGATTTATCCATATTATTTAATTTCCTTAATGATTTTGATAGCAAGGTAAGTCAGGGTTGCTAGTCCTACACAGATAGCAACAACAGTATTGACTCGCTCAAGAGTAAGTGTCCCGAGGAGTCCGGTGAATCCAATGAATGATGGCATGTATGATGAGTTCATGTTTATCTTGCGGCTCGTTTTGCTGCGATATAACGCTGATATAGCTCTGGGTTTTCTCTAAGAGTCTGGGCCCTTGCTGATAACCTATAAGCATTAATTAGCTTTCGGATAGATTTTACCCTAGGACTTTCAGCGCCTGTTATATCTTTCATGCTATTGTCAGGCATGTCTTGGTAGCGTTTCGTCTCAAACAACTTCTTGAGTCGTTCTCTTAGGGTTTTCCCTCTGATTTTTTTTGTCCCCATGAGTTCTAGCATCCGGTCATATGATTGTTGTCCGGTCTCTGGGTTGTAGTAGTCTTTCATGTTCAGTTCTTCTACGCCTTGCCTTAAGAAGTGTCCAGGCTTCCCAAAGCCCGCCCCTAAGTTTGCAAACTCATAGTCTACAATGTTCTTAGTTGCATCCTTCATATACAAAGGATTAATGATTCCCATTGCTCCTCCTGTTGAATCCATAGTCTCTACTTCTCCAAGGAAGTTACGACGAGGAGGAAGTTTTTCTTCTAAGCCTGGGGTTCGTTTAATCATGTAATCAACAATACTTCTCACCTCTCTGAGTGGTCGGTCTTCTTGGACGTTCATTGTTTGATTAACAAAGTTAGGAACAAATCCCCCTGCGATACTACCAACAAACCTCTCAGTGTTATTAAGTGGGTCTTTTAGGACTTTGAATAAGTTGTCGATACCTTGCACATATGATTTGTTGGTTACGTTGTTGGAGAACGCTAAAGCTAAAGATCCAAAGACCATAGACATGTCTCTTTCATCAAACTCGTTGTATTTTGTGGCCTCACTTATATCTGCTATGATACCTAACATGGTAGCCATCGGATCAAGGCGGTTGTAGCTGACAATCTTGTCCCCAATCTTAATTGAATACTGTTGGTTATCCATCTCCCACGCTTTCCTTTGATTCTCTTCTCGAGGACCAAACCCGCTAATAAACTTCTCACTGCCTTGGCTTTGGAACATGTAAAGGAGTGCAGCGGTCGAAGCCACTGAGGTTGCCATTTTACCGCGAAGCTCTGCACGCTCTGTAGGCCCTGCCTTAGATAAGGTTTCCCGGTAATCTTTGCTAAGCCTTTTAATGCCTTCTAGCGGTAACCCAAAAGGAGACCTTTCAATACCAAACGTAAGTAGGTTGGTTGGTGTTCGGACAAATGGAATAATAGCTGTAAGCCAAGGGTTCTGCACAGTCATGTGAGAAAGTCCCTTAACAATGCTGTTCTCTGAGTCTTGGGTGTGTGTATTGACCTTTGCTATTTGTTCTGCTCGGGCGGCTAGTGCCCCTCGGTTTCCATAGTCAAGCTCAGTGCCGTCAGGGAGAATTAAGTTTCTTTGTTTCTTCTGTTCTTGGATATATTTATTAATGAAGACTTCTGCTTCAGTGAACCTAAGCTTCTTTTTCTCTGCCATTTCCTTAGCAGTCTCAACAAGGTTCTGTTCGTTAAACACTCGGCCAGTCTCAGTGACATGAGCATCTACTCCTTTATACACATACTCTCCAAGTTGTTTTCCTGATAAGTTCTTAGCTTTTCCTTTCAGTGCTAACTCGGTCATTACATAGCTCCGGTAAGACAAAGCCTTAAAGAATTCATCACCAGTAATAAGCCCCCTTGAAGGTAATCTAGTTATTGTTCCAATAGTATTAATAGCGGTGCCAAATGCATTCTGTTGGTCAGAGCTAATTGCATGTTGAGAATTTTTAGCGTCATCAAACTGCCTTGAGTTAGGGATACTAATTGCCTCCCCTGACTTTGCGGCCCTTACGGCTAAATCAAACGCATCTGCGATAGCCACCGTATCAAAGGCATAGCGAAGGGTTGCGCGTGCAAGCTCTGGGTTACCTGTAAGAAGAGCCCCTCCAGCACGTTCCAGTGTTGTCATTGCATACGTAATCGCAGAGCCAATCATGTTAATGTTGAAGGTGGACACTCCAGAGAGTAGCGAGTTAATCCAATACTCACGCACAATATCAAACATGCGCTTACCTCGAGATGCCTTAGCAATCTTGTTGAGTCCTCCTTGGATGTCATCAGTGGTCCGAGCCGCAAGAACTAGTTGTAGTAGCTTCTGTTGACCCATGCTGCCTCGGCGCTCATCTTTATACCGAGCTATGGCTTCCTTACTTTGATTCTCAAGCTGACTAAGTGACGTATCAAATCTATTCGACTTAACATCTTGGTAGATATATTTCCGTTGAAGCATCAACAAAGAAGGGAACCTTCCATAGAGCCCCCAGATGCGCTGAGTTCCTACCATCAGTTCCATTTGTTGCAGCATCTGTGCATACTTCTCATCATAAAGATCAAACATATTCTGATCCCCAGACTGCTTAGCACGCTCAAAGGCATCACTAGCTGCTTTAGCTAGGTCACTTATCTCTTCCCCAATCATGTTGTTGAGTAAGCGAATGGCTTGTTGATCCTTCAACATCTCTTCATACTTACCTTCGAGGCCTTCAGCTTTCCCTTCTAGCTCTTTGATGTAACGGGTAAGGTTGTTCTTGTTACCTCCGAAAGCACTTGTGAGTTCATCTGTGATTTTCTCTAAGCTATCTTTGGGATTCAGTAGCTCTTCTTTAGTTGTCTTTGCAAGCTTGTCGCTTTCTTTAAGCACCGACTCTTGCTCTTCTACAAGTGCGCGTGCGATGGTAATAAAATCTTTCTCTTCTGAAATAGTCCTAATGACTCCTTTAAGTGCCGTAAGGCCTCCCCCTGGCCCTTTATCTTTGAGCACTCGTTTCACGGTAGCCCTCAAAACATCTTCGCTTTCTGTATCAGTGCGTGGGGCTGGGTCAACTGCCTGACCTTTATCGTCCATCATTTTCCCAATAGGAACTTCCTCGGCTGCACTCTTTGCCGTTACTTTCCCTCCTTTAGCTTTTAAGTAGAGGGCTACTTCATCTTGTAGTTCTTCTGGGAGTTGTTTAAAGCTTAATTGTTTGTCTCCTTCTCCAAAGAATGAAACTTCAACATGATCAGGGGAAGTCCGGTTTCCTTCAATATCCTTGATGCTGACAGAGACGCCTGCCTCCTGTGCTGCGGCATTAAGGAACTTAGCGTTCCCTACTTGGGTCATTGTGTTTGTCCGTGTTAAGTCTTGTAACTCAGCTTCAAACACCTGCCGTGCTGATTTCTTTGATTTGACTTTATATACATTCTCATGGAAAACCTCTCCATCTTTTGTCGCTTGTGCTACAAACTGTCCCTCTTCATTCTTCTCGATTTTAATATCATAGTCATCAACTTTTGCTCTTTGATTAACTAACTCAATACTAGGTTTTACTTTTGCTTCCCTTCCTTCTCGGGCCGCCTTAAGAACACTAAGAAAGGCTTTATCAAGGTTCTCTCTTATATCAATCTTGTCCTGTTTTCCCACTTTTAATTTATCATAAGCATCAGTAATTTTACCTACAGGAACTCCCTCATATAGCTTAGAATCTTTTACTTTTTCTATAGCAGCTTTCTCTTCAGGCTTTAATTCTACATTGTATTTTACTGCTAATTCTTCTATAGATTTAACACCATTTTTATACATGTTATCAGTCCCTAAAGATATACTTTCAAGGTCTCTGATTTCTGAATAACCATCTAAATCCTCAGGGTCTGCTAAAGGCCTTGAGTCTGTAGGAGTCTCTTCAAGAGCCCCAGGCCTTCCTTCTGGCTGTCCCTTGCTTCCTGAGATTGGGTCGTTTAGGTCTGCATAATTAAAGTTTAACTGCTGAGCCATGTCCGGGTCGGCCTCCGCTATGGCTTCATCCACTGCGTCTTCAGGAGATTTACCTTCCGCAATTTTCTTGTTACGGTTCTTAATCATCTTAAGGCTTGCTGCAAATGGTTTTAAGACCGCCGCTACTCCTGCCTCTAAGAATAATCCTTCCAAAACATTCTTAAATCGTCCTTCAATTTCCCCATCATCCCCAGTGGATTGAAGATACTCAGTGACTGGGTTTTGTAGTGAAGGATATTGATACAGAAGGTTACTTAGCCTTGCTTCTTGTGCATCAAACATTAAGAAGTCTGAGGCTACTCCTGCGGCTAGTGCGTCTCCATACCTGCGAAGCTTAGTGCTCTTAGCTAGTTTCTTTGCTTCTTTTGCAGACAACCTACCTCCCTGGGCTAATCTCTTAGCCACGCTTGGTCCTAAGAACTTACGCGCATTTGCAATTCTTCCTACTTTACCCAGTTGTCCTACTACCGGAACAAAACCTGTAGCGAATTGAGCAATACCCTCAACAAACCCACCCACCATCGTGTTAGATGTTCCAAACAGTCTTGTGTCGTAGTCAGGTAAATTATCCCCAACTGCAAAGTCTACGAAATCATAGAAACTCTTAAAACCTCCTTCAATACCTCGAAGGGGAGCCATAGCCGTATCTCCCATTGAAAAGACGTCTGGGTCTTTTTGCTGAAAAGGTTTATCTGCTGATCGAGCTGCTGCCCCTGCAAAGTTTTCTTTGAGCGGAGGGAAGTATAAAGTAGGATCTATAGCCATGTTTGTTAGTGGTGTGTATTAAGTTTATTGAGTTTCTTTATCCTTACTCATAGGTTTAAGGAAAAGCTTTTGTTCTTTGATCCTGCGTTTAACAAGACCTTCCTTTTTCTTTCCGCCTGCGTTGTAGTATAAAAGCATCATCTCCGCAATTTTTGAAACAGAGCGAGTTCCCTTCTTTGTTAGTTCGGAAATCCTTCCGGTATTGTAGTCGAATGAAATTAAGGCATTTATCTGGTTTTGATTTAGATTATACTTATATTTCTTTACGTGAGATTTAACTCTCTTTTCGTGTTTGTTAAGCTCTTCTGATAATCTTTTAGATGCTTCCTCTTTAGTTATAGTCTTCTCCCCTTTTTTCGCTCTAGTTCCATACCCAATAGATGTCTGCTTGTAGTCATCATAGGCTTCAGGGTAAAAGTCTTCTTCTTCTTTAACAAAGTTAACCAAAGAATCATCCAACTTTTCATCAAAGTCTAAAGTTAGTTGTTCTGTTGTAGATATTCTAGTTCCTACTTTAACGTCCTCTGGTTCCGGTGGTTTTGTTGTTGATACCTTTGTGTCTACCTTGACATCCTCTTCTTTAGCGTCCTCTTTGTTAATTCCCTCTACATCCTTCATAGTGGGCACTGTAGGAATCGTAGGTGGCTCGTCAATGAATTGAGTTTGTCCTTTCTTGACTGGTTCAACTATTCCCTTTTCTCTTTCAAGTTTAGCAGGCCTCTTAGATGTTGGTTGAGTCTCAAGCTCTGGGACACTTGCTTTCTTTATCCCTTTGTATCTATTCTCTAGTTTTTGCTGGGCCGAATGAAGGGCCTCTACAGTTGTTCCTAGTTTATCCGCTATAGGTTTAAGTTGGAATTTAGATAGAGCCGGATTGTAGTTAAGTTTAATCGTAGCTCTCCCTCCTGTTGCTTCTCCTAAAAGCCCATTAAAGTATGCAAACTTATCTGATCCCAAAGATGCCCCTTCGGGAAGATACCCTGTTTCTAAAGCTTGAACGGCTTCCTCAGGTGAGAACCCTGTGATTCTGCGTCCGTTCTTCATTGTGTCTTCTACAAGTTTTAGTGATGTTCGGTGCTTCTCATTGACTCCTTGCATACTTTTAAAGTGTTCTAACTCCTCTTTTAATCTGTTTTTGACTAGTGGGTTATTAAAATGATTTTTAAAGTGCTCTACAATAATCCCAGCCTTTCTCCCTGGCTCACCCTCCTTTTCCCCATCATAAGCCCCGAGGTCAAACCCGTCTTCGAGAGCTTTGTAAAACGTGTCTACTTGTGCTGCCGTCCTTGTTTCCGCAAACGTCCAGTTTTTAAAGCCTCCCGCAAAGTTACTAACCCAATCATACTCGCCGTCCACTTCTGTAGGAATATCAGTCCCTTTAAGCTTAACAGGTTGTTCTATTGTGTATCTTTTATTACTGTAAGGGTCCCATTGAGATCTAGTGGGATCAGAAACATCTAAGCGAGCTTTGTGTGCCTCAATCCTATCTGGGAGTTCCGCTAGTCTTGTCTCTTCAGCTTCTTTGAGGTCTTGGGCGTCTTTAAGCTGGCTAAGTCTATTTTTGTCCTTCTCAAGCATAGCTTTGAGATTCTCTTGGCTCTCTATTCTAAGCTCTTCACGGCGCTTGCTGAATATCTTAGTAAATAGAGTTTGCTTAAATTCTTCATACCCAGTTTCTGGGATAATCACTGGAGCAAAGTCTTTGTATTCAAAAGAACTACCCGGAAGAGCACTGGCTATCTTTTCAGATAAATCTCTTACCTCTCTGTTAAACTTGATCTTGGGGTTTATCAATAGTTGCCTTCCCTTTGGGGTAAGTTGTCTAGCTATTGGAACACCTAACGCATCATCTTCGGCGGGAAACATGAACCGACCGTATTGTTGTAGTAAATAATTATACCCAGGCTTATCCTCAATGTCCGCTATTGCCGCACTAAGTATATCTTGGAGATCAGTCTCAAGGTCATCTGAAAACATTGGGGTAGATACCTCTTCGGGAGGGACTCCTCTAAATAATTCTTTTACATCCTCATCTTGTTTGGTTCCTAGGTAAGACTCAAGAAGCTCGTAGGACTTCATTAAGGCATCCCTTTCTAGGGTATCTGTGACATCTAGTAATGCTTCTTTCTTACCATCAATCCACTCATTTATCTCTGCCCTAGTCATGTCTGGAGAAGCCATCATTTTATTGGCCTCTGCTTTCGTCTCCCTGAGAGTCTTGGTGGTTAATCTGGTATATTGCCTATCAAGCCTTTGTTCTATTTTAATCTTTTTGTCACTTAGTTCCTCAAGTAACTCGTTATACACAAACCCTTCTTCATCTTCTGCATCTAAAGGCTGGGTTCCTATAGCTATCCCAGCACTGCTTATAGCCTCTACAAAGTCTTCTGCATCTGAAATCCCATCAAGAGTAGGAGGGAATGAGTTAAGGGCCATTGCAATGACTGCCCTTTGTTCAGGGCTGTTAAGAGATCCTGTAGATGCCCATGCTTCTTTAATCCTAGAAGCCAATACCTCAGGGTCTTCTATCTCTTCTGAATCAATATTTACGGCCCTTACTAATGAGCTTGCTGCTTTAGGAATAACGAGCTCGGCTTTGTGGATTCCTGCTGCTTGAGCAGGAAGTGTAACATTTAACTTATTTCTAACGGGAGCACTAGCTCGCATAAATCCATCAAGAATAAGTGCATCTTTAAATATCCCTTCGTTCTCAGGGAGGGCCTTAAACTCCTCTAGGAGTCCCCCAGTGAACTGGTTGATTTCAACAGGACTTGGTTTGTTTCCAAATGTTCTTACTCGTTCTTGAATAAATTCTTCTTTTCTCCGTTCCACTAAGCTCTGGAAGTCATCCACAAGGTCAGCCCCAATAAGCTCTTTAGCATACAAGGTGGCCACTGGGTTTGTCTCGTAGTCTTTCCCACGAAACCTAGCGTTAATCTTTTCTTTTGTGGCTAGTTGAGCAGCGTAAGCCTTCTTCTCTTGCTCATCCATTGCAGAGTAGTGGAGACCAACAGTAGTTTTCTGTAGCTCTGTCTCTGCCTGTTGAGCTTGCCCGTAAGCCCTAATTGCTGGATTTATCTGCCCTAGCGTTGCTGCCAGTTTCCCCAGAGACGTCTGTGAGGCAGGCACGGGGTCCTGCACTGCCACCGAATACTGCCCTCCCTGAAAGGGTTTCCCTGTGATCGCGGGGGCGCTCAAGTTAAATGGGACTTGTTGACGGTCGGGGGTAGTAAATAAATCTCTACGTGTCATTACTCAATAGGTGTTGTTGTTGTAGGGGCTGAAGAAAGTTGACGCGCCTGTAGACGCTTAGCATCTGAAAAATTCCCAAGGCTCGTCGTGGCTGCCCCTAGCATTGTCCCAAGGACATTAGGAGTAGCGATAGGCTTGTTGATGTTGATGTAGTTCTGTTGTGTTTGAAGTCCAAGGTCACGGGCTCGCATCTCATAGGCCTGGTCAGCCAAGTATTGATTCTGTTGGATCGCATAGTTGTGCTCACCTACCTGCCGCTCGAGGTCTCTCATCTCCGCAAGGAAACTTGCAGACCCAAGGCTTATGCCTCCCTCGGCGGCTGAGACCTCTTTACGAGCCATGGCCTCCATGCTTGCTCGGTTGGCCGCTGAGACCTCCTGAGCGAGCCTTAGCGACTCAGTGGCTTGTTGTTTACGCATCGCAGATACCTGTTGACTGTATCGAGCATTCTCAGCAATCGTAGCGCGTTTCTGAGCCTCGGCCTGCATCGAAGCCTGCTGGCCCTGAGCGCCAATTGTAAGCATGCCCTGAGCAAGTGGCCCAAGCACAGACATGGTGCCAACTGCCTGCGCGATAACGCCAGTAGACGCTAATGCACCAGTAGTAGCCCCAGTAGTCCCGAGTAGTGCTGCTCCTGCTGCACCAAATATAGGTAAACACATATTAGTCTAGTTTGTTGTAATGATAAATTCGTAAAATGAATGTGACGAGATCTCTACCTCTTGTAGAAACTTAGCGCCACAAAACTTCAGCCAGCGTATGGCTTGTTTGTTGTCTTTGAGGACCACGTTAGAGGTAATCCCAAAGGGCTTGGAAAGGTGTTGGACCCAGGCTCGAGATGCCCGAACGAAATGCTTCTTGTGCTTGGTGACGTCTGGGGTCCCAAGCATCCATATATAACCACCATCCTCAGCCTTCCCCGAGCCGAACATAGCGAACGGCTCTTTGTCTGGGCCGAGTGCCGTGTAGGTCTTGTAGTCGAGCGTGAGGGCAATACTGAGGGCTTCCTTAGGGCTATGGCCCAAAAGCTCACACTCGAGTGCGTCGTGGAACCTTAAGCGATCCTTTAGGTAATTCGCATGGACCATTGTTGCTGGAACAATAGAACAATCACCATAGGTGTGCTTAGGCTCCATAGCGATTTGATCGTGTGTGAATAAAGGATTCAAACTCAGCGGACTGGAAGTTACTAGGCTTAGCCCCATCGTTCTCCAGCTTGATCTCTACGTTTTCACTAGAGGTAAACACGGGGGCCCTAAAGAACCCGTCTTTTAGCTCAGTGCGTAAGGAGCTCCCGGTGCCTGTGAATGACTCAGGAAACTCGTTAGTATATTGTGATCGTTTATCTGGTGTCACCTTGACCTTATAGTCTGAGGTGTTCGTGTGGTAAAGCGATAGATTCTTAATGAACTGCTTGGCCGAAGCGTTAGGTGTCCGGGCTTGTCCTGCCTGGGCCTTAAAGATCTGCTCAGAGAACGTGTAGGTGCTGTTGAACTCATAGCCTACCCAGACTGATGTGTAGTTAGGCCAAACTCCTGTATTGTTGACTGAGATCGATGTGGGATCAGTGGTTCCCCCACCTGATGCAGTAACTGTTACTGGTATATTTATGCCCCTGTCAGTGTATACCTTAATATCAGAGGAAGCTAAGTAGGGGCTATAGAACGAGATGTTAGGAGGCGATGTGATTGCAACTGTAAATGTGCTGATGTTTTCTCTAAGAGGCTTAGTGCTCCCTGTGGTAAACGTAGGAAAAATTACCTTATTATCGTGAATCATTGCCGGAACCCTCATGTCTAAGTGCGTGACATTGTCATCTGGGGAAGTTGTGATCGTTTTTGTCAATGAACTCCCATTTAAACCATATGTCGCAAGCCCTTCGTCTTCTCCGTCAAAGTTTAAAGGAAGGCTAACTATAGAAGGTATGTCTGTTATGGGGTCAGCTACAATCAAGTAAAGCGTTGAGTCCATAAACTCAAATCCTCGTATCTTCATGTTAAAGTCCCACTTGAACCACGAGCTCAACACCTTCTTGTTCTCGCTAAAGAAGTAACGATACATGTAAAGAGACTGGTCTTCGTCTTTGGACAGGATACCCAATAGATTCTCTGAGAGTGACCCAGAGAAATATGTGATGTCCTTAGGTATATACCGGGGGACTTGCTCAGTGATGTCCGTAGACTCATAGACGTCAGTAGTCTTGTTCAGTGAGAACTCTCGGATGCCTGTGTTGTTTCCTAAGTCAAATGGGTAATAGATATACGAACCGACAGACACAGGGTCGGTCTCATCGTTGTATTCAAAGTTAGTAATAGGCTTCACTGAGACCGTGCGTGGCGTCAGTAGGTCTTCGCCTTTGAGAACAAACTGTCCGTTCTTTGAGAAAAGTATGAGGTTCTCTTGGGACGCAGCGGCTGCTGTGATGTCAGTGACTCGGTCAGACTCGACAATGACGTCAATCGGGTCCGAGTCGAGAAGGGTTGTGACTGTTGTTCGGCCAAAGTTATACTCAAAGATCCCCTTGTCATTTACGCGTCCTAGCCCAGCTTCAGAAAGTATTACGTTACTACCACAGACAAACCCTAAGCGATTCTTGAAGAACACACTGTTCTGGATTGTTTGGTCAGAAAACGACGAGAACGGGTTACTTATGTCATCACCTACGCTGCGTGGTGCAGTCTTAAGGTGTTCTAACTTAAACTCATTTAGCCCTGTGTTAGTGATGAACAAAGGTAAGCTTGTTTCCTTGTAATTAAGAAGAATATCAGGAGCGACGGTCTCAACCCACGAGCCTGGTCCGATCTCTTGGTTCTCATCGTCTGTCTTAAACTCGACGTAGTAGTCGTCAGCAGCAAGCTCACCATCCCCGCGCACCTTGACTCGGAAGCCGTTCTTAGCAAACAGTGGTAGGTCAGTGATTGCGCCTACTTCCTTGTAGACGACTCCTAGTGCTCCACCCCCAAGTCCGTCCTTGGCTTTTATCTTGAAGTCACTTTGCGCGTTGTTGCTGGAATCTAACTTACGGTTAAGAACAATCAAGTTACCCTCACGGGTCAATGTAAACTCTGCGTTTGTTCCTGCGCCTATCCCAGGGAACCTGTCTTCAAACCCCCCGATTGCGGTAGTAGGTATATCCCCAGCGTTATAGGGAGGGGACAGCGTCGTCCCATTGTGTCCTCTTTGTAAAACTTCAGTAATTCTAGTAGTGTCCGCCCCATACCCTTTATCAGATTTCTCCGAGTAAATAGTTACATGCTTGGTGTTGTCATATTGCGTCACTCCGCCTAAACCCGGAGACTCTTCTAAGGTCACTGTAATAGAGACAGTCGCCCCTACGTTTGAAACATTTCGCTCTCCTGGTTTATGAAAGAACACTCTGCGCCCTATGTCTTCAATAGACGCAGCGGATATAGTTCCATTTGCATCTGATGTCACTTTGACAGTTGTGTCCCCTGTGCCTGCCCCGAGTCCTACATTATATGAAACTCCACCTATTGACGTAGTCGTAGGATACGAAAAGACTTTATAAATATCTCCACTTACATACCCAGAACCCCCACCACCCCCAGTTACAGAGACATTACTTGTTGAACTGAGTTTATACACAGCCCCGTCCCTTGTATAAGTTAATGTCAACTGTGCAGTAGCAGGTGTCTTTGAGCTATAGTTAACCTCAAGCGAATACTCTTTCTCGTAGTCTCCTTGCTTCACAAATATCAGTGCCTCTTTATCTAATGAAGAAGAACGCGTAGTTTGATCTACTGAAACGGTGGAGCTTCTGTTTATGAGAAACGTCCCATCAGCCACCGTAGTAGCCCTAAGTGTGTCCCGTGCGTTGGTGGTGCTGGCAGAGACATCAAGGTAAGTGTTCGCAGTCGTGTAGCCGCCTGTATGCACTACACCATCTACCTCAATACTCGCCTCGTCCCCACTGAGCACATTGTAAGCGTGTATCTTAGTCCCATTGTGTAGCAATACGTATCGCTCAGTTTCACTTCTGTTGATAAAGTGAATAAAGCTATCTTCCGAAAGAGTAAGACCAGCATCATCTAGGATTTGAACAAACCTAGTGCCGTTACGTTTTGTTAATCCATCAACAACACTACTCATGAAGTTAACCTGCTCGTCGCATTGTCCCGAGAAGCGCGTAGCGTCTGGCTGCTGGCTAACCCCCTGAATAAGGTTTGGTAATGATGTATTAATTAAAGGCATTATTAGAGTAGATCGTAGTTGCGGTTAATACCAAGGCACGAGGCAACATCGTAGTTATCAAAGATGGTCCTGTCGGCTCCTTGGCCGTCCATCTCCTCGAGGTTGTAGCGTGCTTTAAGTTCATCCCGGAGGATCTGTTGCTCAAGCTCCTGAGACCCGACGGTGCGTGCCTGGAAGACCCTTGAGCCTTTGAGTGTAATGTATCTCCGTGCTTGTTCAGGGAGATCCGTGAAATCTAAAAGGAACATCAACCGAACGTCAATAGCTCCTGTGAAAGTAAATGTGTTGTCTTCACGGTTAAACAACTTACCTCCACGTTGCACAATGTCCTTAGAGTTATCCAGGGTATCTACGTGCATAATGTCAGCCGCGAGAACAATCTCATCGCTGCTGTTAGGAGTAAGTGTTTGTTTGTTGACCGTATTGAAGTGCCATCCCTCTGATTGAACCTCGCGACTGACTTCGTCTAACACGGTGATCGCGGTGACCGCAGAGATAGGCAGAGTGGAAGTAACAGTGATTTGAGTCACTGGGCTTTCCCCAATGTTACCCAGCATCGTATTGACGGCTTCGAGTTTTGTAGTGAGTGGCATAATTGTAAAAATGAAAAAATACCCCGTCCCCAACTTAATGAGGACGAGGCATGAATTTAGTGTGTGCTATTAACTAGCAGCAGATGAAGTGGTGTTAACCACAACAGCAGACTCAGGGCGAAGAACACCAAGGCCCATTGCATACTTAGCAACGAACAAGGTGGACTGGCGCTCAATGAGATACTCGGACTCAGTAGCGAGGTCGAGAAGCTTAACGCAACCAACAGCAGATGAGTGCCCAGCAACGAAGCCATGGCTGTTAAGGGTAGCACCTGACTGAGCATCAGCAATACCATCAAGCTCACCTTTGTAACCAGACGAAGGTGAAGCGATGTTAGTGGCTGAAAACGGGCTGTTAGCAACCACGTTGTCATCATTGGTCTTAGCCGATACAGCAGCCTGAACACCAGCAAGGTGAGGACTCTTGAAGAGGCGAATTCCTGCAACTTCAACAATGTTACCTTTAGCAGCATCAGCAGAACCACTCGAGGTGTCCTTGTTGATTGCTACGTTGTCAGCAGTAAGCAACTTGTAGTATTGGAACGGAGTCAAGATAGCAAAGCGGTCCTCAGATGGGACTTCTTTCTCATCAAGGGCGCGTGCACACTCAAAGAGTGCATCAACAAGTCCCCCAGCAGACAGGGTGTCTACACTACTTCCAAAGATCTCGGTGCCAGTAGGGCCCCCAGTGTAGTTTGGAGTAGTGGTGAGACCAGCAGCAAACATGGTGTTAAGGATCTGGATGTCCAGACGCTTAGCGAGTGCCTTACCGAGCTCCTTACCGTAGATGCTACGGAGATCGTAATGGTTCTTAACTTCATCAATTCTTGGAATAAGAGTTGAAGCGACGAGCATGTCATCAATGTTAATTACCTTCTCGTTGTGAGCAATCTGAGACAAGTAGTCCTGTCCAGATCCGTTTACTGTGTTCAACAAGTCAGCACCAGGAACATGATACTTGGCTTCTGCCTTGCCTGTTACTGGGAACTGTGCGCTCTTTCCACTGGAAATCGTGCGAGTCATGATGAGGTCTTTAGCAACATTTGATTCATCAAACGCTGTAAGAATCTCACCGCTAAATACCTTAAGGAACAGAGCGTTGTCTACTGACGGAGAGCCAGCAGGCGCAGTTCTTGCTCCTGTGCCATTCACTTTACCCGGAATGGATGGGAAGTTATCTAGTGCCATAATAAGTTTTGGTTATAGTTTGTTTTGTTTGTTTATTTTGTCCGTAGTCGTTAGTCACCAACGAAACGATCAGTTGTCTGACGCATCAGGCTGAAGGTTTATTGTTTGATGTCCTTGGGTTTATTGGACGCAATGAAAGTTTTAGTTAAATACATCTAGCTGTCTTATGCAGCTCCTGATTATAGTATAAGTGGTTCGGTTAGTGTCATCGTCGTCTTCGTAGGTCGGATGCCACGATGTGATATTAATAAATGTTTTATCTATATGCTCTACGATGCCATACACCGTGCAAACTAGGGGTTTTCCTAAGTCTTGCGCGTGGTCCAAAAAGACGACCCTGGCGATGTCTTCAAGCTCTATTTCTTGATCCGCAGCTTCACACGCGCAGCAGGGGTGTTTGCAACAAACTGCTTCCCCTTCGCACCAGCACGTTTCTTCTTGCGTGCAGTGGAGGCTCTCTGTGTCTGACTTAGGCTTTTCGCTTTCGATGATGGAAGACATCTGTCTGGATTTTTTTTGTTCTTTGAGGTTCCGCATGGTCCTTTGATTTTACCGTCGGTGCCTATTCGGACCCAGTTCTGCTTTCGCCAGTTTGCTAGTTCACCCACGTTTCTTTTTGATTTTAAGTTTAGACCGCTTGCCCTTACCGTAGTTAGGGTCTTTGCAGTATTTCGATGCTGCCATGTTAGCGTAAGCGCTCGGATACTTATCGAACTTGCGCTTAGCCCATGCGATTCCTTTAGGACATATTTTAGCCATGCTTCACCTGAAGGTTACTTTTTGTTTCACTTCTTGTTCTTCTTCTTAATCGAGAGACCAGTCCGTTTAGCTTCTTTCTTCGCTGCTTTTTGACCAGCAGCCGTGTAGGCGTATTTCTTTTTTCCAACTTTAGGCATAATTTTATATAGTTAACATTTCCAGCGACGCAGTGCTAACGCTTTGCGCGTAGGGCGTCCCTTAGCATCCTTCATCGGGCCCTTAACGCCGCTCATGCGTGCACAGAACGATCTCTTACGGGGACCACCACCAGGCTGAGGTTTCTTAAGTTTACTCCCAGTCTTGTTGTTGTAGTATTTCCGTCCCTTCTCGGTAAGGCCACCTTTCTTAGACTTGTGTTCCTTCCTGAGGCTGACTCCTTGACGTTTCATGCTTATAGTAGTTGTTGAATCCGTTAGCCAGAGTAACACCCAGGCTATCATGATTAAGTTTAAATTGATTCCAGTCGTCCATATTGGACCCAAAGAACGGCTCAGCGATCACTGAGGGGCATGGAGTAACCCGGAGAAACTTCGAGCCTCGCTCTTGCTTTGTCCGTGGCTTAACGCCTCTGTCCCTTGTTTTGAATTTATTTACAACAACCTCCTGTAGACACTCAGCGATCTTCTTGCCCTTACTGGACCTGTGCCAGTGGAGCATCTCGCTGCCATGTGCTGACGCGCTTGCTGAGTTAAAGTGGAGCTCTATGGCCGCCTTGACCTTCTTGGTCTTTAAGAACTCCCCTAGCCACTCCATGGCATCAAAGTAATTACTCCCTTGATACTCACATACTATCATACTGGGAACATCAAGGTGCTCCTTCATTGCCTTAGCCACCCTTAGGTTGTAGTCCCACTCAGTGGTTGTGTTGTCACACGAGGAAGCCCCCATGTCTACCGCACGGCTATGCCCTACGCAGATCGCTAAGACCGGCTCAGCGTCCTCTTGGGGGACCTCTGGGCCACTGAACCATGCACTACAACTCATTCTCTAAGTAGTTAATGTAGTGAAGGAGCGCAGAGATGGTCTGTTTCTCGTCCTTGTCAAAGTCGTGGGCATCAAGCCTCTGGATCATCTCGGGGATCCGACTTGGTTTCATCGTCGTGCACCCACTTGTTGATAAGGATGCGATGACGATTGTGCCTGCGATTAGCAAGCTCTTTAGTGTATTCATCTCTTATAGAAAGAAAAAGCCTGCCCAGTGCCGGGAAGGCTATAAGTAACTTAACGATCGACCCGATCATTTGTCTTTGGCTTTCCCTACGTTAAGAGCGAGCCAATCAACGACCTTGTAGAGCTTAGCAGCCCAACCGTCGTCAGCAGGCGTCGGCGTTAACGCTGCGATAGCTGATGCTGCCGCAACGATAGCAGTAAGGGTGCTGATAAGGGTGTCTTTGTTGTCAATGATGTAGTTAATAATGTTCATAATCTAAAGGACGTCAGAGATTGCAAGGCGTCGTTGGACCTCGTTACGATACGCGGGGTCACTGTTATACCTGGGGTCACGCATAGCCATGCTGACTTGCTTGGACGAACCAAACGGAGCCACTGCATTGCCCGAGGTGTTACCTTGGACGAGCGTAGGGGTTGCCCCACTGGACGACTGATACTGAGCATAGAGCCCTTGGACTGCTACCTTAGCTTGGTCGATGGTGCCTGTCTCAACAATCTGGTTGAACGCATCTACCGAGGCCTCATCAAGGGACTCATTGGCCCACTCAGCCATCGCTGCGTAGTTCTCCTGGCCTCCTGCGATCTCAAATACTGCACTGGTCTGACTCTCAGCGATTGCTTGTTGTCCGGCAATATACGACTCAACGAGCTCACGAGGAAGCCCTGAGCCCTCTAGTGACTTGAAGGTATCGTCACTGAGTGCCCCTGATTCCATGAACTCCTCAGTGGCTTGGTTGATTGATTGGAATGCCTCAGACGGCTCAGCGGTCTCGGTTGGTTCCTCAGTGGGATTGCCAAGCTTCGACTCAAGTTCACCATAGGCTTTCGCCATGTCTTCTGGGCTTGAAAACTTCTCAGGAAGCCACTCAGGGCGGTCCTGTGCTTGTTCCTCGGGCTCAGGCGCTAAGCCATCCCCAAGTTCTTGTTGTAGTGCCTCCTGCTTGTCATCCCAAGCTTGGGCCATTGCTTCTGTGTTATCAGTTGCTTCTTGTTCTTGCACTGACGGGCTTACCATCGTGCTGGTTTGTAGTTCGGCCATTTATTTATTATTCGGGTTCAGGTGCCCCTTGTTGCCGTTGTTGTTCAATAGATTGGTCAGAAAGGGCCTTAATCCCTTGTGGTGCTATTTGCTGTAACATAGCCATCTGTTGGGCTTGTTGTTGTTCAGCTTGCATCTCTTCCTGGCTCTTAACGAGTCCAGCGGTCTTTATGCCTAATGAGGTTGCTCGCCTCTGGAAGTATTCTCCAACATTCACAAACTCAGCAACAGCTTGTGGGCCTACCACCTGCGCTGCGCCTGCAAGGAACAAGTCAAGCTTCTGTAGGTCGTTCCCTCGGCCTAGCGCTTCGACCCCTGTGATGATCACTGGGCTCACTACGTCCTTAGGGAGGGCAGGCAGCTTCTTCTTGCGCTTCATGACATCCATGAGCCTGTTGACAAAGGGCATCTGCATCTCAGTTGACAACAACGAATACAACCCACCTAGGGCTGACTCGAGCTCCTGTGAAAGCATACGGATCTCCTCAGCGGTCACTCGCTCAGCGTTACGAACAACACCCGAGGTAAGTAAGAAGGCAGCGCCAAGTCGGTCAGAGATCACTTGGATCGACGCTTGGGCGGTCCTGAAGTCGTTCACCTTGTTTAGTTGTAGTGTTGTTACATCAGCAGCATTACCCTGGACGATAGCACCACTAGGGCTTTCAGCTAACGTCCGGGCCCGCGTAGTGCCATTAGGATTCACCAAGAACATCACCTTGGCCGCTGCCGCTGATCCCTCAACGATGGCCCGAGTGAGTCCCTCAAGTGACTGTAGGTCACCTAAGTATTCCTCAACGTATCCACGACCATAACTCTCCCCGTCAATCCGAGAGAACCTCAATGGAATGAATGGATTCTTGTCAGCCTTAACGGTGCCTCCTGAGCTCGGCAATGCGACCCCGTTGACATCTTGGTAAATCACAAAGTTATCCCCTTCCCGGCAAGCAGCCGTGTAGAGGTGAATCTCGTCAGTGGGCTGTCCTCCAGAGCTCGCTAAGGCCTCCTTGACCTCATCGTCCACTGCCTCGTAGCTAAGGTTCTCTTTAGTGGCTATGTGAAGCACGTTGCCCATTGGGTCTCGGTCGATCACAAAGCGGTCCAAGTGAAACACTCGGATGCCTCCTTCGTCAGGTAAATACAACAACACATTACCAGTCACAATCAGATGCTTGAGGGCCGCATGAATGGCAGTCCGGTAGGCCTCCCTACTGATCTCACTCATGACTGACTCCTCGACTTGTTGTAGACTGGTTTCAATCTCGGAAATAAGCTCTTCAGGTGCCCCTTCGTTAGCCAGGGCATATTTGTCGATGTTCAATCGAAAGAACGGGGCGTTAGGCGGAAGGAGTGCTAACAGTAATTTAGAGGCGAGGTTATTTACTCCGCGAGCCCCAACGCCCTGAAAAGGTGTTTCAAGTCTGCTGTGTGCTCCGTGCCCCTCTTCGGGCATAACATACGGAAGGGTAAGCTTAGAGCACGACCTAGCTCGGTCTAAGTATTGGTAGCGCTTCCCTTCAAGGGTGTCATATACGGATTTAGCAGTTTTGAAATTCATGATAAGTCCTCAGTAGGTTGAGGTTTAATTGATAAAAATTCTAATTGGGTTAACTCTTGAACGCCCTCGGCATCTTCAAGCATCGCATCATCGTTAGCGGTGAATCTCCAACAGTCGATGGCTATGAGTCGTCCACTGCCGTCGGTAGCTTCGGAAAGGTTTTCGACAGGAGGTAGGCCCGTGAACGTGTTGAAATTCGGATAGCCCCTGTCAGCATCTACGGCTTCAACAAGTCCCGTGTAGAGTTCGTCAGGTTGAACGACATAGTATCTAAAGCCAGTGTCGGCTCGGGATTGCTCAATGTCTGTAAGTGGTGCGTCAGGGTCCATTAGTCAGGTAGTTCTAGTTCGTCGAGAAGCTCTAGGTCTTCTTCTATCGGTGGCTCCCAGCGTAGTCGTTGTAGATACGTGTCGAGGTTAATTTCTTCGATGCCCTCAAGGTCAAAGTTATCAGACTCAAGGATACCACTGCGCTTAACACAATACAGCCGGTCGCTGTTGGTCTCAGGGTCTAAGAA
>Ga0181402_1000179_pt1 | contig 23084 bp, 18 predicted proteins | sample 25SPOviralmetaG_FD_130131 | JGI IMG/M metagenome (GOLD analysis project Ga0181402, IMG submission 130131) | Marine viral communities from the oligotrophic San Pedro Time Series (SPOT) site, San Pedro Channel, CA, USA - 25 SPOT_SRF_2011-08-17 | ecosystem: Environmental > Aquatic > Marine > Strait...
ATATACTGTATCCATGATGCTGGGCCATATTAAAAATTAGTTTGAAGTAATTTTTAAGGTTGTTATGACCCAACAGTATTAAAAAAAATTGTTGATACCCTTCAACGTTAATGATTTATCTTTATTTTCATCTTTCCATCTTGCTTCAACTTCAACTGAAGGCATAGAAGCAATAAAATCTTTACATTGCTCAATATTCGATACACTTAACGAATCAATAAATTCGATCTGTTCTTCATTTGAGTAGGAGTAAAATTCATATGATTGATCGTCATGGAAAACTGAATTGATAGAATACTTCAACGTATCGAAAAATGCTTCAACATCATTCACCGCTGTAACTTTAGAAATCTCATCTAGTGTAGGATACTTCATAATCAATGCAGTATCTTCATTAAGAATTACTTTGTTACCAACATCAGAAGATACGACATTTACGTCGTTTAAATCTACAGTAGCTTTCTTTCTCTCGCCAGATTCTGGATCAGTAATTTCCAATTCGATGAAATCGCCAATAGAGTTAATTCTTAGCTGGATGAAGAGATATTCAATATCGTAGTATGGGAGCTTGCTTATGTCTAAAGCTTCATCAACAACACAATTCTGAATAACTTGTTCGATAGCAATAAAAATCTGATCCTTTTCGCCTGACTGTTTGGCCATAAGAAGAATTTTTTCTTCTTTAACTAAAAAGGGTCTTAATAAAATTTCTCTGTTTAAAGACGGAATCGTTGTCTTAAAAACAGCAGTCTGAATTTTTGGTAACATTTTTCATCCTTTAATCAATCTGTGGTCCAGAACTAATACTTCCAATTGGTGGTCTTCCCGACTGCGAACCAGAGCTAGTGCCTCCGATTTTTGGTCTTTCAGTAATAATGGGTGCTCTATCAGGCATTTCGACTTTATTAACATAACCTCTTTCACCGAAAGATGATATGGTGCTAGATCCTCCACCAAAAGCACTCATAGAATAGGATCTAAATTTTATAATACAAGATACCGTTGCAATAGCGTCTCCACTACTCCAATCAAGAGTTACGTCAGACAAAGACGATACAAATGAATCGTTAAGTGTGTAACTAGTTACGACACCACCTGACTGATTGAAATGTTTTATATTAACTGCAGATTCGTATTGTGAAGAATATCCAACAAACCCGTCAGGATCTACAACGCTATCCATCATCTGGTTCAGCGCTGAAAGACAGCGCCCTTCGTTGTCTAATATGAAGGTCACGCCAACGCCTGAGTAAGATCTTGATACTGCCTTTTCTAATGGCCTGTACGGACCATTAGAAAACGTATCGGTTACGATACTCGATCCGGGTAGAGAAGCACTAGTGGCTTGAAATCTAAGATCGGCAAAGCTTGCGAAAAAGACTTCAAACAAAGCGGCTTTAGCAAAGTCGTTTTTAAATCTTCCTTTAAATTGTTCTATACTAAAGCCCATCTTATATCCTATCGAGCGATTCTTTTTGTGCGATTCCAGTGATACCCGGATTCGGTGATGCATTTCCAACAGCAAACATTTCAACTGGTAAGAATAGGGCAATATCCCATTCGTATGATTTAACTTCATACAATGGTGATTGAAGGTGGTTAAACAGATACTTTTTTATACACGGCCTAAACATGCTAAACCTTGATGCAACCTTCAAAATCTCATAGCTTATTCTTAACCTTGTTTTATCATCGTATGAATTGTCACTAGACAAAGTGTAAAGTGCATCCATCAAAGCTGCTCTGGGTTCGAGCGGTAAGTAATGTAGGTTGATGCCCATTATCCCATTATTTATAGTGTTTATTGGAAAGATCATTGGCAACCTATCGTGATATGGTAGCTCTTTAATCATTTTTGGGATGTATTGAAAAAAATACATTTTTCCAATAGTTGGAAGCTTTGCGATTCTATCTTTGTTTTTAAATATTGTATCTTTAGAACTTTGTGCGGACATGCTTCCGAAACCACGATAGTATTGTCGTGCCTTCTTGGTTCGAGCAGGGATAATCTCTTGTTCTAAGCCTTCGACAAGAATTGAGTGGAATACGTCTTTTGGCTTTTTTCCTACTACCTTTTCGACAGTCTCTTTAAATGATCTTAAGGTTATTGCCATTTAGAGTCCTAGCTCGTTCTCTGTTAAAATCTGAAACTTCCACTTTCGATCTTTGCAAAAGCTTTCTGCAGCTTTCCACTTAGACTCGTTAATAGCGTATGTCTTAACCTTATTTACATATTGCTTAGTTATTTTTTTAACTTTATCTGGTTTTTCTGTTTGATATTTTGGTTTGATTTCTACAACAAGAACATCAATACCGCCCTGTTTGTTTTTCTTCTTAACATAGAAGTCAGGAAAGTATCTTCTCACACGTCCATCTACAGGACTTTTGTAAGGTATAAAAAACTCTTCAGAAGACCATTCAACGACACTTGGGTTGTTATCCAAGTATCCCATGAACATCTTTTCCCAACTACTCCTATAAATAATCTTAGTTGGGTCTCCTTTATATTTACTGTAATTTTTTGGTTTAAAGTAACCCTTTTTAGCTGGCATGTAATTATTTAGTAGGAAGACAAATGGTTAGAAGACCTGATACTTTTGGCGATACTATACGTCCGGGCGTCGGCAGATCTGTTAATGCTAAGCCGAGTGGGACTAATCTAGTAACTACTTCTAGCGGAGGATTTGTAAAAACCGGATCTGGAAGTTATGTCACTTCAAATCCTAATAAAAAATCTGGAAATAAAAGTGCTGCACAAGGTTACAGTAATAAGAGAAAAAATAAGTCTAAAAAATCTGGTAGACGTAAAGTACCTCAAATTATTGACGCCAGAAATTGTACCAATAGATCATCCTCTATAGGAATAAAGGGTGATAATATTATTACGTTAAAAGAGATGTTCTCTGTGGATTATGATAGTAAGGAAAATACCACAGAAGCATACTTACAAAGACTTAGAGAAAGAGACTCTAATAGTGGTTTTTCAACTAATCGAGTAAGTTCACCAGCGTCTTTTGAGAGAGGTGGTACTAGAAGTGACTCTTCGGGTGTACAGAGATTAGATAGTCCAATTCTTAGAGGAACTGGCTTTGGATCCTCTGGCGCAGGAGTAGGGGGAGCAGGAGGTAGCGGTGGAGGTGGTGGTTCTGTATCTTCTTCGTCTGGAACAATCGGTCTACCCACACCTGATAACCTTCAGGAAAATATGAATATTGGTTACGAGAGTAAGCATAAAGGCGCTGGTGGTGCAATTCAAGATGCCATAATGAATGCTACTGCAACAACTCTAAGAGCTTTAGGTGAAAAACAAGCTCCCGATATAGAGGGCGGTATGTCACAGATGAAGGCATTGTTTAACCAAGCTAAAGGCTTTTATGAACAGCCGGGAAATTTAAATAACTTGATAGGCGCTGTTGGTAATATGGCGGGTGTGCAAGGATTTAATACTGCGTTCAACAATAGCATGGTTCAGCAGTTTTCTGGTGTCATGCCGAGAACATTTAATTTTAGATGGAAGCTATATGCAGATTCAGAATCAGGGACACAATCTATATTTCAAGTTATACAACTTCTAAAAGAACACAGTCATCCAGAGCTTATTGATCCATTTTTAAATATTATTAGATACCCATCAATATTGACACGTTTTGATATTAGATCGCCAAACGGTCTCATTATTTTTCCAATATTTGAGAGTGTTATAACTGATATAACTGTAGACTATTCTGCTTCTGGTTCACCATTCTTTTTTAAGTCTGGTGCTCCTACTTCTGTGGCGTTGTCATTAACAATTATGGAAATAACCAGTAGAGTCAGAGGTGATTATCAGGCTAGTAGAAGTGGATTTGCTTAATGTCAAAAGGTCTATTTAAGAATTTACCAATAATAGAATACAATGGTAAGCTTGCAAGAAATCTTATGGTATCTTCAAAAGTGGTTGATGACGCTTTTAATAATCCAAACGCTTTTTTAAAATATACTGTTGAGGATGATGAATCGCCTGAAGAAGTTGCATTTAACTTCTATGGAAGTGTATTTTTCTCTTGGCTTGTTTTGATGTCTAATAAAATTTTAGATGTATATAATGAGTGGCCTAAGTCTTATAAGCAGTTGACAAACTTTTACATTCAGAAATATGGGTCTGTACCTGCAGCTAAAGAAACGATATTACATTATAGTAATCCAAAATACGGTTTTACAATTAATCAAGATACCTTTAGTAGATATTCTAATTCTGATTTTGTTGATGCAACGATTTCTATTGATCGAACTGGATGGGATCCTGTTACGGCATTTGAATATCACGAAGAAAGAAATGACAATTTGAGAAACATCGACTTGATTGATCCATCTTTCATAGATCAAGTGCAAGAAGAGGTGGAGAGATTATTTAATGGTTAACTTTTTAGAGCCAGCCAAAGGCCAAAAAGCATTTAAGGTGGAGATTGTTAATCTTTTTGGCGGTGGAGGTGGCTTGGATATAACACAGTACGTCTCTTCTCTAAAAGCCTATTCTTCTCTAGATCATCCCTTCATGTCACTAAGTTGTGTTATATCTGATGAAGATGCAATACTTCGAAATGGGCGTATCGATGGAGACCGGGCTTTAGCTGTAAGTATAACCGATGGTGCTGGTGAAACAATTGATGGTTCGTTTCATATTAATAGCACAAAGACGGCTATGGTTAATGGCCGAAAGGCTCTGGGGGTAGAGCTTATTTGTATGAGCCAAGAGCACATATACAATAGCTCACAGAAAGTTCAAGAATGGAAATTTAAAAACAACCCGGAAACCTGTACAAACATTATAAAATATGTATTTGACAAATACATCAAAGGTGATTTGCAGATAAATGCATCTTCATCACCAGCCGTAAACATTGATATTCCACGTCAAACACCCATGCAAGCAATCTCTTTTTTGCTTGAGAGGGCAGGTGGGACAGGAAATAATATGTTTGTATTATACGAAAGGTTTAAATCAGGAAAACCTAAATTTTTTCTTGATGAGGTAAGTGAATTGGCAAAGGCAGGTCCAAAATATAGATATGTGATGACAGAATATAATATGACTGGTGCTGCTCATATAATTGATACACAGTACGTCAGTGGATCTAAAATTGCTAAAATATTAGTGTTTGGCCAAGAGTCAGGGTTTGATGCTCACTCTATGCTGCAGCAAGGCTATGCATCTAAAGAATATGTTGACATAGGGTTTGTTAATAAAATTTGCACGTTTACGAAAGACAAGTCACAACCTGTTTCTATGGAATCACGGCAAATGCCATTACTTTCAGAAATTGCAAAACTAATGGCATCTCCAAGAGAGACACGAACTATATATGAACCGAGAAATGATGATGAGACTTATTTTGAAAAACCCAAATTAGAAGACGCATATTTAAAACCTAAGACATCTGCAGCAGGATTTTTAAATAAAAGGGTTTCTATTAGCACGTATGGATGTGTGGATATTGGTCCGGGCGATGTTGTTGAAATGGTGTATCCAATAAACACCAAAGATCCTGACAGACCTTTGGATCCTGAACTTACTGGAAAATACTTAGTTCTCGCAATACGTCATAGTGTGACAACTAACGGAGAGGTATACTCTCAGCTTGAGTTGGGTCTTGATGGTCAGAGAGGTTAAATGTAAACCTATGAGGGAAGTAAAATAATATGAGTAATAATACTGATCTTGCAGGTTATCAGTCAGATTTTTATGGCAATAATTTTACTTGGTTTTTTGCATACGTTGATGAAGTGTATACGGCAGAAGAATCTAGAGATGCTGATACACTATTGCGTGTCGCAATTCGTATTTTAGGATTACACGACGAATTAGCACCTTTAGCAGACTTGCCTTTAGCTACCGTACTCATGCCAAATACAGGGGCTGATGTTCATGATATCGGAGAAACGATGGGTCTTGAAGTAGGTTCATTTGTAGTAGGATTTTGGATGGATCGTCACAGACAACATCCCTGCATTTTAGGTTCTCTTCCGGGAATTACACCAAGTCCTGTTGATTCAGTTTCTGATATTCAAAGTATAATTAAGTTTAATCGTTCTGGTCCGGGTCAGGGCGAATCGACTTCTGTTGAAACAACAGAAAATCCTCTCACTACTGAAGGACAAGTAGTATGATTGCACCTTCCTTTAACTTTGATCTTGGAATAAAAAATTACCAAAAAAACAGACTTATTGTTGATAGAGTACATATTAAGAATGAAATTATGTACAATATAGAAAAAACTAAAAAAACTGTTTTTTCCATTAGTGCATTTTCTTACGTAAACAAAGACAACAGAAGTTTTTTAGAATCATTAAGGGATCTTGATGCATCTAATTTATTAAACACCTTTCACTTTTATATTAATACTTCTGGTAATGTTTTTACTAATTTAGAAATGAGTTCTGAATCATTTTTTTATCCTAATAGTACGAATGAATTTAACATTGTTATTTGCTTTTCTGGAAAGAGGTCAAATTTAGGTAATTTTAAACAGCCTTTAACACTGTACAATAACAATCAAATAAAAACTTTTTCTGAATTTATAAAGGTATTTTACAATAATGCCTTTGATGTTAAGTTTAATAATTTGGACGTAGATAATAATTTTGATAAGATAACAAATCTTGGATTTGATTTAGAAAATTATGCGAAAGAGGAATTAGCAAGTGTCTGATAAATTAGGACCATTACCAGCGCCAAAAGGACCGGGAAAAGACGGGCCAAAAGAAGTTAATCATGACGATGATCAAATTGCTTTGGAAGCTATTCCACCAAGAATTTCACCCATTCCTAAGATTACCTATCCGTACAATAAAGTAACAAAGTATCTCAACGGTAGTAAGTTAGAGTTTAATACTACACCCGGCCATGAGTATATCAATATCCAACATGGTAACGATCTTACTAGAATAACGTTGTTTGCTGATGGAAATCTTGAGATTATTCAGGAAGATGGATCAAGAAGAGATGAAGTATCTGGAACGTTTAGGCAAGAGGTAGGAGGGTTTTATTTTACTTCATCTAGAGATAGATTCACAACTCAAGATACGTATACTAGTCTCACTAAACAAATGTCTACCTTTTCTGCAGATAAAAAAATTATTTTAAAATCAAGAGAAATAGAAATAAGAGGAAATGTTTCTCTTGATAAAGATGTAATTATTCGTGGAAATCTTTTTGTTGATGGTAGTGTAAAAATAAATGGTTCTTTAGATGCAGCATACAGACTTGAAGTGGAAGAAAAATTCCCAGAAGCACCAAGTGCTAATGAAGAACCTGAAGATTTTGAAATTGAATTTCGTAATAAAGATGAATCTATTATTACTTAAATGAGGGAACAAACATGATTTTTAGTTTAAATAACACAAAGTTTGGAATTATAGATTACTTTGAAGGCTATGAGCTAGATATTGTAAAGAGAAATAGATTTGCTCAAATCCCCAAAAGGTTTTTACTAGAAAAGTACCCAGAGAGCGATATAGATCTTTTTGATGATGAAAGAGTTCAATTTTCTACGCACTTCTTTGATGAGGACTTCATAAAAACGACGATACAAAGAACTAAAGATTCAATTACTCCTTTTAAAGATAGTAATAATAATTTTGAAGATGAACCCCTTCATTGCTTTAGCATTAAATCGATATACAACAATCTTCAAAGGCTTTGTTATGAAGTGATGGAGCCAGCATATGAAATTACAGGAAGAATTCCTTTTATTGAAAGTGGTTTATTGTTTAGAGACAATATAAAAGGAGTAGATATGGATTCGTTTTTTGCGGATCAAATACAAGGAAACGCTGTTGTTTTTAACTTTAAAAACGATAAAAATAACACTCTTATCAATAAATGTGCTAATTATATAAAAGAGTTTTCATTATTTGACAGAATATATATCGATAATACTTTTAAGAAATACGAAAGAACAACCCTTATGGTTTCTGTAAACGATAAGAAAAGAGGTGTTGTTGGATTAGTTAGGAGAAAATAATGCAAAGTCCTGTTGTAAAAGATATATATTTCTCAGACTTAGATACGCAATTTACACAGAATCCAATAACTGACGACGTTGTATCGATCAAAAATTTTGAATCTATTAAAAGATCTGTTCGTAATATTATAAGCACGAACAAAGGTGAAAGGCCGTTCAATCCAGATTTTGGTTCTAACGTAAGAGCACTTTTATTTGAGCCAGATAGTGATCTTTTGAGAATTGCGCTTGAAGATGAAATCGAAACACAGCTTTCAAACTTTGAGCCTAGAATTGATGTTCTCAGCATAACTGTTTCAAACACTTCGGAGCAAATCGATAGTTATGAACTTAACGTTATTATTGAGTTCAGTCCCATAAATAGTCAACAAGTAGTTACACTAAACGTAGTATTAGAAAGAGCAAGATAATGACAGATCAATATCTATCAACTTCTGAACTAGATTTCGATTCATTAAAAGATGATTTTAGAAAATTTTTATTGAATCAAAATCAGTACAAGGACTACAATTTTGATGGTTCGAATATGTCTATTATTCTCGATCTTTTGACATATAACACACATATCAATGCTTATTACTTAAACCAGATTGGAACTGAGTCTTTCTTAGACACGGCGAAATTAAAAGAATCTGTCGTTTCCCATGCAAAAGAATTAAATTATCTTCCTAGATCTAGAAACTCTTCTAGAGCAGTTGTAAATTTATCTACGACTGGACCTATAACTGATGGTACGAAGACAGTTAATAAATTTACAACGTTCACGACAACCCTTGGATCTAACACGGTAACATTTTCCACGGATAGAGATGTTACGGCAACAAATGATGGTACAGGAACATTTATTGCTAATAATGTTAATATTTTTGAGGGTACTGTAGTAACTGAATTCTTCGATATCACTACTTCCAATACTAAAATTGTCGTTTCTTCCGCTAATGTTGATATTGATAGTGTTGATATTGTTGTTCAAAACAGCCCGTCTGATCTAGCAAACACAACATTCTTACGGGCAGAAAATCTTTTTAATTTAACACCTAAATCTGAGGTATTCTTTGTACAGGGATACGGTCAAGACAAATATGAAATTGAATTTGGTAATGACGTAACTGGTAAAAGACTTACGCCGGGAAATATCATTAGACTTAGGTATAGAGAGACACTAGGTGATGATGGTAACAACGCTAGATTATTCACTTCTACTGATCCAACTATCACTACAAGCACTGTGTCTAGATCATCTTTAGGATCTGAGCGAGAGTCTATTAACTCTATACGTTTTAATGCTCCTAGAGTTTTTGCAACACAAGATAGGGCAGTGACATCAGAAGATTACAAATCTCTTCTTAAGAATAAATTTCCTACTATCGAAACCTTGAATGTTGTTGGTGGTGAAAGGCTTTCTCCACCAAGATATGGCAAGGTAGTTGTTATTCCGAAGCCATTTAATGCTACTGTTGCAAGTCAATCTCTAAAAGATTCTATTGTTGATTTTTTAAAGGACAAAGCATCTGTTAGTACAGAAGTTGTTACTGCTGACCCAAGATTTATTATCTTGGATATTAATAGTTCAGTTCGATTCAACTCGACTCAGACGACTAGAAGTGAAGATGATTTAAAGGCATCTGTTATTAGCAGCATTATTAATTTCGGTACAGATAATTTGTCTGAATTTAATAAGGACTTTAGATACAGTAAACTCTTAACGAGCATTGATGGAACAGACGACAGTATATTATCGAATAATACTAAAATCAAAATAGTTAAAGAAATTAGTCCCTTTGTTGGATCTGAAAATGATTTTATATTAAACTATGATAATGAGATCGAAAAAGGTTCTGTCACTTCATCCTTGTTTAGAAAAAATATTAATGGTGTAATTTTTGAAGCTTCAATTGAAGATCTAAATGGAAGTATCCGATTAGTATCCTCCACAAGAGGTGCCAAAGAAGTATTAGATTTTAATGCAGGTACGGTTGATTACACTAACGGTATTATAAATCTAAACGATTTTAATTTGAGCGGGTATTTTTCTAGAGGAAGAAAGGCGTTTGGTGATAGGGTACAAATTTACTCTGACCCTGTTAATCCTGATATATTGGTTGACCAAGACCAAATTATTTTAATTCAGTCATTAAATATTTCTGTAACTATAGATGGGCAGACAACAGATGACTGAGCGTTTCACGAAAAGTGAGAAATCAACTGAGCACTTTGTAAAATCGCAGTTTCCAGATTTTTTTCTCGATGAAGGTGAAGGTGTAGTAAATTTTGTAGACACCTATTACAAACACTTCTCCGCTAATACTGGTAGTAAAATTCGTGATTTGCAAAGTCAAGGCGACATAGATGAAACTTCTAACACAAATTTAATAAGATTTAATAATAAGTATACTTTTGGTTCAGGTAGATTTATCAAGGAACTTCCGGCAGTAATTACTGGCGATTTAAGATTTATTATTAAACATATTAAAGATTTATACAGATCTAAGGGTACTGAACGAGGAATTAAACTTTTCTTCAGACTGTCGTTTAATGATTCACCCGAAGTATTTGTACCCGGAAGATATCTATTCAGACCTTCTGACTCCGTTTTTATTAGACCAGATATAATAGAAATTTTTTTTGGAGAAGGAAATAGCTTTGACACCATAAAGGCATTAGAGGGAACTGAAATTGTTGGGTCTGTAACTGGTGCTTCTGCAATTGCTAAAAATATATTTAAGAAAAATATTAACGGAAAGCAATCGACTTACGTTGAATTGGATAACGTTCAAGGATTATTTAAAACTGGCGATAAAATAGTTAAAAGAAATGCTACACCTTTATCAGTGACGTTGGCTCCAAAAGTTATTGGTCCAATTGACAACTTAATTGTAGAAAGTGGATCAGAAAATATTCCTTTGGGTACTACGTTTGAAGCATTGCCTAACAAAAATGGTATTAGTCTTAAGGCTTCTGCGACTTCATTGGAAAAAATTCTAGGGACGTTTAGACTAAGAGGTGTTGAAGGCTATGGTTATTCTAAAGAATCTAGAGTTTTAGTCACAAGAGCACCGGGCGAATCTAATCAGATCGACAGAGGAAAGTTCTCTGTAGTTATAGATGGTGGTTATTCTACCCACGGCTTGAATGGAGATTTGATTAAAGTTTTTGATGGGCAGACTATTGGCGTAGCAAACATTAACGGTTTTCAATTTGATAGTGCCAATTCATTGAATTCTTATAACGTAGGATATATAGGAAACATATTATCTAATGTTGAAAGAACTTACGGAACTATTTCAAGAATAGACGTGAACGAAGAGCCAAAAAATTATAACGGCGTAACTAAACCATTCGTTGCTATTAAAGATATTGCTTTTTCGGCCAACCAAAGCGGCAATTCAACTATTACAAATACACTTTTAGTTTCATCTAAACAGATTTTTAGTAATGGTTTAATATCAGTTGCTAATACCCTATCTGGAAATGTAAGTGTGAATTTGGCAAATAATAAAGTTATTGGTACTGGAACTTCATTTAGTCAAGATTTTAACGCTCATGATGTTATTAAAATAATGAATGATGATGGTCTCCCAACATATCATAATATTGATCGTGTTGATAACGATACATTGATGACGCTTGGGCAAGACTCGGCATATACATTATCTAACAATGATTATAGCTTAGGATTTATTAATTTTATTAAGTTTATTGATAGTAATGAAAATTCAACAGTCAGAGCCGTAAATAATTTTGTTAATAGTACGGCAGTTTATCTTGACGACAAGATATTATCTGGCGAACTAAATCTTAGCAATCCATCATATACGATCCGTATTGGTTACGGAACCTCCAACGTAAACTTTAGTAACTCTAGCGAAAGACTTTTATCTAGAGTTAAGGATGGCGTTACGTTTAGTGACATAGAGACAGGCACTGATGCTGACTTTAACTATAAAATAACATCATCTACGGGTTCTGTAGAAACCTTAAATATTTTAAATTGTGGTTTTGGGTATAATCCCGGCGAAGAAATTACAATGAGATCTGAAAATCTTACTCCATCCATTAACATTATAGATCTTGATGGTAACGGCACTGGAGCAAAGGCGTTTGCGTCTTTAAATGACGGACAGATAACAGACATCATTGTAACAAGTGGTGGTCTCGGATATACATCACCGTCTGCGACTGTTTCGGGTGGAACTGGAACTGGCGCTAGACTTACTGTTACAAGTATATCTGGGGTAATATCAGACATAAAGATACTTGATTCTGGCTCAGACTATTTTGAAAGTAAGGACATAAATATTAAAATAGAAAAGGGCGGTCAATCTATTCTTGAAGGTCGCCATCTCACTATAAACTCTGAGGCTAATCAGAAGGTTAAATTGCAAGACAGTTACTTTTGGCAAGAATATTCTTATGAAATTAATTCAACAATTAACAACGATAGATATGAAGATATTATTGATAGCCTAGTTCATATGTCGGGAAGAAAGTTTTTTACTAAGAATGTTATTAAAGATGAATCTGAAAGCTCAATTAAAATTTTAGAGGAGACTGTCACATCTAGTGGCACGTAAGAAACATGGGAACAACTACAAGATCATTATCACATAATTTAGGAATGATTACTGAGCTTTCAACATATACACAAAATGTTTATTTGTTTGTATCAAAAACTCACGACAATCTAAACGAAAACGTTAAAGAAATAGCTAATACTCAAAATTATTATACTTCAATACACAATCCAGTACGTGAGATGGTATTCGGTAAGAAAATTTTACCGACAGATATTTCTCCAGTCATTACAAGATATGATTGGTCTTCTAATTCAATTTACAGAGCCTTTTACAGTAGCTCTAATACTTTGTTCACGGTCTCAAACAATGATAGCGAAAAGTCATTTTTCGTATACACTTCATCTGGTAATGTTTACAAATGTATTGATAATAATTCTTCTTCTATTTCTACGGTTGAGCCTTCTCATGTTGATTTAACTCCAAGAGAAGAGTCTGATGGTTACATTTGGAAATATATGTATTCCGTACCTATAGCGTCTAAGTTTATTACAAATGATTTTATACCTGTAGTATCTAACACGGAGGTTGGTTCTAGTACGTCTCAAGGCATAGAAAGAGTATTCTTAAAGACGGGCGGAAATAACTACGTCGAATTTACTAACGGAGACATTCAATCCGTTATTTCATCGTCACAGTTTGTTATAGAAAATAAAACTTTATCATTTTCAAATGGTCTAGTCTTTACGCCAGAAAACAACTTTTTTAACAATACTTCTATTTTACTTTTTGAGCCGGGTGCAAAGGCAAACGGCAGCTTATTTACAGTTAACACATATAATAGCTCATCAAGACGAGTTGATATTAATGGCGTTCATTCATTTAGCGGCACAACCAAATATGAAATTACACCTCGTATTAGAATTGTTGGCGACGGAGCAAATGCAACTGCATTAGCAGTAATTAACGATTCGACAAAAACAATAACAAGCATTAAAATAAAAAGTACGGGTGATTCCTATTCATTTGCAAATGTTATAATCGACGCAAATACAGGAACCGGAGCAGTTGCAGATGCAGTTATTTCTCCTAGAAAGGGTCATGGTCATGACCCACATGAAGAACTTGGTTCTGATAAAGTTATGTACTCCCTTACTGTGGAAGGCAACGAATCAAATACGATTACAGCAAATCTTCAAAATGGATTTAGAACTGTAGGTCTGATTTCAAATCCTTCTCCTGCAAATGTTGCATTCACTGGAACAGTATCAACAACTTCAGGGCAAAATATTATTACTGGAACAGGAACTGAATTTGAAAGTGTCTTTATTAATCCAAATTTAGGGCAAGCAACAGGTGCAACTCTAAGTGCTGTAAACACAGCAATTTTATCTAATACTAGTTCTTCTAATACTTCTCAAGCGTCTAAAATGGTTGAGCTTTTTAATGAGTTTAATAAACAGATTACTAATCAGCAAGTCTCTACCGATACTATTATTGTTGAAGGAAGAGATTTTGATGAGTCATATGAAGTTTTAAATGTTTCGTCTAATACTATAATGTATTCTAGAAATCCATTTGCTGGGACTCATAATAATGTTCCGTTTAGAAAAGCATATAAAGCCAATACCTTTAACAACATAATTAGACTAACTGTCGATCAAGCAAATTCATTTAGCAACGGCGAAGTTATTACGTCCTTAGATAAGCAATATTTTGGAACACTAGTGACACAATCAGCTAATACGTTATCTATTGTTGGGACTAAGTTTCCTTCAAATATTACTGTTCGTGGAAATGTTTCGGAAAGTTCTGCTAATGTTTTAGTTTCTGAGGTTTCAAATTCTTATGTTGATGGATTGTACGGTCATTTATTGTATATAAATAACATATTGAAGGTGTCTAAAACAGATACAAGCAATGTAGAATTTAAAATCGTAGTCAAGGTTTAAGATGTCAGATATCAGAACAAATCTAAACAATGCTCCTTATTTTGACGATTATTTGGAAAATAAGAAGTTTTATAAAATTCTCTTTAAGCCCAGCACTGCTGTGCAAGCGAGAGAGCTTTCTCAGCTTCAAACAATGTTGCAAAAGCAAATCAATAGATTTGGATCTCATGTTTTTAAAAATGGATCAATTGTTGATGGCGTTAATCCAAATGTTATTGATGCAGCACATGTTGTAAGAGTTAAAAACTCTTACACGAATAATAACGTTGTTGATTTAGACGCAATTTTAAATTCGTCAAATAATCTTTACTTGGTGTCTCAGTCTAGTGAGGTCGAAGCTAAAGTTATTACAATACGAGATGGTTCTCAGGCAGAAGCACCAAATACTAAAAGACTATACGTAATATACACCAACGCTGATGACACAAACAGCAAAACTGCCGTTGGAAATCTTTCTATTATAGAAAACTCTAATACTGTCACAGGTTCAGGAACGTCCTTTAATAGTTATGCTGTTGGCGATTACTTTAGTATATTTGAAACGCCTAAAAAGAGAAGAGTATCTTTTCAAGCGAAGATTGATAATATTGCTAACAATACATCGTTGACATTGAATAGAAAGTTAAATTTTGCTAACAGTAATATTTCTTCTAACAACTTCACTATTCATAGAAACCTGACTGCGTTTGGAGTTTTAGGCACAGCAGATTCTCCAGAAGTTTTAGATGTAATTGACAGGACTGTTAAAAATTCTCAAGCAAATTCTGTTAACACTTCTGTTTCTTCCAACACCTTCTTACTTGGATTTTCAGTCGCTAACACAGATACTCTCAACGTTTTTGTAAATGGTCAGCAGCAGACGCCTACAGTAGATTTTACACCTAACACTACTCACGTTTCTATGAAATTTGACTTGACTAACGGTGAAGAAATAACGTTCATAGAGCAATTAAATACTGTAAAATTCTCTGGATTGCAGGCTTTTAAATCAGCATCTGTATCCACGTCACAAAGAGCTACTGTTGCGTCTAATCAAGAGGGTGTTGTTTTCCATAAGGGCCAATTCCTAAACATAGACCCCGGATTTATTGTCGTATCTGACAACATTGAAGGAGCTAACAATTCGATAGTTGCAATCGACGCTAACGAATCGATAGTAAACTTTAAATCTGATACTTCCCTATTGGACAATGCGTCTGGCTTTTCTAATGAAGTTGCACCGGGCGCAGATAGATTAAAAATTGATCCATTGATGGTGTCTGCTAACACCTCAAGTGTTGATAATCAAGAAGCAGTAGCAGTATTAATTAACTTTAATAAAGAAGGTGATGTTTTATCTGAAAACCGTGATCCTCAGTACAATATTCTTGGAGAACAGTTAGCAACGATAAACACTGATCATGCTGGAAGCTTTACTGTAAATAGATTTATGGTCGATACTGAGGCTGTGTCATCCAACAATGAACTTGTTAATATTGTTGTTGATCCGGGTTTAGGTTACGTTAATGGATTTAAGGTAGAGTTATTATCTCCGCTATCTGATACAATTCAAAGAGGCACCAATACTCTACAAAGAGATGATTTTGAGTTAAATATCAATTATGGAAATTATGTAAGAGTTAAGGAATTTAACGGAAGCTTTGCACCTTACGATAGAGTTTCATTTGTTCATAATGGATCTAATGAAGGGTACTCTCCAGCATCTAACGTTACTTTCTTGACAAGCCTTACATCCTTCATTCCATCATCAGCGAATAATGTAGGAAAGGCTTACGTTAAATCTGTAGAGCTTGAGTCTGGCACGCCGGGTTCTTCGGAAGCTGTCTATAGGGTGCATTTATTTGGTCTAGAGCAGTCTGCTAACGATTCTATTCAGAATGCTAGAACTATCGTCACTAATGATACTGTTAAGGGTGGAGCAGACATTATTGTTAACGATAGTAATAATGCTGTTATTTCTAATATAGATGTTCTTCCAATTGACGGATTTGGCGAGGCTGGTGTCCGTTCATACACGGATAGTACCAGCACTTATGACAACAATTTTACAGTAAGAAAGTTTGCTTCAGTTACTGATACTCTTAACGCAAACGGATTCTTAGTTATTGATGTTGATGATGAGACGGATCTTTCAGGCAACAATTCAATTGGATCTTACGTAACATCTGAAGTCAATAACTTAGTTATTACAAACGTAGGGAGTGAGATATCTTGTAGCTCTACGGGAACAACAACGGCTTCTGGTAATGTAGTTACTCATGCTGCTGGTCTTTCGGGCAAGATTCATGTTGGAGATATTGTTCAGATCGATAGTAGCAACAAAACTATTGTCACAAAGATTAACTCTACTACTGAATTTCAAACCAAAGATGTCCTTTCGGATGGTAGTGGTACACTTAAAAAGATCTTCCCCGTAGGTAAAACGTTTGCCGTAGATTCAGCTATGGTTAATACTAATCAAGTTGATAATACAATAAATATTCAAATTCCGTTATTAGATTCTGGCAACTTTACTGGAACTACAACGGTAAGAACATCGTATGATTTTAATGGCTTTGACTACAAGCCTTTCGGTAAAGATGTAAAAAAGAGCCTCTACAGAAGAATTAACACTGCTAATAATTCGGCAAACTCAGTTGGTCCTTGGGATCTGGGTGTAGTGGACATACATAAGATTACTGGCGTTTGGGTTCTGGCTAACAAGAATAATGGTAACGCTAACGATACCTTTACATCTTCTGATCTTTCTGATTCGACTAATAAAATTAATGGCGACTTTTTTGAGTACGATTCGGGTCAAAGAGATCACTTTTATGATTATGCTTCGTTAAATCTTACTACAAGAGGGAGATTTAAAAATATAGTTACAGCCAATAATACTTTGGTGGTAAAGTTAGATGCATTTGTCTTGGATGCAAATGATGGTGAGGGATACTTAACAGTAGATTCATATCCAACCACTACATCTGTGTCAGCCAATACAACAAATATTAAGTTTGAAGAAATACCTACGTATATTACTTCTAGTGGTGAAAAAATTCATCTTAGAGATGTAGTTGATTATAGACCAAGACTTAACAATAAAGAGCAAACCAATTTATTGACTGGTGTTGCCAATACATCTTTCATTGATATATCTAATATCAAAGATAAGGATTCCGCTAAAGGATCCGGAAACAGTAAAAACTCATTTTTAATTTTCAAAAATGATTCTGAGTTTGTTTCTGATTATAAAATTAATCTACCAAAACAAGCAGACGTTTATCTTGGTGAGAGTGGAACATTAACTGTTTCAGTTTCTAATAATAGCTCTTCTCCTGCTCCAGAAGTTCCTAAAGCTATGCGGATTGGTTCTGTAAACATTCCTCCGTACCCATCTTTGACTAGGGAAGAGGCTACTGCTGCAAGAAATATTTACAGTGGCGATAAAATAAAAGATGTTAGGACTGAATTTAACGTCAGTGAATACAGAATCACTGTAGATCAACTTAATATTAGAAGATATACGATGAAAGATATTGGTACTCTCGATCAGAGAATTACCAATCTTGAATATTATACGTCTTTAAACTCTTTAGAGTCTGAAGCTTTCAATAAGCAATTTAAAAATTCAAATGGTATTGAAAGATTTAAAAACGGTATCTTTGTAGAACCATTTAATTCACATCAATTTGGTGCTACTGATAACAGTGAATATCAAGTAGCTATTGACAGAGACCTTAAGCAATTTAGACCTAGTTTTTCTGAGGTTTTAGTTGATAAATTTACGCCAGAAGTGGTTTCTGGAAACATTGGTGTGTTTGGTCATAGGATTATGTACAACCACACTGAGGAAGAATATTTAAAACAGGGAAAGGCAACCAAGGTAAGACCAGCAGCACCTGTTTCTATAAGATTTAGTGGCACATTAAGCTTGTTCCCAGAATATGATTCTGGCGCTGATACCGAAAATGTTGGTAGTGTAATAATAAATCCAGACGAAGAGCCACCTGTAAGAGCTGGGACAAGAACTAGTGGATTTGGCAATTGGAGAACAACTAGACGAAACCGAATATTCACTGGTCAAAGTGTCACAAGACAAACTAGAGTTAGCGTAACAACTAGAATTTCAGTAGAAGAAACTTATGAATCCGTAGGATCTAGAATTGTTGACGCTACTGCTGTCCCGTTCATTAGAGAAATGCCTATTAGATTTAGGGCTGAAGGATTAAGACCTAACGAGCAACATTCTGTTTTCTTTAATGATATAAATGTTAACGAGCATGTTATTCCAGCAAAATATATACTTTCTGCAGGTAGCACGATTGGTTTTGATAGTGCAAATATTGAACACATAATTAACGATAAAAAGTTGCCCGATGGTATCGTTAACGACAAAACAATATCAGAACAAATATCTTCTAACTCTGACACAGCACACCTTCATTTCCTCTCTACAGGCGAAAGAGGAACCCCACTTGTTTCTAGTAAAAACGGTTCTTTAGCCGGAACCTTTTTTGTCCCTAAAGAAAAGTTCTTACAGGGCGACAGAAACTTTCTTGTAGCTGATGTTGAAGATTTAAAAACTGAGTCTGATGCTATTCTTTCTTCTGCATCAAAGATGTTCTTTTCCAATAGAATTGGTGTAAAAAAGGAAGAGTTGCTTGAAAAGAACTTTGAAGTAACAACAGAAGTTACAAGAAGGTTACAACGAAGAACACTTGTTAGTGAAGCACCTCCAATATTTGGTCGGCCAAGAGATCCTATTGCTCAGACCTTCTACATTAGGGGTGATGAAAACTTTAGTGAAGATGGTGTGTTTGTATCATCTCTTGATGTATTCTTTAAAAGAAAGTCAACGAAGAACGGAATCAGAGTTTTTGTGTGTGAAATGGAAAATGGATATCCAAACACGTCAAAGGTGTACGGAGCTTCCGATATAGTCTTGCCACCAGCAAGAGTAAACGTATCAGATAATGCTTCTGCTAAAACTAATTTTAAGTTTTCGTATCCTATTTTCTTAAAAAAGAATAGAGGTTATGCGTTTGTAATCAAACCATTAATGGACGATCCTGACTATGACGTTTACTTCTCACAGTTAGGTGGCACTGATATAACGACAGGAACAGCCGTAAATTCTCAGCCATATGAAGGCGTAGCTTTCTTAGGTGCCAATCAAGATACTTGGTCCGCTCTTCAAGATGAGGATATTAAGTTCACGCTCAATAGAGCGATTTTTGAAACGGGTTCCGCTCAAGTTAGAATGATCCCTAGAAACTCAGACAATGGTGAATTCGAAGACGTAACGTTCTTTAACAATAAAACAAATGTCCAAGTTGGTGATGTTGTTTATGGAATGACTAATGCTAATAACGATCCAAATCTGACAGTATCTAATGTTAATACTGCGATATCTGGTATTGTTACCAAAATGGATAATATTAATAATATCTTAACGGTAGCACCATCTACAGGGAACTTTACAACTTCATCTACTAAAACGTTTAACACTACAAGACTTGATGGATCAGTAAAGGCAACCACTAAGCATAAAATTGCTTTCTATAGACCTAGAGATTTCTTAACTGAGACTGAAACCCTTAATATAGATAGATTTGTTGGAACAACTTTCATGTCATTGGAAGATCATGAATATAGTGTAATTGTTCCTCAGTTTACAACTCAATCATATAGTAAGTCATCTATCGATTTTGATTTTGTTTACAATATTTCTAACACTTCTTCTAAATCATTTAGCATTCCTAATGAAGAAGAGTACGAACATACAGATAACCCACTAGTTCTTAGATCAAAGACTAATGAAAATCTTAAATTAGGATCAGCTACTGGTAGTTCTTCTTTCTTAGTTAACATTAATATGAATAATGCCACTGATAAGACTTCTCCTATGATAGATACTAGAAGAACGTTGCTTACAGCAGTTGGTAATTTGACTATATCGCCCGACCAAAGCGCTAACAGCTTCATTGATGGGTCATCAGTAAGTACAGAAACAACCGCAAGCATATACAGTGAGATGTTCCCCGGATTGGGCGAGACGAATGTTCGTTATATTTCCCAACCAATTACGTTGGCTGATGGTCAGGACGCTGAAGATCTTAGAGTTATAGTTTCTGGATTCAAGCCGCCAAGAGCTAAGATTTATGTATTTGGTAGATTTGTTAATCAGTATGATAGTTTAGATCAAACCTTGTTTACACCTCTTAAGGATTTAACACCTGAAATAAATTCGAATAGAAATGATAGAGAAGATATCAAAGAGTTTGAATTTAGAATGTTTACAAGAGATGAGATTAACAATACCGAGTGGGTTAAGATAATTAACGATTCTACTGGTTCTGATTATGCGTTTAAGCATACTAACAAGTATACGGCAAACAGCTTGATGGCTACAGATTCTACTACGGGTGTAGCTAGTTACTTCAGAGATGGAACAACGTATGATACCTATAAGATTTTCCAGATTAAAGTAGTAACGTATGCGACCATAGATTCTCCAGTAGGGTATGGAACAAAAAATTCCTCTAATCCTGCTATCATTGAAAACATAAGAGCAATAGCGTTGCAGGTGTAGTATGGAATTAAATAATTCTAAAAGAGATGTTAAAAGCAACGCTGTTATAAATGTAGATAATACATCTCTTTCTGCATATAAAGTTGCAAGAAATAGAGACAATAAAATAAATAGTTATATCCAAAAGGTTGATGATCTTAACGAGGATGTAAAAGAAATTAAACACTTGTTAAAGGCGCTTGTAGATGGCAGTAAACGTATCTAATACAACCACGACAAATACATTTGAGTATTGGAGGCTTAGAACTAATCAGATGGCTAATCTGTTTAGGGAGAAGGCTGTCACTACTAACTCAAATACTGCACCGGGAAGTGCCTCTGTAACAGGAACTCTGTCAGGTAGCAATTTAAAGGCGAATGGAACAACTCAGTCCACTAGCATTACAACTGGTTCACTTCAGTCAAAAGGTGGTCTAGGTGTCTCAAGAAATGCTCATATCGGTGGAAAACTAGTTGTTACTGGAATTAGTAACACGGCTAACTTAAATGTCGCTGGAACAGCCACTGCTACTCTTTTCTCGGGAAGTGGTGCATCTCTTACTTCTGTTGATGCTGAAACACTTGACGGTAAAGATTCTACTGACTTTGTTTCTAACACGTTTGTTGTAGCTACGTTTACCACAAACAATTATATTCAATCAGACACTTTTAAAACTGATTTGGGTGTGGTGTCTAACAACTACGTTCAAGGAAGATACACTTCTAACAACTTTGCTAAATCTACATTTACTTCGAACAATTACGTTAAAGAAAGATTTACTTCTAACAACTATGTACAAAGTAGGTTTGTTTCTAACAACTACGTATCGACAAAAGTTGGACTTAGAGCGACTAACACTTACGTAAAATCTACCTTTACGTCTAACAATTACGTACAGAATAGATTTGGATCTAACAACTATATTAAAAATACCTTTGTTTCCAACAGCTTTGTTACAGACAGTTTTCTTAGATCAGACACTACGGATACAGTAACAGGCGTATTAACCTTTTCTGCGGAGACTAAGTTTACATCTATTGCCAATGCTGCAACTGGTAATATCAGTCTTCCAAATACAGCTAATATTTCTATAGCAGGTATGGATTCTAATTCTAACAGATATATTAGAGTTAATGGTGATGGAACATCTCTAGTCTTTAGTGACTCCTCTATTGCTAACACTGGTGATATTGGCGACATCCAGATCAACTACGGAAGCATTTCTAACGCTGACGTTTTGGTTTACGATGAAAATACTCAGAAGTTTGTTAACCGACCTAGATCTCTCATTGATGTAACCTCTGTGGATGATATCGATGATGTTAATATAGTTAAGTCTAAAGGCGACCTTTTAGTAAGAGTTGTAAATACAACTGACGGCACCACTTTTGCAGGAACATCTAACGGTTTTATTACTGGTAGACTCGATTCGATGAACGAGACTGAGCTTACTGGATTGACGGCAAATGCTGTATCCTTCACCTCAACATCTAACTCATTCGTTCAAGTATTCGTTAATGGCGTCAGACTTGGAAATGCAGATTTTGTCACTACGACATCTCAAGTCAAGTTAATTGATGAATTAGTAGCAACAGATGTTATCTCCATTGTTGAATTTAATCCTCACGCATTTTCCGTGGGCGACGGCACCCCTTCGGATCTCAATCAACTAAACTACTCTGACTTACGTTTGAAAACGAGTATAGAGCCTTACACAGCATCTTCTACAATTCTAGATGTAGAAACATACACGTACCAGTGGAAAGACACTGTTAGGTTTAATAATAGAACAGAGATTGGTTTTATAGCTCAAGACCTAGAGAAGTATGTTCCTGAACTTGTAGTCGAGAATGAAACGGGTGAAAAGATGGTAGACTATGGAAAGATGACTACAGTTCTTCTCTCTACTATCAAACAGTTAAATAAGAGAGTGGAAGCTTTAGAGAGTAAAACATTCTGCACTTGTCCGGAGGAATAAATGGCTACTCCAACATCAAACACAGACTTTAAAGAATACTGTTTGAGAAAACTAGGTAAGGGAGTAATTGAAATCAACGTGAG
>Ga0181402_1000181_pt1 | contig 22970 bp, 23 predicted proteins | sample 25SPOviralmetaG_FD_130131 | JGI IMG/M metagenome (GOLD analysis project Ga0181402, IMG submission 130131) | Marine viral communities from the oligotrophic San Pedro Time Series (SPOT) site, San Pedro Channel, CA, USA - 25 SPOT_SRF_2011-08-17 | ecosystem: Environmental > Aquatic > Marine > Strait...
GTGGAGAAATGGAATTAGCGGATGCTTCTACTTTTGGAGCTTCAGCTGAATCTGCTGCTGCTACACCTTTATCTACTGCTATAAATGCTCCGGCTAATGTAGGAACTGCAACACAACAATCTATTTTAGATGCTGACCCAGAAGGGGATGTAGCCGGATTAGGTGGTGATGTGGGTGGTGATGTTGCTGAAGGTGCTGCTGATACTCTTGGAGATACTGCTGCTACTTTTGCATCAGCGGCGGCTGATGCCGCTTCTACTGCTGGTAGTGCTATTGCTGGGGCGGCCGGTGCTGTTGGTGATGCTGCTTTAGGAGCTGCTGCCGTTGGAGCAGAAGCATTAGGGCCAATTGGAATATTAGCTGGGATAGGAATTGGTTTATATGAGCTCTTCCACCATCATAAAGACCCTACACCACCAAAAGCACCTCCTCCTCCAATTGTTTCCTCTACAAGAGGGGAACTTACCTTACCCAGTTTTGATTCCGCTGTTGATACTCCAGCATCTCAAGGAGCTTTTTAAAATGGACACTTTTGGCTATATTATATATATTAAGATTTAGCCAATTTAGTCCAGATTTTTAATTTTCATTTTCATGTATATTTTCAGTAAAATATTCTAAAAGGTCTAATCTATTTATTTCTTTTAGAGATTCTTTAATTGGTGTTCCAAATGATAAATTCCAATAAATTAAATCTTCTATTTCGTCAAGTATTTCTATTGAGTCCATTTATTAGTAATTGATATTTTAATTTTATCTTTTAATCAAAATATTAAGTATTTAAAAATAATTAATATTATGTTTTTTTTAAAAAAAAAATATATTTCTATATTATATAAAAGATGTTCAAAGCTAATCAAGATACTGCATTTGTCGCAACCAAAGTTGTTTCAATCAAGCCAGAAGCCCAGATAGATTATACCCCACAAGTTAATCAAATCCGTTGGCTTCTCCCACAATATTTAGGGTTTATTGACCCTTCTACACTTTACCTCAAATATAATTTAACTTTTTCCGGTAGAGGACAGAGTAGGCCAGATGGTCGTGCTGGAGTAAATAGTTTATTCCGTGATATTCGCATTCAAGATGGAACTGGTAAAGCAGAATTAGAAATGCTCCAGGATTATAATGTTAATTGTGCCCAGAACTGGGGATATACTGCTAATAAATCTATTGACCACAAAAGAGAACTCTTTGAGGGAAAATCCAGTAATGATAATTTAGATAATCAATTATTTTGGGGAAAAACCGGTGATTGGGATGCTGGTGTTATTACTACTTCTCCAGTAGCCAAAAATGTCCAGATTCAGCAAAGTATTCAGTCCGGTATTCTTGGTCAAACTGCAAAGGTATTTCCCCTTGTAGCCACTCAAGGTCTTCGTGTCCAGATGACTTTAGATACTATTGAAAGAAGTTCAGTTGTAGCTTCCAGTCTTGGTAATGGTCAAGCAAATGCTTTACTTTTAAAAACTCCTATTTTAGGAAATACTGGTGCTAATCCAGCAGCAAAATTCACTAAAGTTGCTATTGATGACCAGTTTGATGTTGCAATTAAGGGAGATAGTATTGCTGCTGCTGCCGCTGGGGGTGATAATCCTTTATTTATTGGCGACCACCTTTACTTAAGTCTTGCTGATGATTCACAGCAAACAGATTTAGGTGTTGTAGCTGGTTTTACTAAAGATGGTGGTGATAATTTAGTTATTAAGGTTATTCCTAATCGTGCTATAGGAACTGCTATTGCTAATGTTGATTATCCAGCTGATAGTAAAGTTTATTTTGTTCAAGCTGATAGAATGAGAGTTGCTAATTATACTGAAGTTGGTGTCCCTCTTGCTGGGCCGTGGCCTCCGGTTTCATGGACTATTAGTGATTTAGAATTACTTGTAGCTCAAGTTCAGCCTCCTCAAAGTTATGTAGAAAGAATGATGAAACAGATTACAAGTGATAAAGGATTAAGCATGGATTATAGAACTGATACTTTATACAGATTTAATCTTACTTCTCTTAATGGTCTTACTAACCAGTTTATCCCAGCAAATCAGCATAGGGCTTTTAGTATTCTTTCAGTTCCTCTTGACCAGGATGGACAAGGAAGTATAGAAGAATCTTCTTTTAAGGGATTAACTGATGGATGTAGAAATTATCAATATGTTTTCGGTGGAAGTTTAGTTCCAGACCGGAGGGTAGATTTAGAAAGATACACACAAACTCCAGCCAGAACAGATGCACTCCATATTATAGAACTTGAGAAGGCTTTACAGAATGCCGGATATGGTGTTAGAGATTTACAGAGAGTTCCAGATAGGTTTTTAATTGGTCGTGGTTTATCTAAATATGGCCAGGTATTTAATCTTGATGCTGCTGATTTATCCCTTCGTGTTGAATATCAAGGAGCTGCAAAAGCCAAGATGTATGAGCATTTTGTAAATCATCTCCGCAGAGTTAATATCTCATCTCAAGGAGTATTAGTCATGAGTTAAAATATATAAAAATTTAATTTTTTCAAAATTTATTTATATTAAGAATTATTAATAAAATTGTAGATTATTAATAATTTTTTTCTAAAAAAAAAATCTTATGTAATTATAAAAGATGAGTTCAAGTAATCAAACTACTATTGTTGATGTTGAAAAGGTTGAAATAAACCCACTTAACCCCCCAGCCTTCCAAAGTTATTCATTTAGACAAGGTTTCCCAATTGTTCAGTTCCTTATAGCTTCTCAAGATAAAATGCTTGTAGGTTCTTCCCTCCGTCTTAACGGAACTTTAAGACTTAATAAAGATACTTCTACTGAAGCAGTCCCAGCATTAGTAGATAATGATAATCGTAAAGGTGGTGGAGCTTATAATGCTGCTATTAATTCTCGTGTTGGTGTTTCAGCATGTATTAACCAAATTACACTTTCTTCACAAACAAATCAAACTTTAGAAGTTGTAAGACAATATGGTAGGTATATTGCATCTGCCCAGAGTATCACCCATTCAGCTGAAGATTTAGATACTTGTGTAGCCCAGCAATCCCTTACTGCTTCTCGTGGTAATTTGGGAGCAGTTGGAATGAATGAAGATGTAGGTTTTTCAGTTCCATTAAGAACCGGTCTTTTATCTGGTGGAAATCCTATTCCTCTTGGACAGAATGGTGTTAGAGGTTTAATTGTTCAGTTAGAATTAGCACCGGATTCAAATGTTCTCGGCCCATGGTATTCTTATGATGATGCTGGTGTAGCTACTAAAGAAAATGATGCTGGAACTGGAACTGGTGCATTTTATCAGTTAAGGGATTTAACACTTTCCTATGACCTTCTTGTTCCGGATGCTGATGGTGTAGCCCAGATGGGGACTGCTGCTTCTGGAAGCATGACTTATAATGCAGTTTCACACCTCTATTCAGTTATTAATTCCAGCGACCAGACACAGAACCTTAATTTAGGAACAAGTAAGACTCTTTCAGTTTTCCATAATTTCCTTCCTACAACTCACATTAATAATTATAATGAAGATGGTTTCACAACTCCTTCACTTCGTAATGCTAATGGCGGAGCTTATGACCAGGATGCTGAAGTTAAAGAAGTTTCCTTTAGCAAAGGTGGAATTTTATTCCCAATTGAGAACATGGTAGATGTAGAGTTTCCATCCAGAACGAATGAAGATAGACCTTTAGCAGAATTAGAAACAAATTTCATTAATGCAATTAAACCTTATAAACTTATGAATCATTCAGTTATTTCACTTAATACACAGAATAAACTTTCTACTGATTTGAATGTTGAAGGAGGAGATGCATATGCCGGAACTCAAGCTGACCCAGCCGAAGTTTTTGGTATAGGTGTTTCTACTGACCCATATAAAGTTGGTGTAGATTATTCACAAACTAATTACTCACTCCGCATTAAGAGTGAATTAGATGGCCAAAGTCCTAATTCAGTATTTAGTTATGTATTAGCCCAAAATACTCTCCAATATTCTCCACAAGGTATTATGATTTCTTCATAAGGACACTTTTGGAAATTAATATATATAAGAATTTTACCAATTTTGTCCATTTTTTTATTTTTTATTTATTGTTCAAAATTATTAATATTAAGATTATTAATAATTTTTTTCCAAAAAAAAAATCTTATGTAATTATAAAAGATGAGTTCAAGTAATCAAGCTTTACCAAGTGCTTTAAAAGTTGCTCCCCTCCCAACGATTTCAACTATGAATATAGAAACATCTATATTAGACCCTATTACAATTACCCAACAATCATGCCGGTTTGTTTTAGAAAGAAAAGGTATTTTGGATGTGGGTTCTGCTGTCCAGCTTTCAGTTCATCCAGTTGCAGCTGGAGATGATAAATGTTTTCTTCCCTTTAGGACTGGAATTTCTGCTGCTATTTCCAGAGCAGTTCTCCGTATAGGAACTACCGCCGTGGCCACGAGTGATGAATTTGGAAAATATCACACAATAAAAAGACAATTTAAGACAAATGAGGAAAAACAGCTAAAGGATTTTACCACTAAAGGAACTATTGATGGAATGGAAGGTGATAATAGTTTAGATGGATTTTATCAGCCATGTAATATTGACTGGAGTGGTGGTGCTAAAGTTGGTGTAGTTCCTTCAATAATTAAATTGCGAACAAGTGAAGTAGAATGCCCAGTATTTACAATTAAATTAAGCGAATTATTCCCTATGATGAGGAATGTTATGCTTCCCCTTTATCTTATTCATGAACCGGTTTCTATTGAACTTACATGGAGTCGTCAAGGAACTGCTGCCGGAGATGTAGGTAATATTGCTTGTTTCCAAGATGCTTATGCTGGTGATACTTCTATATCTATTGGAACTACAAATGTTAAGTTCCTTGCTGATTATCTTACTTATACAGATGATAGAATGGAAGAAACTGCAAAATTGGTTATGAGTGATACTGGAATGGTTATGCCTTATGAAGACCTTATCCTTACATCAACATCTCATCCAGCCGCAAATCCAGCTCCAGCTGGAGCTCAAGTATTTCCCCAGAGTGTTAATCGTGAATTAGGTTTATCCGGTAAAGTTGTTAGAAGTATTGTAGGTATGGATTCTAAAACCCAGACTAATGTTGTTTTAGGTAAATATTCTTCACATGGTTATAATGTTGCTGATTCTTATAATGTTAGAATTAATGATAAACTTAAATATAATAGACCAGTCCAAAGGGAAGCTTACAAGCAGTCCCAGTTGGCTCAAGTATTTAATACTGATTTAAATGTTCTTAATTGTGAGTTTTCTACTGACCAGCTTACAGATAAACAAACTGCAAACCATCCAATTGCTAATGAAATGATTACTGATGCAACTATAGAAGGACTTACTATTCGTGGAGAAATGGAAGGACACCAGCATTTCTTTGGTATTGACCTTACCACATCACCTTATAATGTTATGGGTGTTGGAACTGAAGTTGGCCAGAAACCAATTAGTATAGATAGAACTATTAATAGAACTGCTGAAAATAATGCAGAACGATTCAATAGTTATTGGGCTGTTGTAGAAAGACAAATGGTTCTCCAAGGTGGCCAGGTTCGTGTTTCAGCTTAAGAATGTATAAGAAAATATTAATTTAAAAGATATTATTTAATCAATTAATAAATAAAAAATTGATTTAAAAAAAAAATCTTTATATATATAAAAGGATGCCCAGAAAAAACGGAAGTAAGAATATCAACAATTATCATTACAAAGTTAGTTTGTATGATGATAATGAAAAAACTAATTTAATTGAAAGTAATTATTTCACAACACAAGCAGAGATAAAAGAAAAATATGGTTTGAACCGGTCTGCAATTTATTTCATCGTAAATCCAGATAGTTCAAGGATTAAGAAATATAAAGAGTATCATATTGAAAAATTGACTCCTCCCATTCCAATTTATAAATATGAAAGGGTTTTAAATACACCACCAACAATCCCTCTTTAATTTAATTTTACTAATTTTTAATTTAAAATATAATATAATATCAAAATGGATATTATATTATTTTTTTGTTGTTTAGGTATGTCTTACATGATATTTGATATTGGATATAATTGTATTTGGAAAAAATGTTTTTGTAAATAATATCTTTGTTTATAATAAAAGATGTTTAGTTGTGTTTTTTGTGAAGAGGAATATGCATTAATTACTAATTTATGTGAAAAATGTAGGAGATTGAAACACTTAAGAAAAATATATGGAGATAGATTTAATGAAGTTTTAGAACATGTTTTAGTTAGAAATGAAGAAGGTATGAATAATAAAGAAAAACAAGAAATTACAAAAGAAAAGGAAAAGATTGAATATAACTTGAGAAATAAAGATAAGAAATAAAATCTTTAGTAATTATAAAAAGATGACTACTAAAGATGTATCATTAACACACTTACGAAAATTAGCAAGTAAAATGAATAAAGAGGACAAAATTGTTGGTGTTTGGAAAATGTCCAAAGCTGATTTAAAAGACAAAATTGGAAAACTTAAATATGAGATTAAACATAATGAAAAATCTAATAAATATGAATTAAGACCAAAGGTGCAAATGAATAGGAGGAAGGTAATTAAATTATAAGGTCGGCTCTCTTTTCTACATAACTGGACACTTCTGGTAATATTATATAAGAAAATATTTTGGCCAATTTAGTCCTTTTTTAATTTACCCAGAATCAAACTGCAACCATCACTAACCTTTTTGGTTCTAAAAGAACCTTTTATGAATTTTGTTGGTGGTTTCTGCCTGGCTCTCCAAAAATTAACTGATTGTCCAGCTTTATATTGAGTCATATTTTTACCTCTGTATTTAGGATTAAATCCTAAAGATTTTACTTTTTTTTCTGCTGATGCTAAAGTAGGATATTTACTTTTTTCTAATCTAACTGATTGAACTTCCATTTATAATTACATAAGATTTTTAATAATAAAATAAAATCTATTCTATTATTAAAATGGTTAAATTATATGAACCTTTTGTAAGTAAAGTTAAAAACAAAAAATATGATGTCTATGTTAAAGCAGACAACAAAAAAGGTTATAAAAAAGTATCTTTTGGAGATTCTCGTTATGGCCAATATAAAGATACTACAAAATTAAAACATTACTCCAAATTAGACCATGGAGATAAAAAAAGAAGGGATGCTTATTATTCCAGACATGGAAAAGAAGCTAAAAAGGATTCTCCTAAATACTTTAGTCATAAGTATTTGTGGTAATTATTCAAAAGATACAACTAAAGGATTATATGGAGTTTCTCTTGGTGTATCATCAGTTATTTCAATTTCTACACTTTCTTTACTAAAAGTGCAGTGGGATGTTCTATGTTCAGTTCCATTACCAACTTTTCCACCATTACTTCCATGTCTATGGATATTTGGTGTAGCCGTTTTATAAGGCTTTCCATTCTTCATAAAGGGACTACCCTTTACATTTTTCCCAACTTTCCAACAGAAGGGACATTCATAGGCTAAATGCACATTATCAATATATAAACATTTTACTTTCACCATTTTATATATATAAAGATTTTTTTTTTAAATATAAATACTAATTAATTATTAATATTTATTTATTTATTTTTTATCTTCTTCATTAATACTGCAACTACTATGACTACAACATACAAATTTACACTTAATCTTCTTTAATATACGAAGAATAAGACTGGTTTTCTTAATAACTAACTCTGTTTCTTCATGTTCCATTTTAATATTAGATTAGATATTTTTTTAGAAATTATAATTTAGTTTTTTATAGAAAAATAAAATATCTATATTATATAAAAGATGAGTGATAAAGGTTTTGACTTAACAATTCTACCGGTTAAAGAAGATGGAACTGAAAAGAAACTAAAAAGACCCATACACCCAAACTTACCCAATATAGCTACTGGACAAATGGGTATAGTTATATCTCCAGTAAAAACTGGAAAATCAACATTAATTAGTAATTTAATTTTGAATCCTAATCTATTCAAAGACCAATTTGATATTGTTTATATTATTAGTAATACCATCCATAATGATAGAACTTCAAGATTTTTAAAAAAGGCTTTTCCAGACACTATATTTAGTGAATATAAAGATAGTATTATTGATAATATTGTAAAATATCAAGAATCTTTCCCAAAAGATAAACAACCATTCATAGCTATTATATTAGATGACTTTTTAGGAATAAAGAAAGGAGCTTCAATTTTTAGTTTTCTTACCAGATTTAGGCATTATAATTGTGGGCTACTTTTGATGGCTTCGCAACTTTTTCGTGGTCTTCCATCAGTAGCCAGGCAAAATGCTACATTTGCTATTTTTGGTGGGCCAAATCCAAATGAAAAAGAAGTAAATAAAATAGCTGAAGAATATGGTGATATTTATGGTGGTCAAGAAAACTTCAAAGCATTATATAGATACTGCACAAAGGAAAGATATAATTTTATGTATTGTCCTCTCCAAACTAATCCAAGTGAAGCTTATAAAAACTTTACTGATTTAATTTATAAAGGTAAGAATCTTATTAATGTTTCTCAATACAAGAGTGATGATGAGGACACAGATGAGGAAATATTTGAAACCGAACACTAATTTTTCATATATATATATCTGGACACTTTTGGTAGATATATATAGAGAATATTTGAGCCAATTTAGTCCAGATTTTTTTAGATATATTCTTTAGAAATAGAAAAAAATATATTAAGTTTTTTTATAGAAAAATAAAATATCTATATATAATAAAAGATGGCTGATATATCATTACCGGAATTAATGAATGAAGAAGATATAGAGATTTTAATGGAAGAAGATAATGATGATGGATTAAGTATGGAAATTAAGGAAGACCCAGATGACCCATTTATCAATAAACCAACTAATAAAATTATAGAAAAACCAAAAAAGAAAAAAAGAGAAATTAGTGAAAAACAACGAGCTCATTTAGATAGAATCCGTGCATTAGCACAAGAGAAAAAGAAAGCTAAAGCTCAAGCTAAAAAAGATGCTTTGAAAGAAGTAGAAGAAAAATTACCAACTAAATATCAAAAACAGAAAGCTAAAAAAGAAGAAAGGGAAGCCAAGAAGGAATATAAGGACAAGACAATCAAAGTAAAAAAAGAAGTGGAAAAACCACCAGAACCAGAAAAACTTGACCCAGAGTTTAACAAACATTTAAGACCTACAGATGAAGAAGTATTGCAGAAAAAATTGGAAGATGAAAAAATGAGTTTTATGAAGTTTATGGGAAACATGGAAAAATACCAAACTTTAAGAAATGAATATGAGAAATCAAAACCTAAACCAAAACCGGTAAAACAACCAGCTTCAAAACCAATTCCAGTTCCAAAACCTAAACCAGTAAAAGCTACACCAATATTGAAACCAAAACCAGAACCACACCCTTATGATGATTATTTTGGTTAAAAAAATATTTCTTATTTTTTAGAATAAAACTAAAAAATAAAATCTATAGTTATATTAAAAGATGAGTGAAACTATTATCATAGAAAGTAATAGACAAATTGCTTATAGAGCTACAATTGAAGCGGAGCTAAATGCCTCCATAAACACACCGGACACCGCAACACAACAAGAATATCCTTCACACGAATGGACAACTTATATTGAAAATGGAGTCCCCATAGAAGTTGGTGATGAGATTTCAGTTGAAGCTTCTATGATTAACACGAAAGGAAGTCCAGAAGAAACCCAAGAGTTTTCCGGTGGTAAAAATAAAGTTGGTAATAATCCTTTAGTTGATAATATTGCTACTATTGAATTTGCCCCTTATATTGTAAATAGAATGCAGTTTAACATGAATATGCCCAAATCTACTGCTAAAACTGATACAAGATATTTATTACCTTATTATGGCCAATTAGCTTGGGGAGATGTTGGAAAAGTTAATAATGTTATGGGATTAACCGGATTACCAACTGAAAACTTTTTATATTTTGTTCAAAATTATCCTTACCAAGCTTTAGAAGGATTTACAATTGACCCTACTAAAAACCCTCCTACATCTGCTATTATTGCTGCTAATTTTAGACCATCCATACAAAATGCTCGTATAGATATGAGTATAGCTGGGCCACAAAGACTTTATAAATGTGCAAGATTTTGGAGTGGGCCGGATAATGAAGATGCTGAAAATGAAGTATTAACAAAAAAGTTTTTTCCTTTAAATGTTCCAGAAGGTTTTAATAGTCCAGCTACAATTGGGGAGTTTTTAACTTCACAATTTCATAATCGTCAAGGTGATGCTGATGGATGGGAACAAACTGAAATAAATGGTGGAACATGGAATATTGATGGAACTACCGGACAAATTGGATTTAGACCAAGGGCTACTATTACTGATGAAACTTTTTTTACTACTAATACTGCAACTGGCCAATTATTTGAAGGAAGAAGCAGAGGAACATGGAAAGCTGCTTTTGAAGGTGAAAAAACAATAGGGGGCGGAGCTGTCCCAGAGGGAACTGATTACCTTGAAGAAGAAGGTAGAGAAATGTTTTGGAATAATATTTTAACTGGAGAAATTGGAAAATTAGAAGCTTTAACATATTATCAAAAATTAAAACAAAAACCAAAACCTTCTACTTTTTTTAATGGAGATGATGAAAAAATTAATGAAGCTACTACTTTTTCTGGAGCTAATTTTATTCTTGATGATTGGGGAGAATATGGTAGTGAAATTGTTTTGTTGGATGTTATGGATAAAGTAGTAGCTACTGACCCATTCCCTTATAGTAATTGGACTGCTGATGGGGCTACTTCTGGTTTTACTAATCTGGATGACCCAGAAATGTTGAATCTGGATGCTGGTGAATGTATTACTACAAATATCATAGCTTCTTATAACAATATGACTCTTTTAAGGGAAGCTTTATGGAAGGGAGCTTACCAGGCTTCTTTTCAAGCTTCTGGAGATTTTTATACTGGGCCACCGGTTATAAATCCTTCCCCCACTTCTTATTATAATGCAAATTTAGTTTGGAATAATCAAAGATGTAAGTTTCAAATTGGAAGGGCTGATGATGAATATACCATAGGACAAGCTAAAAGAAATATTAATTTAGTGAATCCAAGAGTGGCCACTTTTTATAGTGGATTACCATTAGCAACACCACCAGTAGCACCATTACCAGCAAATCTGGGAACTTTACCTAACACCTATAAAGTATTTAATTGGGCTAATTATGGAAATCTACCTCCCCATGTTCCTTGGGGAACTATGCCCAGATTAATTCAAAATCCAGTAAGACTTGCCGGTAGTAATGAAACTTTAAATAGAGAATATATAACCTCTTTGGAAGTAGAATTATTTACTAATTTTAGAGAAGAGTTTGACCCAAGTTCTCCTAAATGTAAAATAAAATTACCTACTAATAGTGATTTTTCGTTTAGAAATACAAAAGGATATTTCTTTGATATAAAAGGTTTGGGAATAGCTCCTTTTTTGGGAAATTATGATGCTTCAAATAGAGATTATCCAGCATTAGCAGTAGTATTTTATAAAGCCGGTAAAGCTCCTTATCCTACTATGGTAGATGTTCCTTTCTTTGCTTTAATTAATGCTACACCAGTAGGAGTTGGGAATGTTTCTGGAACTCCAAAAATCAAAATACCTTATCCTATGCAAGGAGAATTATTTGGAATATCAACATCTTGTAGTGATAATGCTTGGAGTAAAATTGTTAATACTATGAAAACTGACCCCTCAAGTCCTTATGTAGCTAAATCCGGTTCTACTGAAGCTTCACCGGTATATCCGCAAGGAACTACTTATGAGGCTGTAGCTCCTCAAAGGTATATGCCTTATATTATGATTGGGGCTGATAATCCATTAATTCAGTTTGATGGTGATTTTTCAAGATATACTATAAGTTCTCTTCATACTGCAACCAGAACTGGAAATGGAATCTTTCAATTAATTGAAGCAAAACCTAATGAACAATTTGCTACTAATAATTTATTTATCCAATCCCAAGAGGCTATGATTAGTGGTATGGGAGATGAAAGTGCGAATGGTGTTCCGGTAGTATATTTAGATATTCCACAACAACAATTCCCTTCTCCAACAATATCAGCTCAATCTGGAATTGGAATTACAAACATGTATATTCCTTTTTTATCTGCTGTAAATGATTTTTATTTGGATAGAATTGGTGATGCTTTAATAGCTAATACAATAAAGATGGATGCTTTCTATCCTAATCAATACAAAGGAACTTTATTTGATAAATTAGGATTTAATATTGAACAATTATTAGGTATGTTTGGAATCCAAAATGCACAATTTAATCAGTATAATGTTGTTAAATATATTGGATTCCCACAATCAGCTTTAGAAAAACAAAGAAATACCCCCCTACCTATGACTACTAATGCTTATGTATCTGCTTCAATAATGTTGGCTATTTCTCAAAATATAGCTCAATATCCTATGGAAACTATTTCTGGGGTAAGACCTGGCCAGTTAGAAGCTAATGCGGAAAGTGATAAAATAATTGCATTAAATCTACCATCAAAATTAGATTATTCATATTTAGTGGTTTATAGTGATATTATACCAAATGTTAAATATTATGGTGGAGCTAATGGAGAACAAAAAATACCGGCTATGGCTTATATAAGTAGGAATTATTCAACTGGAGATTTCTTTTATTCCTTTACAACAGACTGGACATATATGGTTGATAAACCTTACATATTATCACATTTTAAAGTAGATATTAGATTACCAAATGGGAAACCAGCTCCTATAAGTGATAATTCCAGTTTAATTTTTAAAATAGTTAAGAGGAAAACCATGCCCCCAATCCAAAATCCAACTATGTCCCCAGACGAACAGAAAAAAATAGATGAAGCTGCAAAAAAGAAGAATCCAGATAAAAATTAATTTAAAATAAAAATCTTTATATAAATAAAATGGATGACCTACATGAAGTTCTTTTAAATCTCACATATAAAATGGATTTAATTAATAAAAAAATGGATTTAATTAATAAAAAATTGGATGACTTAAAGAGCCATAATCAAATTAATACCGATTTTGGTTTAGCATATAATATGGACATTAATGGTAATTATATATGTAAAGATATTGAGCCAAAAGTGTCCAGTTTTGAAATAAAATCTGGATATGATTATTTGATGTTAAATAAAAAATTCAAGAAATAATTTATAATATAATTTCTCACTATATTATAAATAACATGCCTTATCAAGTAAAAAAACAAAAGGATGGTTCTTTTAAATTATGGAATCTTCATAAGAAGGAATATGCTAATAAAACTTTTAAAACTAAAGAAAGTGCAACCACCATGGCTGAAACTTGGATGAAATACCGGAAAGAAAATCCAGAAGTAAAAGGTAATAAAATTATTAATAAAGCTAAAGGCGGAACTTGGAAACAAAAATATAATAAAAAATATGGTTTCTCTAAAGATGAGGGACATACTATAAATGAGATTTCCAAAACAACTGGATTTCAATTAAAAGGATTAAAAAAAATAGTTGAGAAAGGTGAAGGGGCTTATAAATCAAATCCACAATCAGTAAGACCACATATTACATCCCCAAGGGAATGGGGAATGGCCAGATTATATAGTTCAGTAATGGGTGGCCCAGCTGCTAAAATTGATAAAGATTTATTAATTAAGAAATAATTATTTTTTAGCTTTCTTTTTAGCATCCTCTTTCATTTTCTTTTTATCCTTTTTGGGTTTTTCTTTCCACCCTTCAAATACTTCTTTAGGTTTCACTTCAGCTTTTTCTAAAGCTTTAATTTTGGCTTGAGCTTTTTTGTGCAACTTATCAAGGTTTTGTCCAACCTCTTTATCATGTAATTCATAATCCATCTTTTATTATATAATGAGAAAATAAATATTTAGTTTTTTTTTATAAATTTTTTTTCATAAAAATAAAATCTTATGTAATTATAAAAGATGAGTTTAATTACATTAAGTAGTGAATTGAATGCACAAGACCCAAGACCTCAAAATGCCTCATATATCAAGAATCATTTTAAGGATGGAATAACTTTCCATGTAGGAGATACAATAAGTTTAGTATCTTTAACAATTAATAAACAAGATAGATTTGAAATTGTCCAAGGTTCTAATGATACTTTAGTATGGAGAATAGGAGCTGCTGCTTACTATGAACAACATGAAGTTGTAGTCCCAGAAGGTAGTTATACCGGAACAGAATTAGCATCAGCTTTAGCTACTGCTCTTCAAGCTTCAACTATTATAGGTGTTTTTCAGTATCAAGAAGATGGAACTGGAGCACAAATAGCTGGATGGACTTGTGTATTTAACCAGACAGATGGTAAAGGATTTCCCACATTTACCATAGATATTACCCAACAAGCTGCTCCAGCTTCCGCTAATGTTTCTCCTAATAATCCCTTTTCTCTTTATAATGGAGCTAATGGAGTAATTAATATTGCAAATGCCCAACCTTCAACTTTTACTACATTTACTTCTAATAATGCTGAAAGTAGTGATATGGACACACAAGAAGTCCAGTCCAGACTTTTTACTGCTGAAAGAGGTATTTTTGGTAATGGTGGAAGTTATGTTATGGAAGTTCCATGCTTAACCGGTATGAATACTGATGTAGGGGAGTTTCAAGGACTTTTAGGTTCTACCGGCCCAGCGGTAAATCAAATGGATTTTACTGATTATACTGGAGCAGGAGCGGTAATAAGAACTGGATATTTTGAAGTAGCTGCTCCTACTGCTGCTGGTAATGGATGGGATTTACAATTTACATTTGAGGATGATGGTGAGGTAAGATATGTTAGAATTATTACCGGAGAAGAAGATTTCTTGGATGGCCCAGGAATGGATAATGGTGCTTTTGGATGGGGAACAGATGAGAATAGTGATGCTACTTTAGAAGTCAGTTATGATGCTGTCCCAAATTATATGTATTTTAATGAAACTGATGGAACTATTCAAAGTGATGGTAGAAAACCTACTGATGATTTTGATTATAATATTGAAAGAACTGATGGAACTGCAATTACAAACAGCATGGATTTACCTATAGGATTTCCAGAAATGAGAATGGGATATGTAAGACAACAGCTTTATAATGGGGCTACAGATTATCCTGGGAATGCTGATGCTATAGCTAATACTGATTTGAATGGAACAGATTTCTGGTTTATATTAAATAATAATCCAACTACTAATAGTGTTTATTTTCAAGCTTTCCAGTTAAAACAACAGCAAGGAAGTCAATTTCCTAATGGTAATTGGAGAGCTGGAAACCAAGAAAAAATGAGAGTTTTACCAAGTGCTTTTGACCAGTTAGACCCTTTAAGTGCTGGTGGTGGCCCTCCAGCAAATTGGACTCAATTTGATATAGCAAATGCTCCCACTATTAGATTAATTATGACTATTGATGCTTTAAGAACTATAACACTTTCAGTAGCACATGATACTGATGGAACTGGAACATTTACAGAATATAGAGATTTATTGAAATCTGGAACAACTCAAAATCCGGCTTTTGTTTCAACTATTAAGGAAAGTTTTTATCCACTTCGTCCTATAATGTGTTGTGGCCGTGGAGGTTTTTATAAAGCTGCTACTTATGTAGGAAAAACTATTAGTGATGATAAAGAATATACCAGAGGTTTAGGAGTTTCTACTCCCATGATGGCCACAGAAGATACACATACTTTAGCCCAAGTAGCGGAAGCGGATGCTGAACAAGTCCAAGCTGACCCTCCAAATGCTTTAGCATTATCTCAAATGTGGAAATTAGGAACAATTCTTCCAGAGGATTTAGTTTCTGCTGGTGGTGGATTTCCGGATGCGGATTTGAACCCAAACATAGCTGATATTGATGCAACTTTAGGAACAGCTCATTATGAGGTATTTGCTGCTGGTAGTGTTCATAATCCAATTATAACTAAAAGAAAACCAATTACAGCTATATTAGAACCAAGTTTATCAGTAGAATTACAAGATTTTAATATTAAAGGAGCTAATGGTTTTACTGGAGATAAAACAAAGGCTATAGCAATAATTCCTAAAGAAGAATTACAAACCGGAGAAAATGAAGGAGTATTACATTATTATTCACAATTCCCTATAGATGTAGAATTAAATGTCCCTCAAGATGAAACATATTATAGTTTAACAGCTGCATTAAGATTAAAGGATGGAACATTAGCAAATGATTTATTAAATCCTACTGAAATGACTTTACTTCATAAAGAAGGTGAAGAATCTAAACAGGCCAGAATTATGGCTAAAGCTCTACAGAGAATTGAAGGATATAGAAGTGATATTCAGCAGAATCAAATATCCACAATTGGAAATCAATTCCCCAGAGTTTAGGGAACTGGACACTTTTGGGATTTATATTAAGGATAATATTTTAGCCAATTTTGTCCAGATTTTTTATATTTAGAATTTTTATTAATTAATCATTTAATTAATAAAAAATTGATTTAAAAAAAAAATATATTAGTATATTAAAAGATGACTTCACCAAATAATTGTTTAAATGCTGATATGGATTTTGAAAATGAAATATGTTTAAAAAAAATTGATTTAAAAGAATCTCACCATTATATAAATAAGATGATGAAAACTAAAATGAATTCTTGTGTTGCATGTGGAAAGGAAACTTTACTAACTACTTGTGTAGGGTGTTTAAGAGAAAATAAAAAAGATGAAAGTAAAATCTCATCTAATAATAAAACAGATATGGATGAACTATTTAAATTCCCAGTTGGAATGGATAAAATACCAGTAGCTAATATGTGGTGTGGAGAAAAAGGTATGAAAAATAAACATTTATGGAAAAAAAATCTTAAAGGAAATTGTGGAATCCCATGTGGTAAAGTAAATGGGATTATGGTTGTAGATTTAGACTTATATAAATTAAATAAAAGTGATAGTGAGTTTATTAAGACTTTTGGAGATGATTATGTAGAAAAGTTTGATACTCTTACTCAAAAGACTACATCTGGAGGAGAACATTTGATTTTCCAATATGATGAAGATTTTGGAAAAGGAACTAATAATGCAACTCATCAAGTTGATATTAAGAATGATGGGGGATATATTGTTGGAGCTGGTAGTAAATGTTTTATTAAACAAGATAAAGATTTACCGGTTTCACAGAAAAGAGTTGGTCAATATAAAGTTATTAATGAAACAAATATCAAACCAATCCCAACAGAATTAAAAGAATGGTTAATCAAGAACATCATGTCCAAAGATAAAAAAATTATTCAAAGAAAAGAAAGAGATGCTAAAGCAATTAAAATGCAATCTTCAATTGGATATTATTGTTATAACATCACAGATGAAAAATGTAAATCTATTGTATCAAAAATTCCAGATGAATATTTTACTGAACATGATAAATGGTTAATCCTGGCCACAGCTATGAAGTCTATGGATAAAGGTGAATTATTCCTTAAGATGTGTGCCGAACATCCTAAAACAAATTATACAAATCCTAACCATCCTCCAAATGTTAAACAATATAATGGAATCAAAAAACATTTTAATATTAATGCAGTTGAACATATTTTTAACCAAGCTGTTCAATCTACTAAACAAAGAGAAGATGGTTCTACAGAAACTCATACATACCGGACTTATGTTGATTATATTAAATATAAACCAACAATTAAATCAAAACTCAAAGAACCTAAAAAATGTGGTGAATGGGACAAACTTGGAAAACATATTAAATTACCAAAAAAGAAAAAATGTGTTGTGATTAAAAGTGATACTGGAACTGGTAAAACTACTATTGTAAAAGAATATTTAGCTGAACAATCTAATTGTAAGTTTATTAGTATTGTTTCCAGAATCACTCTTGGTGAAGAACAATATAGTATCTTTAGAGATAGAGGTATTAGTTGCAAACTTTATAATGAAGAAGATTCATGGTTTAAACAAGATGATTCTATGGTAATTTGTATTGATTCACTCAAAAAGATTGCTCGTGGAGATTTTGGAGATTATGTGATTTTCATGGATGAATATAATTCTCTTATTGAACATTTATTTTCAAGTAAGACTCTTAATGATAGAAGAACTCAAATCTTTCAAATCTTATGTAATGTTCTTAATGAAGCTAAACAAATCTTTTGTGTGGATGCTGATTTACAAGGTCATACCCTTGAACTTCTTGATTATCTCAATATTGATTATGATTTATATATTAACACTTATTTACATAATAATGGAGTAAAAGCTATTGAATATTTCAATATTGAATCTTATACTGAAGACCTTGTGAAAAGTGATAAATTCTTAATGTGTTGTGATTCAAAGAGTTCATGTATTAAAGTTGGAAAAGATAATTTTGATAAAATACCTCTTACTGAAGAAGAACAACAAAGATTTGAAGGATTAATGGTTTTCAAAGATGAGAAAGGATTTGTAGTTGTTATTACAAGTGATAATGATGAATATACTTCATTAGATTCATTTGATAGAGCTATTATTTCACCAAAGATTATTTATGGTCTTGATTCTCAAATTGAAAGAGATGTATTTTGTTGGTATGAAGAACATACAATCAATCCAAGAATGATGGTTCAGCAAATTGCAAGAACAAGAAATATTAAACAAATAAATTACATATTCTTTAAAAAATCATTCAAAACTGAAAAGTTCATCAATATCCAGGAAACATATGAATATATTAAAAAGATTGATGATTATGCAGTTTGGGAAATGTTAAGCTCAAAAGAAGATAATGATATTTGGATGAAAGTAATGAGTGTTATTATGTATAATAATGATTGCTATGATACTAATAAATTTGCTCATTTTAGAAATCTACTTCAAAGTAGGGGTGTTATTCTTAATTCTTCAATTGGGCAAACTGGAATGAGTGTTCTATCAAAAATGAAGAAAGATTACAAAGATGAACAACTTGAGAACTTTGATAAGAACCATCCAAAAATTCAAGAAATAAATGAATTATTGAAAATACCAAAAGAACACATGGAAGCTCATAAAGAATTATTTATCTTTGAAAAGAAAAGAACACAGAATCAAATGAGTATTAAGTATGTTATTAAATCCGGTATTTCTCTTGATGATAAACTGGCCACAAAAGAAGATTACAATTATAACAAAATGAAAAGTGATAATTATAAATTAGTGTTTCTTGAGAGGTTTATGAAAGGTTGTGGTATTACTAAAAAAGATGATATGATTGCAAAAAATAATTATGAAGCAGTTAAAGCTAAACAACTATGGAATGAAGTGGATGATATATTTAGATTGAGATTAACTGAAAAAGATGAAGAAGGAAATAAGAAACCAAGAGTTTTGGATTTTACTAATAAAGCTGATTGTTCGTTAGGAATTGAGAAAATGATTGGACAAATCTTTGGAACAACTATTACTATTCCTTATGAACCAACTGAAGCCCAAATAGCTTCTGGTAATACTCAAATGACTCATACTAAACTCAAACTATTCAATACAAAGAGAAAGACAAAGAATAAAGTTAAATATACTATTAATACAATAAATCCAGAGTTCTTTGAATATCAAATGAAGATTGGACAATATAGAAATAAAGAATGCAGAACTGAAAATCTTTCATGGGACTTTGGAACTGAAGATATGAACTATAACCAGAATATTGAAATGGAAAAGAATGAACAAGGTAAATGGATTTATAAACAGACTCAAGAGGATGAAGAATATGATGAAATTTAAAACTGGACACTTTTGGAGAATTATATAATAAAGAATTTGAACCAATTTAGTCCAGATATTCTATTTATTTATTTTTTGAAGATATGTAATATCTTATTTTTACTATTTAATCAATATATCATTATATTGATTAGTTAGATTTATTCTTGTTTTATTTATTATATTGGATTTATTACTGATTTAAGAATATAAAATATTTTATATGTTCAGTTTAAGTATAAATCTAATATATAATATAAATCCAGCATATATCCAATATCACATATATAGGAATATAGTGATTATCTCATAATGCAATAATTACTATATATACTAATTATCTCCTACTTGTTAATAAAATTGATTTATAATTAAAATAAAATCTATTAATAAAGTAAAAGGATGTTTTATTCAAATGTTTTACCACTTGAAATGATTAATATGATTATATATAAACATGGAGGCCTGGAATCTCCTACAGCTAAAATTATGAAACAATATTGGGAAAAGATGAATAAAGAATGCAGAGTCTTTGAAGACTTGGTATTGGAAACCCAAAGAAGGTATATAATAAATGAAGACAAAACTGAATTAACCCTGGCGGTTTTACAGAATTATGTATTTCAAGATTTAGAATATCCCAGAGTATTTTTTAACAAATAATAAGAATAATCAGTATATCAATAAATTAATTATTTAAAATAAAAATATCATTATAAAATATATAATGTTTGTAATAATTCCAAAATCCATAAAAGGTGAATGTGAATTGAGAACTATTCACATGCTACATGAATCTATTAGTAATAATCCAATAGAATGGAATAAAAAGAGAAGTGCTTATCCAAGATTAAAAGATTCTCAATTAAGAGGAAAAAAAGCTATGGATGAAGTTTATAGAACTTTAATTGATTATATTAAATGTAAATATGAAGGTCATTATGAAATGGATTCTTTATTCAATAATGTATTAATTAAACTTGTTAGTAATATTGATTTTTTTGTGGATATAGTCCAAAGAGAATTAAAATTAGTATATAATGAAAAATTAGATTTAATCAGTAATGATGATTATTTAGTTTTAGAAAATCCAACTGAAGCTGATGTGGAAAGATGCAGTAATGAATATCAAGATATATTAAATAATAATGTTGAAGATGTTGATAAAGTATATTTAATTAAAATCAAGATTGATAATTTTACATTATCACCAGAAGAGAAACTGGAAATCATTAAATATTTAACTAAATAAATTAATTCTATTTTTTAGAAAAAAACTAAAAAATAAAATCTATAGTAATATTAAAAGATGAGTGAAGAAAAGTTTATCAAAAAATTAGGTGAGGATATTACTGAATCCAGAAATATCAAACCATCAAGTTTAAAGGTGTATTTATTCAATATTGAAAAACTACATGATAAGATATTCTCTAAAAGAGATTTCAATAATCTTATGTGGTTGAAAAAAAGGGAGAAAGTAATGAAAGCTATAGAAGATATGAAACTATCTTCCAGAAAAACTTATTTGGCTTCTATAGTTGTAGCATTAAGTTCCCAAGGTGATAAGTTTAAGGATGATGTTAAATATTATAGGGATGAGATGGAAGAATTAGCTAAACAATATAATACTGAACAAGAAGAACAAAAGAAAAGTGAAAAGGAAGATAAGAATTGGACAACATTAGCATCATTAAGAAAAGTCAATAGAAATTATCGTAATGAATTAAAAGAAAGAAAAGTATTCCAGAAAGAACCGGATAAAATAACTAATAAAGAATTTGATTTATTGCAAAAATGGGTAGTTAGTGGATTATATGTTTTAGATGACCAAGCACCATTAAGAAATGATTATATTATGGATGTTATTAAATATCCAGATTATCAAAAACTTACTGAATCACAGAAAAAAGAGAAAAACTATTTAGTAATTAAATCCAGAAATAATAAGTTTTTTAGTTTAGGTGAATATAAGACATCTGGAAAATATGGAACAAAAGAAATAGAAGTAGGAAAGAAACTTAATTCCATGTTAAATGTTTGGTTAAAGTTTAATACATCCGGTCATCTATTACTTAATTCTAAAAAAGAACCTATGACTGCTAATGGATTAACAAAATATTTAAATAAAACTTTTGAACCTTCTGGAAAATCTAATATTAGTTCAAGCTTAATTAGACACATATTTATTACTGAAAAGATTGGTGGGCCATCTTTAAAAGAAAAACAAGAAATCGCAGATAAAATGGGACATTCAGTTAATCAACAAGAATTATATAAAAAACATTAATTATTTTTTTTTGAAAATAAAAATCTTTAGTAATTATAAAAGATGAGTGAATGGACTGACTTTGTTAAAAAGTATGCTAAACAGAAAGGACTTAAATATGGTGAAGCTTTGAAACCGGCAGCAAAAGAATGGGCTAAAGGTAAAGGCAAAAAGGGTGCTGTGAAAATTTCTGCTACTAAATCCGCCAAGAAAGGTGGAGATGTGCAAGATTATTCTTCTAAAAAGGGAGATATTAGAGTTGAAGGTGGCCATCGTGTTAAAGGTCGTAGAGCCTTTGAGGATGTCCCCAAATCTAAAGGTAAAAAGAAGAAATAAATTTATTTAAATTTTTAAAATATTAACATGATATATTAATATTTTTTCTATAAAAAAAATCTTATGTAATTATAAAAGATGAGTTCAAGTAAAGGATTACAAAGTTTTCAATCTACTTTAGGGTCTTATAGTGATTCCTTGAATGGGATGAGTGATTATGTTAATAATTATGATAATAACTTTTTTGCTGATTGGAGAAGTAATATGTTAGAAAAAGCTGGTATAGATGCAGCAAAAATTAAAGCCGCAGGTGAAGTTAGTGAATCTGTTGGTTTGGGTGTAGAAGCCTTTAAAAGATTAAAAGCCAGATATGGAGCTAAAAAGGCTGATGCGGATGGTGATGAAGATGGTGATGGAGAAGAAGATAATGAAGAACCAGAAGCAGATGATAGTGGAGCATCCGGAGAACCAGAAGCATCTGGAGCGGATGATGCTGCTGATGCTGGTAATACTCCTTTAGATTCTGCCCCTAATGAAGGAACTGGAAGTAGTTTTCAAGCTGCTGAAGATACACCTTTAGAAGATACATCAGCTTTACCGGAAGCTGGTGGAGAAATGGAATTAGCGGATGCTTCTACTTTTGGAGCTTCAGCTGAATCTGCTGCTGCTACACCTTTATCTACTGCTATAAATGCTCCGGCTAATGTAGGAACTGCAACACAACAATCTA
>Ga0181402_1000182_pt1 | contig 22852 bp, 15 predicted proteins | sample 25SPOviralmetaG_FD_130131 | JGI IMG/M metagenome (GOLD analysis project Ga0181402, IMG submission 130131) | Marine viral communities from the oligotrophic San Pedro Time Series (SPOT) site, San Pedro Channel, CA, USA - 25 SPOT_SRF_2011-08-17 | ecosystem: Environmental > Aquatic > Marine > Strait...
CAGCAAAGGGTGATTTAACACTCCGTTATTGGAATAGCGGTGCATCAGCAGGTGTAGATAAAATTTCTAATCTTAGAATACAAAGAGGAGCTGTGTATGCCACAGGGGCATCTATCACAGTACCTACTGCACCATTTTCACCAGATGCAAACACGGTCTTACTTACTGCTCAAGGTAAAACATTTCAAGACTATTCAAATAACAGTCAAGCAATTTCAAGATCGGGTAATGCTTTCATATCAGAGATTAGTCCATTTGGTAATGGGTATTGGAGTAATGACTTTACTGCAACTAACGCCGGCATTTATACAGGCACATCCTCAGACTTTGCATTTGGCACAGGTAATTTCACAGTAGAGTGTTTTATTTATCTTACTAGTGCATCTGGAATTCAAGTTCTTTGTGATTTGCGTGATGCTAGTAATGTTGATAATGACCACATAGCTCCGTTATTGATTGCTTCCTCTGGTAGACTAGCAGCATTTACTGGTTCTAACTTTGAAGCTGGATCTGATGTAGACCTTGGCACAAATCAATGGTATCATATCGCTGTACAAAGATCTGGTAATTACTTATACTTTAGTAGAGATGGCACAGTTAGTAGCACATACCCAGCTTATGATAAAAATTTAACAGCCTCGGGTTTAGCAACGATAGGTGTAAATGTAGGAGGAGGTGCTTCTCAGTCTCTAGCGTTTATTTCAAATCTCAGAATTATAAAAGGCACGGCTCTTTATGGCACAAGTAATTTTACAGCGCCTACAGGACCACTTACAACCACAAGTCAAGGTGCAACAGCTTCAGAGGTTGTGTTATTAACTTGTCAGAATAATCGTTTTGTTGATAATAGTAATTCACCAAAAGCTTTCTCAATACACAACGCACCAAAAGTAGATGAATTTATACCATTTCAGTATCTACAAAGACAAACAAAATTAATTACTTGTCAAGAAAATAGATTTAGAGATGTAATCAATTATAGACATTTAGTTACCCTATCAGGTATTCCAAAAGTTTCTACGGTATCACCGTTTTCTTCAAACGCTTCTTACAAAACTGCAAACACCGGTGCAATTTATATGGATGGCACCAGTTTTGTTAAAGTTGATGAAACTGAGAAAGAATTTACTCATGGTTTAGATGATTATACAATTGAAGCTTGGGTTTATGATTTATCAGTTGATACAGGTCAAAGAACTATTTTTGGTCGTAATGGAACAGGCAATCTAGCAATGCCATATGTTTATAAAGTATCATCATCAGAAGTTTTTAGTTTATACTATAGTAGTGGTATTGTATCTTCAACAAGAAAAATTTTCAAAGGTGAGTGGACTCATTTAGCACTTTGTAGAGAGGATGGGGTATCAAGATTATTCATCAATGGCGAGTTACAAGGGTCAGCGGCTGATACAACGACTATAGTATCACCCGTAAAATTTGTAATTGGTAACAATGGTGGTAGTTCATCAAATTTACCTTGGATAGGATATTTTCATGCTGTTCGTGTAGAAAAAGGCCGTGCAAAATATACATCAAACGCATCTTTCAATCCAGCTTCTACACAACCAGCATTAGCAAATAGTGCAAACACGGGTGCCATATCAACGAATCAATTTAGTAACTTCTTTGATGGGTCAGACCATTTAGCAAACACAAATGTAATACCAACGAGTGATATTTTTTTTGGCACGGCAAATGATTTTACAATTGAAATGTGGTTTAATACAATAAATTTACCTGGCTCCGATATGCTTTTATATGATGGAAGAGTTGCCAATGGTGCATATCCAGCAATTATTTTAAATAGTGCAAATAAAATTTTATGGTATGTAAATACAGGAGCTCGGATAACATCAAGAGCATTAATGGCTAATAAGTGGTATCATTTAGCTATTGTTAGATCTGGTGGCAGTACCACAATGTATCTTGATGGTCTGAAAGAAGGTGATGTTTATGCAGATACGATTGACTATTTACATGGCGATATTAATATAAGTTTAAATCAACCATCTGGCGGTCAACAATTCCAAGGTCGGATTCATGGTTTAAATGTCTTAAACGGTGTTGCAAAATACACATCAAACACAGCAGTTACATACAGCCCAGTTTCAACAACTGGTACACTATCAGCAAATAGTAATAGTTGGGATTTTAATAGGGGCGTTTACAACGGCACTTACCCATATTACAGTATATTAGGTGAAAGTGATTTTGTTGTAGGCACGAATGATTTTACAATAGAGGCTTGGATTTATATTGACAACTTCACACAATCTAGCATAATTGCATCACAAAGAGCTCAACCAACACTTGTGGCTGCAACTGTATATCCTCATTTTATTTTAAATGTTAATACAAGTGGCCAACTCCAGCTACAAACAAGAAATGCCAGCGGAACACAATTTTTTGCGAAGTCAGCTACAGGCATAATAAAAACAAAAGTGTGGTATCACGTTGCAGCCACAAGAGCAAGTGGTGCTTTAAAAGTTTATATAAATGGAGTTCACCATAGCCATGAAACTGCTAATGATAGTGCTTTCAATTTAACAGAAGATGATTTTTGTGTTGGTGGTTATAGAGTAACAAGTTATTCTAGTATGTATGCAGGAAATATACATTCTTTGAGATTCATAATTGGTACTGCATTATATACATCAAATTTCACACCACCAACTGAGCCATTAACAACAACTTCTCAAGGTGCTACAGCATCAGAGGTCAAGTTTCTTGGATGTCAAAATGATACATTCATAAACAATGCAACAAATAATATACAAGGTGGTGGTTTTAGCGGAACAACATCAACTGGCACATTAGTAAACACAACAGGTCCTGGTGTCAGTACATTTAACCCATATGACAATGGGTATTGGAGTGTACACTTTGATGGTGATGATTATTTAACAGTCCCAACCACCTCAGATCATGATTTTGGCACGGGTGATTTTACTGTAGAATTTTGGGTTCAGCCAAAAGAAGCACTTGGCGGACATATGTTCTTATCAGCTCCACAAAATACAACAACTCAATTAGGTTACGACACAGGAAATGGTCCTAGGTATTTGTATTTTTATAATGGTGCTAATATTATATCTGGTACTGGCGCTGGTTCTTTAGTAAAGGATGTATGGAATCATGTAGCGTTAGCTAGAGAGGGTACAACACTTTCTTTATTTTCTAACGGAAATAGAGTAGGCACAGCCACACACAGTTCTAGTGTCAGTTTGTCAGGTTTGAATATTGGTAGATACCACGGTGGTGGTTGGGACATGATTAGTTCCATATCAAATCTTAGAATAGTTAAAGGTTCAGCATTATATGACCCTTCTAGTGCCACATATACTGTTCCAACATCGCCTTTAACTACAACTTCACAAGGCGCAACCGCATCAGAAGTAAAACTTCTCACCTGCCAATCAGGTGCTATCATAGACAATTCAACTGCAAATTCTAGTCTTGGGTATGCTATAACTCCAGTTAATGATGCAAAAGTTTCCCGTTCAAGACCGTTCTCAACTGAACTCGCAAGAGACCAAATTTTACTGGCTTGTCAAGATAAAGAAGTGCAAAAAGACAATTCACATTTAGATACAAGATTTACAAAAACTGGTGATGTAATAAGATCCGCAGACAACCCATTTGATAATGGTCTCTGGTCTTTATCTCTCGATGGTAGTGCTGATAAATTAACAACTCCTGAAGATGTGATAGATTTAGACACATCTAGTTTTACAGCAGAACTTTGGTTTAATCAAAGAGGTGATGGTGAAAATGGTGATGCCATAGGTAATACATTACTTATTATTGGTGCAAGTTCTTCATCAAATGCTCTTTGGATTACAGTAACAAATGCTGGTGTAATACGAGCTCTCATTAGATACAATGGGTCATCTTGGGAAACTGATTTGAACCCTGGCACAACCTTTGCATTAAATAAATGGCATCATGTTGCACTTGTAAAAAATACAGGCGACTCAAATAGTATTAAACTTTTTGTAAATGGAGCTCTTATATCTTCAGGCACAAACAGCACAGATTTAACCAGTTTTGGTCAAAAAGTAGGTATAGGTGGTCAGGTAGGTGCGAATAGAAACTTTAATGGGTTTATTTCAAATCTTCGTGTTGTGGTAGGTTCAGCCTTGTACACCACTACATTTACACCAAGTACATCTCCATTTACAACGACATCTCAAGGTGCTACTGCATCAGAAGTAAAACTTCTTACTTGCCAATCTTCAAATTCTGTAGATAATTCAGGATCATTCATAAGATTTGTAGAATCAGGTAATATAGAAACAAAACCAGTTTTCCCATTTGCAAACACAATACCACAACAAACAACACTTTTATCTGGAATATATCCTGGTTCTGTTCGTAATATAGGATTCATAGATGAGAGTAGTAATAATGCAGTAGTTGTGGCTCAAAATCAAGTTACTCAAGGTAGTTTTACACCACACTATCCACCATCAGGTTACTGGAGTAATGCTTTTACAGCCGATAGTATAAAAGTAACAACAGCATCAGATTTTGATTTAAGTTCTAATCAAGAATTTTCTATCGAATTCTGGTTGTTCCCAAGATCTGTAAATTCTTCTTGGGGTATATTCTTTTATGCCAACCCTAATGATGATAATTTTCAAATATCGCATGATGCAAGTGGTAACATAGATTTAAGATTTGCAGGTTCTCAAATCGGAACTCCTTTTAATTTACCTTTAGGCTCATGGTCGCATCTCGTAATTACAAGAGATAGTAGTGGGTATATACGACAATTTCTTAATGGTGTCTTGAAAAACTATAATCAAAAAACGAATGCTATTGATCGTGATTTTGTAACTATTGGAGATAGAAACGGTGGAAATCATTTTTTAGGTCACATATCAAATGTAAGATGGGTTAAAGACTCAATACCAACAGGTTATGTAACAACTGAAACATCCACTGGTACAACCATATTTACACCGCCAACTACGCCTACGACAACAACATCACAAAGTGCCACAGAGGCTGATGTTAAATTATTAACTTGTAAGTCTAATCAATTTGTTGATGAATCAGGTAATCATACAATTACTTTGAATGGCACACCAAGAGTTCAACCTTTCTTCCCATTTGACCTCACAACATCTTATGATCCCTATGATCATGGTGGGTCTGCATACTTTGATGGTACTGATGATCGTCTGAGTTTACCCTTAGGAGGTTTTACAAACTTTTTAGGACAAGATTTTACTTTTGAATGTTGGTATTATGGTGAAACAAGTTCAGATGCAAATAAAAATTTATTTTCACAGGGTGATGGGTATTCACCTCTTAGTGTTTATCATTATGGTAATGGTATAAGATATAATTTATCTACTGGAGGTTCTTGGACTAAACAAGACACATCAACGTATGGGTCAAATGGATTTATCAATCAATGGAATCATGTTGCTATCTCTCGTAGTGGTAGTAACTTTGCAGCTTTCTTAAACGGAACTAGAGTTGATAATTATACAAACGCAATCACTTTAATGACACCAACACAGAGTACCCACATTGGGGCTAGAAATGGAAACGATTTTGATTACAAGGGTTATGTATCTTCATGGAGAATGGTCATAGATGAGGCCATATATGATCCTACTCAAAGCACTTTAACTTTACCTACTGCACCATTTCGTAATACTGCAAATACAAGAGCATTACTAAACTTTGTAAATGCTGGTATTTTCGATTCAACAGGGAAAACTGTTTTTTCTGTTGCAGGTGATGCCAAAATATCAACGGGTGCAGCAAATACTAAATTTGGTACTGGTAGTTTAAGTTTTGATGGGACTGGTGATTACTTACAAACATTACAGTCTCCTAATTTAGTATTTGGCTCTGGTGATGTTACGGTTGAAGCTTTTGTAAAACCAATGACTTCACCAGCTATCGCAACGATTATTGATACCAGGTCAGGTTATAGCACAGAGGCATTTAGTTTTTATATTTCTAGCGGTATTCTTCAAGTGTGGGCAGGTGCATATTCAAATTCTAGTGTGTTAAGACAAGGTGGGGCAGTTCCTACCGGGACATGGAGTCATGTTGTATTTGTTAGGCATAACGGCACTAATATGTTATTCATAAATGGTCAAAAAAGTGGTGCTGATAATACAAATGCTTGGAATCAAACATTCCTCTCAACCGCTAATTGGAGAATAGGAGATTCTACCTCTTATGCAAGAGGATTTAATGGCTTCATAGACGAGTTAAGAATAACAAAAATGGCTAGATATACTGCGAACTTTACACCAATGACCGCAGCTTCAGGTAATAAAACAAGTTAATAGGAGAAAAAATGTTAATCGCAATTGTAGATGGCGAATCAATACAAAGACTTGGACATTATAGAACAATGTTTCCGAATGTGTCATTTCCAGCCTCTGGACCTGATCAACATTGGATGAATCAGAACAATGCCAAGTTTGTTTTATCAACAAAATCATTTGATCGCACAACACAGAAAATAGAATCAGTTGAACCATATGTTGAGGGTGATTATGTCTATAATGTTCGTGTTGTAGAACTATCATCACAAGAAACTACAAATAGAGCAAATATAATCAATGAACAAATAGCCACAGCAAAAAGAAATGAAAGAAATAAATTACTTACAGAAACAGATTGGACACAGGGTAATGATTCACCTTTATCAAATTCTAAAAAAACAGAGTGGGCTAGTTATAGAACAGCACTAAGAAATTTACCATCTGCAAGTGGCTGGCCAAATGTAGATATGCCAAATTCTTCAGATTACGTTACATAAATAGATAGATTAAATAAGGAAAAAACATGGCCGTACAAGAAGGATACTTAGGAAACCCGCCAAGAACAGCTCAATTTCTGGTAGACCAATTTGCCGGAGATAGCTCAACTACAACTTTTAATTTACAAATCGCACCTGGTTCTGGACTTTCTATATTTGTTTTTATAGATGGTGTAAGACAATCAGTTGATTCGTATGTAATAGACTTAGCAACTATAAATTTTACTGCGGCTCCAAGCACATCCCCATCTGGACCTGGGACTAAAAATATTGAAGTAGTACATATCACTCAAGGTTTTACGCCTGTGGTTCCCTCAGATGCCTCTGTAACTGATGCTAAATTAACTGCTACAGGTGTAACATCTGGTTTATATGGCGGTACAGCTAATCAAGTTATTCATACAGTTCAAGTGAATAGTAAAGGTAGAGTTAGTAATGTTGCAAATGTTGCTGTGGCAGACTTAGATTTTTCTGCATTACCTACAGGTGGTGGCTCTGTGGTGGCCGGAAGATTATATAAAGAAGCTAATAATTTAATTTTTATTAAAACGTAGATAGGAAAATAAAATGCCAACAAATGTTTACAAAATATTAGGTCAACATAACTCAACTGCAAATTTAATTGCAGATGTGTATACGGTGCCTACCACTAACTCAGCTGTGTTATCATCAATCACAGTTTGTAATCAAACAGCTGCAAATGTATCATACTCAATTGCGATTGCACCAAATGGTGAAGCTGCAAATGATAAACACTTTATTGTGAGAGGTGGTACTGTGCCAGCAGCAGATGCAATTGGTATAACTTTAGGACTTACTATGGATGCTCAAGATGTTGTGAGATGTAATACAAACACTTCCAATGTATCATTTAGTGTATTCGGTTCAGAAGTATATTAATTGTAAATGTCTATATTTCGTTTAAACCAAAAAACAATTGGTAGACCACGAGGTTACAAATATCCCGCAGGATTATCTTTTATTGTAACTGGTCAAACTGATGGTGCCCCAAGAGCTAATATAGCTACAAATACAACTGGCGGAACTCAAACAGTTATTGGTGATGAAACAATACACACGTTCTTAGAATCTGATGATTTTGTTTGGACATCATCACAGCCTGGATTTATCGACTACGTTGTTGTAGGCGGTGGAGGCGGTGGCGGTGGTAATAACGGTGCTGGCGGTGGTGGGGGTGGTGTTCTCATGCGAGAAAGATATCACCTTGATGCAGGATCAAATTGCCAAATCACAATAGGGGCAGGTGGGGCTGGTGGCACAGGATCTGGAACTATAGCAGGTTTTGGTGGTAATACAATTTTAGAATTACCTACAATGAATGTTACCGCAGGTGGCGGTGGTAATGGTGGTCAGTACAAGGGTGAACCTGCTTCAGCAGATCTGGGGCACTCTGGTGGTAAAGGGCATAACGATGGAGGTTCAGGTGGTGGGGGTGGACAAACAAGGGGTTTAGGTGGGGCCTCGGCTAATATATCTGGTGAAAATAAAATTTGGACATCGAACGGTTCATTTTCAGGTGCAAACGGTTCTTCTGCGGTAAATCCTGGATATCATGGTGCAGGCGGTGGAGCTGGAAATACTGCTTACGGTGGCACAGGTGGCGCCGGTCTAAACGCACCTTTCTTAAATAAAATTCAACTATCTGAAGCAGCCGGTACTTCAAATAACTATACATTTGGTGGCGGTGGTGGTGCAGGTTGGTGGACAAGTCCAAAGGGTGGTGCAGCTGGCGGTGCAGGTGGAGGTGGTGGAGGTGGTGCAACCCCAGTTCACACTACAGGTCTGCCTGGTGGTGCTGGCTTTAATTCAGGAAGTCCAGGTCAACCAACTACTTTAGGTGGTGCTGGTGGTGTAAACTCCGGTGGAGGCGGAGGTGGTGGCGGTTATGGTAAGAATGGTGCCCCTGGAACTTGGGGTGGTGCAGGCGGTTCGGGTTGTGTAATCATAAGATATGACACAAATCAAATAAATGTTCAAACAGATCAAGCAAACGCAGCCACACTTACAACGGGTGGTACACAAATAACTCAAAACGGATATGCAATTCACTCATTTACGTCTGGTTCTTCTACATTCTCCACACAACTTGCAAATTTAGAGGTAGAAATTTTAGCTATTGCAGGTGGTGGAGGCGGTGGCGGACCAAACTATCATGGCGGTGGGGGCGGTGCAGGTGGACTTGTTTATGCCAAAAACTTTACCATACATAGAGAATCACCAAGTGCAGCTTTATCAAAGGCAACAATTGTAATAGGTGCTGGTGCAGCAGGTGGTCACCCAGTTGGTGGTAGAGGTAGTAATACAACTGTAGGTTTCCCAGATTTAGTTTCACCATCAGCAAATTTATTTTGCCATGGTGGTGGAGGCGGAGGGAGTTATAATGGTGCATCAGGGACTCCTGGTGGTTCGGGGGGTGGAGGTAATGCAAGTCTTGCTGGGCCTTTAACTGCTGGTTTATCCGTTCAAGCAAACACTCTTTATAATACACTTCCAGGTTTTGGTCACGGATTTCCAGGCGGTAACGGCCAAGGTCCTACACCGCATCAAGGCGGTGGAGGAGGAGGCGCTGGCGGTGCTGGGGAAAATGGTCAAAGATCAATTCCTTCAGGTGTTGCAAATGGCGGACTAGGTTTATCATTCAGTATATCAGGGGCAGTTCAAGGTTATGCAGGCGGTGGAGGCGGCTCACTTTGGACTGCTAATCCCGCATATGGACGTGCAGGTCTCGGTTTTGATGGCGGCGGTGATGGTGCCTCTGCTGGTAGTGGTTATCCCGCTAAAAACGGTTTAGACAATCGTGGCGGTGGCGGTGGTGGGGGTGAAAGAGGTATAGGTGTTGGAACTGGTGGTTCTGGTGTAGTTTATATTCGTTATTTAATGAGAGATAGAGTAGCAAATCAAGTTGTCGCAAGTGTGAATACATCTAATGCGGGTACAAACACCACAGGTGGTACACAAACAGATGAAGGTGAATTTATGTTACACACCTATAATTCATCTAGTTATTTTAAACCAACCGTAAATGTACAAGCTGATGTTCTCTGTGTTGCAGGTGGTGGCTCTGGTGGAGGCTCAGTTGGTGGAGGTGGTGGTGCAGGTGGATTAATCTTCTTAGACAATTTTGTCTTTGAGGGTGGCCAACATTACTCAGTAAATGTAGGTGCAGGTGGTACTGCGCCGGCACCATCAACAATGGGAAATCCTGGAAATAATACAGATATACACCTTGCAAATACTATTCAAGTCGTAATGTCTGAAAGAGGTGGAGGAGGGGCATCTTATCTTGGTCCTTCATATCAAAATGATGGTTTACCCGGTGGTTCAGGGGGCGGGGCTACAGGTTATGCACCTGGCGGTTCAGTTACAGCTAAGTCGGGTGGGGTTGCAAATACAGGTCAAGGTTCTGCTGGCGGTAACTCACTAACAACAAATAATGGTGCCGGAGGTGGTGGTGCAGGATCCACAGGGACAGATGCAGTTCCTGGTGGTAGTGCTCCAACAAATCATGGTTCAAGGGGTGGTGATGGGCTATTTTTTGGTATATCTGGTGAGAACAAAGCTTATTCAGGGGGTGGAGGATCAGGTGGTAACAGCGGCACACCAGGATTTGGTGGTGCTGGTGGCGGAGGTCAAGGTGCCTTATTCCCAGTTAATGCTGGTACGGCCGGCGCAGCTAATCGAGGTGGTGGCGGAGGAGGTGGCCAAACTAGTGGAGCGGGCACCGGTGGTGCCGGTGGTTCAGGTGTCGTATTCATAAGATACAAAAAAGTACAATCAAATGTTATAGTAGCACTTACGGTTGAACGCAACTATTCTATAAATTAATAGATAAGTAAAAATATGGCAATTAAAAAAACATTTTCATCATTCAACTTTAGACCAAAGGGTTTTGAATATCCTACAGGTTTATCTTTTGGTATAATTGGTAGTGATGGTTTACCAACTTCAAATGCGGCTACAAACACAACAGGCGGTACTAAAACCGTTGATGTCTCAAATAGTTTTGCAATTCACACATACACAACATCTGGTACATTTGACCCAAGTTTTACTGGTACGGTTGAATACCTCGTTGTTGCCGGTGGTGGCAGCGGTGCCGTAGTATATGGAGGGGGTGGTGCAGGAGGCGTAAGACAAGGAACTATTCAAGTTGAATCAACAGCAACTTATAATATTACAGTAGGTGGTGGAGGCGCAGCTCCAGCAGCAACTCCAATTGGCACAGGTAGTGGTGCTAATGGCACTAATTCAATGTTCGCAACAATCGAAGCTTCGGGTGGTGGTTTCGGATCATCTGGCCAACACGCTGCAGCAGGTGGTTCTGGTGGAGGTGGAGGTAATTATAATGCTGTTGTTTATAATGGTGGTATAGGAAATAAAGGTAATTACGAACCACTTGACTCAAGCGGTGAAGGTAATCCTGGAGGTATCGTTCACGCTCCACTAGGTTGTGGCGCCGGTGGCGGAGGAGCAGGATCACCAGGTGGACATGGTACAAGAGATTCAAGCGGACCTGGTGGTTCATCATTGAGTGGTTTCGGTGGTTCAGGAGTAAATTCTGCAATATCAGGCACAATGACCGCTTATGGTGGCGGAGGTGGGGGTGGTGCTTGGACAGGTCCATCATCACAAAGTGCAGCTGCTGTAGGAGCTCGAGGCGGTGTTGGTGGTGGAGGTCCTGGTGGAGCTCACCCCGAAGGCCCAACTGATGGTAATTACAAAGCAGCTCCAGCTGCTTATGGTAATGGTGGTGCTGGTGCGGTAAATAGAGGTGGTGGCGGAGGCGCTGCAACATCCAGCTCTGCAGCTGCTGTTAGTGGTGGTGCAGGTGGGTCTGGTGTTGTAATTTTAAGATACATTACAAATCAGGTTGGGCCAGGTAATAGATCAAATGTGTTTACTAGTTCAACGGGTGGTACAAAAACAACCGATAATGCCTACGCCTATCATGTTTTTACAACTTCAGGAACTTTTACCGCCTCAAAACAATTAGAGGCTGATGTTTTACTTGTTGGTGGTGGTGGAGGCGGAGGTTATGATAGCGGTGGAGGTGGTGGTGCAGGTGGTTTTGTATATGCTTCAGGTATCACAGTACCATCATCAGCTCACCAAGTATGGGTTGGTGCTGGTGGTGCAGGCGCCCCTGGTTATCCTGCCAGAGCTGGTAATGGTCAAAATTCAATATTTGGTACGTCTAATGCAGCCGCACTTTATGCTGAAGGAGGAGGAAGTGGTGGGGGTGCAGCTGGAGCAACACCAGCTACAGGACCTGGAGCTCCTGGAGGTTCTGGAGGAGGCTCTGCCGGTGGTGGCCCAGGTGGAACTATTGGAGTATCAAATACAACAATAAAACAAGGTAGTGATGGAGGTAATGCCATGACATCATCACCATATGGAGCTGGAGGAGGTGGCGGTGCTATTCGGAAAGGATTTGATGCAACACCAGGAAATGGTGGGCGAGGGGGTGATGGTGCTTATATAACTATGTCTGGTTCAGGTGCAACTACAGCTTATGCTGGGGGTGGTGGCGGTGTTCTTTGGCGATCAGGCCCATCTGGACCTGGATCTGGTGGTGTAGGTGGTGGTGCTCCTGGTTCTGGTTATCCTAGCATATCATCTGGTACCGCAAATAGAGGTGGCGGTGCAGGTGGCGGTTCACACGGACCTGGAGATCAAAAAGAAGCTGGTGGAAATGGAGGGTCTGGTGTTGTTATAATAAGATATGAGAAAGAGCAAGTAGACGGTCTTCAAAATGTAATTTCAACAGGCACGACTGGTGGTGAAGTTAGCTTTGACGAAGAAGAAGCAGTGCATACATTCAATTCACCTGGCACGTTTACTGCTGGTGCTGATATGAATGTCGATGTTTTAATTGTTGCGGGTGGTGGAGGTGGCGGTGCAGATAGAGCTGGCGGTGGCGGTGCAGGTGGTCTAGTTTATCTTTCTAATTACCCAGTTTCAAACACTACTGGGTATACAATTGCAGTAGGAAGCGGAGGTGCTGGTGCACCACCTTCTACAAAAGGTGGTAACGGGTCAAATTCGATCTTTAATAATCAATATTATACAGAAGGCGGTGGCGGTGGTGGTACAAGTCATCCAGGAACGGGTATAAGAGATGGAAGCCCTGGAGGTTCTGGTGGTGGCGGCTCACTTTATGGTGGTGCAGGTACAGGTGGATCTGCAAACAATACTGGAACAGGAATTGCTTTACAACAAGGTAATCAGGGTGGCGCAGGCTCAGAACCTGGTGAAGGTGGCGGAGGCGGCGGAGCTGCAATGAGAGGTAATCCATTTAATGGCGGAAGTCAAGGTGGTCCAGGTTTAATGTTTAGTGGTATCGCATACGCAGCCGGCGGTGGAGGTGGTAGAGCTTCTGCTTTTTCTCAAGGGGGTAGTTCTAACACAGGCGGTCTTGGAGGAGGCGGATCATCAGCAGCCGGAGGTGTTGGTGTAGCAAATAGAGGATCTGGTGGAGGTGGTGGAGGTGGTAATGCACCCGGCTCTGCACCAGGAGCAGGTGGTGCTGGCGCAGATGGTGTAATTGTTATAAGATATAAAAAATTAAAAGCTGGAATTACATCAACAGAAGGGTACTTCATTAATTAATTATAAATAGGACATTAACAAAAGGAGGTTTTATAAAATGAATGTGGATGAAGTTGCAAAGAATTTTACAGGTCAATCTGGTCTTGCATATGGCATAGACACAGCAATTAAAGCTTTAAGACCTAATGCAAAATTTGAGATGAGTGCTGGTGGAGGATCTTTTAATTTTCCTAGATGGGAAGACCCAGATGGAAAACAACCACCAACAAAAGACGAAATTATGGCTGAGTTTGAAAGACAAAAAGCTGTATCAGAATACTATCAGTATGCTTATGATCGTTGTCATCATTACCCAGATGGGTTTGAACAGTTAGATATGTTATGGCACGCTATTAATAATGGTGCGTGTGATGGTTTAAAAGATACTGAATGGTTTAAAAAGATAGATAAAGTAAAGAAAAGATTTCCAAAACCTGAAGGTAACCCACCTCCAGAGTTTCAACCAAAGGATTAGATAAACTAAAATGGCAATTTCAAAGATAGTAACAAACTCACTTGCAAATACTGCTGTAACTCCTGGTGAATACGGTAATACAAATACAGCCGTGTCTATGACTATCAATGAAAAAGGCCAAATAACAAGAGTCGCTAATGTCGCTATAGCTGGTGTGAGTGGCGGAGGTGGTGGTGGCGGTAGCGGTGAAGAAGGTTTCAACCCATTCTTATTGTCAGGTATGTAAAGTAACTCCTGGTTTGACTAAATAGTCCTAAAACAGGAGAACGAGATCGCTACTTATACTGAGCTCTTCATAGAGCAATACGCAAATTTTTCAAACACAATTCATGTAAAAGACAATTCAGGTTCAAACATTAACTTGTTTGGGTATACAGCTAACTCTGAAATAAGAAAATCTCCGTACTCTTCCTCTGCAAATTCTTTTACTGCTACGGTTACTGGTAATGCAAATGGTCAAGTAACAATCACAATGTCAGCAGCTACTACTGCAAACCTAAGAGCAGGTCGATATATGTATGATGTTCTTGTAACTTCATCAGGTGGTAATAAAATAAGAGCAGTTGAAGGTATTGTAAATATATTACCAGGTGTAACAAGGACATAATATGCCAAATTATAATTTATCAGAGTCACCAAGAGGATATTCAGGTAAACCAACCACTAGACAATCATTTAAAGATTATTGTTTAAGAAGATTGGGTTTTCCTGTAATAGAGATAAATGTAGATGATGATCAAATAGAAGATCGAATTGATGATGCTCTTCAATATTTTCACGACTATCATTTTGATGGTGTTGAAAAAATCTTTATGAAACACCAAGTAACACAGGCTGATATTGAGAGGAAGTGGATTTATGCTCCTGATGCGGTAATATTTGTAAATGGTGTTTTTCCATTTGATGATTCTAACTCGTCAATCAATATGTTTGACTTGAGATACCAATTAAGATTACATGACTTATATGACTTTACATCTGTTTCTTATGTGTCATATGAAATCACAATGCAACATATCAGAACTCTTAATCTTTTATTTTCAGGCACACCACAGTTTAGATTCAATCGACATCAAAACAAACTTTTCTTAGACATAGATTGGACAAGAGACTTAAACGTAGGTGAATACGTTATTGTAGAATGTTATCGTAAATTACAACCAGATACAATTAATATATCTGGCACAGCTGCAATTACAAGTGATGCAAATACACTTACTGGCACAAACACAACTTTTGATCAACAATTGATTGAAAATGATTTCATAACTTTAGCAAACACTTCAAACACATCTGATACAGTAGAAGTTCAAATCAAGCAAATAAACTCACCAACATCTATCACGTTAAGAAGTAATCCAGGGACAACAATAGCAGAAGCCAGCATCACACAAGCAGGATTTTCTGATGTGTGGGATGATAGGTTCTTAAAAAAATATACAACAGCTCTCATAAAATACCAATGGGGTTCTAATTTATCAAAATTTGCTGGTGTTCAAATGCCAGGAGGTGTTACGTTAGATGGCCCTAGGATTATGGAAGAAGCAAAAGCAGAAATAGACAAGATAGAAGAGGAGATGCAAGTCTTGAATGTGTTGCCAAATGAAATCTATATGGGATAATAATGGCAACCAATCAGTATTTTAATCCTTTTCCAGCCAATCAAATAACTAATGAACAATTATTAGTTGAAGATTTAGTTATTGAGTCCATGAAAATATATGGCATGGATGTTCTCTATATGCCACGAACAAGTGGTGATCAAATTGATTTTCTTTTTGGTGAAGATACTCTCAAAGAATATACAAAAACATTTAATCTTGAAATGTATCTTGAAAATATACAAGGTATGGAGGGTGAGGGTGATTATATTTCTAAATTTGGTCTTGAGATTAGAGATGAGATAACTTTATTAGTCTCTCGCAGAAGATTTGTTCATACAGTAAGGGATGCCTCAGCTGATTTACTAAGACCTAGAGAAGGTGATGTAATATATGTACCTCTCACAGATGCTTTCTTTGAAATAACTTTTGTAGAACACGAAAATGATCAAGCTATGTTTTATACATTAGGTCGTGGTCGTGGTGCAAATGTTTATCTATTTGCATTGAAATTGAAAAAGTTTGTATTTTCTAATGAACTCATATCAACTGGTAACCCTACGATAGATAATAAAATAAGAGACTATTACCCAAGAACAAGAATTAATTTATCAGGTGATGGTCAACGTGAATATATACAAAATGAAATAGTATTTCAAGGAAATAGTCTTGCGACTGCAACAGCACAAGCTGTTGTTCATACTTTCGTGCCAAACACTCACATAGATGTAATTAGAGTTCAAGGTTCGTTTACATCAGCCAATGTCGTTGGAAACACATCAAATGCGTTATTTACAGTTTCTACTGCTGATGATACAGCAACAATGAATACGGCGTTTGAAGATACATTTGATAATTTAAGAATAGAAGCTGGTGGGGATGGTATATTAGACTTTAGTGAAACTAATCCATTTGGTGAAGCATAATGTTAGGTAACGCACAATTTTATAATAGAACAATCAGAAAAATTGTTGTCGCTTTTGGCACAGTTTTTAATGATATTATTTTACAGAGATATAAGTCAGATGGTACAACTAAACAAACTGTATTTAAAGTACCACTTTCTTATGGTGCAAAAGAAAAATATCTTACAAGAATTACAGCCGACCCATCTTTAACAAAAGCAATTCAAACAATTATACCTAGAATTTCTTTTGAGATGGTAAGTATGACTTACGATACTGGCCGAAAATTAAATACACTTACACAAAATTTTGCAGCTGAAAGTTCAACAAGTGTTAAGACACAATACAGACCTGTGCCTTATAATTTTGATTTTAATTTATCAATCTATGTAAGAAATACAGAAGATGGTACACAAATATTAGAACAAATATTACCTTTCTTTACGCCAGACTTTACTGTAACAGTAAACTTTATACCTGAAATGAATCAGAAGTATGATATGCCTATCGTGCTTAACTCTGTTAATTCTACAGTTGATTATGAAGGTGATATGATGACCACAAGAATGATAATGTGGGACTTACAATTTACTGCAAAAAGTTACATTTGGCCACCAGTTAAGAGTGGTAAATATATTCGTCAAGCAAACACAAATGTATTCATTGATAGTGAATCTAAAAATGCACAGAAAGTAACAACTGATTTAAACCCAACTAATGGTGATAGACTTTTAATAGATGGTGAAACTATCCGTGTTGTAGCAAGAGATGTAATTGGCACCGTAAAACAATTTACGAATGTCGCTAACTCTAAGTTGGTGGCAACTGATCTAAATAAACTATTAGAAGCTGGTGATATTGTAACAGGTGATTCATCAAACGCAACTGTAACAATTTCATCAGTAGAAAGTGAGCCACTCAAAGCAGCTGCTCTTATATTAACACCTAACCCATCTACTGCTGATCCGGATGATGAGTTTGGCTTTGCAGAAAGTATAACAGAATACCCAGATACATTGTTATGAAAAATGAAAAACTATCTAAATTATTAAACATTGAACCTATAGACGTAACCTCTACAGAAATAGAGCCAGTAGAGCCTGAAAAACAAGTTGAGAATGATGCTCAATTTGCTCGTGAAAATATCCGTGGTTTAATTAATAAAGGCGACTCAGCACTTGATAGTCTTTTGCGTGTTGCCAAAGAGTCAGAACACCCTAGAGCCTTTGAAGTTGTAGCACAAACTCTTAAAAACTTAGGTGAACTTAATAAAGATTTACTTGAGATACAAAAGAGAAAACAAGATTTAGAACCTAAGAAAACTCAAAATGAAATCAATGTTGATAAGGCCGTATTTGTTGGTTCTACAAATGATCTTGTAAAGATGTTAAAAGGTAAGAAAGATGTCAACTGAGGGGTATCTTGGCAACGACAAATTAAAAAGAGTTGGTATTGAAATCTCTTTCTCCGAAGAAGAGGCGAAAGAGATACTTAAATGTTCAGAAGATCCAATATACTTTATAAAAAAATATGTTAAGATTGTTAATGTAGATTTAGGTATCGTTGACTTTGATATGTGGCCATTTCAAGAAGAGATGGTTGATGGTTTTCATAAGAATCGTTTTTCAATATGTAAAATGCCACGACAAGTTGGTAAGACAACTACAACTGTGGGTTATATGTTATGGGCTGTTTTATTTAATCCTGATTACACAGTTGGTATTCTCGCAAACAAAGGTCAACTTGCAAGAGAAATACTTGGTCGTTTACAAAGAGCTTATGAATATCTACCACTATGGCTTCAACAAGGTATCATTACTTGGAACAAAGGTAATATAGAACTTGAAAATGGCTCTAAGATATACGCATACGCAACATCAAACTCAGGTGTGCGAGGCGGCACATACAATCTAATTTTTCTTGATGAGTTTGCTTTCGTGCCTCATAATATGGCACAAGAGTTTTTTACTGCTACATATCCTGTAATATCATCAGGTAAAACAACAAAAGTAATTATTGTTTCTACACCAAATGGTCTCAATCTATTTTACAAAATGTGGATTGATGCCATGGAGAAACGGTCATCTTATACACCATTTGAAGTTCATTGGTCTATGGTACCAGGTCGAGATGAGGATTGGAAAAAAGAAACAATACGAAACACATCAGAAGAGCAATTCAGACAAGAGTTTGAAACAGAGTTTATAGGCTCGGCAGCTACACTTATATCTGGTGCAAAACTACGTTCACTTGCATTTTTCAACCCTATCAGTACAATAGATGAATTAGATATGTATGAAGAACCAAAAGAAGGTCATATTTACATAGCTACAGTAGATTGTTCAGAGGGTGTTGGCCAAGATTATTCTGCCATCAATATCATAGATGTAACAAAAACACCGTATAAACAAGTTGCAAAATATAGAGCAAATGATATACCACTATTATTCTTTCCAAATATTATATACTCAATGGGTATGAAGTATAACGGTGCGTATATTTTAATCGAAACAAATAACATTGGTCAACAAGTCGTTGACATTTTACACTATGACTTAGAATATGAAAACATTTATAAGATTGACCAACATCATATTAAAGGCCAAACAATATCAGGTGGATTTAAAAGAAATGCCTCATTTGGTATCAAGACTACAAAATCCGTAAAGAAAATTGGCTGTGCGAACCTAAAAACACTCATTGAATCAGATAAGTTAATTATTATTGACTTTGATACTATAAATGAACTGAACTCTTTTGTTCGTGTAAAAGATTCATATGCAGCTGAAGAGGGTAATAATGATGATTTAGCTATGGGTCTTGTATTATTTGGCTGGTTAACAGCACAATCATACTTTAAAGATTCTACAGATGTTGATGTAAGGTCAATTTTACTCAAAGAACAAAGTCTTTTAATTGAAGAAAGTTTAGCTCCTGTAGGAATTATTGATGATGGGTTACAGGAAGAAGTAACGATTGATGGTGATGATGTCTGGAGTCAAAGTGGAAATATAAATACGAGATTTTGAAAACACTAAATAGACAGTAAATGAAAATAAACAATCGTCTAGTCTAATAAAAAGGAGAAATCCATGGCATTTCAGTTATCACCAGGGGTAAATGTATCTGAGATTGATCTCACTACTATTGTCCCATCAGTTGCCTCTTCAATAGGAGCTCACGCTGGAATATTTGCATGGGGACCAGCAAATGAGATAGTAACTATAGGTAGTGAAGTTCTGTTACAGGAAAGATTCGGTAGCCCTGATAATACTAACTTTGAATACTGGTTCACAGCTGCAAACTTTCTTGCATACGGAAATAATTTAAAACTTGTAAGAGCAGTAAACAATGATCACGCAACGGGAGCTTTAAACGCAGCTGCAAATGTCGGTGGTGCAATATTAATCGAAAATGATGACGATTATGATTTGAACCATGGCACAGCGGCCAATACAAGTGTAGGTCCTTTTGCTGCGAAATATCCAGGTGCAAGAGGTAATTCACTAAGAATTTCTATCTGCCCAAGTGCAAACGCATTTTCACAAAATTTATCAGTTGGTACAGCGGCTAATCAGATAAGGGCTAATGCAATAACTATAGCTTCTACGCCTCAAAAGAATGTTATACCAATTAACTCACCAGCTAATACACACCAACCATTTATCACAAGAGATAAAGTTTCAATTGATGGTGGTACAACATACTTTGATGTTGTTTCTGCAAATGCTTTCGGAATAACAATCGCTCAAAGTCTCACAGCTGATATAACTGGAAGTCCTGCTGTATTGAAAAAATGGCAATATCATGATGACTTTAAAGTCGCACCAGGCACATCTGATTATGTAGCCAATAAAGGTGGTTCAGGTGACGAAATGCACGTTATTGTTGTTGATGAAGATTCGGAGTTTTCGGGTACAGCTAATACTATTTTAAATAAATTTTCATTTGTGTCTAAGGCTTCAGATGCTAAGACTGGTACTGGTGAAACAAACTTCTATAAAGAAGTAATCAATAAAACATCAGAAAGTGTATGGTGGACAGCACATCAAAATGGTGGTACAAATTGGGGTAGTGGCTCTGCCACAGCATTTACAGAGGTGCAAGTACCATTTTCTGCATCATTAGTAGGTGGTGCTGATGGTACAACTGCTACTGCAAACGTAGTCACCGCATTTGACAATTTTGCCGATGCTGATTCAGTTGACATATCACTTGTAATGACTGGTCCAGGAGACCAAACAGTTGCTACTCATGTAATTGATAATATAGCAGTTACAAGAAAAGACTGTATCGCTTTTGTTTCACCAAGAAGAGCTGATGTAGTAAATAATTCGGGTAATGAAGTAACAGATATTAAAACATATCGTAATTTACTTACTTCTACATCATTTGCTTTCTTAGATTCAGGTTACAAATATCAATACGACAAATACAATGATGTCTTTAGATATGTACCATTAAATGGTGATATTGCCGGTCTTTGTGTAAGAACAGATATAGAAAGAGATGCTTGGTTCTCACCAGGTGGTCTTAATCGTGGTATTATAAAGAACGTAACTAAACTTGCGTTTAACCCTACAAAAACAAATAGAGATGATCTCTATACAGAGGGTGTCAACCCAGTTGTTGCTTTCCAAGGTGAAGGTACAGTATTGTTTGGAGATAAAACAATGCAATCAAAACCTTCAGCATTTGATAGAATTAATGTTCGTAGATTGTTTATTGTATTAGAGAAAGCAATCTCAAGAGCTGCAAGATTCTCACTCTTTGAATTTAACGACCAGTTTACGAGATCACAATTCGTTGCTCTTGTAGAGCCATTCTTGAGAGATGTCCAAGGTCGCCGTGGTATTACAGACTTTAGAGTTGTTTGTGATGAATCAAATAATACAGGCGAAGTAATTGACCGTAATGAGTTTGTAGGTGATATATTCATCAAACCTGCAAGATCAATTAACTTCATACAACTTAACTTTGTAGCAGTAAGAACAGGAGTTTCGTTTGAAGAGGTTGTAGGACGCTTCTAAATAAAGGATAACACAGGAGAAAATAAATGGCTTTTAATGTAAACGAATTTAGAACACAGATGGTAGGCGATGGAGCTCGCCCTAATCTGTTTGAGATGGAAATGCCATTCCCAGCGTTTTCAGCACCAGCAAATGCTCAGACTAAAATGACCTTTATGTGTAGAACAACGCAACTACCAGGAGTTACTCTTGGTGTTGTGCCTGTTACATATTTTGGTCGTGAATTAAAGTTCTTGGGTAATAGAACTTTTGCTGATTTAACTGTAACAGTCATCAATGATGAGGACTTTGTAGTTCGTAACGCAATGGAAAGATGGACAAACGGTCTCAATTCACATAGTTTAAATGTAAGAAACCCAGCGGCCCTAGCGCCACTAGGTTATTCAGTTGACGCTAAGGTAACACAGTTTGGCAAAACTGGTGATGAGTTGAAAAAATACAAGTTTATCGGTATGTACCCATATGATATATCTCCAATAGACGTAGATTGGGGTGCAAATGACCAGATAGAAGAATTTACGGTCACTTTAGCATATCAATGGTGGGAAGCCGAAGAAGCTGGTGTGGTTTAACGAGGGGCGACCCTCATTTAGAATGGATATTTTATGGCTATAAAATTATTTGGCTTTACTTTAGGTAAAAAAGAGCAGGCAAAGGAACCACCGAAAGGCCAGAGTTCCTTTGCGTTGCCAAACGAGGCACTTGATGATGGTGCCGTTACCGTAACAAACAACGCATATTACGGAACATATGTTGATTTAGAAGGCTCAGTTCGCAATGAACTTGAGTTAATCACCAGATACCGTGAGATGTCGAATCACCCTGAGTTAGATGGAGCAATTGATGATATTGTCAATGAAGCTATCACACATGATGTTGATGGTAAATCAGTTGACATAAATCTCGATAATCTCAAACAACCTGAGTCTATAAAAAATAAAATTAGAAATGAGTTTAGTAATGTTAAACATATGCTAAACTTTTCAAATATGGCGGACGATCTCTTCAAGAGATGGTATATAGATGGTAGAATATATTTTCATGTCGTAGTGAATGAGAACAACCCTAAAGAGGGTATTCAAGAGCTACGATATATCGACCCACGAAAGATAAGAAAAGTTCGTGAAATTGTAAAAGAAAGAGACCCAAAGACTGGTGCTCAAATCATCAAGTCTATTGGTGAATACTATGTTTACAATGATAAGGGTACATCAACACAAACGTATTCTGCAAATGTAAACTCTGGTGTTCGTATAGCTACAGATGCAGTTGTTTATTGTTCATCTGGTCAAATGGACGCAAAGAATACATTTGTTATTTCTTATCTACATAAGGCGATTAAGCCTTTAAATCAGTTAAGAATGATAGAAGATGCAATTGTTATCTATCGTTTATCAAGGGCACCTGAAAGAAGAATATTTTACATTGACGTAGGTAAC
>Ga0181402_1000183_pt1 | contig 22833 bp, 26 predicted proteins | sample 25SPOviralmetaG_FD_130131 | JGI IMG/M metagenome (GOLD analysis project Ga0181402, IMG submission 130131) | Marine viral communities from the oligotrophic San Pedro Time Series (SPOT) site, San Pedro Channel, CA, USA - 25 SPOT_SRF_2011-08-17 | ecosystem: Environmental > Aquatic > Marine > Strait...
GAGTAAAATGTCGTGGTGGGAAAAAAATGTACACTACTTTGATGATGTAGTTGCTAGTTATCATCCTGAGTTTGTAGACAGTGATCACTACATGCAGGTATATAAATTTCTGAGTGATCGTGTAAACTACTTGTGTGGTCGTATGATGATGCATGAACCAACTTGGGACGAAGTTATCGACTTTAGTAATAGATTAAAAACAGAGATGAGTGAACACAACTGGCGTGTAGAGTATGTGCCTATCTTTGAAGAGCTCAGTCATACAACAAGACCTTATAATTATAAAAATCCAGAACACAAAGAGTTTTTAGAAAAAACCAACTTGGAACAAGATATTAAATACAACGTGCCTGCAAAAGCAGAAGGCATGGGCAGTATAGAAGTATATGATGATGGATCTACACAGCCTATTAATTGTAATAGATTGGTAGCAGAAAACCGAAACTTCTTCAAAGGATGGAAATGTTTGATACCAATGGAGAGTATTTTTATTAATTGTGAAGGACACATTGATATGGGCAGTTGTGGTGTAATGCCGCGTGTGGGTAACTTGTATGATTCTAACTTAAAGTTAGATCTTCCGGACAGTATAATTTGTCCTAAGAGTCATTGTCACTGCGGTACAGACATTTATATCACAAAATACAAGGATAAAAATTATGAAGCAATTAGCACTTAATTACTTTGCTGCATGGAATGCACAGGATGCAGACTGGCTACGACAACTTCTACATGATGATGTAACACTAAAAGACTGGGACGTATCAGGAAATAAAATACTAGAAGTAATGTTGTTGAACAAAGGTATTTGGGAGAAAGTTCCAAATATAAAAGCACATGTAATCAGCATTGCTGAAAATAATGATAAATGTATGTGTCAATTATTGATACAAATAGATCAAGACACTAGTATCGATGTAGTAGATGTATTTACAATGAAAGATGGCAAGATCACTAGTATCAAAGCCTATAAAGGATAAAAATGGATACTAAATCATATTGTGTTCTACCTTATAATCATTTAAGTATTGATCCAACTGGACAAATACGTCCGTGTTGTAACTATAATTTTCATGCTGAAAACTATCCAGGTAAATCTGGAGGATGGGAATTTAAAAATATAATTGATTGTAGTGATGGGTTACTTGATGCTGTTCCTCATCGAGAATTGCGAAAAGATATCGAAAGCGGCAAAAAACATGACTTTTGTAATCGTTGTTGGATAGTAGAAGATAACGGCGGCTTTAGTTATAGACAGAGTTGGAATCAATGGTTCAACACTGATCAAACAAGTAAATTACACACAAATATTAATATAGAATACTTAGAGCTTACACTAGGAAATAAATGCAATATTCAATGTAGAATGTGCAATCCCTGGAGTAGTAGTATGTGGGCAGATGATATTAATAAGAATCCAGAAATAAATGTTTGGAAAGCCGACATATCTAAAATTAACTTTGAATGGTATGATCATCCAAATTTTGATAAGGTATTTGAGGATATTATACCTACACTAAAGCACCTGAACATGCTAGGCGGAGAGCCATTGTTTGTTCCTAAGTATTACGAGTTATTACAACGTATAATTGACAGCGGACGAGCATCGGATGTTAGTTTACAATTTAATACAAATATGCTAGCAGTACAAGACAAAGTATTTGACTTGTGGAAACATTTCAAACAAATCAATATAAACATGAGTTGTGACGGTGTTAACGCAGTAAATGAGTATGTTAGATGGCCAGGTAAATGGAGTAAATGGGAACGCAATTTACAAAAAGTAATTGAATGGTCAAAGCATATGTCGCCTGACCAGTGGGTACTACAAGTACACAGTACAATGAGTAGTCTAACCTGGTTAGATTTAGCTAATCTATTCGAATACACACATACACTTGGTATTGGTATCAAATTACCATATCTGATACAAGTAAATCAACCTGCTTATATGGATGCGATACACTTACCGGATGCAATAAAGCAACAAGGATACAATGCAGCATGTAAAGTGTTAAATGAAAGTTCAGCACCAGACTGGGAAAAAGCCAACAATCAAGCACTATTAGATCATGTCATGCAGCATGATCGTGATCCAGACAAATGGAAACAATTTATTGAACAAACAAACAGACTTGATCGTGTTAGAAATCAAAGTATACTAGATGTTATTCCCGAATATAAAGAGTACTGGAAAGCATAATGGCTAAACTTCATCCTGATTCAACTATAACACATGCTTTAGATCTTCCACACATATTAGATCTAATAAAATCCAGTGCCCAAGAAGAAATACTAATAGTAGGAACACCCTATCATTTGCCCAGTAAACAAGAGGGTGATATTATGATACCATTTAATCAGGTTGAATATTTTGAAAATTTTGCTACTGAGTTTGAACATGTGTTGCCCGACATTAGAAATGGAAATACCAAACTAGTTTTTCTATTTTGCGATGCATGGAACACATGTAATGAGCAAGAACATCATTTAAAATTTAACGGTAATTTTATAACAATAGACATATACAATATACTATACAAAGTTGTTACAGATCTAGACATTAAACATAGAAGTGTGTTTAGTACACCTAGCAGTATAAAAAATTTAAAGCAACATGATGATTGGCCTGCGATTTATTATACTGAATCATTCAATCGTTATTTTGGATTTGAAGGTGTATTTGGACCGTATTCTAGAAAAACTACCCTAACAAACAAATACTTTTGGCTTAATCGACGCAGTAGATCTCACCGTATATATGCATTACATGAAGCATTTCGTTTAGGTATGATGAAAGATGCACTTTATACATTTCATAATTTTGATGAAGGTAATTTAGACAGTGGGCATTTTTTCCATGTACTAAGACAATACTTGCCAGCTGAACAAATTGATATAGACTTTTTAAATCATACTCGTAACGATCTAGACCCAGATTATGATGTTAGTACTGATGCACAGTGTGAGCCTGAACTATTGCAACTTCAAAAGCTAAGTCAGTCTTGTTCGTTAGAAATAGTAAGTGAATTTAATTGCAGTAATAATAAACCGTTCTTAACTGAAAAGATAGGTCGTAGTATAGTAATGAAGAATCCATTCATTATACTTGGAGATGCAGGATCACTAGAAGAATTACGTAGTCTTGGATTTCGTACGTTTAGTAAATGGATTGACGAATCATACGATACAGTCTTAGATGTAAAAACACGAATTGATACAGCACTAAGTGCTGCACAAGATTGTGATCTAATGACATATGATGAAGAATTATACGAAACTTTAGACTATAATTATAACTTATACTTCTCAGAATTTCGTGAACAACAAACAACCATATTGAGTAACATATTTCAATGAAACCCCAACACGTTATACAACAAGTATCTGATATGAATATCTGGAATGATGCAGTGTGGGTAAACATTCAACAACAAACATTCTTTGTGCCTATATGGCGTAATGGTAACACAGAATTTATGCACTTAGCGGAACAGTTTGGCTATACATTAGAAAAGTATTTTGATCTTACTGGTTATACGGGTTATGCATTTGTGAGACATCCTAGTAAAAGACTAGCAGGACAAATATGGAGAGCAATGCAAAATCAACAGTTTAGTTTTGAACAGTGTGTTGATTATATTATGCAAGGAGACTTGTCTAAAGATCCTCATTTTAGAACACAACAAAGTTTCTTGCAAGACTATGATGTTGAATACCTAATAGACTTAGACGATATGCAAACCATAGGACATCAACATATCGACGCAGTGATCAGTTATATGCAAAAGCCTAAAGAGATTGTACGCAGTGCAATTGATCAACAACAACGACTAGAGATTCAACAGCAATTGGACAACACACAAATAATCAACAAGTATCAACAAGACTGTGATCTAGTAATGCCAACTGTTGGCATAGTAGGTGTAGGAAATATTGGTAGTGTGCTATACGATGTCCTAACACAAAACAATATACAAGTCAAGAGGTATGATGTAAAAAAACAATACGATACTATTGACAGTTTGCGTGAGTGTGATATAATATGGATATGTGTTGACACACCAACTGTTGATGGTGAGAAAGATTTTGACTACACAAATCTACGTTCAGCACTTGATAATTTTTCAAACAAAACAGTTATTGTTGGTTGTACTGTTAGTCCTGGAACTTGTGCTACGCTACAAACAGATTGTAATATTATATACATGCCATTTTTAATTAGTCAAGGTAATATTACACAAGGCTTACAAGATCCTGACTGTTGGTTTATTGGTGGCGATTACCACAGTGGTGTAAGTAAACTAGTAAAAGCATTCAGCAGTAGTACACAACATTGGGGAACTTGGCAAGAAACAGAGTTGGCTAAAGCACTGTACAATGCTTGGATAATACAAAAAATAAACTTTGCAAACTGGGCAGGAGATCTAGCTGAACAAGTAGGCAATGCAGATGCCACAAAAGTAATGCAATGGCTGGGAGAGTCAGACAAACTGATCACAAGTAATGCATATATGAAACCAGGATGGGGTGATGGCGGCCCGTGTCATCCAAGAGATAATTTAATGATGAGTTGGGTAAGTAGAAATTTAAACTACGATCCTGCATGGAACCAGCATACAACTAGACTAGCACAAGCTGAACTGATGGCACAACGTGCAGTAGCAACAGGGTTGCCTGTGATTATACTGGGCAAAAGTTACAAGTCCGGTGTGGATAGTACAGAAGGCAGTTACAGTTTGGTTGTAGCTAAGTATATACAAAAGATGGGCGGTACAGTATACTATGAAGATCACTTGACACAGGGTGATTATTGTTATATACTAGCACATGGTAGATGGTACGGACATGAGCCATCAAAGGAAAGTAAAATAATAGACGTATGGAAAAACAATTTAGAGAAACATTAGGTGCTATTGACTGGGAGCCAGCATATTATATAAACCCAGTTAGCTATCTATTTGAAAGTACAGATCCAAACATTGGTTGGTGGGATACTGCGACTAGACACATGCCAGAGATTGATAAATCAGCTGACATACTTGATGTTGGTACATGGTTTGGCATTATGCCAAGAGTGCTAAAAGAGATGGGATATACAAATGTTGAGTGTACTGAATGTGCGGCACACAATACTGGTGTACGAGATAAGCTAACAGCGTTACATGAACTCTTTGATATTCAACCGTATGAACTAGAAGTATTTCCTGGCAAAGAATTCACTTTACCCAAACAGTATGATTTAATACTGATACTACATACTAACATGCACTGGAAAATACATAACCTTTATTGCTTAAAAAGAACTTCAAAACAAGCCACATTAACAAAGGATTGGCAAATTGTCAATGGAAAAGACACACATACATTTTTTGTTCCATGGAATTTATCTGAATGGCAAACATTTATTACTAGTATTAAGAAGTATCTAAAACCAGGTGGGGAGTGCATTATACAACCACATCCTTGGCCATACGATGACCAACCAGAAGTTTTAGAATTTTTGCAACCTTATATACTCGACAGTAGCATAGAACAAGCTACCTTGCGTATCACATTAGGATAATTTAAGTGATCGATATTACAGAAAAATTTGGTACACATTTTCATAATGTTACTGACAAACATTTGGCAGATTATTGGGTACTGGATACACTAGGTGATATTCGTAATGGGACATTCATTGAGGCAGGTGGCGGCTGGCCCAGTACATGCATAAATCTTGAAAAATATTGGGATTGGCGAGGACACATATTTGAGCCCAATGACGCTAACCACCATCAAATTGAGCTATTGCGTGACAGTAAATTATACAATATGTGTTTATGGAAACATAGCAATGGTGTTGAATTTCTAGAAACAAATACGCCTAATGACAGTTACATTGAAGGATGCTTATCGCCTACAGTTAGATATACGCCAGAACTCATTACCAGTAGAAATAAAGTTACAAAAAGTTCAACAACATTAAATCATGTGTTTGAGAATGCAAATTGGAAACACTGTAACTTTATTAGTTTAGATATAGAGGGAGCAGAAGGTAGTGTTATCGAAATGTTTGACACAGATACTTATAGTGTGGATTGTTGGCAAATAGAAGGTGGTCATAGATATATTCATATGATGAAATCTAAAGGATACACATTAGTTGAGCAGCCTTATGCTAAAATTTCTAGCGAAGGACCAGGCTGGAGCCCTAGAGATACATTTGATAAGTTTTATATAAACAACAAATTACTTGATAATTATAAACATCATATTTTTGAAGATCTAGATCAATACTATAAATGGTGTGAATATGGCTGAACACGTTACAGTGTGGTGTTTGCCACGTACCGGAAGCACAGCTTATTGTAATCATCTAGAAAATACAGGAGTAGTGCAACAATCTAAGAGTATGGAAATATTCAATAAGCAAATGCTATTGCCTTGTTTTAGACAACCTGGCATTGATATATTATTACACCATTTGCCATCGGATAATACTGTACCAGAAAATTTTACAGGTGAGTGGATACAAAATAATTATAATCCAGACTGGGTTTGGATAAGACATGTCGAAGACGGAAATAGTATATATCCAGCAATCACTGACAGTCCAGTTACACAATATGAAATAGATAAATTTTATAATATTACTATGCGTAAATTACGGCACACGCCCTCAAAGCATGTAGTAAAAGTATATCAAGATCAACACTGGACTCTGTCAGATTTTGATTATGATACACAACATCATTTGCTAATTAGAGATCCTGTAGATATTACACTAAGTAAAGAATTTGCAAAACGTACTAAGGTATGGCATCTATCTCCCGACGAAAAAAACCCTAAGATAGATTTTAAACTTGACTTTAGTCAACGAGATTTATATATTAACTTAAAACATACTATAGAATCTCAACTTAAATTAGAATCTAAATGTGGTGTATTTTCTAAGATTGTAAGATATGAAGATTTAAAAATGAACAAAAACAAATATAAAAAAGTATGGTCATTAGAACAAAAACTCGAATATGTTTTAAATTTAGACGAGGCACTAGAGAAAGTAAAAGATGAGCTTAATTATTAATCAAGCAAAAACATGTCGTGTTTGTGGCAATGAAGTTAATGTAATCACTGACTTTGGAGAAATTTATATCAATGACTTTCCAAAACAAGCAGGAGATAATAAAGGTCGTGCACCAATGATACTAGATCAATGCACTGAGTGTGATTTGGTACAGATGCGACATACAGTAGATCCTGATATATTATATGGTGATCACTATTGGTATGAAAGCGCACTCAATCCAAAGCTAAAACAAAATTTGTTAGATATCGCTGAGTATGCAAACAGTCAAACCAGTCCTGGAGATGCTGTACTAGATATTGGTGCAAATGACGGTACATTACTCAGTGGTATTAAACAGGACAGAACTCGAATAGGGTGCGAACCTGCTAGTAACTTATGGAGCAAGTGTGCTGAACATTGTGATATATTGTTGCCTAATATGTGGGATAGCACACAGCTCAAACACAAATGTAAGGTTGTAACAGCAATTGGTATGTTCTATGATATGGATGATCCTAACGATTTTATTCGAGGCATAAGTGATGTTCTCACCGAAGACGGTGTATTTGTAGCACAGTTGATGACACTTAAACCAATGCTAGACAAAAGTGATTTAGGTAATGTATGTCACGAGCACCTGGAATACTACAGCTATAAAAGTCTTGTTAAACTTTATGAACAAAATGGACTACAAATCAATGATATAAAGTTTAATGATATACAAGGCGGCAGTTATCAAATATATGCAGGACATTATCATAATGGTAGTATCAATCATTATGAAGATACAGCTGAACAGTTATCTGACTTTTTAAACAAAGTGCGTTCCAATGGTAAACTATTAAAAGCCTTGTTACAAGATAAGGTAAAACAAGGTAAAAAAGCATACGTGTATGGTGCAAGTACCAAAGGTAATACTATGTTGCAAATATGGGATTTAAATCATAAATTATTAACCGGCGCTGCAGAAATACATCCAGATAAGATTGGACGTTATACTGTTGGCAGTGATATTCCTATTGTAAGTGAAGAAGATGCACTAGCTGATGCTGATATATTTTTTGTACCAAACTTTGGCTTTAAGGATCTATTCATCGAAAATTTACAGCCTTGGTTAAAAGCAGGAGGTCAATTGGTATTTGCGATGCCAGAAGTAGAGGTAATTACATATGAAGAAGATAGTATTAGCAACACCACGTAGCGGTAGTCATGCTTATTGTGACTTACAGGAAAACAATCTTAGTGAGTGTATGAATATAGAAGACATGCTATTGCCACGATTGGACAATGAGCAAATTGACTTTAGTATATGCAGTGACGTATTTTTAGATGCACTCAATGACCTAAATTTTATTACAGCATGGTGCAATCGACCAAAAATTACACAACAGCATCGTATGTATACGTTTGATGATAATATGAATAAGATTAGCTTTAAACAGCAACCAACACTTGATATTTTTATCAATGAACACTATAGTCGTTGGCGCCGCATACGCAACATGGATAGTTGGTGTATTAAACTAATTAAGTATCAAGGTACACCACAAAACATTGTTGACCAAATGCTAAACCAAGCTGATGAAGTTGTAATATTAAAAAGAAAAGATCGTTTAGCACAAGCACTTAGCATGACCAAAGCAACACAAACTCAATTATGGCATGGAAGAGATTTAACAGGAGATGCCGGAGATATCGATTATAAACTTTTTAGACAGTGTGTATCTGACATTGCAAATAACGAAAAATGGGTAAATCAATTTCAAGGAACACACATATATTATGAAGATTTAGATTTAAGTCGTAGTGTGATCAATAAAAATCAAATTAATATTAATTATGATACCAGCATATGCCAAAATATATTGAAGGAAGTAATATGACATACTATATTGCAGGTAATAGAGGTCTAGTAGGTAAACACTATCAACAACTGTATCCAGATGCTAGAGGCGGTAATACCAGCACTACAAACTACACACACTATCCTAGTGCATATACACACATACTAAGCGGAGATAAACCAACGCATGTTGTAATAAATGCCGCAACTGTAGGAGGACTACAAGAAGACTTGGATCGTAGTTTTGAACTGTTGATGCGTAACTTAGATATACAAAACAATGTGTTTAAAATATGTGCTGAAGCAGGCGTGCAACGAGTTTTACTACAAGGATCAACTTGTAGTTATCCAGAGCTAGGCGAACAACCGTTTGTAGAAGATCAGCTAATGTCAGGCAAGCCATATGACGGATACTTAACAACTGCATTACCAAAACTAGTAGGCATGTATCAGTGCAGAGCCAGCAATGACAAGCGTGGAACACAATGGCGTACAGCTATATGCACAAATATGTTTGGTCCCGGTGATCGTGTGGGAGAACATGCACATGTTATTGGCGCACTGATGCAAAAGTTTGTGGACGCTGTAAAAAATGACATCACTGAAATAGAAATATGGGGCAGTGGTAATCAAAGCAGAGACATACTGTATATCAAAGATGCAGTACGTGCTATGGATATAACATTAAATAATACTAAGTACGATACAGTTAACATTGCTAGCGGAGTTGAAACAACTATACGTGAACTAGCTGAAACACTAAAGCAGATCAGCGGCTTTACAGGTAGACTATGGTACAACACAGACAGACCCGAAGGTATAAAAAATAGAGCTATCTGTAACAAGCGTTTACAGTCATTAGGTTGGGAACCCAAATATACATTACAAGAAGCATTAGAAGAAACATACGAGTGGTATTATGATAACACCTAACAGTCATATGAACCCAGTGTACGAACTGGAAGAACGCAACAGCGTTAAAGAATACATTGACAGTGGCGGCTGGATAATGGAACACACCAAGACCAGAGAGTTGGAGCAAATGATCTGTGACTACACAGGTGCAACGTATGCACACATGGTTCCAAGTGCTACTATGGGCTTACTGCTTTGTAGTATGCTCAGCGACATAAAGCCAGGCGAAGTATTTGATTGTCCAGCATACACTCAAGCCGCTACTGCAAATGGTAGTATACTAATGGGTGCTACTCCAAATTTTATTGATGTTGATCCTAACACATATACTCTAAACTTTAGCAAAGTACAAAATCGTGTTGTTTATGTAGCAAGCATAAACGGAAGAACACCGGCTGATTATCATCATCAGATAAAACAGCTACAAGACCGTGGACACTTTGTTATTGAAGATGCTGCACAAGCCTTGGGCAGTTGGCATAGAGACCATCATGTGGGAACAATGGGACATGTTGGTGTGTTTAGTTTTGGTGCACCTAAAATTATCACAACTGGACAAGGCGGATGTATCATAACAAATGATGTTGGTCTAAGTGAACGTATACACGCTATCAAAAACTTTGGACGTACAGTGGGTGTAGGTGAAGTGTACAACGTAATGGGTATGAATTTTAAGTTTACAGATTTACAAGCCAGTTTCGGTATAGAACAAATGCACAAACTACCTGAGATTGTGGAGCGCAAGAAAGAAATTTATGATTTATATTGGCGTGAACTGTCAGATCTAGTAGATTTTGTTCCTACTAATTTATTAGAAGCAACTCCAACATATCCAGAAATACTAGTAGAAAATCGTGATGAACTTGCTGAATATCTGCGCAGTATGCACATAGGGTGTAGAGCAGTTTACGATAGTTTAACCGCACAACCATTTCATAGCAAATGGAAAACTGCTACTCCTACAACTGATTATATTGGTGCTAGAGGACTACAACTACCAGCACAAGCAGATCTATTAGATTATGATATTAAGGAAATTTGTCAAGTCATACGAGACTATTATGAAAGATAATCCAAATTTACAACTTGCAAAATTAGAAGAAACAGAATTCATTGACAATCTTAAAGACGAAAATGGTAAAGACTATTTGTTTACCATTGGTAGACCAATCGATACTGTTATTGATAATCTCAGAGACAAATATAACAATTTTATCAATGTTAATTTTCCTGATTACATAACACACCTAACTCTATTACAAACACATAATCCTTTGGTGCGCACTTTTTCCAATGGTCATAGTAAACTTGTATTTCGTGACTATTTAGATGACGGCAACTACTTTCGTAACTTTAAAGTATACAAAGTATACAAAACTAAAGACGCATTTGATCGAGAGAAGATAATTTATAATATTATCAAAGAAAAATATCCAGACCAAATAATTTTACCAAACACCACTTGGTATGATGGGTGGACTGAACAACAATGGGCTGAAGGTATAGACTATATTCCTTTACATCTCGAAAAATTTATTATCGACGGAGTATATCCAGGAAATTATGGCATTACAAAAAATAACAATGAAGTAATAGTAGATTGGGAAAATATAAATATCCATACCTTAGAACTGCGCTGGCATGAAATTTACAAATAAACTTTAATTAAGTTTTGTATTCCTTGGTCCAGTGTTTCATTTGCATAGAATCCTAGTTCACGTATTTTAGTATAATCAACAAAATAGTTTCTACCATCTTGGTCATGTGCTAGTGTGTCATTTACTTCGTATGTCCAGGTGGGTATATGTTGTTTAATAGTTTCACATATTTCTAGTTTGGTATGATTGAGTGTTTCGTCACCTACATTCCAAACTTGACCTTTCATTTCGTCATACCGTTCAACTCCCCAGGCAAAACTGCGCACAAGATCATTTACACTGATAAACGTGCGTTTAAAATGTCCTTCGAACAGTGTCATGTGTTCATTCATGCAAGCCTTGCGCACAAAGTCATTGATTAATAAATCGTTGCGCAGTCTATTACTAACACCAAACGCAGTGGCAGGTCTGAGTATTACAGCATCTGAACCTTGTAAATATTCTTCTCCTACAATCTTATACACACTATATGTGCTAATAGGATTGGTTGGAACCTGCTCGGTACATACATTATCTAGTGCTCCATATACGCTTCCGGTACTTGCATACACAAAAGGTTTATCTACACTTGCATCTACAACTCTTTTAGTACCTTCTACATTGATTCTATAAGCAAGGTCTGGTTCAGCATTACAAGCTGGAAAGCCAATAATACCTGCTAAGTGTACTACAGCATCAGCACCTGCTAGTATAGGTTCAACTTCTGGTGTACAAATGTCCATACGATGAAGGTTGAAATTGGGGTGGTCAATGATGTTTAACACAGGTTCAATACCCCATTTGAGCCAGTCGATGCAATCGACAGTATGCCCTTGATGTAAAAAATATTCACTGAGCCTACAGCCTATATAGCCAGCTCCTCCTGTTATTGCTATTCTCATTTATAAATTTCCATAAATTTTTCTACAAACATATTTTGATGATAATTATCAACATGAAGCAAATCGCGACTCCTGTGTAAATGATCCTTATCAAATACTGTTTGATCTCTCAGTTGGTTATCTATCTCAACCCATAATAACTTACTATTGCTATTTAAACATATTTGCTCTAGTATGTGTTTAATCATTTTTGTTCTTGCAGTAATAAAGCTATCATTATCAGATATCCAATTATACCAATGTTCTAGTTTTTGTTGTGGCAATGGTCCTAATGTATCTAATATACGATCGTCGTGAATACTGCTATGGTTTAAGGTACAGATTATATCAGGATCATATTCAGGATTTTTGCTTCTTTTCATAATCATTGCACGTTCATTGTGTGGTGCTAGTATAGCTACAATCTTAGGTTTGTGTCTTAGAATCAAACTACTTGCTATTATTAACACTTGTTCTTGACTAGCACCGCATAGTCCTAAATTGCAATAATTATCTACATTTAATTGTAATCTTTCACTGAGTTGATATCCCCATGTATGTTCGTGTGGAATACCTAATCCAAATGTGTGACTGCATCCTAGAGACATTAAATCAATTTTATCATAAGATTCTTTACATCTGAATCCTTCATTGAGTTCATAAGATATTTCTGTTTCGGTATAGTTAGTATATACACCTTCAACTAACGAGATACGTTTTTTATGATGAAATGTGTTGTATTCCATTTCACTATAAAAATTTTCATTGAACGGATATATACACTGTTTCCAGGGAAAACTATGAGAATCGGGTAATAGGTTCATCACACTTATCCCAACGTTTAGTAAGCATAGCAATCATTTTGCAGTCAGCAGTAGGATAAAACGTATGTGGTACTAGCATTGGCAAATAGATACAATCTCCTGCACTGACTGGTGTTACTAACTCTTCACCATCAGTTATTTCTGTGTATACACCTTCTCCTTCCACAAACATAATGTATTCATCAAACTCTTTGTGGTAGTGATGTCCTCTGACAGCACCTTTGAGTGTTACAATATAATTCCACTCCACTATGTTATACTGCTCAGGATAGTATGTTTGTATAATACCTCTACCGTCTTTGAAAGTGATTGGGTTAATTTCTGGATCTAGCTTTTTAATAAGTTTCATAATTAAGTACTCTGATAATGATAAATATATTTATGCAACTGTATTGTAATTTAAATGACTTAGAGCGTGATATATCTGAAGTAATAGGATTAAAATTAGATCAAATTGTTCAATCTAATAATCATGAATACAACGGTCAAGGATTAAGAAGTGAACTACCTATAGCTGATATATTGATATCTCCCAATGAGTATTTTGACGAATCTAAGAACAACAGAGATTGGAGTGAATGGCACAAACAAGGATTGTGGCAATATCACTGCGACAGTTGTATAGGTATCATCAATAATCAACAGCTTGAATTCACAACACATATACACTACATTACTGATGATCTTCATGACATTAAAACTCAATGTGAAGTATTATATACCAGTCGTCCTATTACTAATTTTTATGGTGTTGCAATGTTAAATCATCCAGTAGGATATTTTTTAAAAAATTTAAAGTATGATCGTAATGACTTACGCACAAATATCACAGGACATTATCGTGGCACATATATGGTAGGTAAACAATATCTATTAGATTTATTACATAACTGCGACGAATGGTGGATGGAATCTCAATCGCAACGTATTGATCGTTGGAAGCCAGATGTGATTTGGAGAGATGATATACAATATAATTTAGATAGACCTACTATTGAAAATCTGTGGCCCAACGTTGAATGGCCTTGGGGAGTAAAAAATCTATTAGGTATACTTCATAAAAGTTCAGCTATCAATGATCAGAATGTACAAAGGCATCATCAGAAAGGTAAACTAGATAATAATGACCCGTTTAATGTTTGGTTAGAACGACATCTTCGATTGGAAGAAAGCGCATGGGAGTTTCTACTAGATTCAGAAGTATGGAATGCTTTCTTAGAACGTTACGAAGATGATTTTAATTTAGGAAAATTTCCAAAAACTATTCCAACAGGAAGCTGGCTAGACTATTGGTTACCCAGAGGCGCAAACGAACATCTAGTAGATTATAACGAAAGATAAGAAAATGGCAAGATTACCATATGAAGCAGCTACTGAATATCCAATTGATACATTGCGTAAAGTAACAGATAGAATTGTACTAGTACTTGTTGGACAACCACGTGGAACAACTTTAAAAACTTGGAAACGCTATTGCAGTGATCCTTTAAGGGAAAGCGTTTATCCAAAATGGTGGAACGATACAAATCGTGATGACGTTGATCTAGAAGGATGGAACTGGGCTAAAGGATGTCCGCCAGAACACAGACCAATTATTGATATAGTATTAGTTGTAAGTGAATATGACACACCTGATCGTTATATGAATGGCGAAGATCCCAGACTTGCTGGTCTTGATCCACACCCATATTATGATAGATATTCTTCAGTAGGAGTTAATGATTGGTTAGTTGATTTATACAATGAACGTAAATTTCCAATTAATAAAAACAAGTGGGAAGCATATCAGAAAGAAATTTGGAGTTGGGCAGATAGTCTAAACTTTATTTATTGGGATGATACAGAGATAGTTCAGCAATTTAATAACAACTATAATAAAAATATGTGGCATACTACCTGGGCTAATCAGTTTTTACATTTTAGTCATGCTGTAAAACAGTTACCAGAGATATTTAAAAAATGCACAAATAATAGTGTAGTAATAAGACAGCGTTACGATATATCAATTCCTGATGATTACAGTTTTTGGCATTATGCTAAAGAATTATTTTACACACACTGGTCTCCTGCAGGAGAAGAACAACATCATACACATCATGCAGGGTTTGACATTAGTCCAAAAGTAGTTTTACATGATATTAGAATATGCAATGGTCATATTAATGCCTGTGACGAGTCGACGACATTTGATGGCGAAGGTGCTCAGGTATTCGGAGAACATCTAGACCAGTGGCTGTTATCAAAGTCCTATGGTCTTAGTGGTGCAGATCCAAAAGAGAAAGCAGAAGGTTGGTTTATTCCAGAAATGGTAATTCCTAAGTTTTGTCTAGAAAAAAATTACACTTTTTTATCAGCCACTAAACAACCTCCAAGACTAATGTCTCTAATAGATCCTCCATTGAGTGACCAATGGCGTTACCATTGGTATGATGATTGGACACCAGAACTAGTTCAAGAAATGAGAATAAAATGCAACTTAGCCTAAGTTACATATGTGCCAGTTGGCCCAAAATAAAAAAGACATATGTAGAATTACAGCCACACTACAGTATGAGCTTACACATGGACTTTATGGACGGACAGTTTGTTCCAAGATTGGGGTGTCATCCTGAAGCTATAGATGAAGCACGTGAACACTTTGCACAACACATTGATGTACATGCTATGATACAGAGCAACAGTAATGCGTGGGATGATATACTTGCCAGCAGTGCTAATGTAATATATGCACACTATGAAAGTTTCCATAGTGACCAACAATGTGTTGACTTTTTAAGCAGAGATGCTAGACTTAAATTAGCATTCAAACCTTATCATACTATTCAACAAATTGATGCTATCTGTGATAGATTAGATGTAGACGACTTTTTATTAATGGCATATAACCCTGGTATTAAAGTGCAGGACGCATTTTTTGATCTAGACACACTAGCACACACAGAGCGTTATGTAACAGTAGATGGCGGCGTAACACCAGCAACACTGAGTCGTTTTCAGTTACACCCTAAAATACGACTAGTAGCAGGAAGTAAAATAATATTCAATGAAAAATATAAGGAAAACATGCAGTGGCTAACCTCCTAATACCTTGCAGTGGACCTGGAACTAGAAGTGTAGGATACACTAAGTTTCACAAAGCACTTATACGTATAGGCAACTGTGCAGTTATAGATCATATTATCAACAGCTATACTGATATAGATACTATCTATATTACATTGGGCTTTCAAGGTGACCTAATAAAAGAATATATTAAACATGCAAAGTATACAAATGTAGAGTTTATTGAAATAAAAGACTGGATGAGTAATCAGATCATAAGTTTTCAACAGATCCCTGAACATGTGTTTGATGAACCGTTATACTATAATGCATGTGATAACTGGACAACCACAGTACCTAAACCAGTGGGCAATACTTACTATACATGTAGTCCAACAGATAATCAACATTATGATCTTAGTAACGGCGAAGTTTATAGTGGTATTGCTTATATACAAGATAGTAAACAGTTATACAATATATTACTTAATAGCAGTTTAACTAGAAACGACTTGTTGCTTTATCAACAGTTTGACCAACTAAACAGTATTTCACTAAGTGATTGGTTTGATGTTGGCAATCGTAACAGTTATGAACATTGTAGTAAACAATTTAATGATGAGTTTGGCATATTAGATAAAACAAATCAGGAGTTTTACAAAGTAAACAATCGTGTAGTTAAATTATTTCATGATTTACCTGACATAAACTTTAATAGTTTAGCATTTCCACATCCACAGCCTGTACACGTAGGCAAGTTAGGTATAAGTTATGACTTTGCAGAAGGCGAAGTCAACCCAACCAATGGAAAGTACACATATTTACTAGATACTCTGGTGAGACTTTGGGAGTTTAGTTTAAACAACAACAAACAAATATATGATACTAGTTTATGGCAAGATAAGACCTGGGCAAGATTTAATCTAATGTTAGAGAAACATCCAGAGTTTGCAAGCACTATTATAGTTAATGGTAAAGCTATTGATCCTGTACGTATTATGGAACAGTTACCTTGGCCAATGATATGTAGCGGAATACAAGGCCCAGCGCATGGCGATTTGGTATTAGATAATATTGTTGTCAATGATAAAAAAATACAGTACATTGATCATAGACCGGGTTTAGTGCAAGATGTGTTCTATGATATATGTAAGTTTTATCACAGTTTACATCTGCACAATAAAAACTTAAAAACAAACTGGAACTTGACAACACAACAAGATCAGTATATAATAAACTTGCAGTTATCGAATACTGATTATGAACGTTTAGAACGTTTTTATGACACTGGACTATATCAATGGAATAAAAGAAAAATTAATCTATGTGTTGGGTGTATATGGCTTAGTATGGCACCACTTAATGTAGACCAGGAACTTAATAAATTTTTATTTTTGCTTGCAATGGAAAAACTAAATGAACTACTTTGATCAAACATGGATCAGTTACACAGAAGATCTAGCAGATCATCGTAACGAAGCAACAATACTAACTGAAATAAAACGTGCAAGGCGTATTGTTTTTGTTGCCAAAGGTCGTGTAGGGCTAGCGGCTCGTATGTTCATGCAGAGACTGAGTCAACTTGGAATGCATGTTGCACACAGCGAAGACCTATTAGTACCAGAACTAAGTGATCAAGACTTGGTAATATTTGTAACTGCTAGTGGCGAAACCACAAGTAGTTTAGCATATCTTGAAATAGCCAAACGCATAGGTGTAAGAACACTAGCAATTACATTTAATGCACAAGGCAGTATCAGCAAGGATTGCGATGTGGTAGCAGAATATCCACGACCACGCACACAAGGCTTAATGAAAAGCTATTATGAAATAGGATTCATATATGTGCTAGAACGAATTGTTAGTCAGCTTCCGGCGGATCAATTTGTTCATACAAATTTTGAGTAAACCAATGTTCACTGTTAAAACTTTTGTCACAGATGTATGCATCAAAGTGTGGCTTGTTACCCACATGCAGATGATGAAATTTGCAACCCCAATTGGTAATTTGTTCAGTAGTAAGATCAGTCCAGTCGATGCCACTGCTTGTGCCTCTGGCAGTCCAGTAGTGTATTTCGTGTCCTTCATCGTACAGTTTGTTAATTACTGCAATCCTATCCATATGAGGTTTAGCCCCCATATAGTCTTTGGCGCTCTTTCCCATTACTTTTTTCTCGGTGCAGATAGTGCCGTCAATGTCAATATAAAGTATCATAAATATATTTATTAAGTATGTACTTAACGGAGAAATCAATGAAAATTTTAATATATGGACTACCAGGCAGTGGCAAAAGCACACTAGCTGAGCCACTAGCAAAGTTGCTGGGAGGTGTACACATCAATGCTGATGCAGTTAGGGAACGATACGAAGGTTATGACAAAAGCAAATGGGACTTTACTCCCGAAGGCAGACTGCGTCAAGCACAACGTATGAGTTTACTAGCGGACGGAGCAATCATGGCTGGCAAAATTGCGGTTGCTGACTTTGTTTGCCCCACCATCGAAGCAAGAAAAACTTTCAACGCAGACTTTACTGTGTACATGGATACAATACAAAAAGGACGGTTTGAAGATACTAATAAGATGTTTGAGCCTCCCAAAAAGAGTTATGACTGTGATTATCATGTAGCACAATGGTTTGACGATACACACGCACAATTGGTTCCTATTGTAGAACGTTGGATGAAAAAACAAAGTACCACAGTTGTGGGATATGCCGCATGGCGCATGGAGCAAGAAGATGAGCTTTGATACTACTAAACCCACAACACTCATGTTGGGCAGATGGCAACCTTGGCATGATGGTCATACAGAATTGTTTAAACGTGCGCTAGCAGAAACAGGACAGGTGTGTATTCTTACACGCAATGTAGGCGGTATTGTTGGCGAAGATGCTGGCGGTGGACGTACAATGGTGCAAGACGATAATCCGTTTGATATCGAAACAGTTCGAAAAAATATTATCTCAGCATTGTCTGAGCAAGGATACACATATCGTCGAGAATATATTATTATTAATGTTCCAAACATTGTGGATATCAGTTATGGTAGAGGTGTAGGATATACGTTTACAGAACATGACTTGGGCAAAGACATACACGATATCAGTGCAACAAAAATACGTGCAGAGATGAGGTCTAAAGGTGAGCTTGAATAAAATAACATGGGGTTGGACTGGCATGAGTCATGACGCTAGTTTGGCTGTGTTCAGTGATACTGGACTAGAGTTTGCGGCACACAGTGAACGCTACAGTGGCAAGAAAAACGACAAGCACTTGGACAGTCTCTTGATTGAAGAAGCTGTGAACTTGTACGGCAAGCCTGATCAAATATATTTCTACGAAAAGCCTTGGCTCAAAAAAACAAGACAATTCAAAGCCAAACAATATGAACTGTTGCGCAAAGAATCACCTACCAAATACATACGCAAATGGATTAACAATGCACCCAGATGCATCACAACCAATCATCATCTAAGTCATGCGGCATATGGTTATTACACAGGCCCATGGCACGATGCACTGATATTAGTAATTGACAGCATAGGCGAATGGGACACCACAAGCATGTGGACAGGCAACGACGGCAAATTAAAAAAGATCTGGAGTCAGTCATACCCTCATAGTATAGGCATGTGGTACAGTGCTATGACACAGCGTATTGGATTAAAGCCACAAGAACACGAATACATACTCATGGGTATGGCGGCTGTTGGTGATCCCGATAGATTTTATAATGATATCAAACGTGATTTCTTAGAACACACACCCACTAGTTATTTTCCATATACTGCATTTAAACGTAACTGTCACAGAGGATGTAAGGACTGGCGACCTGAACTAAACACACCACAAGACTATGCGGATATTGCCGCGGCAACTCAGCGTATATACGAAGAAATATTTGTGGAACTGTGTCGCAGTGCATACTTTAAAACAGATGGTAAGTACGATAACATAATACTTGTTGGAGGATGTGCGCTCAATTGTGTAGCAAATCCGCTAGCAGGTTTGTTTTTTAAAAATGTACATGTGCCTGCTAATCCTGGTGATGCTGGCAGTGCAATAGGATGTGTATTAGCACATAAAAAACAATTCATGTACATGGACCATGCATATCTTGGTCACGATATTGAAGGAGAGTATCCAGTTGATGAAATTCTTAGACAACTACATACTAGAAAAATTACAGCCGTGGCAGCTGGTAGGGCTGAGTTTGGCCCTAGGGCTCTTGGCAACCGTAGTATTCTTGCTGATCCCCGTGGAGCTGATGTTAAGGACTTGGTAAACAGTATCAAACGCAGAGAAGCGTTTAGACCGTTTGCTCCAGTAATACTACAAGAACATGCAGACAAATACTTTGAAGGCAGAACAGGAGACTTTATGCAGTACGTTGCTGAATGTAAACAGCCAGATCTGTTTCCTGCTATTGTACACTATGACAATACATCAAGGGTACAAACAGTACCTGCCGGCAGTACACACGGAATACGCAAACTATTAGAACGTTGGTATGAGGACACAGGATGTCCCATGCTACTGAACACGAGTCTCAACGTCAAGGATAAACCGCTTGTAAATACAAGAGCTGATGCATTAGAATTCAGCAAACAAACAGGAGTACAAGTGTGTTTACCCGAATAATTGAATTCTTGACTTATCCGTGGACTCGTTATAAAATAAAGAGAGATCGCCAAAAGCGTTTAGAAGAACTGCGAAAGAAAGATCCATTTATATACGAATGAGAATTAAATGTTAGATGTTATACAGATCAGTTATCATGAAGAAACTGCTGATGAGAACTTTGAAATACTACAAATGTTTGCACCCCATGCTAAAAGAGTACAAGGTGTAAAAGGTATTCTAGCGGCACATCAGGCCGCAGCTGAAATCAGTGAAACAGGAAACTTTTATGTAGTTGATGCGGATGCAGTAATAGAAGAAGAGTTTAACTTTAAGTTCAGACCCGACAACACAAAACTAGAGTATGGACATGTTCCTCAAACAGAATGTGTGTACACATGGCGCAGTAGCAATCCTATCAATGATCTTATATACGGATACGGCGGTGTAAAACTATTCCCACGCAAAGCAACACTAGCAGCCAAACACTGGGATGTCGACATGACCACCAGTCTAGGATGTACGTTTGTGCCAAAGATGCAGGTAAGCAATATCACTGCATTTAACACAGATCCTTTCAACACATGGAAAAGTGCGTTTAGAGAGTGTACCAAGTTGTCCAGTAGTGCAATCAGCAATGGCGATAACAGAGACAACGAATATAGACTGGACATATGGTGTACTAGAGGCAGTAATAAACCTTACGGAGATTTTTGTTTAATGGGAGCAAAACAAGGCAGAGACTTTGGCGAACACTACAAAAATAATGAACGAATACTTAAAAAAATAAATGACTTTGATTGGCTCAAACAAACATTCAATGATACACTAGAAGATCATGATTATAGTTTACCAGAGTATGGAGTTACTATAACTTAAATGCAATTAAAAGAACTGCTGGATAGATATGAAATACTGTTTCCAGATAATAACTGTATCAGCGATTTACGCAGAGCAGTTGTTGATCAAGATATAAGCAGTATATTTAGATTGTGTCGCAATGACGAATTGCGCAAAGCAGTGATGAACGAAAACATACACAGTATATTTAGATTACTTCCAGACGCTTCGAAAATATCTGGGACTATAGATGATTTACACAAAGCTACAATCAATCATGATATAAAAGCTGTTTTTAGATTGCTTCCTAAGAAAGAATTTGAAGATTTACACAAAGCAGTTATTGATAAAAACATATGGAGTTTGTTTAGATTATTAGAAAACAGTGATCAAATTAAAAAAATTGTATTGAATCAAAATATGTATGCAACATTTGAATACCTTAATACAGTAACAGACAGTGCATTTAATCAGCCTTTGAAAAAACTTATTATAGAAAAAATGGACTGGGATACTGATTGCTTTAGCAGAGGTCAACTACAAAGTAAAATGTGGCTAGTTAAAGAATTAGAAAAAACAAAAGTAGATTTAGGTACAGTATTTTTGTGTGCGGGATGGTATGCTACACTTGCTACAATGTTGTTTGAAAGCAAGTGCAGTATTGATAAAATACGCAGCTTTGACATGGATCCTAACTGTGCTGCTATTGCAGAAATATTTAACAAAAAATATCTAATGCAAGACTGGAAATACAAAGCAGTTACACAAGATATATTAGATATAGATTACCTAGAACACAGCTATAATACATTACGCAGTAATGGTACTGAGTGTCCATTGGTTGATTGGCCAGACACCATAATTAACACCAGTTGTGAACATTTTGATCATTATGAACTAGTCATGTGGTGGCGTGGTATACCCAAAGGCAGGCTGGTTGTAGTACAAAGCAACAACTACAAAGCCATTAAAGAACACCTCGGTTGTGTTAACAATATCGATCAATTTGCAGAATTAACTCCTATGAGTGAACTATTATATGCAGGTCAAATGAAATTTGATCACTATACAAGGTATATGAGGATAGGTATTAAATGAATATAACTTTTGTTGGACTAGGAAAACTAGGATTGCCTTGTGCTGAAGCAATAGCACAGAAAGGACATAATGTACAC
>Ga0181402_1000188_pt1 | contig 22564 bp, 16 predicted proteins | sample 25SPOviralmetaG_FD_130131 | JGI IMG/M metagenome (GOLD analysis project Ga0181402, IMG submission 130131) | Marine viral communities from the oligotrophic San Pedro Time Series (SPOT) site, San Pedro Channel, CA, USA - 25 SPOT_SRF_2011-08-17 | ecosystem: Environmental > Aquatic > Marine > Strait...
GTCACATTTCAATAAACTCGTTATACAAACATCAAGAGCAGAAGATGATATTGAATTTAAAGTAGGAGAGAATGCTGCTACTTCTTCAATGTTTATAGACAGTGCCAATGGTAATGTAGGTATAGGAACAACATCACCTACATCACCATTAACAATTAAATCTAATTCTGCAAGTTCAGCTAATTCCGGCTTTTCAATTCAAGCAAATGGAAGTACAGATGATATAATCAGATTAGCTGAAAAAAGTGGTAATGGCGGTAGGTTACATATGTACGAAGACGGTGTCGAAAAAATTGCATTCTATACAGACGGAACCGATAACCATATATCAGCAGGAGATGTAGGTATAGGTACAACCTCACCAAGCGCTAAACTTCACGTAGTTCATACAGACGCAAGCAAAGATACTCTATGGTTAGGACGTTCTGACAATTCAAGTTATTGGAGAGTAAATCATGCAGGTAATGATTTTCGCTTATATAATAAGGATGCTTCAGGAGCAGATATACTTTTGAGCGTAGATGCCGGAGGAAGTATTGAAAATAACAAAGTTGGTATAAGAACAGCGTCACCCTCATATAACCTGGATGTTTCAGGATCAGGTAATTTTACAGACGGTTTAACCGTTACCGGTTCATTACTTCACGATGGAGATTTAACCGTTACCGGAACAGTAACTGCACAAGAGTTTCATACAGAATTCGTTTCTGCTTCAATAATCTATCAAAGCGGTTCTACCAAATTTGGAGATACGTCTGATGATATTCATTCTTTTTCTGGTTCTTTAAGAATTTCAGGATCTGGAAATCATTATTTTACCGATGGCAATGTAGGTATAGGTACAGCATCCCCAGATGAACGTTTACATGTTAGCGGGGGTAATGTACTAGTGAGTAATAATTCTATTCAACAATATAACTATAAATACGGTAGTAGCTCTACTTGGTCATTTGGTGGGGGTGATTATTATACAATAGCAAGAGCAGGTAGCAGATTATTCACCCTTAACCACGCTGGTAATGTAGGAGTTGGAGTAACAGACCCTGATGAAAAATTAGAAGTAGACGGAAATATAAAAGTATCTAACGTTGGAAATGAAATTCTATTTGCTAACCACAACGTAGGATTATATAGAGACGGAAGTAATAGATTAGTTTTTGGAGGATATGGAGGTTTTGACTTCAATGCATCTAACACCTCTGGAATGGAGAATCAAACTCTCCGTATGAGAATGAATGCTGATGGTCAGTTAGGTCTTGGAACATCTCCTTCATCCGGTACTCAATTCTTTATTTTACATCCTTCAACTAAAGCTGGTTTAGATGTTTTTGTGTCACAATCTACTGCACCTACATCACCTCAATTAAGAGTAGGTAGAGATGCAGGACAATATTATGGAGTATTTACAAATGATAGTGTAGCATATCTAGTACATAGACAAGATGAAACAGGAGGTAGTGATCATTTTGTATCTAATGAGATATGGTCTAATACTACAGGAACTAGGGCATGGAGATGGAGAACAGCCGATAATACCGGAGGTAGTACATCTACTTTGATGACACTTAATCAAGACGGTAATTTAGGTATAGGTACAACTAGTCCTAATTCAAAGTTAGATATTCAAACAACTGCACAAGCCGATGTAGCGTTAAAAGCAGGTTACGGTTCTAATCCAAACTTAATAGTAGGTACCACCACCAGCCATACACGACTTGAAATAGCAACAGGAAGTTATCATCATAGATTCTTCACTAGAACTAACTCAGGAACATCTTCTGAAAGATTTAGGATAGAGGGAGGAGCAGTAACAGCAAATGCATACTTTGTAAATAGTAATGTTGGTATAGGTACTTCAACACCTGATTCTGTTCTTCATGTTTACGGTTCTACATCAAATGAAAACACTGAGAACGGAATCATTATAGAAAATGCAGGTACCGGAGATGCAATAGTACAGTACCTTCTTCCTGGAGTACGTAGATGGGTAACAGGTATAGATAATAGTGATAATGATTCTTTTAAAATCGCATCTTCTGCAGGCCTAAGTACTGATGCTGCTCTTACTATTAAAACTGACGGTAATGTTGGTATAGGAACAACCTCACCACAGGCAACATTACATGTAGAAGGAAATATAACAGGATCTGGAAATATAGATATAAACGGAACACTTACTGCAGCAGTAAAATCATTTGATATTCCTCACCCAACTCAAGAAGGAAAGAGACTGGTCTACGGTGTTTTAGAGGGACCTGAACATGCAGTATATGTTAGAGGAGAAAGTAAAGCAGACACTATCATACTACCGGAAGAATGGGTTGGATTAGTAGATGAAGCTACTATCACCGCACAGCTTACACCTATAGGTTCTCCTGATATTTACTACTATCAAGGATATGAAAACAACACAATAAAAGTTGGTGGTCCAGAAGAAAAGAACTACTTTTACTATATACAGGCCACCCGTAAAGATATAGAACCTTTAACTACAGTACAATGATTATCAAAGTTACATATAATAAAACCACAAATGAATTAAACGTTGAAGGAGATGTAAGTGGTATATCTCTAAATAGCGGAAATATAGAAGATATAGCAGATAACCTTAGTTTTGAAATAGTTGTAGATACAACAGAATATGAAATTGATAATACTATAGAAGTAATAGAATAATATGGCTAGTTTAACATCATCACAAACAGGAAATTGGACTTCTTCTACTACCTGGGGAGGCAGTACTCCTGCAGCAGGAGATACATTTACTATATCAGCAGGACATAGGGTAACTATAGATAGCGATGTAGAAGTAGCTACAGGATTTGGAGATATTACCTGCCATGGTAGTTTATATTTAGACAACAGTGCTAAATTAGTTATGAATGGAAGAATAACTGTAAGAGCGAGCTCTAAAACACAATATTTTACAGAAGGAAATACCTCATCAGGAGGTCAACTAGAAATGAGACCTGGATCAGAAATAGCTATTTCAGGTTCAAACAGTGATCAACACGGTGTTTGGGTAGAAACAGAAAAATATACTTCTATAATATGTTCTGGTTCTGATAATAATTTAAATACCACACTTTCCTCAAGTCATGATTACCAAACCGATTACCTCTCAGTTGCTGATGCTTCAAATTTTGCAGCTGAAGATTGGATTACAGTATTCAAAAGAAATGTAGATTATAGGGTGAGTACTGATGAAGGAATGTGGGTACATGATGTTGATACAGGAAATAATAGAATATACTACAGACAGTTTGTTTCACCTTCTGCTACTATTACAAAAGTTTCCGGTACAAATATTTTTGTAGATAATGTAAAAGTTTTCAGAAAAGGCTATAAAATTATATTTGGCACTGGAGCTAACAGGAATGTAGCAACTATATTATCTATAAGTCCTAGAAGAAACAAAATGCTAGTAGACACTAGCATATCAGGAACAGTTGTTGGAGAAAAAGTCTACCAAACAGGTACTGAAAAATACCATGTTGACGGTAGTATGGTCAAAAGAATGGCTACTACTCTAACCACAGCTATTACAACAGCTGATTCTACAGATCAAATTACTATAGGAGATGCTTCAGACATAAACGTTGGAGATGAAATACTTATAGATGTTAATAACGATACTGATACCGCTTGGGATTATAATACCAGGTATGTTGTAACAGCTAAATCCGGTAATACTTTAACTTTACACGTTCAAGTAAGGTATGTTCATAAAGTTGGCAGCTTAATTGTCATCTTGACAAAAGATACTAGAATTAGAGCTGCAGACGATTCAAGTAATACAAGAGTTTTTGTCTATGTAGAAAGATGGACCAGTAACGACGGATACACCAGACGGGTATTATTTAGAAATGTAGAATTCAAAGGCTTAGGTAGAAATACCAGTTCTACTTACTATAACGGTGTAATGATAGGAGGTAAAACAGCTTACTTAAGAGACGATACTGATACCGATGGCGAAAATTTTGAATCTGCTTTTGATTCTTGCGTATATAACTCCTGCAACTATCTAAGTTCATATGCCGGTTTAGCATGCAGAGATACCTACAGGTTTATATATAGAAACTGTGTATCTTATAGAGGTGAAAGAGGATGGTGGGGTTATAGCGGTAACTATGATTTAAGATTTACTAATTTTTATTCAACACGACATTCTTATTCTGGATGGATGTCAGATGGATGGTATAACCCCTATAAAAGACTTGCTTATATATATGTTACTAGAACAGATGATTATGCTTGCATAGTAAATCATATAAGAGAAGCCGGGACTATAAGACATTTAATTTTATTGAATAACGAACAAAGAGGTTTTTACAGTTTTTATAGAATGCAAGATGGAGTCGTAGTTGAAAGACTTCTTCAAGACGGTTATAGATACCCACCCTATATAGGAGCATCCGGAGGAAAGTTAACCTTCCTCGACTGTAAAATACAGCCAAATCGTTGGGACGGATCTGCTGAAGACGGAACCGGACAAGTATACAGTAATTATATTTTAGCTCCAAATACAGACGATAGAACAACTTACAATAGAGGCGGGGGAAAATCAAGCTATGCCGAATATATACATTTTGGATTTGAAGAAAATGAGTTCGTACAATCTCAAGGAGGATGTTTGAGAACCTGGAGCCAGAGTGATAAATGCTGGCATGTACAGGTAGGTAGTGATACTAACTCCGGCTTTTTTGAAACTATATTTGTACCTGCTTTTACTAAAGTTAGAATTTCATGTGAAGTAGAGCTAGTATCTGGATTTGGAGGCACTAGACCTTACTTATTTGCAAATTCTTTAAATGATGTTCATAAGTTAGGTAGATATAGAAATCAATATACCGGTCAAGCTTCAATTCTTACTAGCGCTCAATTGTCTTCTAGCTATTACCCGGTTGAAGTCGGATTTAGAGAACAAGAACAATACTCAAATTCTAGTTTAGGTTCGTTTGAAAATAAGCAGTTAACTGTAGAACCGCAACAGAAAGATTATTTTCTCCAAACCGGTATTTACAATAGTGCGACTAATATTAGAGAAGAAGGGTATAAAATGAGAGATATTATAATATCGGTAGAAAAAAATACTAACATGCCTATATTACACCAATTTGCACAAAAAACAAAACTTAAGGTTAGAAATAGTTTCACTGCACAGAAGAAACGTATAAGTGGTAGAATTTAATATTTATAGTAAAGTATAGAATAAATGGCTAAAGATGTAATCATAACACCGGCAGATGGAGATATTCAATTTAAAAACTCTTCCGGGACTGAAACAGGAAAAATAGAACAATCAGGAAATGATTTAGTCATATCCAATGCTGTAGGAGATGTTTTGATAGGAGACGGTTCATCTGATGTTTACATAGGAGATGGGACTAATAATGTAGATATTATATTTGAACAGAACGGTGCAATAAAAGGAGAAACAGGAGCGGGTGTTACCCTTACCTTAGGTTCTTCAGATACTACTCTAGATGTATCGGCTTCAAGTATAGTAGTAACAGGACCTATTTCTGCATCAGGAGCAATAACTGGTTCTGATGTTAAGATAGACAACTGGGGTTCTATTTCAGCTTCTCTAGCAACAATATCGGCTTCTGCTGCTGCTGGTGGCGGAGGAGGTGGAGGTAGTATTGACGGTTCTGGAGCAGCTAATAAAGTAGCTATATGGTCAGACTCAGATACACTTACCTCAGATACTAATTTACATTGGGATAGTTCTAATGATAGATTAGGTATAGGTACATCTTCTCCTAGTGTAGATTTAGATATAGAAAACACAACCGGTGTTACCATAGATCTAAACAGTTCTTCAGGAGACGGTAAGTTTAGATTTCAAGATGCAGGAGTATTAAAATGGACTGTTGGTAGAGATAATACAAATCAGAATTTTGCATTCTCTTCAGGTTCAGGTTTAGGAAACGGAGATGTTTTAACTTTAACCACTACCGGTTTTGTAGGTATAGGAACATCATCTCCATCAACAATATTAGATATTCAAGGAGATAATCCTATACTAGAATTGAATGATAGTAACTCAACTATAAGGTACGCTGCTTTGAAATACCTAACAGCAGGAGGAACCTGGTATTTTTCCAGTGGAGATTCTAACACAGGTGCAGGAGTAGCGAATTCAGACCTATGGATAACTAGAAATGCAACCGGTACAAATAACCGATTTAGATTCCATAGAGATAGTTATGCATTTAGTATTTATTCTGGAAGTAACCAAAATATAAGTTTAGATGCCAACGGTAATTCGTACTTTAATGGTGGTAATGTAGGAATAGATACAACCTCACCTCAAGCTACTTTATCAATAGGTGATAACATAGGTGCATTTAACGGCCTCAGTATTGGAGGCTCTGCCAATAGAGATATTAGAATAGGTCAAGGTACCTCTTACAACTTAGTTATAGGTTGGAAGTATAACTCAACAGCAACATCTGCTTATTCTATAATAGAGAATTATAACGGAAATAATCCTTTAATACTTCAAGGCTCTGGGGGTAATGTAGGTATCGGGACAACTTCTCCATCTTATAAGTTAGATGTTGCAGGAAATGCAAATATTTCAAGCTCTTTACACGTTACTGGCTCAGTTGGTATAGCAAATTCATCACCAAGTTACGATTTAGAGATAGGTCAAGACGGTGATGGAGAAAGAGACATAAGAATACACTCAGATGCTTCTAATGCATACTTTGAGATTAGTACAAGAGGTAATATTGCAAACCTTAAAGCAAATCAAAATCAAAACCTTAGGTTAATATCTACAGGAGGTGGAGGATACGTTACTATTGCTACAGGTGGAGATACTGAAAGGTTTCGTGTAAATTATGATGGGAAAGTAGGTATAGGAACAACATCACCAAATTCAAAACTAGAAGTTGTCGATTCTATAACGTTCTCCAATGTAGATACCTTTGGACAGTTTACAATTAAATCAACCTCAGGTACAACCGGTGATATGTTAAATTTTGGAGTCGATGACACTAACAATGTATCATTTATTCAATCAAATAATAGAGGTACATCTACCCTTCCTCTTACCTTACAGAGATACGGAGGTAACGTAGGTATAGGAACAACTTCACCAACTCAAAAACTAGAAGTTAGAGAAGGATTTATAATATCATCAGGTTCAGGAGTAAGTGATACAGGTTTTGTTTTAGATAGAGCAGGATTAGATACTTATGAGCTAAGACATATGGACGGCGGTTTTACCGTTTATAATTCTACCGAAACTAGAAAAGAAATGTCCTTTAATGGTGCCGGTAGAATAGGTATCGGAACTACAGCACCAACAAGAACACTTACAGTATCAGGAAGCATATCAGCCTCTGGAGACATTCATATAGATAATAATCAAGGACTAGTATCAAAAAATGTAGCAGGATCTGAAAGAACACTTATAGAATTAGATAGTTCTAATACTTTAAAAATAAAAGGTAACGATAGTGAAGGATCAACAAATGTAATCACAATGGTTGCTGGAGGAGATGTTACCTTTCCTGCTGATGTTACAGTACAAGGAACAGTAACTGCTCAAGAATTTCATACAGAATTTATTTCAGCATCTATCATATACCAATCAGGTTCAACCAAATTTGGTGACGATATAGACGATGTACATAACTTCACAGGTTCAATAAATTTAAGTGGTAGTATTAACTTAGAAGATAATGCATTTTTATATTTAGGAGATAGCAGTGATCTACAATTATACCATAACGGTACTAATAGTGTAATAACTAACTATACCGGTCATTTATACATCGGTAATAATGCTGATGACAGTGATATAATATTTCAATCAGACGACGGTTCTGGAGGGATAACTGAATATTTTAGATTAGATGGTTCTTCTACTGCGATAATTACTAGTAAAAATAACCAATTTACAGACAATACTAAGCTTTTGTTAGGTAGTTCAAATGACTTAAAAATATACCACAACGGTACTAATAGTGTTTTTGAAAACACCACCGGAAATTTGTCCTTTATTCAATATGCCGACGATAGTGATATAATCTTTCAATCAGACGATGGTTCTGGCGGTGTTACTACATATTTTAGGTTAGATGGTAGTTTAGGGTACACAGTAGCATCGAAACAGATTTTAGTTCAAGATAACGTAAAACTAAGTGTTGGAACTTCTGAACACGGTATAGTTATGGTTCATGATGGAAGTAATTCCACATTATCAAACGCTATAGGTGATTTGACTATACAGAATTTCGCAAACGATAAAGATATAATCTTTAAATCAGACGACGGTTCTGGAGGGGTAACTGAATATTTTAGATTAGATGGAGGTGAGACAAATGTACAATTTGAGAAAAATATTAAACTAAACAACGAAGCAGATATATACTTATCAGATAATGGTAAAACCCATTACGGTGATAGTAATGATTTAGAGATTTTTCACGACGGTAGTAACAGTAATATCACAGCTAAAGGAACAGGTCATTTATATATTCAACAAACCACTGACGACAAAGATATCATATTTAGATCAGACGATGGCTCTGGAGGGATAACAACATATTTCCAATTAGATGGTAGTAACGAACGCTTAAATGTTGATGCACCTAACGGAATGTTATTCTCTGATAACATAAAATTAAAGGTCGGTACTGGAGGAGATTTAGAGTTTTACCATAACGGCACTAATAGTGTTATAGAGAGTAATACTAACGATTTAATTATTAAAACAGATAATGCAGCTGGGAATATTTTGTTTCAATCCGGTAGTACTGAATTTTTTAGATTAAACGGCTCCTCAGCTATCACTAGAGCATCGAAAAGCTTTTTATTTGTAGATAATGCTAAAGGTATATTTGGAGACGGAAGTGATTTACAAATATACCACAACGGGACTGATTCTTTTATTAATAATGATACAGGTCATTTATTTATAAAAAACTTTGGAGACGATAACGACATAGTATTTCAAACAGACGACGGTTCTGGAGGTACGGCTGAATACTTTAGATTAGATGGTGGCGCGACAATAGTAGTTGTAAATAAAGAGTTTAGATTTGTAGATAATATTCCTTTAAAACTTGGCTCAGGACCAGATTTGGAAATGGTTCACAATGGTACAAACACAAACATTGTCAATAGTACCGGTGATCTGACTATAGAGAATACAGCAGATGATAAAGATATTATTTTTAAATCAGATGACGGTTCTGGAGGTACTACTGAATACTTTAGATTAGACGGTAGTGAAGTATCAATACGTATGAAGCGTCTTACTAAATGGGATGATAATATTAAAGCTACATTTGGAGACGGAAGTGATTTACAGATATACCATGATAGTTCTGATAGCTATATAGATGATACTGGAACTGGTAGATTATATGTTAGAGGAAGTGGAGTTACTATAGGTAAGTATACTGGTGAAAACGGTATTATTTTTAATCAAAACGCAGAAGTAAAACTTTATTATGATAACTCTGGTAAATTAGAAACAACCGCTACAGGAGTTACTGTAACAGGAGATATTGATGCAGATGATATAACCGTAGACAACTGGGGATCAGTTTCAGCTTCACTTGCTACTATATCAGCATCTGCTGCTGCTGGAGGAGGTGGATCAGCAGTACAGGTTTCAGTAGGACAGTATACATCTACAGATACTAGTACCGATATAAATACAGGAACAGCCACTGTAATACCTTTTAATTCAACCGATGGAGTAACTGATACTAGTAATTATAGTATTTCTGCCGGTAGAGTAACAGTATCTGAAGCAGGTACCTATTGGGTGGTTGGTCAAGTTTCATATACTGGGGCCGTTACAAGAGCTAATATTGGAGTATCAATATTTAAAAATGGAACAGATATAGGATACCAAGGTAACATGGGTTATTTAAGAGATTCAACTGGGCATAATGAAGCTTCTAGTATAGTTTCTGCTTATGTTGACGTATCGGCTAATGATATTATTGATATAAGAGGTATTCAAAAAGCAGCAGCAGGTACTGTTAACCTAGCATCAGGTGAAAGTGTGTTTGCTTTAAATAAAGTCGGAGGAGCAGTTCCCGCTTCTAACACTTTTGCCGACGCCAGGTCAGATACTGGAACGGCTTTAGATCTACAATATAGCGGTGGTTCATTCTATAGTATGGGATCAGCTTCTTCTACTACATCATATACCACAGGTAGTGTTAGAGTAGGAGGTTGGGCTAAAGTATTTGTTAATGCTTCATCTAAACCAACGGTAGGAGGATCCACAGAAATGGACAGTTCAAACAGCGGGTTTACCACAAGTACAGATTGCTATCTCGTAGCTACGTATGACGGTTCAAATGCAAGACACTTCTTTACAAAAGTATAAAATATGGGTTATTACCAAGAAATTTTAAAGTACGCTTTTCAAGAACCTCCTGCTGGTGGAATTGCTTTTGTTACATCTATATATGAGTTTGTTGATGGGGCAGGAACAACAACTCTAACAGGTATTCAGTCAGGGGATTTTGTTGTTGCTGTTATTACAGGAGATTCAGGAGGTGTATCAAATCTCTCCACAGGCTTTACTAATATTCAAGATGATGAGGATAGTAATAGTGTTAATTATAGAATGGCTTATTCTTTTTCTACAGGAACATCAATTAATTATGTAAGAAATACTGGTGACGAAGGGATTGTTTTAGCTGCCTTTAGAGGTGTTGATAGTACAACACCTTTTGATGTCACAACTCCTTCTCTGGAAACCTCAGTTGGAAGTGTTACATCTATAACACCACCTTCAATAACACCTACAAGCGATAATTGTATGATTGTAATTGGACTCGGTATTGACGATGATGACAAAACAAATGCAACTATTTCAACAGGATTTACAACTGCAGAGTTTGGCCATGTTGATAACACTAACACAGGTATTTTTTATAAAAAACAAGGAACCGCACAACAAGAAAGCCCATCTGCTATATCTTGGTCTGGAGGAGAGAATGCTATTGCAGGAACAATAGCACTTAGACCTGCAAGTTAAAAAGTAGATATTTATAATAAAAATTTTAAACAATGGCAATAACTTATTCCTGGGACTGTAAAACATTAGATACGTACCCAACACATTCTGACTCGCAAAGTCCGTCTAACACACAAAACGATGTAGTGTATAATGTACACTGGAGATTAACCGGAACAGAAGGAGAACATTCTGCTACAGTAATCGGTACGCAAAACCTAACTGTGACTGATCTATCAAGTTTTGCAGATTTTAGTTCGTTAGATAATACTACAGTAACCGGATGGGTCGAAACAGCTTTAGATGCTGGAGAATCTGGTAGAGTAAATAGTCTGAAAGCTTCTATATCAAGCTCGATCGTAGAAAAAATTTCACCTACATCAGTGACTAAAACTATTGAATAGTTGTCAAAGTTAAATAACTTTACTATATTAATATATTAATCGATTAATTGTTTTAAATGGAAAATCAAAAATTATCTGAAGAACAGGTACAAAGCTTAAATGAACTGCAGCAAAAAAATCAAGCTTTGATTAACGAACTCGGCCAAATTTCTTTAATTGAAATTAACCTTGAGCAGAGAAGAGAAGCTGCTGAAAAATTTTTAGAGGAACTTAGAACAGCCGAACAAACACTTGCCAAAGAGTTAGAAGATGCTTACGGAGCAGGAACTATAGATCTTAGCAAAGGAGAATTTATTCCTAATCCTGCTAAGGCTGAAGAAGGAGTGCCTTTAGAGCAGTAGTTTAGAAAATTTATTTTTTTAGTTAGGAGGGTTTTTTTTAGATCCTCCTTTCCTATTTATATACAGTAGACTTAAAAAAACTTTTTACGATATAATTTAATATTTATTATAAACTTAATAAATTCAACCCAACATGGCAGAAACATTAATATCTCCAGGTGTATTTACTAGAGAAAATGACATCTCTTTTATCCAACCAGCACCTGTTGAGGCAGGAGCGGCAATCATCGGACCAACAGTAAAAGGACCAGTTGAAATACCAACCATTGTTACATCTTATAACGATTATGTAAGAAAATTTGGAGCTACATTTGAATCAGGTTCAGATGTAAACGAATTCTTTACATCAATGGCAGTTAAAAATTATTTCCAACAAGGAGGTAATACTTGCTTAGTAACAAGAGTAGTATCCGGAGCATTTACAGAAGCTTCAAATAGTAATATGGTAGCAGCAGATACAGGAGACGATCCTTTTGTAATTAAAACTATTGGTAAAGGAACAATTTACAATAATGCTAACACACAAAATACCGATGGTTCTTTGATTTCAGGTTCAGACGATAATTTAAGATGGGAGATTACTAACGTTGATAATAGCAAAGGTACTTTTAATTTAATTGTTCGTAGAGGTAATGACAGCCGTACAAATAAAGTTGTTTTAGAGACATTTAATAATGTAAATTTAGATCCTAATTCTACTAACTACATTGAAAGAGTAGTCGGTAATCAATATTTTAGTATTGCAGCAGATGGTTCTCAAATACAGACATCTGGTTCTTACGTAAATAATTCTAATTACGTATATATTTCATCTGTAGCAAGACAAACTTTAAATTATTTAGGAAACGACGGTCAAATAAGAATCGGCTCTTTATCAGGTTCATTACCTACAGCACAATCAGGTTCATTTACAGGCGCAACCGGTGACATTGCAGATGGAGCTAACTTGTATCACAATATTAATAGTACAAACACACAGGGATTAGTCGGAAGTGATTATTCTAATGTTATTACGTTATTGGGTAATAAAAACGATTATAAGTTTAATATTGTTACTGCCCCTGGTATTTATAACACAAATTACGGAACAACAGTTGATTCTTTGATTTCTTTAGTAGAAACAAGAGGAGATGCTATAGCAATAGTAGATCTTACAGGATATGGAAGTACGGTAAGTACTGCCAATACTCAAGCAGCAGATCTTAATTCTTCTTATGGAGCAGCATACTGGCCTTGGTTACAGACTCAAACCGGAAACGGTAAAATTGTCTGGGCACCATCTTCAGTATTTATTCCTGGAACTTACGCCTTTACAGATAATAGTTCAGCACCATGGTTTGCACCAGCAGGATTAGTAAGAGGAGGATTGACAGGAGCTGTACAAGCAGAAAAGAAATTAACTAGGTCGGATAGAGATTCTTTATATTCAAACAAAGTTAATCCAATCGCTACTTTCCCTGGAACAGGATTAGCAGTATTTGGTCAGAAAACTTTACAATCTAAAGCATCAGCATTAGACAGAGTAAATGTAAGAAGATTGTTAATCGAACTTAAAGAGTTTATTGGTAACCAAGCTGATTCTTTAGTATTCGAACAAAATACATTAACTACAAGAAACAGATTCCTTGCAGCAGTTAATCCATATTTGGAGTCTGTAGTACAGAGACAAGGATTATATGCCTATAGGGTAGTAATGGACGATACAAACAATACTGCTGACGTTATTGATAGAAATCAATTAGTAGGTCAGATCTTTATCCAACCGGCTAAGACAGCAGAATTCATAATCTTAGACTTCGTAGTAGAACCAACAGGAGCTACATTCGGAGCATAAATTTAAAAAACGATATTTATAATAAAGCAAGCATAAAATGGCAGTATTAGATCCAAATGAAATAATGTTTAGAGCCTTTGAGCCTAAAGTTCAGAATAGATTTGTAATGTATGTTGACGGCATTCCATCGTTCATGATTAGAACAGTCGGAGGACCAACATTTACAGACAATACAGTAAAACTTGACCATATCAATTCATATAGAAAGATAAGAGGAAAAAGAGAGTGGGGAGATATAACTATGACTTTATATGATCCAATTACACCTTCTGGAGCTCAAGCTGCTATGGATTGGGCACGTCAATCTTACGAGTCAGTTACAGGAAGAGCAGGATACTCAGATCTTTATAAAAAAGATTTAACAGTTAACGTTCTAGGACCTGTAGGAGATGTAGTATCAGAATGGATTATCAAAGGAGCATTCATTACTAACTTTGGACAAGGAGATTTCGATTGGAGTTCTGACTCACAAGTAGATCTTACAATTACTGTCTCAATGGATTATTGCATCTTAAATTACTAATCACTACCTACCCAATATTAAGCCCGGCTTTTCAGTCGGGTTTTTTTATCTTCATAGTTTTTCCAAGTTTAACTTAAGTTTAAGAAAAGTTTAACTATTTATTAATATAAAATGATAACCTATGAAGAGAGTAACAACACTAGTGTTACTGTTATTAGGGTTAATAGCAGTAGCCAATCCAGGAGAGCCACAAACTGCAGAAGAAAAAAAACTTTATCATCTCAAGAAAGCAAAATATCATGAGATTCAAGCTAAGTTACAAGCCGGAGACATAACTCTACAACAGGCACAGCAACTGTGGCAAAAGGAACTTAAGAAACTTAAGAAAAGAGAGGGTAAATAGCCCTCTTTTTTTTGTTATCCGAATTTTTATTTCATATATTTATTATAAAGTTATAACTAATAAAATTTATGAGTACAAAATTTAACTTGCCTACCGAAACGGTAGAGCTTCCTTCCAAAGGTTTACTTTATCCGATAGATTCTCCTTTATCAAGCGGTACTATTGAAATGAAGTACATGACTGCTAAGGAAGAAGATATTTTAACTAATCAAAACTATATTAGACAGGGTACAGTAATTGATAAATTATTACAGTCTTTAATTGCTACTCAAGGAATAGATTATTCTGAAATTTTAGTTGGAGATAAAAATGCAATTATGGTAGCAGCACGTATTTTATCTTATGGAAAAGACTATGAAATAGACTATAGAGGAGAAAGCATTTCTGTTGATTTGTCTGAAATGAATCCAAAAGAGATAGACGAAAAATTATTTAAAAAAGGGGAGAACTTATTCGATTTTCAATTACCTGCTTCAAAAAATAACGTTACTTTTAGACTGCTTACACATAGAGATGAAAAGCTCATTGAAAAAGAGCAGCAAGGCTTAAAAAAGATTGACAAAAATAGTAGTGCAGAAGTAACTACCAGAATGAAGCATATCATAACATCAGTTAATGGATTATCTGAACAAAAGGACATAAGAGAATTCGTAGATAAGTATTTATTGGCGAAAGATGCTAGAGCATTAAGAGAATACTACAACGATATTAATCCTGATATGAACCTTGTTTTTACTTACGATAATAACGGCGTTGAGGAGGACGTCGACTTACCGATAGGGCTTAACTTTTTTTGGCCTGACATCTGATTATAGAACAGCAGTATTTTCTCAAATACACGAAATAGTTTTTCACGGTAGAGGAGGATACACCTGGCAAGACGTATACAATATGCCCATATGGCTAAGAAGGTACACCTTTCAAAAAATCCAAGAATGGTTTGATAAACCAAACAAAGAAAATCAACAGCAACCGGAAGGTAAAATACACCGTCCGGGTATAGATCCAACTTATAACTATAAAGCCCCTACAAAATAGGGGTTTTTGCTATTTATTAAATATAGTTCATTATTATGGCAGAAGATAATTTAAATGAAGGTTTTACACCCGAACAAGTAAGAAATGCTGAATCTATAAAAGATTCAATGGCCGGTATACGAACTGCTGTTAATCAACTTAACCAGGCACTAGATTCGACCGAAGAAAGTACAGCTAATGTTGGAAAAATATTTAATCAAATTGAAAACTCAGCCGGTAAAGTAGCCGATATACAAAAAAAAGCAGCTGATTCTACTAAAGGTACGAAAAATGCTTTAGGAGAGCAGATTAAAAATCAAAATATAGTTTTAACTCTGAATCAAAAAGTTAATAACCTTTATAGTAAAGCTTTAGATTTAAGAATACAAGCAGCTAAGATAGAAGAAGGTGATAAAGAAGAAGCGATTAAAAAAAGACAAGCTTTATTAGATCAAGCTGATCTGCTTGAACGTCAATCTAAAAATCTTGTAGCGGCTAGAGATAGCTCTCAAGAACTAGCAAATACTTATAAATCTATTGTAGACTCTTCGACTATACTAGATTCTAATACTACCTTCTTCAGAGGTTTAGAAAGAATTGTAAAAGATATACCTGTTTTAAGACAACTTCCTTTAGGGTTTGAAGAAGCTGCTAAAGCTGCAAGACAGGCCGCAATGCATAACCTTAAGCAGTTAGTCTATAAAGATAAAATAGATGAATTAAGTAAGGAAGAATTAAAAACTGGAAAAGGACTAACACAGCAAAGATTGCTAGAGTTGGATTTATTAGATTTGACACAAGGTAAAACAGGTAGTCAAGCTGCAAAAATGTTAAGAGATTTTAAAAATTCTTCTGAGCAGATTAATGTAATGGGAGCCGGATTCAAAACCCTAGGCACTCAATTAAAAGGTGCCCTCGGTCCACTTCTTTTAATTGATCTTGCTGTTAAAGCAGTAAAAGGACTAGTAAATTTATTTATAGGAGCTAATAATCAGGCTGTTGATTTAGCTAGATCATTTGGTACTAGTGTAGATACTGCAGATCAGTTTAGAGAACGTTTAAGAGAAGTAAGAACACTCACCGGGAATACAAGAAATAATGTAGAATTTACTATTCAAGCAGCTAAAGAATTAACTGAAGAATTTAGTATAGTAGGAGATTTATCTGACGATATTTTAGATTCTCAAACATTTTTAACTAGAAAGGTAGGTGCGACAGCACAGGAGGCAAGCAAACTTAATCTTATTTTTGCAGCTACTAATCAAAATGCAAAGGAGAGTACTAAAGAAATGAATCAAATAGTACAAGAATTTGCCAATGCAAATGGAGTAGCAGTACCTTTAAAAGACGTTATATCAGATGTATCTTCAGCAGGTTCTGAGATAGCCGGTTATTTTGGATTTTCTACAAAAGAACTTACACAAGCTGTAATACGAACAAGAAGATTAGGAGTAAATTTAAATCAGGCTAAAAATATAGCCGAAGGTTTATTAAATTTTGAATCTTCTATATCTTCTGAACTGGAAGCAGAGCTATTAACCGGACAGCAGTTTAATCTTGAAAGAGCTAGGATGTTAGCTTTTACTGGAGATATAGCTGGAGCGACAGAAGATGTTTTAACTCAAATGCAAAACTTAACTGAAGAGCAGAGGAAAAGCCCTATTATAATGAAGTCTATGGCCGCTGCAACTGGTCTTTCAGTAGAAGAGTTAAATAAAGCATTTTTACTTCAAGGAAATATTAATCGTCAAAGAGATGAATATAACAGAATACGTTATGAAGAAGGTGAAGAGGCAGCACGTATAGCTTTAAGAAAAGCAGGAATTGAACAAGCTAGTATAAATGATATGGAAAGAAGGATAACTTTAAGTGAACAGTTTCAAGAGGCTATGACTGATATAAAACAGCAGTTCATGGGACTAGTAAATGGAGGAACAATTCAACTATTAATAGATTCAATACAAGGTTTTGCTGAATTCATGGACAGGTACTTTGGTCCTAGTATGGATGAAAGAGCAAGAAGAGCTGTCACTGCTGTTCAAAAAGAAGGAACACAGAATATAAATAAAGATGCAATTCTTCGATTAGAAAAACAAAAAAAACAAGAATCTGATAGAATAAATAAATTTATAAACATGTCCGGTAGTACCGGTATGTATAACCCCTATACCACATTAAGCCTACGCTACCAGTCATCTCAAAGGCAAAAAGATTTAAATACAAAACAGATTAGGCTTTACGAAGAAGGAAAACAAGTAAATTCTACTGATGCTAACGATTTTACTATCCGAACCAATCCTAAAGATACTCTAGTAATGGCAGGAGGAACACAGTTTGGAGAAGAAACTAACACATTACTTAAAGAACTAATATCAGCAGTTAAATCTGGTGGAGATGTATATATGGACGGTAATAAAGTAGGACAATCCTTAGTACTTTCTACATATAAATCAACTTAACTATTTATTATAAAAAACCATGGGAATATTAACTAACCAATTACAAAATTCTAAATTAGGCTTGAAAGGATCTACTCCAGAACTTAGAGCAGGAGCATTAGCCGATAATGATTCTAAAGTAAGAAATGGAGTTCATATTACTGCTCCTCATACAGAGTTAGAACTCACAGGAGCTCCTAAAAAATATTTAGACAACTTACCTGGATAGATAAATGGGAATTCTTAAATCATACAACGAGTCTAGACTGACTGAAACTAAGTTTGGACCGGGAGGTAATCCTGGCTCCTCATTACCTATTGGGATAAAGTCTAGGATCGATGATTTAACTAGAATGACCAAAATTATTGCCAGCGGTAACGGCTTAAAATTTATTTCTAATAATGCAAAATTAAATCAAATAAATTCTGATAATAAGATTACCAGTGCAGTTACTACTGGTAAGTTATTTTCTAGAGAAAATTTATCTGCATTAAAAGACAGTATAATAGATCAAGCAGCTGATACGGCAAAATTGATAGGTTCAACTTTAGCACAAGTTCCTTTAAATGGTACAGGTACACATTTAGTTCATAAATTTAGAACTGATACCTATACAGGTGTAGAAGGCGCTCCTATAGTTATTGTAGGAGGTGAAGTAAGAAGTAAAAAGCAGAGTTCTTTTATAAATGAAAACGATACTGAACCAGATAGAACTTATATTGGTAAACCTAAAATTATAAGACCTGTACTACCTAAAAGACCTGGATTAAGTGAAGGTAGAGATAGCGTTAGAGAAAGAATACATGTAAAGTATTTGATGGGCGATCCATATAAAGATTCACCGCTACCATCTGATTTCATAGGACTTTCTGACGTTTATACAACAAGCAACAGCGAAACAGAACAAGCTAATCCATACCCAGACTTAGCAGTTTTAAAATTTGCAATTATTACTCCTGAAAAAACTAGTCACATTCAATTTAGAGCTTACATTACTCAATTTGGTGATAACTTTAGCGGTAATTGGACTGGTTATCAGTATTTAGGTAGAGGTGAAAACTTTTATACATATAATGGTTTTGATAGAAGTATAAGTTTAGGATTTAAGATATTTGCACAATCGGGTCCTGAAATGAATCCGATGTATGAAAAAATACAGATGTTAGCTTCTTCAACAGCTCCGACGTATAATGAAAATGGGTTTATGAGAGGAACGTTAACTAGATTGACTTTTGGAGATTACTTAAATAGAGTTCCTGGATTTATAGAAAGTGTTAATTATAGTATTACTCAAGATGATCAATGGGATATAGGCTCAGATTATACAGATAAAGATTCTTTACCTATGAGTCTGGATTGTACAGTCAATTTTAAACCTGTACATACTTTTATACCGCAAACAGGTGTTAATAATAAATTTATACGTAAGCCTGATCCGAAACCTATTTTACAAAAGTTAGAAGGTACTACCGCTGGTATAGCTCAAGTAGGAAATACTGATCTTAGATCTGGAAATATACAGAAACTTAACCCAGTAGTTCCATCTACATCTCCACTACAATCTCGTAATTCAGGTATAAAACAATTACAAACAGAACAATTAGATCCATTAGCAGTAAATTCTTTACAGGATATAAAAATACCCCGTAAGTTTACTCCTTCAGTAGATATAGGTATGGGAGATTTTGGTGACTTTGATACCTTTGGTGATGAATCATTTTTAGCAGAAGGTTTATAATATGAATAGATATAAAACAATAGAAACATATACATCAGAAACTGGAACTAGATTAAAATCTAACCCTATCTACCCAACTATACCTGAAACTGCAGATGATATTTACCTTATATCTACTTCTGGAGACCGTTATGACATACTAGCAAGAGAGTATTATGGAGATCAAACCTTATGGTGGATTATAGCTTCTGCTAACAACTCACAAAAAGCCTCTTTAGCTTTAGAACTTGGTATTCAAATTAGGATCCCTGCAGATAAATCATTAGCTTTAAGATTATACGAACAAGTTAATAAAGCAAGGTAATGAGCTTACATTATACAAATAGTAGTGAAGTTCTAGGAGGCCCTATAACAGGTGCTCTTATTAATCAGTTAGAGAAAAGGAAAGCTATAATAGGTAAAAGAACAGGTAGAACTACTGAAGAGTTGCAATTTCTTAACTCACAAAATATCTGGGTTAAAATGACATCTGCAGTAGATGTTTTTGATAATAATTACAAAAAATACTCAGACACCTCAGCGAAATCTAATATACTTGTAGGAGGTACTTTACTTAACGGTAAACTAACCGGTGGGATTTTAACTGATGATAATCCGGCTTACTTAGTAGATGAAAATTTAGGTTATAGACCTAAAGCAGGTATAACCAATTTTTCAGTACAACCTAAAAATTTATATGGAACTCTAAGAACTGCAACAGTTGAATTTTATGTTGCCTCTAGAGATCAATTCGATGAAATTGAGCAGTTATTTTTAAGACCAGGTTTTTCTGTATTACTAGAATGGGGTCATTCGTACTATGTAAACAACGAAGGAGAGTTTTTACCCGGTGAAAAAGTCTATGATGATTTTTTTATTCCTAATAAAGGGGTACTGAAAGTAACTAATGAGGTAAATAAATTAAAACGAGATACAGATTTCAACTACGATGGTCTGCACGGTATAATAAAAAACTTTTCTTGGAGTTTTAATCTAAATGGTGGTTATGATTGCACAGTTGAATTAATTACCTACGGTGAACTTTTAGAATCGCTACAGGTTGCCGTTCCTAAACCTCAATTTACTTTTACTGAAAGTAGTAATGAAGGGGCAAATAAATTACTTATAGAAAATGTTTTAAAGGATGTAAACTGTGACTTAGAATTTAAACTTACTTTGGATAAAATTGAAACCAAAAAAAGTAGACCTTACCTTTTAGAGTTCCAAACAAAAGCAATAGTGGGTCCATTTAATTTAGGTGAACAAGATCATGGCGTACATAGGTTTATTACGTTAGGAAAGTTTTTAGAGTATATTAATAATTCTTTAATGTTAAAAAAATCTAAAGAAGTAAATATACTTAAATGGAATACTCAATTAAACAAATCAAATTTTGTTACTTTTCCTGAGCATATTTCTAGTAATCCTTTTTTAGTCTTATTTCCTAAGACAAGTCTCGGTAGCATTAATGTTTTAGACTTAGACAAAAAAACAGATAGTTATAATATTCCGAGACCTCCTCGAGAGGGTGAAGTGTATAATACTTTGAATATTTGGTTAAATGTAGATTTTTTGAAACAATGTGTAAAAGAATGTATCTCTGATATTGACCCTAAAAGTACATCTATCAAGGATTTAATTGATAAAGTAGTTGCTACTATGAATAAATGCTCCGGAGGTGTAAACTCATTTGACACTACCTTCGATTTTTCTACTAACCAATGGTATGTTATAGATAGAAAAACTGTACCTGTTAAATCTACTTTACCTAAATTAAACCTTTTTGGAGTAGGAAGCATGGTAGAAAACTTAAGCTTTACATCAAAACTTACAAACAGCATCAGTACTATGCTCGCTATTTCAGCCCAAGCTAATCAAGTATCTTCTGTTGAAAATGTTTTGAATTTACATAAATGGAATACCGGATTAAAAGATAGACAGAATCCAATAAGAAAACAACAAGCTACTACCGATCAGGAAGATCTAAAAGAATTAGAAAAAGCAAAAAGTAATCCGCTTAATGAATTTAATAGAGTAATAGGAAAATTTAATACAAGGGAAGAATTAGACGAAGGTAGATTTAACACAGACGGTAAAGAATTTTCCGATTTTAGTTTTGAACCAATTCACAGATCTGTTATGCAAATGTACCTTAAAAATAAATTTAAAAATAAATCTCAAAAACCTGGACTAGTACCTTTCGAATTAACTTTCTCAATGAGAGGAGCATCAGGATTGAAAATAGGTCAGGCATTTACAATAGATGATACAGTTTTATTACCTAATCGTTATAGAGGAAATATAGGATTTATAATTACCGGAGTTACTCACCGTTCGACCAGTAATAGGTGGGTTACCGATGTAAAAACACAAATGATAGTTTTATAATGTATCTACCAAAATCAAAATACAAACCGGCAAAATATACTCAAGGGGATAAATTACAGTTCTCTGATAAAAGAGAATATGTAGGATGGTATTTTGAAACTTATCAAAAAAGATACTTTACAGGTAAGTTACCCGGTTCTAACAACAAAGAGTTATTTTTAATTGAAGAGGAAGAGCCTAAAGTTCCAAGATTCCTATCTGACGAGATTGGACCCTTATTAGAAGACTACGATAAAAAATATTTTATCAGATATATACTTTTAGATACGAGAAACGGTAAAATAATTGAAGCAAATAAATCAAAGTTTGACTACTTCAAAAAATTTACCTATATTAAAGTTATAGAGTTAAAGTGGGACTTAAGTACCCCGATAGAAAATGTTATGGTAAACGGTTATGAATATAAAGGTTCTGCTTATAAAAATGAGCAGGTAGTTTTACAAGCTAAAAAACAAATACCTGAAATAGATAGTTTTATAACCGATTACTCTGAATTTATAATAGAGTAGTGAATGTTTTATATAGTAGAGACTGAAGATCAGATACAACATCTTCA
>Ga0181402_1000191_pt1 | contig 22484 bp, 42 predicted proteins | sample 25SPOviralmetaG_FD_130131 | JGI IMG/M metagenome (GOLD analysis project Ga0181402, IMG submission 130131) | Marine viral communities from the oligotrophic San Pedro Time Series (SPOT) site, San Pedro Channel, CA, USA - 25 SPOT_SRF_2011-08-17 | ecosystem: Environmental > Aquatic > Marine > Strait...
AAGTAGTTGGCAGTTGTTTCAGCAAAATACCAAGAAACTCCAGGAGTATCCAATTTGTTCAACACGTAACCATATTGATTTGATCCTAATAAATTTTCTATTCTCATATATGTACTTAATTCCTTGCTTGGTTTCGAAAACGTTTTATGACTTCTATTAAAAAAGCCACACTGTCAACAGGTGTTTCTTTGATTACTCCGTGTGATAAGTTAACCACATATGCCATGTCTTGCATTTGTCTCAGGATAGGAAGAGTGGCTTTCATAATTTTTTCTTTGTCGTATTCAAGCAGTGCTTCTGGATCTATGCCTCCTTGCAGTGCCACAGTGCCTAGATGTTTGTATAAAAATTTGACTGGCACATCGCCACTCAAACTCACACAATCAAGATAAGGATCACACCATGCTGAAAAGTTTTTTACTTCTTTACCAATCAGTCTAGGAAAGCCAATGATGCCTACATCTGGATGTCTTGTTTTTATTTCTGCAACAATTTGTGCTGTGGGTTCAAAACAATAATCAATAATAAAATCTTCTCCAAGATCACCTGCCCATGAATCAAACACTTGCACACAATCGCAACCTGCTTCAATCTGTTTGCTCAAATGTTCCACACAAAATTTAGTAAGGCTTTGAATGTGTTCTCGTGAATCAAAAGAATCCATACTGGCAACATCATTATTGCCTTTCATATATCTATACAGTGTCCAAGGTGCTCCCACAAAGCCTATCAAACTCTTGCTGGGATCTAGTTGTTGTCTTGTTTTTCTTATGGCTTCGTACACTGGTTCACACTTTTTAAAAAAGGTTTCTAAATCTGTGTCAAATATTTTAGGATCAAACGGATCCAGTTTAGGTGCTGGAACATAATCTAAGCCTTGACCAAGTGCATAAGGTATTATCAGTATGTCAGAAAATATAATAGCGGCATCCATATCAAATGCTTTGATAGGTTGCATTGTGATGTCACTGGCTTTGATAGGATCCAATGCCATGTCTAAAAATCCTTTGCTGGCTTTTTTGATTGCCATATACTCTGGCATATATCTTCCTGCTTGACGCATTAACCAAGTGGGATATAGATTAGGTTCTTTGTCTATGATAGTTCTTTGTAGTAGTGTTCTCATATGCCTTTTATCCTATACTGATCATTTTGCCAATTGAAAGTTTCATACATTAATTTTGGATTTGAGTCTATGCTGTCGTCTGACATCTGCTTGATCTTTTCAATAAACTCATTTGTTTCATTGAAGTTAAAATTTTGTTGCAACCATTTGAGATACATTTTAGATGTTGGGTGCATATCAATTTTTGTTTTGGCTATTAACTTTTTAATTGTAGGATCCCATGTTCTTTGTTTGTGGGGAATGCCTTTGTATTTTTCTTGAGCACAAAAACCTAAGAAGTCTTGTTTCCATTCAACCTCATCAAACAATTTCAAATAGTCTGGATGTATTTGTTTAATGTCATCACGCAAATCAATCATGCTGGTGATATGAAATTTACATGGCAACGATTTCAATAGTGCAAGTGCCATAGTGATAAAGTTGCAAGTGTGATACACATAACTAGATTCACTCCAGAAGTCTTTGACCCATTCCATTTCAATTTCTTTAACCCATATGTTACCGCCCAGTCTCCAATTGGAAATGTTGTTTGGTTCAATGCCTTCCTTATGAATGTCATGTCGATGAAAGTCTGTGAACTGCACAATGATGGTGTCATCTTCTGTTAGGTTGTTGTGAGTAACACATTCTGTCAGTCGTTCCACTATGGCTCTATTACCATATCCACTACACGCCCAGTTTTCATAATGATCATATGTGGAGCCCAAGATGTCAGCCCAAGTGGGCCAAAAGAAATGTGTAAACGAGCAACCAAATGTGTATAACCTTTTCATATCTATACTTACTTTAAATTTTGGTGGACTCGACAGGATTCGAACCTGTGACCTTCTGTTCCGCAAACAGATGTGGTATCCAACTCCACCACGAGTCCGTATTAGTCTTCACTGATAAATTTATGCTTCTTTTTATCGTTGAATGCATCTACAAAATCCTCCAACAATCGAGTAAACTCCATAGCAATTTCTTTCTTTTGTGCTTGGGTTAATTTTTTATTGTCGATTGCTTTTAATAATTTTGGATACTCTTCATTTAACTCATTTTTTATATCTGGTAATGATCTCTCCATCATTTCAGAGTTTGGTGTGTTGTTGGCTAATTGTTCAAAGAATTTTTTAGTCAAGTGAAATCCCGTTTGATATGATTGATCTAAGAACTTTAAATGTTTTTTTCTTATCAACTGTTTTCTCACAATCAACATCTGATGTACAATGCATTGTGGTGCAAGATGTCAACATCAGCGATAGGATTATAATATATAATTTTTTCATTACGATGCTTTACTAATACTTATTACTCTGTCAATTAAACTTGCAAACCCTACTTGTCTTTGCATTGTGAGTAATTCTCTTATACCTAATGCTTGAAAACTTTCTAATGTTAATTGTGCAACTTCGTCTCTGTGTTCTCCGTTAACAACGTCCAGTATCACTTTGGCAGTGCCTTTGGTCATATGCGAGTCTGCATCGTGTTGATATTGCATAGTGCCGTCTTCTAAAACTTTTCCTGTAACCCAGAGATTGGATATACAACCTCGTATTTTGTTTTCTTCTGTCTTGTGCTCTGGTGCTAACGGTTCAACTTGTTTTGCTTCGTCAATTATGTACTGCAATCTTTCCATGCCTTCCAACACAGACATACTTTCTCCTTTGTTTTTAATTTTATCAAGGATCATATTTTTACACTGGATTCATTAAATTAAGTGCAAAAGATAAAAAAGCAAAGAATAAAAAAATGATTGTTATTCCCATTACTGCTTTTCTAACTGCTACGTACTTCTTTAATATATTTCTTTTAATCATCTTTGCCTTTCAAGTTAAGTGGGGGTGCCTAGTACACCCCCAACTAGGATCTATGGTACGGATGGTGAGATTGGGTACTCACAATGCCAGTCTCCCGGCGCCTCACCTTTTTGAGTGAGGGTGTGTTTAGTTCCACCACATTCGCATTTATTAATATATTACATTTTGTCTACATTGTCAAGTCTTGACATTATCACTTAATCAGTGTATACTGAAAACGACAATGATTTAATGGCCCTTGGTGAAATGGTATCACATCTGTTTTTGGTACAGATATTTGAGGTTCGAGTCCTTGAGGGCCAGCCAATCAATGTGGGGGATTAGCTCATCTGGGAGAGCGCCTGATTTGCATTCAGGAGGTAGCAGGTTCGATCCCTGTATCCTCCACCACATGGGGGTGTAGCTCAGTTGGTTAGAGCGATCGCCTGTCACGCGATAGGTCGAGGGTTCGAGTCCCTTCACTCCCGCCATGGGTGGTTAGCTCAGTTGGTAGAGCATCTCGTTTACACCGAGAGGGTCATAGGTTCGAGTCCTATACTACCCACCAAGTTGGTCCCTTCGTCTAGTGGTTAGGACAACGGTTTTTCATACCGTAAACAGGAGTTCAATTCTCCTAGGGACTACCAACAAGCAACTGTTGGCAACGTGGCGGAATGGTTACGCAGAGGATTGCAAATCCTTGTATCCCAGTTCGATTCTGGGCGTTGCCTCCAATGTTTAAATATTGTTGACATCGGCGGGTGTCGTATAATGGCAATACCTCAGATTTCCAATCTGATGCTAGGAGTTCGATTCTCCTCACCCGCTCCAACATAATAGTAACAAAAAAAAGTAAAGGTAAATAAAAATATGTTTAACTGGATAGCAAACTTAATAAAAAGAAACACCACTCTAATATTAAAATCAGAATGGGAAGTAAAACCTAAACGTGCCAGATCAAAAGGCAAATACAAAGCAGACGATAAATCTACAAAAAACTACAACGAAGCATGGGTAGGTGGTAAAGCACCAAAGAAGAAAAAGAAAAAGAAAACTAAAAAAAGAAAGAAATAGGAGAACAAACACGATGCCGAAACACATGGGAATAAACAGAGCCTACGTTTCTGGAGACATTGAAAAGTCTCCTGAAGAAAAACAAAGAGATTTAGATGCTAAGATGAAAGAATTTTTAGCAAAAGGTGGCAAGGTTGAAAAATGTAAACCTATGAAACCAACCAAGCAACAACTTAAAGATTGGACAATATAATATGGCAAGACGAGGACCTCAACTGGGTGATGACACAGACTTCAGTTACAGAATAAACAAAGTAACTAAAATCATCGACGGTGACACCATTGATGTAATCATAGACATGGGTTTTGATATCATGTACAAGAGTCGTATTAGATTATTCGGAATAGACACACCAGAATCAAGAACAAGAAATCTAGAAGAAAAAGTTAGAGGCAAACTGTCTAAAAAATATCTTACTGAACTGCTTAAATCATCTAAAAAGTTGATAGTGAAAACACACAAAGGTTCTGAAACAGGAAAGTTTGGAAGAATATTAGGTGAACTGTTTGGCAACGGTGTTAACCTTAATTTAAAAATGTGTACAGATGGATATGCTGTTCAATACTACGGACAAAACAAAAGTTTAGTTGAAAGTCAACACATGAAGAACAAAGCGAAGTTGATTAAAAAAGGCGTGTTGAAAAAATAGATGAACGAAGCAGTTTTAATTTTATTCTTACTTGCTATTAAACACGGTATTTGCGATTTGGCTTTACAGGCGTTGTATTGTAGACCCAGTCTTAAACACATTTACCTAGCACCCAAAGCCATGTTACATTCTTTACATCATGGAATAGGCACGTGGGTTGTGTTGATGATGTTTACAAATTATCTAACAGCAATCTGTTTAGCCGTACTGGACATGGTGTTGCATCACAATATTGATTTTGTAAAAAGTTCTGTTGTGAAAAAGAATGCTTGGACATTAGACGGCAAGTGGTATTGGGTTGCAACCACAATAGATCAAAACCTACACTTCGCAGGTTACTTTTTAATTGTTTCTTTGTTATAAACCTGTACCTTGTTTGAATCCTATCGCAACAGCGATCAACATCCATAAACCAAAAATGATAAACGGACTCAACATCCATAGGTACCAGTAGTAGCGAAATATATTTTGTCCACGTTCTAGTCTAATTTTTCTATTGTCCAAGAACCAATGCACTATTCTCTTGATAAAGTTCTTTACGTGTTCGTTGATAAACTTGGCTAGTATCCAACGCACAATCCTCATCACAATTAAGATGGGAGAACTCAATACATCAAACACAATTAAAAAAACGTCAACACTGAAGTCGACTATGTTGTCCGCAGTACAGGCTTTTCGCCAACGTTCACGCAATGTGGGTTTCATAATAGCAGTATTTATAGAGTAGATTAAATTATAAATACTGCTATTATGGAGTACCTGAGGATGGATTTGAGATACACATTTGCTCTGCTGATTGCATTGGCATTAATGGCAGTCTTTTTGAAGCCTGCTCAAGCACATGATAAATCAGTCAACCAATCACAAATAAGGATTGATTATGTTTAAGATGTTTGCCATTATGTGTGCCGTCACTGTGATGGAATGCCAAACCCTATACGAAAATCCACCAAGAACTTTCGCCACAGAAGCAGAATGCCAAGAGGCATTGATAATCAAACAACAAGAAACTGTTGAAATGTTATCAGACGAAGATGGTTATTTGACTGTGGCACACCTAGAACTAGGTTGCATCGGCTCTTCCGATTAGATATTTTTCAAAATCTTTGTAGTATAAAGTAATTATTTCTTCAGGAATAGGTGCTCCAAACAGATTCAATGTCTTACCTTTAATTTTATTTTTAATATACAAAGGATGTGTGCTTAAATGTATTATATTTTTCTTCATTGTATGTGGTGCCGCTTCACGGATTCGAACCGCGGACCTACGGATTACAAATCCGTTGCTCTACCAACTGAGCTAAAGCGGCATTAAACTATGTTACCTGACACAGTGATTCTGTATTCGTCCGATGTGTAAAATGGTGAAACAGAATGATTCATGTTTCCAGGAAACAATACTAATTTACCTTCAAAAGATTTATCTACAGGCAGTATTTGATTTCTGATTGTACCCATAGCATCTGTGTAATGAAAGTTAAATGCAGGCAGTCGTTGAATGTTTCTACCTGTGTAATTCACATGAGCTTTTTCTTGCTCCATGGTGTAAGGAACTTTGATCCACAACGCAAAACTGAACTCGCCATTGTGTGTATGTGTTCCAAAATATTCGTGTTTGGATTGATAATTGACCCAAGCATCTTTGAGTGTGTAGTTGGTTTTTGATTGATCTCCATAGGCTGAGTGTTTACAATATTGTTGACACAAAGGACCTATCAAGTTTTCTAAATGTTTGACACAATCTTTTAGATAGAATTCGTTTTGTAAATTGCTGGCATGACCCAAGTCGTTGATTGGTGCTGAATTGAAATCTTTTTGTATGTTGTCTATTTCTAACTGAACAGGTGCAAGTTCTTCAGGTTGCATTGTGGCTTGTACATAGCCTTGACTTGGAAAAGTTCCATAGAAAGTTTCAATCATATATTAGTTTATCATTTGTCGGAAACACACTTACTGGAAAAAGGTTTGGGAAAGCCTTAAGTGGGTTAAAGACATCACGTACTCTAACCCCTCTTATTAAGAAACTTGGGCTTCTCCCCGCCACCTTCATTCAGTGGAGTTTCCGACCCTCTATGAGGAATTATATAAAATAAGGCCTAGGTCGGCGCTTCATTTTTTACTAATTGACCTAGTCACCTTGTTGATGGTTTCCATCAATATATCTAATATTGCGTACACCAACATTAAGCAAAGAAATATTACTGTTATTGAACCTATTAAGGCCCAATGAACAATGTTCCCTGCAAAATCTTTTAACTTATCAAACAAAATACTGTTACCGCTATTACAAATAGAGCAAATACGAAAGCAATGGTGCCTAAGCAACTCCATTCAACACGTTCTATTCTATTTTTTGGTTTGCGTATTTTAACTATTTTTACCATAGTATTCCTCTTATTATAGTGCCGATTATTACCAAAGTCAACACAAAAATTTGGTTATTGCATTTTTTATAACTTTTGGTAGATAATCCAATTCCATATGCTCTAAAACTGCATTAGATTTGGCATAAGGGCCTTTGTAGATTATTTGACATTTGTCGTAGAACTCCTTGTTTTCGGATGCTCTTTCAAAGTCGTTGCATATTTTATTAATTAGATTCATCAAGTCTTTCTATGTGTACAGGTATCACTGGATAACTGTTCTTTACCATTCGTTCTTCATCATATGTTATTGCTATCGGTAGTGTAAACGAGTAGTTGACTTTTGGAGCACAACCTACTATAATAACGAATAATAATAACACTAATTTAAGCATTAGTTGTATTTAATAAATATGAGCATGAACAAAAGACTAGAAACGGCAGTAATTTTGATCCTAATATTGATATTGGTAGGCATTGGTATCAGCAGTTGTGCCAAACCCAACACAGAACGCACAGCAAACCCTACAAGCAACATATTGATATATGGTGGATCCATTGGTAAAATATTGGGTTGTATGTTTGCACCTGGAGAATGCGACAAGATGAAAAAAGACAACAAAGAACACGATTCTAGTGATATGACCGAAGAGTTTGAAAAACTTGACGAACAAATGGAAAAGGAAAACAAATAATGTACAAAATTTTAATACTTGCATACCTAATAGGACAGTCGCCAATCGAAACACAAAAAACATTTCAAATGGGACAAACATTTGACACAATGGAAGAGTGTAAAAAGGAACTTCTTCTTATGGATCCAGACAGAGGAACGTATGATGTACTTTGGGACTTTGTGAACAACATGAACTTTCAATACGATTGGTTGATGGCTGGTTGCAAGAATGATAAAACAGGAGAAGAGTTTCAAATAGAACCTTCTTATCCAAAAGGTAAACCACTTGAACTAGAAGGTTTACAATTAGACGGACAATTAAAAGTATAATATAATTTTTTTCGCATAGGTGCTATTAAAAAAGCACATATAATTTCTTTATTGATGCATCTAAATACTATTATGAAATGGTTTATAATAGTTTTAATGATGGGTGCTTACGCAGACGGAACTAAAGATATGTTCTGGTATGACAAACCCGAATTCAACACAGTTGAAGAATGTCAACTCTATGTGACCTTTAATGCTGACAGTATCAAAATGAATATGGCTGGACAGTATGGACCTAAGCCAATTGAAATGGTTTATTGTGTTCGGGAAGATCACCTTGTAGAGTTTGGTGTACCTGATAAAGTATAATTAATTAGAATCAATCACGTCTAGTACAGCATTAATCCCATTACTCTTAATAACCTTCTCACTCATCACTGTGATTTGAGTAGGTTGTAAATGTTCGGAATCTGAACTCATTACCTGATGAAAGTCTTCAGACACATTGGTTGAAAACTCGTCTAGTAATTGCTGTTCTGTGAATGTTTTATTGTGATCAACTGTGATCCTTACAGTTGCTTCTATCTCTGTTTTAAATTGTGAAGTTTTCCTTTTGCCTATCATATTACTATAATACAACAAAAGGAAACTTCTGTCAATTGTTATTTCTTGTCTTCTTCTTTGGGATCAACTTCTTTAAAGTCAGCGTCTACAACATTTTCTTCTGTGCTTTCGCCTTGTTGTTCTGGCTGTGCTTGTTCTTCTTGTGCTTGTTTATACACTGCTTCACCAAGTTTCATAGATGCTTCTGTGAGTTTCTTAATTGATTCATTAATTTTATCCACATCATCTGTTTTAGTTGCTTCAACCAATTCAGCATTTGCATCTTCGATAGCCTTCTTCTCCTCTTCAGAGATCTTATCTCCGTGTTCTTTAAGTTGTTTCGTGATCTGATGAGTTATTGTTTCAGATTGATTCTTTGTTTCTACCAACTCTCTTTTCTTTTTATCAGACTCTTTGTTGGCTTCTGCATCTTTGACCATCTTGTCAATGTCTTCATCTGAAAGTCCACCCGATGCTTGAATTGTGATCTTCTGTTCTTTGCCAGTGCCTTTGTCTTTAGCACTCACACTCAAGATACCGTTTGCATCTATATCAAATGTAACTTCGATCTGTGGTAAACCTCTTGGAGCAGGTGCAATACCTTCAAGGTTAAAGTTACCTAGCAGTTTATTGTCCACTGCCATATCTCTTTCACCCTGTGTAACTCTGATAGTCACTGCCGCTTGATTGTCTTCAGCAGTTGAAAACACTTGACTTTTCTTTGTAGGAATAGTTGTGTTCTTTTCTATTACTTTGGTTGTTACTCCGCCCAATGTTTCTATACCAAGTGATAAAGGTGTAACGTCTAGCAATAATACATCTTTGACATCACCTTGAAGTACTCCACCTTGAATAGCGGCACCCAATGCCACCACTTCATCCGGATTAACTCCTTTGTGTGGTTCTTTGCCAAAAAAGTCTTTGACTGTATCAAATACTTTAGGCATTCTAGTCATACCACCTACTAACACCACTTCACTAACATCTTTTGCTGTAACTCCAGCATCTTTCAATGCCTGTTTACAAGGAGCAAGTGTTCTTGCTACAAGATCACCAACCAAACTTTCTAATTTGGCTCTGGTCATTTTCATATTGATGTGTTTAGGTCCTGTTTTATCTGCTGTGATAAAAGGTAAATTGATATCTGTTTGAGTTGTGCTTGACAATTCTATTTTGGCTTTCTCTGCCGCTTCTCTCACACGTTGAACAGCCAACTTGTCGTTGCCTAAGTCTATACCTTGATCTTTCTTAAATTCAGAAATGATATAATCTGTGATTGTGGCATCAAAGTCTTCACCACCCAGTGTTGTATCACCGTTTGTGGACTTAACTTCGAACACACCGTCACCCAGTTCTAATATAGAAACATCAAATGTACCACCACCTAAGTCGTACACAGCAATCGTGCCTGATTTTTTCTTATCTAGTCCGTATGCCAATGCCGCCGCAGTTGGTTCATTAATAATTCTTTCTACTTCCAATCCAGCAATCTTACCAGCGTCTTTGGTTGCCTTACGTTGACTGTCGTTGAAGTATGCCGGCACTGTTATTACTGCCTTTGTAACTTCTTGACCCAAATACTTCTCTGCTGTTTCTTTCATTTTACGAAGCACTGAAGCAGAAATCTCTGATGGTGCATAGTTTTTGCCATTGGCTTTTACCCAAGCATCACCGTTGTCTGCTTTTACAATTTCGTAAGGAAGTGTTTTGATATCTTTTTGTACAGCACTACCGTCGAATGTTCTACCAATCAAACGTTTTGCCGCAAATATTGTATTACTTGAATTGGACACTGCTTGTCTTTTAGCAGGCATACCAACCAATGTTTCGGAGTCTGTGAATGCTACCACACTTGGAGTGGTTCTTGCTCCCTCTGTATTTTCAACAACCTTTGCGTCCTTGCCTTCCATTAAAGCAACACAAGAATTGGTTGTACCCAAGTCTATTCCTATTATTTTACTCATTTTAAGTTCTCCTTGTTAAGCGAGTTTAAATTACTATGTGTATTATATAAGCACTCTTTGTCAAATGTCAAGAGCTTTTGGTAAACTAATCGTAGAAATCTCCGGATTTCATGTTAGTGTTTTCCACAGGATCCCAATCTTTCTTTTCAGGCTCAGGTTCATCGAACACTGATGCTTCTGTTGTGATTAGCAATCCAGCAATACTTGACGCATTTATCAATGCAGTTTTTGATACTTTGGTAGGATCAATAATACCCAATTCAATCATATCACCAAATTTACCTGTACCCGCATCATAACCAAAATTGTTTTTACCGCTTAATATTTCGTTCACAACAACATCTGGCGATCCTCCTGCGTTGGCAACAATTTGTCTCACTGGAGATTCAATTGCTTTCAATACAATTTGTATACCTGCTGTTTGATCTTCGTTGTCTCCTTGTAAATTTTCAATTTTTTGTTTGGCTCTTAAGAAAGCAACTCCACCACCTGGCACAACACCATCTTCAACTGCGGCTTTGGTAGCATTTAAGGCATCTTCAATTCTGTCTTTTTTCTCTTGCACTTCAACTTCTGTTGCGGCACCTACTCTAATAACAGCAACACCGCCTGTCAGTTTGGCTAATCTTTCTTCTAATTTTTTCTTGTCATCTCCGCCTTCACTCAATTCAATCTGTTTTTTGATCTCAACAATCCTTTGATCTATCTTGGATTTAAATCCTTTACCACCTATGATTGTGGTTGTGTTTTTGTCTATGACCACTCTTGATGCTTGTCCAAGATTTTCTAACTTGGCTTTTTCTAAAGTTAATCCTGTGTCTTCTGATAGCACCTCACCGCCGGTCAACACTGCCATATCTTCTAGCATGGCTTTTCTACTGTTACCATAACCAGGAGACCAAACTGAAGCACATCTAATTGTGCCTTTGGCATTGTTCATTACTAATGTGGCAAGTGCTTCGCCTTCAGCATCTTCACACAACAATATAAACGGTTTGTTCTTTTTGGCAAGTTCTTCTAATATAGGAACTATTTCTTGAATTGTTCTAATGTGCTTGCCTGTTAATATCACATAGACATCTTCCAGTTCCACAATTTGTTTTGCTGGATTATTAATAAAGTATGGACTCATGTAACCTCTATCAAATTGTAATCCTTCTACAACTTCTAATTCGTTCTTCATGGTCTTGCCTTTTTCAACAGTGATAACACCTTCCTTACCAACCTTTTCCATAGCCTCAGCAATCATTGATCCTATGTCTTTGTCTGCATTGGCAGATATTGTTCCAACTTGTTTTATTTCGTTTTGAGTCTTACACTGTTTTGATATTTTTGAAAGTTGTTCAACCACTGCTTCAGTGGCTTTGTCCATGCCTCTTTTTAAATCCATTGGATTCATACCTGCAGTCACATACTTCACACCTTCTTTCACAATCGCTTGTGCCAATACTGTGGCTGTGGTTGTACCATCGCCTGCTTCATCATTGGTTCTGCTGGCAACTTCTTTTACCATCTGAGCACCCATGTTGGCTAGGTCATCTTTTAATAAAATTTCTTTTGCTACTGTAACACCGTCTTTGGTTATTGCTGGAGCACCCCATGTTCTTTGAAGAACAACGTTTCTACCTTTAGGCCCTAATGTTGTTCTTACAGCATTTGCTAGAACATCTACCCCTTGAATCAGTTTGCTTCTACTACGAGAACCAAATTCTACTTTTTTTGTTTTACCATTAATTGCCATGTGTTGTAATACTCCTTTGTTAATACTATGCTATTATATAAGCATTGATGCGGTTTTGTCAAGTGGTTTATGAATATATTTTAATGTATGGATTCGGCAACACTGGCACACTTATGTTCTTCCACAAATTGAATATCGTCCAGTTTAATTTCTGGTTCATTTTCCAACAAAGTTTCATAAGCATCTTGAAGATCCATGGCGTGTACTTTGTAACAACTTTCGTCGTCAGTGTACATCATATAGATTTTAACAAGGTATTCGAATGTTCTCATACCAATTGTTTATGTTATTGATTGCGATTGACTACTAAATCGTGAGTAAGAAACAGCAGGCAAGTGTCAGTGCTAATTGGAATATTCATTGTTGCCGCTGTGGCTGTTGCGTCTTGATTAATAAAATATGTAACTAGAAACATAGGTTCGCCTTCTGGAGAAGCCTCTTTTCTACCCAAACTCATGTTCACAGGCACAAATCCTTTTGCTGTCAAATCGTTGACAATTGTATTGCCTGAAGCACAAACCATAGGCATACTCTGCCAATTATAACCTGGTTCTAATTTTGGTAGTGGAGACTGATGGGTCTCGTGATCTGCTTTTAAGTGAGCAGTTAATAAAATTAGAGCAATCAAGGTGCTCCAAATAATTTTTTGCATGATAGTTTTATTTACCTATCGTGCAATTTACTGTTTAGTTTTTTTGATTTTTTTAGTTTTTTTAGTTTTTCTTGTACGCCAAGTCTTGGGTGTGATTGTTTTAGGAGGAATCCATCCTGCGTTTTGATTAGATGTTCCAAGTTCTTGATTGGTTACTCCGTAAGGAACCTTCTCAACCTTGCCACCTTTGGCAAGAAACTCTGCCATTAACTTTGCTCGTTCCTTTGCCTTCTCTTCAGAAGACAGTTCTATCGTCTTGGAACGTTGCACTTTGGCAACTTTTGCTTTTTTAATAACCTTGGGTCTCATTATCAATTCTTTCTATAATAGAACAAACAACTAGAAGTTATCCATTCTGAGCAGTTTCGATTATCGAATTATACAAATTAGTTGCATAATCAATGATAGTTGATGCCCACTCAGGCTGTACAAGATATATGTACATTCCTATTGCACCAATTATTATGCCTTTAATCATTTTAGCCTTTCTTTGTTGCCTTTTGTTAATAATATATTCATAGTGTTAATAAGTCAAGTATTTCTTTTTGTACCATTTGTAAAAATCTTTGTTTGAAAAGAACTTTGCTACATCGCTGGCAGGCACTTGATCGCTTCTAATACAATCAGCAATGTCTTGATATGCTTCTACCACAGCGTCTTTCTTTGTGCCTTTCAAAATATCTATCAATCTCTTTTTAGTAAGTCTTCTAACCATTAGTGTAAAATCTCTTTGTTTTCTTTTTCTTTGTTTTCTTTTTCAAAAGGTTCTATGTCTACTGCTGATGAACAAACATCATTCAACAGTCTTTGAAAATCTTCTTTGGGTAAACAAGAACGATACAGTTTCAAACCCAGTGCCAAGTACACACTGGCTACCATTTGATGATCATTGTCTACTGCTTTGTTCACTAATTGTTCAAACAATTCAGTGTAAAGTTCTTCGTGTTGTTCGGTGATCAATATTTTCTTTTTAATATCATCTGACATTTATAATCCCACCCAATAATTTAATAGTCCCAAACCAAGTAATGCAACACCAATACTGTTCAACACAATTAATGCTCTGTCGTGCCAAAGTATTCCTACCCACAACCAACCAGCAACACCTATCATCTGAATTGCCACGTTCATTGGATACAAGTTAACTGCGTGTAGCATCCATCCTGCTATAACAAAAAACACAGACACCCATTTGACATACCAACTTAAATCGTGCATTGGTGTAACCTTTTTGTAAACTCTTGTGGAGTTCAAGGCTTTAATCTTGTCGTCTAGTTTTTCTGTGATTGGTTTTATGTCTTTCATTATTTGATACTTTTTCGATGACCTACTACATTGTTTACAAACACTCTAACTAACCTAGACACATCTACCTCTTGAGTTTTAAGAGTTTTAGGATTAGTAAAAATTACTTTGCTTTTATTCACTTTTAATTGAATACCAATATCTGATGAAACTATTATTGCGTCATCTGTGTGCTTTGTCCAATCGTGTGAACTATAATCTTCTTGTGCCATTAGTTTAATCTCCCATATTCTTTTAATAGATGCTTGTACACCTTCTCCCAATATGATTTGAACCACGGATCGTTTGCTGTCTGCATCATTGCTCTTGCGTTGTTTATTAAACGTTCTTTACTAGGTTCAAACATTTTTGCTAATCTATTCATTATTTGACCTCTTGTAATTTCTGAATCAAAAGATTCTTGATTGCATCTCTAAAAGCATCGTCAGTCACTGACGAACTTAACGGTATCATTACTTTAGGATCTGGAAATACTTTGTCTTGAAGTGTTTTTACAGATACTGCAAGGTAAATCAACAGAGCCAAAATGCTTAGATTGATCACCAAGTTTATCTTATTTGTCATTTTCTACCTTTTCTATTTCACCATTTGGTTTTTCTTTAAGATAGCCCATTGCAATCATAGTGTCTACTGCTCTTGCACTGGCTAACATTGTGCCTCGGTCTTTGCCTAGTTTGAAACTGATATAGATTATTGCACCAATACCCATTCCAAATATTAAAATTTCACTCATTACATTATTATTGGGCCAAACAATATTAAAAGTATCAACACCGGTGTCACAATAGACAAGGGCCAAAACTCTAACAGTTCAATCCAATCCTCTTTGGTTAATTTGTATTCTTTTTGTTTTCTTCGTTTTTTAATCATACTATTCTAGTACCTTGAGTTAATTTTTTGATAGTATCTTCTATTTCATACAGTTGTTCGTCCAATTCAATAATCTTTTTTGTATTGGTTTCAAACTCTAATTGGTCTTTCACTGCTATTTTTTGACGTTCTAAATTAGCAACTTGTTCTTTATTCTGTTCTACAAACATTATTCCTCCTTAAGTTTCCTTATTATAACACATTTTGGTACTACTCGTCAACCGCACAGAAACCGCAGTTTCATTGACTTTTTTTACCAAGGTAATTTTACTGTGTCTGTATTATTGTAATAGTCTGTTTCTTCTACAAATTTAGACCAACTATAAGGTTCGTTTGGAAAAAATTTGATCTGTTCTCCACACACAAAACAAACATCGTGTGCTCTGTAACCAGGAGCCTTGGCACCTTTCTGCCATTCTCCTACTGTGGCTGAACAGCCTTGAAGCAACGTCAGTAAAATAATTGTTGACAATATTCTATTCATACTTTATATTACAACAAAACAACCGAAATGTCAATGGTTATAAAGTGCTAGTTTTATTGGCTTTTCATAAATATAGATTGAACATGACAAAACTATTAGAACACAAACACATCATAATAAGAGCAGAAGCAAACAATCCTCCCAAGGATGAAACATTTGCTATCAATTCTCTTGCTAACTTAATTGAACGCATCGACATGAAACTGTTGATGGGTCCTTTCGCCAAGTATGTTGAAATGGAAGGCAATCGAGGATTAACAGTTGCCGCAATTATAGAAACCAGTCACATTGTATTACATAGTTGGGACGAAACAACGCCTGCTATCATACAACTTGATGTGTACACTTGTGGAGCATTTGATCCCAACACAGTGTTTGAATGGTTACAACAGTTTGATATAGGCAAAGTAGATTGGAAATACATCGATAGAGAACACGGTTTACAAGAACTAGATTACACCCCTCCAGCAAGACCCTTGCCAACACACAATTACACAACTACAGAAATTGTTGAAGCAATGGACAGCATACTTTCTAGATAAATATTTTTATCACACAATCTAATGGAGGTGAGCATGAACTTAAAATCCATTCAGATCAATCTAGCACTAGGACAAGAAATTCTAGTTGGTCAAAAACAAGAAAAAGCAACCATTACAAAAATAGAACATTTTGAAAAATCTGGAGATGTTGTTATCAACACCACTAGAGGTACCAGGAAAGCATTAACTTTTAAGATGTTGCCAGAGGTTCAGGTAGGTGATCCAGCCGACAGATATCGATAAATATTTTTATGAAAGTACAAGAAGTAATAGTATATGAAGAAGGACCTGCCAGCAAAGCATTGTGTAAAAGCAAGAAGCCAGACCATGCACTAGGTGCCAGTCAATTGGCAAGTTGTAAAAGTCAAGGTTACAGAAAACGTTCAGGAAAAAAATCTTACAAAATAGGTAAGAAAAGAGTGTATGTTTCTGGAAAGAAAATTAAAGGTAAGTCATATGGCGGACCATTACCATTGTACAGCAAATGATAGATTCAGTTTGGCAAAATAAAATATTAATCTCTACTCCAAAAATGAGACAGGACAGTACATTTGAAAGAAGTGTGGTGTTTTTATATGAAGCATCTCCACAGCACGTGGCAGGACTTATCATTAACAAGCCTACAAGAACACAGTTAAAAAAGATATTACAAGTTAAAGGATTTCAAACAGTCAATATGAATGACTTGGTTTATCAAGGCGGACCAGTTAACCAAGAAAGTATTTTGTTACTACACACAGATGAATGGAGTTGTAAAAACACTCTTAAACTGGGCAACGGTTTCAGTCTAACAAGTGATGCTCAAATGTTAAAAAAATTACACGAAGAAGATTCTCCAAACAAATGGAGATGTTTCAGTGGATTAAGTGTGTGGTCTCCAGGACAACTGGAAGGTGAGATTAATAGCAAGTGTTGGATGACTGCAGAACCATCAGAAGAATTGCTTTTAAACACGCCTATTGAACAGATATACGAAAAAGCAATTAAAATTTGTTCTCAACAAACATTCGACAAGTACATCTAAATTAACTGCGTATTTAATAAATAACAATATGCTTTCAGTAAAACATTTTCAAGATGTCATCGACAGTCTTAAGGAGTCTGGCAATTACAGAGTCTTCAACGACATTCTTCGTGAGAGAGGTGAATACCCAAATGCCATATGGTATGGAAAATACAATATTAAAAATATTGTAAACTGGTGTTCAAATGATTACCTAGGAATGGGTCAGTCAAAAGTTGTTCTTGATGCCATGCACACTGCATTAGATCAAACAGGAGCAGGCTCAGGTGGAACAAGAAACATCGGCGGAACTAGTCACTATCACGTGGCACTTGAAATTGAACTGGCTAAACTGCACACTACCGAATCGGCTTTACTTTTTACTTCAGCCTATGTTGCGAATGAATGGAGTCTGATTGCATTGAAACGTATCATTCCTGACATAGTGTACATCAGTGACAGCAAAAATCATGCTTCATTGATACAAGGTATAAGACACAGTGGTGCTGAGAAACATATTTTTAAACATAATGATCTCGAGCAGTTGGAGTCAATACTCAAAACCGTCAAAGGTACACCATGTATTGTTTTTGAATCTGTGTATAGCATGGATGGGTTTATGAGTAAAACTACGGAAATCTGTGACCTAGCAGACAAGTATGGTGCTATGACATATCTCGATGAAGTTCATGCAGTTGGTTTGTATGGAAGTAAGGGAGGCGGTGTTTCTCAAAAATTAAATTTACAAGATCGGATAGATATTTTAAATGGCACATTGGGTAAAGCCTTTGGCACACAAGGAGGTTACATCGTTGGTAAGTCTGTTGTTTTAGATGCTATACGTTCTGTTGCCTCGGGCTTTATCTTTACCACTTCAATGAGTCCTGTGATATGTGCAGGAGCATTAGCAAGTGTCAAATACGTTTCAGACAACAACGATTTAAGAATAAAACATCAAGAAAGAGCAAACAGACTCAAAACGATTTTTCAACAGAAAAACATTCCAATGATTGAAAACGAAACTCACATAGTTCCGGTTCATGTTGGAGAGGCTAAGAAGTGTAAAGCAATCAGTGACATACTGATTAACGAATATGGAATATATTGTCAGGCGATAAATTATCCAACAGTTGAAGTAGGCACAGAGCGACTACGTTTTGCTCCGACACCATTCCATACAGATGCAATGATGCATGATTTAAGAGACGCTCTAGAAAAGGTACTATAATGAATAAGATAAAAAAATATTTGTATCAAGCATTAGGATTTTTATGTGTGGGTATTGCCTACATAGGTTTTGTTACACCAGGAATTCCATTCTCGATATTTTTAGTGATTGCCGCTTGGGCATTTGCAAAAAGTTCACCAAAGATGGAGGCATGGTTATACAATCATCCTTGGTTTGGTAAATTCTTAACCAATTGGACAAAGAAAAGAGTTTTCCCTACTAGAGGAAAATATGCAATGATATTGGTGATGAGTTCCACATTAGCATTTACTTGGTTCTTCACAGGCAATATGAAAGCAGTACTATGGTCAGGTATATTCATGGCACTGGTGGCTGTATGGGCATGGAGATTTCCAGGCACAGTTGCTGAACATGATGCCAGAGTGAAAGCAGGCAAGAAGATTGGCTGGCTAAAATAATATGTGTTTAAAAGAATAGAAAACGTATTATCAGAAGCAGACTACAATCAATTACACGATACATTAACATCGTTTAAATTTGACTGGCATTATATGCCAAGCACTGTACCACCAGATGTAAAGCAAGATGTGAGTGAACTGAACTCGTTTGAATTGTATGAAGCAGGACAATTCATTCATCTGTTTTATGATCAACAACCATTGAGTCCTTATTGGAATTTGGTAGAACCAATCTTAAACTCTTTAGATAAAGAAATTGTAGAGATAGGAAGAATCAAAGCAAATTTATTAACGCAAAACAACAGTGGCAAATCGCTTGTGAATTGTCCTCACGTGGACAGAGACCGAGAAGGTTGGCACAGTTTGATATATTATGTCAATGACTGTGATGGCAACACTGTGATGTTTGATAAAAAAGCCAATCAAGGCTTTGACAATTTACAAATACAAGACACAGCAACACCACAGAAAAATACTGCGGTATTGTTTGAAAGCGATTGGTATCATACCAGCACCAATCCGATTGACAACACCAGACGAATTGTGTTAAACTTTATTTTAAGATTTAAAAATGACTGATAAAAACTTTAATATGATTCCTTTGTTTGGTATACCTTTGTATCAAACTGTGATAGAACCTGGTATTAATGAAGAAGAATTAAAATTTATCAAAGAACAAAAGTATGAAAGATTCGTCGCAGACAACGGATTTGGTTCTGTGGATAAATTTTTATTAGACAAACCAGAATTAAAACAGTTAAAACAAAAACTTCTACACAAATGCAAACACTATATTCACGAAGTATTAGACCTTGATGAATCTAAAGCAACGTTTGACATCACAAACAGTTGGGGTGTAAAACATATCAAAGGTGATGAAAGCGATGCTCATACTCATGCAAACAGTATGTTCAGTGCTGTCTACTATATTCAAACAGAACAAGACAGTGGAGAAATTGTTTTCCATAAAGAAAAAACGAACCACAATGTGTTAACACCAACAGTGAATGTTCCATACAAAAACAAAAATTTTAATATTTGTAACTCAGATGTATTTGCTATGCCTCCTCAAAATAATATGATGGTGGTTTTCCCTTCAACATTACCACACAGTGTTGAGCCTAGTAAAAGCAACACAGAACGATTTTGTATTGCTTTTAATCTATTTGCTTTTGGCGAACTTGATAAAGGCGGGAGGTCTCAATTGGGGTTACACAACATTACAAAAGCATAAATATGTATATGCATCAGAACCATGATCATATGGAAGAAATCAACCTAATTGATTTATATCAAGAAGAAATTGACTTTCTTAATCAACAAAATAAATCATTAGAAACTTCAGAAGATCCTATAGACCAAAGACAGTTCTGGAAAAATGAAGTAGTGATTCAATATTTTAAGAAAAGAATTGATGAAGAATTAGATATGCAAGGTCAATTCAAAGCCCGACTGCCTAAAACATTACATTAATCGCAACTGCTGATAACTTTAAGGTACATGGGATCATACTCCCATTTTACACCGTGAACTTCTAATAGATATTTCTTTTGAAGTGGATATATTTCTGCTTCGGATTGAGCCATACAATCAAACTTGGTGCCTACTGCTCCGTTCATGTCGTGAACATAATGCATTATTTCGTGCATCAGTACACCTTTGTCAAACACATTGTATAGATTGAATGTGTCCTTAATATAAATGGTGTTGGATTCTGTATTATATAATGCATGAATTTCATCCTGTGCTTCTTTGTTGCCGTAATACATTTTCGTTAAGGTGCTTTCACTCACCATGAGAACTTTAGGATGAGGTATGTTGGTGTTGTAATCAGTTTCAGAACCAATCCACAACATTATAAAAGCAATCAATGTTTTCATAGTGTTATTTAAAAAATGCAAGGTGTTTATTTTAGTGCGTTTTTACAATTAAGTTAGTAGTTAATCATTAAATTGTCGGTTATAATAAACGCACACTTAATTAAATACAATTGAGAAAAGGGTGCGTACTATATGGCAGTTTTTACAGATCCGTTAGCAATCGGAAAAGTTACCACAGCCGAATTACCGTTTACAATTCAACGTGGTAATGAAACGATAGAATTAAGCGAAGGTGATTTCATCTATCTAGATGATGTTATCAGTGCTGGTGGAACCTCTGTGGGTATTGCTTTCGCAGATGAAACCACAATGTCTGTTGATCCAAACAGCACCATGACAATAGACGATTTTGTGTACGATCCTGAAAACCCTACTGTGGGATCAATGAATGCCAATGTATTAGAAGGTAACTTTTCTTTTGTGTCAGGACAGATTGCTAAAACAGGTTCTGATGCAATGAAAGTGACAACACCTGTATTAACAATAGGTGTTAGAGGTACACAGGTTGCGGGTAAAGCCAACACAGAAGGCGAAGACAACGAGATTGTACTATTGCCCAACAGTGATGGCACAGTAGGACAGATAATGATTGCCAACCAATCAGGTACAGTATTGCTGACCAAAGCATATGAAGCCACAGTAATAACAGATCCATACACAGTACCGACAGTGCCTGTCATATTGGCTAAGGCAGAGGTCCTTAAGAAGTTTGCTACCACAATCTCTACCACACGTAAAACAGAAGCCAAAGCAGAAGTGGAAAGAGAAACTGAAGAAGCAGTAAGGGAGAAAGAAAAAGCCGAAGAAGAACAGGAAGAACTAGAAGAGGAAAAAGAAAAACTTGAAGAAGAGCAGGAAGAACTAGAAGAGGAAAAAGAAGAACTGGAAGAAAAAGTTGAGGAACTTGAAGAAGAAGCAGAGGAAGTAGCGGAAGAAAAAGAAGAGATCGAAGAGAAACTTGACGAAGCATTTGAGGAAAAAGAACAGATAGAAGAAAAGCAAGAAGAGGTTGCGGAAGAAATTGAACAACTGGAAGAAGAACTAGCAGACGCACCTGTTCAAGAAAGAGAAAAAATTGAAAAAGAACTACAAGCACTAGAAGAAGAATTTGAAGAGATTGAGGAAGAGGTAGCAGAGATCGAAGAAGAGATCCAAGTGGTTGCCAAAGAGAAGGTTGCAGTAGAGAAAAAGGTAAGAGAGATTGAAAAAGAATTTGTTGAAGCAAAAGAAGATTTTGTTGAGATAGAACAAAAAGTAGAATTTGTAGAGAAAGAAGTATTACAAGTAATTGAAAAAGAACAAGTGATCGAGCAAGAGATCCAATTGGTTGAACAGAAGTTTGAAGCCATTGTTGAAAAATTTGAAGTGTTTCAAGAAGCATACGTACAGGAGTTTGAGGACTTCATTCCAGCAGACGAGATACAACAGTTCATGGAAGAAGCACCACAGGAAATTATTGAGGAGTTTCAAGAAAACATCATAGAAAAATTGGAAGAAGAAAAAATTAATGTGCAGGAAAATGCAAACGAAGTGGCACGAGACGAAGACCCATTTGCCGAAGAAAACGTTGAGAAGAAACTGGATGCATTGGACGAGAAACAGGAAGAACTGATAGAGAAGGCTGACGAGTTGATGGAAAAAGATATGCAACTGCAAGACGATGTCAAAGAACTAGAAGAGGAAGCCAAAGCACTTGAAGAAGAAGCAAAGAGAATTGAAGAAGAGGCAGAACAAGCCTATGCTAACAATGACCAAGAAGCCATAGAAGCAATAGAAAAAGATTATGAGAAGTTGGAAGAAAAACAACAGCAGATTGATGAAGGCTTCCAAGAGATCGATGAACAGTATCAAGAGAT
>Ga0181402_1000192_pt1 | contig 22481 bp, 38 predicted proteins | sample 25SPOviralmetaG_FD_130131 | JGI IMG/M metagenome (GOLD analysis project Ga0181402, IMG submission 130131) | Marine viral communities from the oligotrophic San Pedro Time Series (SPOT) site, San Pedro Channel, CA, USA - 25 SPOT_SRF_2011-08-17 | ecosystem: Environmental > Aquatic > Marine > Strait...
AGAACTTGGTCGAGTAAAGTTACTTTACGGAATTAAACACATCGAAGTTGTTGCAGCAATTCCTATCGAGAACATTAGTCGGAAGTTACCGAAAACTGGTTATCATAAAGGCAAGCCGTACTGGGGAACTTGGGAACAGCGCACGGCAATAGTCAAAGAGTTCAACGACTATAGTCGACTTCTTTGCGATCATCCAAGCTATAGATTTATTGAGTGGCCAAATCATTTTAAAAATGATTCAGACGAGTTAGACTTCCAGTACATGGAGCGACCTCAGTCGGTGCACATCTCGCCAGAACACTACAAGTGGGGCATCTAATGGAAGACAAGATCAGGTTGAATGAGTACTACTACGACTTTCTGGAGTACTATAAAAAGGCAAAGCATGTCCAAGGTCACTCGAACCTTGGAGGTAATCCCTATATTGGTTCTTGCGGTGACGATCTAATCGAAAACGTAACGATTTACGACACGGTTGAACGAAGGCATGCCGGATTTCAGAACATGCTGCAGGACCTTTGGTTCGGAAGCAATGCTCCAAAGTACTATAAGTGGACTGAAGAACACAAGCAGCGAAATCAATCATATGATAGGCAGCATGAACATTGGTCGGGATCCCGACAATGGCTCTGGATCTGCATGTTTCACAGAATCACGGGAAGTGGGGCATCATTTGAGGAAGACCATGGCTATCGAAACACTGTTATCCCAGAGTTGGCAAAGCTAAAGACGTGCGAAGAAATGGCTGAATGGGTGAAGCATAACGACGACATGCCAATGTTTACCTCAATCGGAAACCAGATACCAATGTTTCCGAGCAAGCACCTATGGGAATCTCTTAACAAATCTGGTTTTGAATATAAGACTCCGGGAAAGTTATGGATCAGTGAATGTATGACAGACCTTGTTGATGACACTTGGAAATTCATCTTCAAGATTCGTGATCTAGAAAATCGAAAGGCCAACATACGAGAAATTGTAGACTTCATGTGCGAGTGGAACAGGGAAAGAGGGATAAAGCGTTTCCACTTTCAGTTCACTGCAACCGCGGCTGATATTGCAGATTACTACCCAGACCTTGTAGATCCTTTGTCACACATGTATTATGGTAAGAACGCTAAGGAATCCATGGACCTGTTCGCTGAAAAGCTAGGTCGCTACAAAAAGGATCTTTACTATGACTACGTAATGGAAGCAGCTGTTAGGGATACTGGCGGTGCCCCAAGGGACCTCGAGGATGTAATGTGCGATTACATTAGGTGGGTTGAAAACTATATTCCTGATAGCAAGAAGAAAACTTACGAGCATCTTGATCGAACATCAATCTGGAATACATCAGCCATTGCTAATCACCCTAAGGGAAGGCAGCGTTGGATGATCGGAACAAACAAATGGGAGTGGTAAATGGCACACAATAAGCATGTAGTTGATGGAATCAACAAAGACCTTCAGCTTCGGACAAAAGAAGAGTGGTTAGCAATGACCGAAGGTTGGGTTGACCCTTATGGTCTGCCGATCGTTGCTCGTCATGAGGGCGTCAACGTTGTTCGCGATGACCACATGGTCGGATCAAAGTGCCGGTTTGCAGATATGTTGATGGCTTCCACAAAGGAAGATACTATAGTTTACGTCCAGCCTCGGTTCGGACTAGCGGGGCCTTCTATTGTCGAAGCCGCAAGTCGTTACAACAAGAAGGTTGTTCTGTTTATGCCTGCCTCTAAGAAGATTTCACAACATCAGGCGGTCTGTATTGAGCGAGGGGCAGAAGTTCGGTTTGTTAGAATTGCTGCAATGCCAAACCTTAACGGATATGCAAAAAAGTGGGCAGAAGAACGTGGCGCTGCATTCATTCCTCTCGGCCTCCGTCACGAATTAGTAACAGCTTGTGCGGTTCGTGTTGTTGAAAACATCCGAGAGGTTTACGGAGATCCGGGTCACGTCTGGTTTGCCATTTCAACCGGCGTGCTTGGCCGCTCACTTCAGATTGGCTGGCAAAATTCTGAGCATCATGCAATTGCAGTTTCAAGAAATTTAAAGGCTGGAGAACTAGGCGTCGCTTCTGTAGATTCTGATTCACTTGCATTTGCTCAGATGGAAAAGAAACATAACTTCCCTCCTTTTCCGACCGTTGGAAACTATGATGCAAAAGTTTGGAAGTACATTCCAAAGAATCGACCGGAAGAAAATCACTGGATGTGGAACGTTGGAAAGGAACCAAACTTAAACGATCAAACTATTTTTGACAAGGTCGACTCGTATCGTGACTGGAACGACAAGAGAGACCTGTTGTCTTAACCCTGAGTGCAGATTCGGCGGTTTGCGTGTTATAGTAAACATGATCGGAGGTTAAAAACATGAGACTAGGTTACGCATGCATCAACGAAACGCTAACAAACCAAGGGATCAAGGCAAACCGCACAGCAATCAGGCGTACGTTCTTAAAGAAGGGCGTAGAGCACATGGCAAACATCGGGCTTCAAAGTTCAATAGACTTACTTAAGATCTTGCAGTGGAACGAGGAAAACAACATCAAGGTCTTTCGTATTAGCTCAAACTTGTTTCCATGGGCTAGTGAGTACGATCTCGAGACTATGCCACACATCGATGAGATTCGTAAAGCGCTAGGTGCTGTCGGCCAATATGCACGCGAACATAATCATCGACTGTCTTTTCACCCGGGCCAGTTTAACTGCATGGCATCACCAACTGAAAAGGTCGTCCGAAACTCTATCAAGGATCTTGAGATTCATGGTAAGATCATGGACTTTATCGGCATGCCTAGGACTCGGCTAGCAAAAATCAACATCCATATCGGCGGCGCCTATGGCGATCGCGACAGTGCAATGGACCGCTTCTGCAAAAACATTCAGCTACTTAGCCCTAGTGTACTTAACCGTCTTACGGTAGAAAACGATGATAAGCCAAACTGCTATAGCACACTCATGTTATACAAGGGAGTCTTTGAGCGAACGGGTATACCAATTGTCTTTGATTCGCACCACTTTACCTTAGGTCCTCAAGACCAAGATTACGAAGAGGCAATTAAGATGGCCGCAAGCACGTGGGGAACTGTTCGCCCTGTTTGCCACCATTCAAATAGTCGCAAGAAATACGAAGATGAAAAGGCATCAGCAGTGTCTCACAGTCAGTGGTACTACGAGCCGTTTGACAACTGCGATCTCGACGTTGATGTTGTTCTTGAGTGCAAGAAGAAAGAGCTAGCACTCAAGAAATATCGTAATGATTTTGGCAATGAGATGACAGGCCTTGCATCTTGAGAGAAGTTAGCCAACGCCGCCAAAACCGTTTGAGCCAGTTAATGTCATAAACTGTTTCGGCAAAATATCGGTTAATCCTGCAAAGACTTCGAAGTCTGGGGTTCCATCACTAGAGCTTAAGAAAAGTGATTTTACCCTAACTTCTGCCGTGATGCTTTCACCTGCTTTTAGCTTAATGAAGTTTGTGTTTGCAGCCGGGTTGGCTTGTACACCGTTTTCGGTGAAGCCGACCTGCATTACTTTAGCTGCATCCTGATTTCTTACAATAATAAACTTCGTAAACCTAGGAAAGCTCACCTCTCTGGTTTCGGCTGCGGTCAGCGTGCTAGAGGTGACGAATGGTATTGCTGAAACCTGGTATTCGCCAACCGACTTGATACCAGCCTCGGGCCAATTAAGAGACATGATAACTCCTGTTTTCTAGTATATTTATGAACAAGCAAAGGTAAGTGCGTGTTTCATTATAAGTATCCCCCTATCATCAATAGAAAAACCTTGCAAGAAAGCATTAGTCTTGCTGACGAAGACTTTTTTTACAACGATGCAGTTAACATGGTCGATCAAGACGTTCTAGGATTTATTTTTGATGCTAGAAACTCTGATGCTAATCAACGAAGCATGGAGTTTGATTACTCATGGCCATACCCGGTAGATCCCGAAGTTTACGACGGTGAGTTTTCAGAAATATTCTATGTTCAAGTTACCGTTCAAAGAAACGTTCCAAACTTATCCGGACCGGTAAACATTAGCGGCGGCGCGCTACAAAGCGATATAGGCTTTAATACGATTGAGATTGATGTTGAAGTAGGGCCAGGCGTAAATCTAGAGGATCAATACAGCGACATCGAATCATCGGTAAGGGAAACATTGGCGCACGAGATGCACCATTTTACGCAAACAGAGCCAATGAAAAGAATCGGATGCCCAGAGCTTCCGGATCAGCAAGGCAATTCTCACTTTGACTACTTTACTTCTGCTTGCGAAATCCCAGCATTTAGAGTAGGCTTTCGATCAGTTTCTTCAAAGACTGGTCAACCGCTTGAATCTGTCATTGAAGATTATCTAAAGAACTTTGAGAAGATCGGATTTATCTCACAGTCGGAAAGCGAAAAAATTAAAGACACCTGGAAAGGTTTTAGGTTTGAATCATGAAGTTACTTCGCGAGTACGTAAGGCAGCTATTAACAGAGGGGGCAAAAGGTCTTGACGACCTGGTTGCTAACGATATGTACGTCGTTGTTGGCAAGGATTCGGAGGGTGATGCGTTGATATATTACTCCAACAAAGATGATCTCCGTCGCAACGTGGTTCCCAAGCATCGCGAAAAGCGCGTTTGGGGAGACATCACGATTGTGCACTCCGACCCGAAGGTCACCGGTCCCTGTAGTTCTGCAATGAGTGTTGAGTACGTCGAGGCGGCCCCCGGTTGGGGTCCGATGCTTTACGATGTTGCAATCGAAATTGCAACGCAGGAAGCCGGCGGGCTGGCGCCTGATAGGAAATCAGTCTCTAAGGAAGCTAAGCGTGTTTGGGATTACTATCTTCACATGAGAGGTGATGTGCAATCGCATCAGTTAGATTTAACTGACGAGGATATTGAAGATGCTGCAGCTTATGCGAAACCCAGCCTGCAGCTTAAGAAACTCACTCCAGATATCGATACCGATGATTGCTTGCAGACAGACAATATTCGAAACCATAAAGGCAATTGGGATAAAACACCAACGAGTAAAAGATACACGAAGCCACCGACAACATTGAAAGCCCTTAGGGACGCAGGGAGATTGATAGAATCATGAATCTACTTCGCGAGTACGTAAGGAATATCTTGTTGGAAAAGCCACAAACTTTAAATAATGTTGTTGTTATTGATCACGATAACCCACCACCAAGTGGTGATTCAACGATAGATAGCATTGTGGTCAAAATTCTTTCTGGACTCGATCCTCGAGATCTTCAGTCAAAGTATAGAAAGCTTCACGGCAAAGATAAAGGTGGCTGTGATCCATTAACTGGCTTTTGCCGCATTACCAGCGAAGTGTTTTGGGAACTAGTTAGTGAACTTGAGGGTTACAACCACAACTACAAGCCTTGTCGAATTGTTCACGATAGCGAAAAACTGCCCCCTGATCTGCGTGGCGTCCACTTTTTTATTAAAGACATCAAAACTGGTCACATCGTTGACTTAACTGCAGGTCAATTCCGCGACAGTGAAGGAAACCATGTGAGAGTCCCGTACGAAAACGGAGTATGTGATACTGAAAGCAAGCGCTCCGCTTCTCTTGGGTGGGCCAACCGTAAAAAAGGCAAGAACTGGGTAAGCAAAGCCATGCCAGGTTTTCAACTCGGTACCGGCGCTAGTGCAACAATGAGAAGGATTAAAGGTAAATGAAGTTACTTCGCGAGTACGTAAATGAGTTACTAACCGAGCAGTCCGAAAGCGTAACCTTTCGAGAGGTTGAGTCACCACTAGTTTATCGTGGAGGAGGGCCTCGCCGGAGATTTGCGCTATGCGATTCTTCAGTAACCGAACCCCCAGAACAACGTGACACTTATTTCAAAGAATTAGAAAGATGGCGAAGAAGGACTCCGACCGGCAGAAAACTAAAAGAGCCAAAACTTATAGAAGTGATACCTGGCGTAAGTGATGTCTGCATTACCGGTTTTCTTGACTTTCACCAGAGGTCAACTACGAAGGAAGGCAAGCCATACTGGTATATCGACTATATGAAAACTAGGGGCGATATGCGAGGTCAGAAAATATCTAGCAGATTGGTTGAGGAATTTTTTAAAAAATATGCTGAACCGGGATCCGTTGTTGATTTTGGCCAAATGCTGGAAGAACAAGTTGTTCACTTAAAGCAGAAGATGGAAAAAAAATACCCTAACGTCAAAGTCCTTGGCGACATAAGGACATACTAGTGAGCCTACTTCGCGAGTACGTACAGGGAGTTCTTCACGAACAGTTCAAGGTTAGAGGCTACATCAAGCCGGAGTCTTCATTTTTTCTGCTGAGCGAGTGGGAAGACTTTGTAAACCAGATGCTCGAACTTCAAGAACTCGGTATGGACACCAGGGGCGGAGAAATTATAGGCAGCGAAGTTGAGAACCTTGTATCAAAATACTTCTCATACCAGCTCGACGTTGACGTGCCTCGTTACGAATTGCTAACACGAAAGAACGTCCTGGACTTTGTCGAAGACTTTGTCAACCATAGGTTCTGGAGCTTCCAGGAAGACTACTCGAGATTCTTTCCAGACATCTACGCTCTTAGGTTTGGTTTCTTTTACAGCCGCGGAGATTTAGAACCGTTTGTTCTTCTTGATGAATCGTACACAATTCAAATGTATGATTCTCTGAACAATGTCAGAGAGCTCATGCACTATACGTCTCCTGAGGGTCTCGAGAACATAGAGCGTGCCATCGATGAAGGCAGGGAGTTTGACATCTCGACTTTCACTGTTGCGGAACGAGAATACTTCGACGAGAAATCAAACTTGGTTGTTCGGTTGCTAGGAAATGTCAGGGCCGGCTTTAGAAGTGATGTAAAATCATTGGCGGTTGATAACGGAATGCGAGCTTGCAACTTACTTAGACTTGAGTATCCCGGTAGAGACATTAACAATATTTGTTATGAACTAGATACTTGCGATGGCAACGTTCGAACGTCGCTGTGGAATGAGTACATTGCAACACCAATTCAAATCATTAGCGTGGTAGAAAGATGAAACATAAAAGACTAGAGTATCTTAAAGAAACGATTAATCGAGCGTTGTCGATTATAAATGAGCAAGTCGAAGACCTCGAGTGCCCCGTGGCCACGCAGGACGTTAAGGTAAACACTAAGAATAGAAACCTCACCAGAAAGAACCATGCCTATGGTCCGATGAACCCGCTGCAGCCAAGCAGTGGCTATTGGGAAAGCATGGCCGAAAAGTGGGAAGGAGCAACGACAAAAGAAGCAAGGGGGATGAGGTGTGGCAACTGTGTTGCCTTCGATGTTTCAAAGCGAATGCAAGAATGCATGCCGATATCTGATGAGCAAGTCGACCCCGAAGACATGTCGACAATAGACATTGTCAATGCTCAGCTTTCAAAGGAGCCTCGAGAATCTTTTCCAGATCTTCCAAAAGATGATGACTTTTTTCTTGGCTTTGGGTATTGCTGGATGCATCACTTTAAGTGTCACAGTGCGAGGTCCTGCGATACGTACGCTGCGGGTGGACCAATTGATGAAGATGAGCAGTCAGCTGATTGGCAAGAGAAGTCGGCAGGCGCTGCTGGCAAATGAGTCTAGAAAAATACATCAAACAGTACGAAGAGATGTCAGCCCAGAATCCCATGGATCCTCGGGAACGCTACTTCTACATGGGTAAATCAAACGGAGAGCACTGCTTAGTCCTTACGGACATCTCAATATTCGATGATACAATTCACATCAGTTCAATCCAAACGCGCCCAGCAGGTGAATGCGAGGGCAAGGGGTTTGCTTCTGAAGTTCTTGGGAAGCTTGTTAAGTTAGCAGATGAAAATGACGTTATCATGTCCCTCGATCCAACGCCGTTTGCTCAGGCAACGATTGACTCGGAAGGTCTCGAGCGCTGGTACGCTCGCAACGGATTTGTTGATGATCCTGAGTTCGGCGGCATGAGAAGGACTCCGCGAGTTAGTGAAGCAACCAGAAAGCCGAGGAAGAAAGGCCAGCGCCGCAAAAGTTCAAAGCATTCCGACCTCTACACTGACGAGGATCCAAAGGGAACGATCAAGGGTCTTGGATTCAAGGATGCTGCCACAGCCCGAAAGGGAGTTGCAACAGTTAACAAGGCCAATAGAACACACGCTCACAAGGTTCAGGCAACCCTCGTCATGGTGCAAAGAGGAAAGGTCGCAATTGAAAGAACGAAAGACCCTGAGAAAAAGAAGAACCTTAGGGCAGCAAACAAGATCTGGTCTGCCCATCTAGAAAAGCTGAAGAAGAAGACGAAGCAGAAGAATGAATCCGTTCGTGAATACATAAGAGTTTTACTCGAACAAGACGAAGGATCGAGAGACAGCCTTGTTGTAGTAGACGTCCAACCAGAGTACGAAAGTAACACACGGTTTAATATCGGCGACATGCTAAGAACTGCAGCAGAAGATTATTCCAGAGTGCTATTCTTATTTAACGGCGAAGACACACTCGGCATGGTATCAGAATCTGCACTGAAGAACTTCTATTTTGAAAAGCTCGACTACGATGAAGAGACATTCGACAAACTACTATCTAAGTCAACCTTTTTTGACAAAGGTTATGGATTCTTTAGAGATGTTATGGACTCAAGTGTTTGTTTTGACCGCACTTCAATTGTAAAGATCGTAAAGCACATGATTGATAACGATATTCAGGACATTCGGGATCTAGAAGAAGAAGATGTTGATGCTATCGGAGTCAGTGAACTACTGTTTGATGATCTTGAGGACTATGGTTTTTACTTGCCCGAACTAGAAGAAGTCCTGCCTCGATGGAACGGATCAGATCTTGCAGGTGGTGCCAGAAACGAGTGCATGGCCGAGGTTGAGATACTTGGTGCAGCTCAAGGTTTAAGCTTCAATCACGTAGATCGCTTCATATATGAGGGCGACAATAGATACACGGAAACCTTGACAGAGACTTTTGTGAGGACCAACTGATGAAACTAGGTGATTGCTACGAAGCTGCATTTCAATACATGCTCAGCGAAGGACCTGGTTCTGGGTTGAAGTTAATTCACGCAGAGGTCATGGGGCAGGGTCCCCTTGAGGGCGTTTCGTATGGTCATGCATTTGTTATAGACGGTGACACGGTCATTGATAAGTCGAACGGAAGAAACCTTAGAATGCCTAAGCCGGTGTATTATGCACTCGGAAGAATAGATTATCTTGACAACACCCATGAATACGGTTATAGTGAAGCAATGAGCCGTGCACTTGAATACGAGCACTACGGTCCATGGGACCTGCAGACATCCACGGGACTATGAAATGAAGAAAGACATCTTTACGAATTTACAAGCTCAAGACGTTCCTATTCCAGATAGTCTGCTAGATTCTCTCGAGGGTATGGTTACAGAGTCTAGGCTTAGACAGTACATCAAGGAGGCTATCGGTTCTCGATACGGAAGAACGAGGAAGAAGAAGCAGGTCGTGCCCGTTCCTAGACTGAAGATTATCGTAGATATTCCAGGTATTGACATTCAATCCACTCAGCATAGTCGCGAAAGACAGGACAGACATAGAACACCGGACGGTAAAGGTTACGGCATCAGTGGAAAATCGATTCTTGACGTAATCAATGCAGGACTTGGGTTTGTTATTGATGATTTTGCAAATGGAGAACTGGCAAACGGAGAAAAGTTTCTGATCGTCGGCAAGACTGGATCAGGGCCTCCGCTAAACATTGTTGCAGTTCTTAATATGAAACCAGGTGATGATGAGCTTCGTGTAGTCACCGTTATGAGAAAGAAAAATTTCGGTTCAGATCTTACAAGGTACGAGGTAACAGTATGAAAAAGTGTTGTCCTATTTCAGGCAAGAAAATCGATGTAACAACCAGAACCCCAATGGTTGAAGCCGACGGCGAGATCTACCATTTCTGTAGCAGAGGACACAGGGAAATGTTTATGTCAGATCCCGAGCACTTTCTTTCTGGGCAGCACATGCTAAAGGAAGAGTACGAGCCTTATCCAGAGTACATGGATCTTTCCGAACCCGTGATTCCAACAAAGCAGATTCATGAAAATCTAAACATTGGATCTGTAACAGTGCCAATTCAAACATTAACGCACATTGGGGCAGGTGAGCCTGTAGGCCAGGTTACCATTGAAGATACCGACCTAGGCCTCTTGTTCATGCCGCAGGTTTCTTACAAGCCGCTAGCAGGTGGACTTAGGGGCTTCCACGTTCATGAATACGGAGAACTTGGTTCTGAAATGAAAGATGGCAAGCTTGTTATTGGACTAGCCGCTGGAGGACACTACGACCCACGCGGTACAGGAACTCACCAAGGCCCTTACGGAAACGGACACCTCGGCGATCTTCCGCCACTGTACTTTGACATAGACGGCGATGCAGACATCCCTGTGCTTGCGCCACGTCTTACCCTTCAAGATGTTTACGGAAGAGCCTTGATTATCCACAGCGGCGGCGACAACTTTACCGATGATCCTCCTAACGGGGGCGGTAAAAGCAGAGTACTTGGTGCAATAATTCGTTAAGAGTATAAACTTCCTGTTTGTTAGTTACAATAACTTGAGGTGATAAATGACTCCAAGAGAAAAAGATAGAGTTTGCCACTGGTCAAATATGACACGTGTCGGAACGGTTAATAAAGTTGCTGTTACTGAAACAAACTCGTGGTTTGTTGGCGGCGTTCCTTCAACGACTTTAAAGGCAGAAGTAAAGTGGGACGATGGTAGAACACAGCTTGTCATGCTGAATGAACTAAAGATTGTTGAAAGACCTTAGAAAAAATACAAGTTTTTTATCGTTTGAAGAATATTTAAAATAGCTGGAGCAATAATGAAGATCACGAAAAGACAGCTTAGAAGAATCATCAAGGAAGAAATGCAAAGATCACGCCCTGAACAATTGATTGACAGAGCTGTAGAAATTTTTGCGTATGACCACGAGCCATCAATGTCTAGCAACGTAAGTTACCCTGAACTATCTGCTCTTGCCGATGTTGCGGGCGCTAACACGTCGAAGCGAGCCATATTCGACGTGATGCAAGACAAACTTCTTACCATGGGCATAGACTTTGATGACGACGAACTCATGAGATTTGTTGACAATCTATAGTCACGAGCAGTTATCACACTAGAAATAGGTAGGTTTATGAAAATCACGAAGAGGCAGCTTAGAAGAATTATACGTGAGGCAGTAGAAAGTTCTGATACTGATGCGCTTGCTCGAGAAATCATGGATTACTATGAAACGATCAAGGATGATGAGAGCATTTACACCGCATTTACACTAGGTGTTCATCAACTAATAGTTCGTTTTAAGGATCATACCAAGCGTGACCTTCGCGGAGCCGACACTTCGTTTGGAGGGGAACTGCACATCGCTATAGAAAAACTAAACGATGGGAAATCGTATTTTTCAAGCCCCGAGTACGAAGCGAGGCAGGCCGCTCAAAGCTCGACACCTAGGCAAGAGCCCGATGAAGATCTAGAGATTATCGTCGCTCAAGATGATCTTTACAACATGATCATGGACACTGAACAACCCAGCCAGGCATGGCAAGACGGTGTTAGAACTGTGGCAGATTTCAGAAAGTACATTCCAAGCATGATCGACGCCGCACGACGCGGCGGGTTATCAAAGAGAGAAATTAACTCGATCACCAGCAAAGCGTGGAAAACAGAGACCTCGGCGCGCAGACCTGCCAGACGACGAAGTCGCAATTATTCTTTCCTAGACTAAACAACGGTAAAACTTGAACGCTAAACCATGGTTAGTCTACCTTCTTCGCTGCTCCGATAACAGCCTTTACTGTGGCGTCACTAACGATCTAGAAAAAAGAATAACCAAACACTCGACCGGCAAAGGAGCAAAATACACACGCTCCCGGCTGCCGGTCGAGCTTGTTTGGAGTTCTTCGGACACAGGTAAAAGCACCGCGCATAAAGCGGAGTACTACATTAAGCAACAAAGCAAAAAGAGGAAAGAACTTCTAGTTGCTGGGTTTGATAATAACATCCTCAATCAAACATTGCATGATAGATTCGGAATCACCAAACGAAGGTAGGTCTCCGTAAAGTGCTACCGTTGTTAGGGTTGCAATGGCTGCACCTAGAATTGTTCCAACAATGCCACCTATGTATTGTTTTATGAACCACATTAAAAAAGCTCCTTTGTTTTATAAATAGACTGCCTGTAAACCATGCCAGGTTATTGTATGATGTTTCAGGGGATTAAAATGAATATTGGTGATTCTGTTGTAGTCATGAGCAAGGATGCCGTAAGTGGCGTTGCTCGTCCGTCTTTTGCTAAAGTTATTTCAGTCGATGATAAAAACAAAAAACTTCTTGTCGAATCGCAGTATCAAACCTACGGAACAAATGTAGTCAAGTGGGTAACAAGTTCTTCCTCTTGCCTAAAGGTAGAACAGGGATTCTTAAACTCTCTTAAAGACCGAGATACCGATTACGGCAACTTTGAGACAAGTGACCTTGTAATGTTTGTTGATAAGTCGCACCCTTCCGGTGACGAGGTTGTCGAAGGGGTCGTTGTTAATGTAACGCCAAAAACGGTAGAGATCATGGTGAACGGAACTATTAAAATCCAGAGAAAGAAGAAAAGTCTTGTAATGCACTTAGTGTAGTTTTATTTCCTTATGTGGTATAACAGTATAGACACTCGGAGGCAATATGGCTTACTCACGAATCAAGACTTGCAAGCATTGTGGTGATGAATTTAATCTAGATTCTCCAGAAAAAAGAATGGCCGAAGGCTACGCTAACGAATGCCCTGACTGCGTGTGGGACCGAGGCGGAGATTCAAGCGCTCCCAAATACCTCGCCGTTCAAGGGGGTGATGGTAAAATGTCAAACATTACAATCCTTGCGTTTGAAAACACCGAAGATAGAGACCGGTATCAACGAGCCTGGAGATCAAACACAGGGTTCCACAAGGGCAAAAGCTGCCACCTTTCCGGAAGCAACACCCACATGGGTGGACTAAAGTTTCGCAAGGTTGGTGAAAACCGCGGCAACGCAAATCACAAGGGGCGGATGTAGGAATATACTTATCTACATAGATTGAGAGGTCGACAATGGTCATCACCTTTGATTTTGACAGCACTCTCGTGTTGTACAAGCCCGACGAAGATTACGGTCTTCGATACATGGGTCCTAACATTCAAGCAATTAATGCTCTAAAAAAACACTACAGAAACGGTGACATTGTTTTCCTAGTAACGTCCAGAAAAGAAGCTCATGAGAGAAGCCTTCCTGAGCTTGACACTTACGAAAGGACAGTAACTCCAGGCGTTGAGCACTTTTTAAAGAACCATGGTTTAGACCGGTTCATTGAGCAGGTTTACTTTACAAACGGAAAACTGAAGCGCGGAGTGCTTAAGCGCCTGGAGTCTGCAGTGCATTACGACGACGACGACGAAGAGCTAGGTGCACTTCCTGACGGTACACAGGGAATGAAGGTTGAGTTTCAGACGGGCGACATCAAGCCTTGGAACGATATAGAAGTGAGGTATCCGGCGGTATGAAAGCTTACGCATGTGAGTTTGATAACAGTATCACGGTCCTCGAGATCGAGCATGATGACACGGGTGATGCCGTCGATCTTCTCGAGTCTCGAGGACACGGTTACTGCATCTGGGGGGAAGACGTTGAGACACCGATTATCGTTGTCGACGGAAGAATCCGAGAGACGCACGGTTACACAGGCGACCACATCACGGCAATCATTGCACACGAGATGGGTCACATCAAGCTCAAGACTGAGAACGAAAGCGCCGCAGATCACTGGGGTCGCGTAGCACTTCTGGAAAGAGGTAACGTTGCCGCGGCCGACTTGCTCTGTCGTTCGCATACCTGAGGCATACTTATGAGCATGCGATATTCACTTAAAAGACTACTGCTCGAGCAGACTTCGATAAACAAAGAACAACAAGAGCAAGAAATTTCTAATCTGATCACCCAGAGCGGAGGCAATGTATCCAGTACAGCTGGTGAAGACATCGTTGCAGTGTTGATGGGTGGTGAGAACCTCAACAGGACAAGAAAGCGCGACTTTCCCTTTGCTGATGTTGAAGCCGACGGAGTCTTTTACAATGTGAAAGGTACTGACAAAGCGCAGATTAACGCAGCCTACAACAACGCAGATTTAAAACCTACAAGTTGGGAAGATTTTAAGAAACAACCCGACGTTAACACGGACAAAGTTGGCCTCGTTTTGATATCAGCCATTGATGCTGGTGAAAATTATGAAGTCACAATTAAAAAATACGGCCCCTTCAAAGAAGATGCAATGGACGAGATCTTTTTCGGGATGGGCGACAAATCAAAGCGCCCCGTGCAGAGCAAATGGGGCGTCGCTGATGAAACAAAATATTCAATACCAAAGACCGATGATTCAAATCTGGTTTCCGGAATTAGAAATGCTTTAAGAAGCTTGAGATCTGGGAAAACTACAATTCCAGATTTTAAGACAAGTGTGTCAGGTTTAGTGAAACAATTTATTAGCAACTGAGTGCAGATTTTCTCTAAGCATGGTATAATCATGATGTAAGGAGAAAAGAACATGTCTAAATCACTCACTGTAAAGCTAAGCGAAACTTCCTGGGCAGTCGTGAGACCCGGCAAGTCTATCACGCTAGTGTCTATCGCAAAAGATGCTACTGCGCTCGGAACCCCTATGCTCAAGGAACAAACCTTCCAGATTGGCGAATCTGCTGAGTACGACTCATACAACCTGAGTTACTTCGGTCCGATCAAGTCGATCACGAAGAAGAACGTTATCGTTCAGCACAAGCACAGCGAAAAGACCACGCGAATGCCGTTCGCAAACTTTCACTCGCGAAACTTCGGCTTCGACGCTGCAAAAGCCGCTGCGGCAAATAGCGAAGCGATGATGTACATCTGATGCTTGTTCAACGTGCCATACTGTTCGCAACCGAAGCTCACCATGGTCAGGTCAGAAAGTACACTGGTGAGTCCTACATCGTCCATCCTCTGGAGGTTATGGAAATCGTGAAGACGGTTCCGCACACGCCAGAGATGCTCGCAGCTGCTGTGTTGCATGATGTTGTCGAAGACACCGATGCCACGCTGTCAGACATCTTGAATGAGTTCGGCTTCGATGTACATCATCTTGTTGCAGACCTCACGGACGTCAGTGTTCCGAGCGACGGCAATCGAAAGGTACGCAAGCATTTAGACTTGATTCACACGTCGAAGTCTCTTCCTCAGTCTAAGACGATCAAGCTAGCAGACTTAATCAGTAACTCAAAAAGCATTACTGAGCATGATCCCAATTTTGCCAAGGTCTACATGCGAGAAAAGGCTGCACTACTCAAGGTGCTAACCGAAGGTGACCCTACGCTTTACGTTCGAGCTAAGAAAATAGTTGACGATTACTACGCAAACTAAGTGCAGATTTCATCCACACGTGGTATTATAAGAATGTAAGGAGGTTGCATCATGAAAGTTGGTGATATCGTAACAAACACTCTGGATGTTCGAGCAAACCCGGTCGTTAACGAGTCGAGAGGTTGGAAGCCCATCCCCCGAGGTTGCACCGGCATCGTTCTCGACGTTAGGGAGACCACGTGGAATAGCCAATGGCGCGCCAGCGGCAAGGGAGATGTTTACGTCGACGTTCTAATGACCACCCCTGAAGGTGACACACACCGGTGTGGTAACTACCACTCGGGAAGCTTCGAAGTCATTCACTCCATGGAGGCATAGTGAAACGCAAAAAGACCAAGCCGCTTCCCGGTGCCAACATCATGACAGAAAAACACCCGGATTCCCCGTATAAAAAGAATGATTTGTTGTGGTTCCAAGACTACAGTGGACAGTGGCGGTGGGGAAGCCTTGCGTACTTCAGTAAAGCACCCGCCGGAAAAGAATGGGTTACCCTGTGTGACTTCAGCGAAGGAGGCGCCTTCTACAGTACCGACATTGACGGTCTTCAAGAACAGGCTCCTGATGCAAAGATTGAGAGAAAAGTAAAAAATCAAGTTAAGAGAAACAAGTCTGGAGGAAAGCAATGAAAAGCGAACCCTACTCAAAGTCAGAGCAAATCAAGGACGCGGTGTTTGTAGTCGCAATGATACCTCTGGCATACGCATTCGTTGTTCTCACTTTCTTACTGTAAACCGATACTGTTAATGTTAGAATAAAACATGGAGGGTTCATGAAGAACTTTAAGACTGAGCAAACTATGGAAGAGTCAATCTTCCTCAACCAAGAGTTTCCTAAGCTTGTTGCCAAGATTACAAGCGAGATGACAACTCGCGAACATAAGAAGAACCGATGGCGTCATCTTAAGAAGCAGTGGAATAATGAGCTCAATCAACTCCTTGGAATCAATCCTAACTGGGGAGTGAAGGCAGGCAATCTGTTCAGCTTTGATCTCGATGCACGTCGAAAGCTTGTCTTGTTCAACTATACGCCCCAAGCCCACAACGTGCTTCACGATGTCGCAGGCGGCGATGGGTGGACTACTTCACTTCGGCTAATGAGAGGCCTAGTCTATTCTTATGAAACGCCAGGTGAGGTTTCTGGCGTGAAGCTTGCCTCGCGAAGCTTCCGGAAGTTCTTTAATAGAGATGAAGTCCCTAGTTCTACAGTTGACAACATCAAGGATATTGCGGGATCTGAGCCTGTCATGATGCAGCGTAAGGAAGACGGTGCAATGCTTCAGTACTTTGTTCACGGTGATCAGCTGTGTGCAACTACTCGAGGAAGGCTAGAGACTCCGTACGTTGACGCAGCACTCGGCCTTCTAGACCGAAAGTCATTCGATGCGGCAGCTCACGCATGCAGCCTGTTTGGCTATTCTCTGATGACTGTCGTTGTGGAGCTTGTTCACCCTATCAGCCGCGTGCATGTTGATTACGGTAATGAGGAGTCAGTTTATCTTCTTGCAGCATACGACACTGGAGGTAATGAGATTCCTTCGGCTGTACTTGAAAGAATCGTTATGAAGATTCATGAAAAGAAAAACACTAACATCATCCTACCAGAACGCAAGATGATGACGGTCACAGAGGTTATTGATGAAATCAACCGTCGCGACGTTCACAATAACGAAGGTTGGGTAGCCTGTATCGGATCGGGGACTAATGCTAGGCGAATCAAGTTTAAGTACGTAAACTACATTGGTGTGATGGTTAAATCTAAGCTTAGCTACAAGTATCTCATGAACTGCATGATTAACGAACGTCTTGATAAGATGCTCATTACGCTGCCTGAAGAGATTCGAGATGTTGCTTATCGGATGGTTGACAAGATTAAACGCCTATCAGGTTCTAGCAGCTACAAGGCTTTATACATTCTCCACGGGGATCAAGAAGGTGGAGTTGATTACTTCCGAACAGTTTGCCGAAAGTACTATCGGTGGAATAAAGAGAAGGTCATACCGCAAACTTCATCAAATGATTACCTTCCTATCTATGCATCTTAAACAATCGAGCTTCTGAGGAGATACTTAAAAATGGCAACAAGGGAAATGATGAACGATGACCTCCCAGAGGAAACGGTAGAAACCATTTTAAGTCGCCTTACTCCACTCGAGAGAGCAACTTATGATGCTACGATGTCGGCAATCATGCTTTCAACCTATGCCAACCTTCAGGAAGTTGTTGAACAGATTGATGAGGTAGAGATTCTGCGTAACGATAGTGATCTCGAAGAACGTGCTTTGCTGCCACTTGCTGAGGCAGGACTGATTGAACTAATTAGTTCTCTGCCAATTGCGGGCGAAGCTTAAACATTAACCATCCGTTTGTTATAAAACAACACAAGAGGTGAAACGATGATTGCATTAGTAATCGTGGCGCCGCTAGCTATTCTAGCGGCATCTGAAATCCTGGGAAATTAACCCGGGTGTCCGACGCGGAACAGGGCCTTATATAGTTCCGCCCTCAGACTGAGAGAGGTATTTAGAGGGAAGTGTTTAATGCATTTCCTTAGGTGAAAGGGAACTCAGTCACCTTAGTAACCACTTGGGAGATTAGCTCAGTTGGATAGAGCAACGGCCTTCTAAGCCGTAGGTCACTGGTTCGAGCCCAGTATCTCTCGTTTGCTTTGGGGCCTTCGACCGCCGGGTCGGAGGAGTCGACGACGGAAGCAGAAGATCAAAACAAAAAACTAAGACTGTAGATTAGTTGCCCTACGGTCGGTTATGAGAGATGGCGAAAGCAACTTACTTGCCATCTCGTCCGAACCTTCTGCTTCCTCGTCTCCCCTTTTGCCGCCTTAGCTCAGTTGGTCAGAGCAGCTGATTTGTAATCAGCAGGTCGTCGGTTCGAATCCGACAGGCGGCTTTTCGGGATATAGCGCAGTCTGGTAGCGCATCTGCTTTGGGAGCAGAGGGTCGTTGGTTCGAATCCAGCTATCCCGATATCTTGCCCGTTTAGCTCAGTTGGTAGAGCAGGTGGCTGTTAACCACCGGGTCGTAGGTTCGAGTCCTGCAACGGGCGTTTAGCGAGTGTGGCGGAATTGGTAGACGCGCTGGATTTAGGATCCAGTGGGGTATCCCGTGTGGGTTCGAGTCCCACCTCTCGCATACTTATCCTCATCAGTATGGCATGGGGATAGAATGAAAACGATTGATAGGGTAATCATTGATTATGGTCACGGCGGAATGATTGCTGGAGAATACCAGACACCTGGTGGAAAGCAATATCATTTTACGCAGCCGGAAAAGTTTGACATTTATGAAGGCGTATTTAATCGAGGAGCGGCTAGCAAGCTAATGAACTTGCTTTTTGCTGCTGGTGTCCAGACATATGATTGCGTTGCCGGAAAGTATGTAACCGAGGCAATGAATGCAGAAAGCTTGGAGCAATCGGATGTTTCTCTTTCACAGAGAGTGGCCAACGCCAATGGCGAAAATAAAAGCGGAACAACTCTATTCATATCTATTCACGCAAATGCAATAGGAAACGGAATCACTGGGCCTTCACAGAGCGCCCGCGGTGCTTCTGTTTATGTTTATAAAGCATCCAGTGATGCGGGTGAAATTGCTAGCGAGCTGCTAGCACAGTACGCCAATACTGGATTAAGGCCCAGGAAAGTAGTGGAAGAAACTTCGTTCTACGTTCTTAAAAAAACCACTATGCCTGCTCTGCTTTCAGAGAACGGGTTCTTTACCAATATCGAAGATGCTAAATACATAATGACCGATCAAGGCCAAATGGAAGTGGCTAAAGCTCACTTTGACTCAATCAAAGATAAGCTAAACATACAGAAACCATGTCCAACCTGTGGTCGACCAATCAGCTAATCATTGAACAGCTCGTAGGTCTGGAGTACAATGGTTTGTATAGTGGAGATTTAAATGACCAGGCCATCAGATCACGTTGGAAATACACCTCTTCTTCAGGTTTCAGAAAATCTGTATGGAAAGTTTGAAACCTATAGTCCATCCGGAAGTGTAAAGGATCGTCTTGCAAAGTACATTCTCGATGATGCTGAGCTAAAAGGCGAGATAAGTCAGGGAGACACCCTGATTGAAGCAACATCTGGAAATACCGGGATTGCTTTTGCATTACTGGCTGCAGAAAGAGGCTACAACATAAAGATTGTTATGCCTTGCAATATGTCTGAAGAACGAAAACAGATGATGACAACTCTTGGAGCTGAGCTAATTGAAGTCGGCCCAGGTGCATTTGACGAAGCAATTGCTTTACGAGATCAATTAGCCGAAAAGAACGGTTGGTACAATACGAACCAGTTTGGAAACCCTCTCAATATAGAGTGCCACTATCAGACAACTGGTGAAGAGATTGTTCAAGCATGCAAGTCTATGAACACAGAGCCAGCAGCCTTTGTTTCCGGCACTGGAACCGGTGGAACTATTATGGGAGTTGCTAAAAAGCTTCGAGAGCACTATCCGAATGTAAAGATTATTGCTGTTGAACCAGCTGAATCTCCGGTAATGAGTGGCGGTGAGCCAGGTCTTCATGGAATCCAAGGCATTGGCGACGGAAGTAAGTTTCTTGTGGACCTAAAAGAGATCGATGAAATAATTGTAATACCCACCGAATCTGCAAAGCAAAGAGCAAGAGAGCTTATCAAACAAAACGGGATGCTTGTTGGCATTAGCTCTGGTGCAAATGTTCTTGCATGCGAAAAGTGGATTAGCGATAACGATTTTGAAGGCACGGTATTTACAATGCTTTGTGACCGTGGGGAACGTTATTTAAGTTGCATCTGAGGTTGCTAAATGATTGACGAAGCCGACGCATACAGAACAAAAAGGGAGTGGTTTTTGGAACATGAACCAGAAACATTGTTGAATAATACTGATAAAAGCAAAAGCAGCATTGATATCTATGGAGACGGAATTGGTCGAGTGGATCTTGTGGATTGGATGGGCAATGATCTTACTATTGTTAATAGTGCTCGTGTCTCTTTCGGGAAACAAAAGGAAGCGCTAGATGAGAAAGACGAAAGGCTTATCAATTATTTGGTCAAGCATCGACACACGAGCACGTTTGAGCACAATGTTATTACTTTTAGGTTTGTTGTTCCTCTGTATGTACGCGGACAACACCATCGGCACAGGACTTGGAGCTATAACGAAATTTCTCGTAGGTACACAGACGTAAACATCCAGTTCTACGAGCCAGAAGAGTTTCGTACTCAACACAAGTCCAACCGACAGGCATCAAATGCCGAAGAGTTAATCGATCCAGAAGTTGAGTGGGGCGGTTATGCGCCATGCCCAGCCTCACATCTTGTTGCGATACATAATGAAAAATCTCTAGACTTATTTGACAGCCTCATCGAAGCAGGCGTTTGCAGAGAGCAAGCAAGAGGCGTTCTACCACAGAACCTCTACACCGAGTATTATGGCACAGTCAACCTAAACAATCTTCTAAAGTTCATTGACCTCCGCACACACGAAGGGGCACAATGGGAGATTCAAAAGGTTGCCGAGGCTTGCTTGGAGATCGCAGAGCACCTATGGCCTGTTGCGGTTTCTTCTTATCGTCGGGCCAAGAAGCTTAGGCTTCGACTTGAAGGTCTTCGCGCCCTCATGAAGACTGACGAAATTGTTATCACTCTAAAGGAGACGGGAGAAGTTCTATCATACAAGGAGCTTCTTGGGCTGATTGACAAGTTTCTGGAGAGCGAAGAATGAGTAAAAAACAAGCCACTTGTGTCCAATGTAACAAAACATATTCTCATACCTCCGACCTATCCTTACAGTATTGTTCGTGGTCTTGTGAGTGGGGCGCTGACGCAGAGCAATATTACGAGTGGGAAGACATAGTAAAAGAGGTAAAAGGCACTTGGGTGCCAGAAAGTGAAAGAGTGATTGTTACAAGTACCCCGCCACAGACAACATCTCCTTATTACAAAATATTTAAGGAGAGCGAAGAATGACCTATAAAGCATCAATGGAAATGGTCGGATCCTGTGTCAAGGTAGAAGATGATGGGACAACAAGTGTCGTAAAGCACGTCCTCTTCGCCGACACAGAGGGCAACGAGGTCAGATATCCTTGGCAAGCCTTGAAGGAAGTTGTTATAGGGTGGATGAAGGTGGAGAGCGAAGAATGAAACTACAACAAGGAGGGGCATAATGCACCCAGCTGTACCAATAGTCATAGTATTCCTGCTGACAGCAGCAGAGATTACAGTTTTGAAGACATGCACGATGTGCGAGATTGCAGATTATATTTCGCCTGTATCGTTTAGGATTGACGATTACGCAGATTTCCTATGCCCCGGTGAAGAACTGGTACACATCCCAGGGACGCTAGATTGCGAACTAGTATTAAATCCTGATGACGTTAAAGTGCCAGAGTGAGAAGTATAGGGAGAGCGAAAGTGAGTATTGTTCGTCATGATCATACCGGTACTCTTTGTACTCGATGCAAAGTCGGAAAGTATTTCGAGACGCGACTACAAGATGATTGGGAAGGGACTCTACACTGCACCTCGTGCAACCACTGTGTTCGGCGTTATCTCCAGAAGGAGAGCGAAGAATGATTAAGGGAAGTAAAGAGTTAACAAAAAAGGTATGGTTAAGCGATGATACCTTTAACTCCGACAGAGATGCAGCCCGAAAAGCAATATCTAAGATAATAGCCGATCACTATGAAGTCCCTCTAGAAAGTGTTGAATGGCAGGACTTTCGAAAGCCGGGGTGGCATATGGATCCTCCCGGTAGGTTCTTTATAGATGGAGAACCCTTGCACATGTATGTGATCGGACCTTGGGACGAGGAGAGCGAAGAATGAAAGTCGGTGACAGAGTAAGAGTCAAGAATGGTACACAGCTTTGCTGGAGTAAGTCAGGTAAAGTATACATTCCTGACTTGTATGTCGGATATGTCACTTATGTAAACTGCGGGAATGGAAACTTGATGGTTCACCTGGAAGAGCTAGGCGAGGATGTCCAAACCAATATTAAGCACTGGAAGGTGGAGAGCGAAGAATGAAAATGCCACCGATAATGCCCAGACTCAACAAAGAGCAGCAAGC
>Ga0181402_1000196_pt1 | contig 22440 bp, 41 predicted proteins | sample 25SPOviralmetaG_FD_130131 | JGI IMG/M metagenome (GOLD analysis project Ga0181402, IMG submission 130131) | Marine viral communities from the oligotrophic San Pedro Time Series (SPOT) site, San Pedro Channel, CA, USA - 25 SPOT_SRF_2011-08-17 | ecosystem: Environmental > Aquatic > Marine > Strait...
CTGATGATTTAAAAATTATTGTAAATCAATATTACCCTGATATTCGTAAAATGCTTAATACTATCCAACTATCAATTCAAGATAGTGAAGTAGTAATAGATAAATCCATACTTGTATCATCTAATTACATGAGTCAAGTACTTAAAGAATTAAGTAATGCTAAACCAAATTGGAGAGAAATTAGACAAATTATCGCTAATGCAAATGTTAGTGATTTTGAGGAGCTTTACCGTTATCTTTATGATAATGCTTCTGTATATGCAAATGGAAATGAAGGAATGGTTGCTGTTTATATCAACGAGTATAGTTATCAGTCTAATTTCCGTATTGATAAAGAAATTAATGCGATGGCACTCATTCAAAAATTAATAGAATTAAAATGAAAAAATTTTTAACATTCCTTATTATTTGGATTAGCCAAAATTTGGCAATACCATTCTGGATGTTAGGACATATTCATTTAAGTTTAAATGTATATCAAGACTTACACGAAATAATCGCTAGTGTAGGTATGAATATTTTAGTAGCGATTGGATTTTATTTAGATTATAAACAAAACAAATAACAAATGGCACAACAACCAGAAATTAAAGGTCCAAACATTGACCTTACAAACACAACAGCAATGACCTCATCAACAGGGGGTAAAGTATTCGCAGAAGGAGTAATTCTCCGTAAAATCTCTAAATTCGTAGCAGGTACCTCAGAAGATGCAATTATGCCTATTCCAGTATTCTATGATGTTTTAACTGGAGAAGTAATGGTAGACATGATTCCTAAAGAATTAAGAGATGAGTTCACCAAAGAATCTGTTTGATTGGTTAAATGAAATAACTGTTGTTAAGACTCACCCTGAAGATATTTCAGAAGAATCTTGGGAAAAGTGGAACTCTTACATGATACATAGATATGTATCTATGAATATAGATTATATTGATATTGTAAATTATGTTCAAAAGATTAATCCACAAAATAAACAACAAATTTATTCAATTTACCGAGAAATGATTCCAAAGAAAAAACTATGGCTTAAATACATAAAAAACGAAAAAAAGAAAAATTATAAAGAAGTTGCAGAATATGTAGCTGAATATTTTGAATGTTCCTTAGGAGAAGCAGATCACTATATTGATATTATACCTAAATCAATTGAGGGTATTTTATGGGAAATGGGGTTAAGTGAAGAAGAAGCATCAAAATTAATCAAAAAAGCAAAGTTATGAGTAAATTAAGAAACATGCTCCATACATCAGCAATAGCTGATAAAGCAAAAGCATTATTAACCTTAGAGTTACTAGAAAAATCCCCAGCAGGTATTGGAGATCATTCAACAGAAGATTTCTATAAAAATGCAGAAGAAGCACTTGCTATGTTAGCTGATGCCGATGAGAGATTAGAAACAATAGAAAAATATTTAGATCAAAAACAAGTTATATAAAATGTGGAATTCAACATCAACAAACGACAAAGTAATTAAAGATAAAATAGAACCCCAAAATCATACTCCTAATCCAAAAGCAAGTTATGATGAAATTATAGGTTCAACTATAGGGGATTTTGAAAAATTATATCCTGAATTAGCAGAAGAATTTAAAATAGTTCAAAAAGAACAATATGAATTATTTGCTAGTAAAATGCTAGATTATGGACTATCAAATATTTCTTTAGGATCAGATCTATCTACTAAAGAAGATCAAGATCTATCTCTTACTGGAATTTGGTTACGTTGTAATGATAAAATTAATCGTTTAAAAAATATGTTAAAACGTGATGGAAAAAATTACGTTCAAGGAGAAAAAATGATTGATAGTTTTATTGATATTGCTAATTATGGTATTATTGCTATGTTAGTAATAAGAAACAAATGGAAATAAAAAATGGAACCAATCCAACTATTTAAAGTTTTTATGGCTGATACAGCCGCTAATGAAGTTTCAAATGTTCTCAATAGTGGTTATATAGGGCAAGGTCCTAAAGTAGAAGAATTTGAAAATAATATTAAAGAATACTTTAATCAGGATTATGCTTTTACTACTAATGCTGGTACTTCATCTTTACATTTAGCTCTTCACTTATTAAAAAAACCATATTATAATTGGCCTGGGATTGAAGAAGGAGATGAAGTATTAGCTACAGCTATGACTTGCACAGCTTCAAATTGGCCTATTCTAGCTAATGGTTTAAAAATCAAATGGGTAGATATTGATCCAGAAACTCTAAATATGGATTTAGATGACTTAGCTCGTAAAATAACTCCTAAAACAAAAGCAATTATGCTAGTTCATTGGGGAGGTTACCCAAATGATTTAGATAAAATTAAAGATATCCAAAAACAATCAGAAGAACTTTATGGTTTTAAACCTGCAGTTATTGAGGATGGAGCCCATTCTTTTGGTTCTGAATATAAAGGTAAAAAAATTGGAAATCATGGTAATTTAACTATGTATTCATTCCAAGCAATCAAACATATTACAGCTATTGATGGGGGTTTATTGATTACCCCACATCAAGAACTATATAGAAGAGGAAAATTAGCAAGATGGTATGGGATTGATAGAGATGGAAATAGAAAGGATTTTAGATGTGAGGCAGATATTGAAGAATGGGGTTATAAATTCCATATGAATGATGTAAGTGCTACTGTAGGAATTGAAAATTTAAAACATGCTGAAAGATTAATATCTAAACATAAAGAAAATGCAGCTTACTATGATAAACATCTTCAAAACACCCCAGGAGTAACATTATTAAAACGTGAAGAAGGTTTTGATTCATCATTTTGGATTTATTCTATGTTAGTAGATGATAGAGATGGTTTTTATAAACATATGAAAAAATGCAATGTTATAGTTTCCCAAGTACATGAAAGAAATGATAAACATACAGCTGTAAGAGAATTTAGAACACCTTTACCTACATTAGATAAAACTATAAGTAAAATAGTTTCAATTCCTGTTGGTTGGTGGGTTACTCCTGAACAAAGAGAATACATTGTAGATTGTATTAAAAAAGGTTGGTAAAATGTATATTCATAAAAATGGTATCCGTTTAGTTAAAATTTCAAAAGAAGATCTTCCTTTACTTAGAGATTTAAAGAATGAAAGTTGGTTTGGTACTCACAATATCTCATTTGTTAACCTAACAGATCAAGAAAAATGGTTTGAAACTCTAAACCCTCAAAAAACTCTAATTTTAAAAGCAATTAATAATAATGAAGAAATTGTAGGTTTATATAAAATTCAAAATATAGATTGGATAAACAGGAAATATGATTCAGCCCATGATATATTTGAACAACATAGAGGTAGAGGTTACTCAAAACCAGTATTAGAAGCAGGAGTTGATTTTGGGTTTGAAGTACTTAATATGAATCGTATAGATACTGAAGTACTAGAAAATAATTTAGCTAGCCTAAAATCAGCAATGTGGGTTGGTTATATTAAAGAAGGGTTAAAAAGGAAATGCATCCATAAATGTGGGGAATATTTAAATAGTATTATTTTAGGTATCTTAAAAGAAGAATGGTTAGAACTAGAAAGAGTAAAAAATTATAAAGGAATATGTAATGTTTCTTACCAACCCAAAAATAATAAATGAAAGAAATAGTTTTAATCTCAGCTTATACTCCTGAACTACATCAAATTGATCGGTTAAGAGATTTAATAATTTCTCTTAAAAAATTTAATTATAGGGTTTGTCTAGCAACTCATACTTCAACCCCACAAGATATTATTGACAGATGTGATTATTTTTTATATGATAAGGAAAATCCAGTATTATTTGACCCCGATATAAAATATTGGCATTATTATCAAACTGAAAATTATAAATTTAATTTTAAGGATTATACTTCTTTATCTAGCCATGTTCTCCCTGTTTTAAGAATGTATTTAGGTGCTTTGTCTTATTTAAAATCTCTAGGAGAAGAAGTTGTTCATATGTGTGAACATGATACTATTATTAAAAATAAAGAAATTTGGGATAATGCACTTCCATATTTAAAAAATCATGATGCTGTATGTTACACATTACCTAGATTCTTAAAACAAGATGGAGATATTAATTGTACATGGACATTTCAAAGTTTAAATTTAACTAAAATTTCAAATAATTATCTTAATTATCAAGAACAAAACTTAATAAATCAATATAAAACTTATTTTAATCAAGGAAGACTTCCAGTTACAGAATGCATATTGTATGATAATATTTGGAAAAACTTAAATTGTTATATTATACCATTACAATCTGATACAGATTTATCTACTTCATTTACTTTAAACCTAGATCATTCAGGAGAAGTTGAATACTCAACCATTCATTTTTATAATAAAGAAATAAAATTCTTTGCTTGGAATAACCAAAATAATTTTGTATATTATGACCTAATAATAGATGGTAAAAATATTAATATCCAAATCCCCCCTAATGGGTGGTCTTGGGAAAAGGTATCAGAGGTAGAACCAAATATTATTAAAATATTTAAAAATGATAAATTAATTAAACATTTTGATATGAATAATTCATTAGATAAAAAATGGATATATGAATATTCTAATGTTGAAAAGTTATAATGGGAAAAAAGAAAAAAATACCTCAAATTGTAAGAGAGATACAAAACAACCCTCCTGAACCTGTTAATTTTGCGTTCGAGAAAAATGTATCTTATTCTCAGTTATCAATGTATACTCAATGTCCTAAAAAATGGGCGTTAAATTATAGGGATGGACATAAAGTTCGAGAACAAAGCATCCATATGACCTTTGGCTCAGCTTTACATGAAACCCTTCAAATGTATCTTGATGTAATGTACAATAAAAGTGGTGCAGAAGCAGATCGTATTGATTTAGAAGAAGATTTTGAAGAACGTTTGAGAAATTGCTACGCTGATGCCTACAAACAAAACAACAAAGAACATTTTAGTACCCCTGAAGAAATTAGAGAATTTTATAATGATGGAGTTGAAATAATTTCATACCTTAAAAAGAATAGAAGTAAGTATTTTTCCAAGAGAGGATGGTCACTCGTGGGTTGTGAGATACCTATTGTTTTAGCGCCTAGTATACGTTTACCTCGTGTAAAGTACATGGGTTTTCTAGATGTTGTGTTGTACCATGAAGATACAAATAAATTTGTTATTATAGATATTAAAACTTCTACTAGAGGTTGGAATGCTAAAGCAAAAAAAGATAGATCAAAACAACATCAATTAGTATTATACAAAAAATTCTTTTCGGAGCAGTATAATATTCCGATTGATAATATTGAAATTGAATTCTTTATTGTTAAACGAAAACTATATGAATCCCAAGATTATGTAATAAAACGTATACAGCAATTTAGACCCCCTTCAGGAAAAACTTCAATAAATAGAGCAACAAATTCCCTTAAACTATTTTTAGATAATTGTTTTACTAAAGATGGTTTTAATCCTAAAGACATGCCCGAAACTATTAATGATAACTGTAAATGGTGTTCTTTTTACAAAACTCATTTATGTTCCGCAACTTTTTAATAATATTAATATACGTATATAAAATAAATTAACAATAATAATTATGAGTAAAAATAAACAAACACTAACAAGTGTAAAGGTAAAAGCAGAATTGTTTGATGAATTTAAAGTTTCATGTGTAAGGCATAAATTTTCATTCCAAAAACTTGCAGATAGAGCAATCCATATGTACCTTACAGATGAAGATTTTAGAAAAGCAGTACACTCACACAATAATTTAGATTTAAAATAAGTTTTTATGAAAGAAGGTTATATACCAAAAGACCAAAGGAAAAAAATCCTTTTAATAACTGATGATATTCGACTCCCATCTGGTGTAGGTGGTGTGGGTAAAGATATTATTCTCAATACTTGTCATCATTATAATTGGGTAAATATAGGAGGAGCAGTTAAACACCCAGATGCAGGTAAAAGATTTGATCTAAGCTCTGATACTAATAAAGAATCAGGAATTAATGATTCATCTATTACTATATACCCTACAAGTGGTTATGGTGATCCTATTTTACTTAGGAATCTAATATCAATAGAAAATCCTGATGCTATAATGTTAATTACTGATCCTAGGTATTTTGAATGGTTATTTTCAATGGAAAATGAAATTCGTAAAAAGATTCCAGTTATTTATCTTAATATTTGGGATAATTACCCTGCTCCTTCTTATAATAAAGAGTTTTATGAATCATGTGATGCTTTATTAGGTATTTCAAAACAAACTACTAATATTAATAATTTAGTTTTGAGAGAAAAAGCAAAGGATAAAGTAATTGATTACATTCCCCATGGAGTTAGTTCTAAATATTATTTCCCAATCGAAAAAGATAATAAGGATTTAGTTGAATTTAGAAATAAAATGTTAGGAGGGAGAGAAAAAGATTTTGTTTTATTATTTAATTATAGAAATATTAGAAGAAAATCAATCCCTGATACTATGTTTGCTTGGAAGATGTTTATAGATCAACTCCCTAAAGAAAAAGCAGATAAATGTGCCTTTGTTCTCCATACCCAACCTTCAGACCAAAATGGTACAGATTTAATAGCTGTTAAAGATTATTTATTTGGTGAAGAGTATAATGATATTATATTTTCAACAAGTAGATTACCTATTAATTATATGAATTTATTATATAACAGTACAGATGCTCAAATTTTATTATCATCTAATGAAGGGTGGGGATTATCATTAACTGAGGCATTATTAGTAGGTAATCCTATTATAGCTAATGTTACTGGAGGTATGCAAGATCAAATGAGATTTGAAGATAATAATGGAAATTGGTTTACACCTGATGATAAAATTCCTTCAAATCATACAGGTAAGTATAAGAAATGTGGTAAATGGGCATTTCCCGTATTCCCATCATCTAGATCTATTCAAGGTTCACCTAAAACCCCATATATTTGGGATGATAGATGTAATGCTGAAGATGCAGCAAGTCAAATTATGAGCTTATATAAATTATCATCAGAAGAAAGAAAAGAATTGGGTGAAGCAGGTAGAGAATGGGCTATAGGAGAAGAAGCTGGATTTACAGCTGAAATTATGGGTAATAGAGTTATTAATAGTGTAGATACTTTATTTTCCACTTGGAAACCTCGTAATCGTTACGAAATTTTTAACCCTAAAGAATTTACACCAGACAAAATAAATCATAAATTAGTATACTAATGAATAAACCAACATTTTATATATCAGCTCCTTTTGATACCTATTCAGGGTATGGAGCACGCAGTCGTGATGTTATCAAATCCATTATTAAAAGTGATAAATATGAAGTAAAATTATTATCACAAAGATGGGGAAATACCCCATGGGAATTTATTAATAATCATAAAAAAGAATGGGGATTTTTACTAGATTATCTTCATAACCAAGAAGACCAAAAAACACAACCTGATATTTGGATGCAAATCACAGTTCCAAATGAATTTCAACCAGTTGGTAAATACAACATTGGTATGACTGCAGGAATGGAAACTACAATTGTAGATGCTACTTGGGTAGAAGGAATTAATAGGATGGATATTAATTTTGTCTCATCAGAACATTCTAAAAAAGCATTTTTAGATTCAAGATTCCAAAAACAAGAAAAAGGCAAAGTAGTAGGTACAGTTGAAGTTCAAAAACCTATTGAGGTGTTATTTGAAGGTGCAGATCTAAATATTTATAAACCTGTAAAATCAACCTTTAATTTAGATTCAATCCCAGAATCATTTTGTTATCTTTTTGTAGGACATTGGATGCAAGGTAATTTAGGTGAAGATAGAAAAAATGTAGGTTTAACTATTAAATCTTTCTTAGAAACTTTTAAAAACACTCCTAACCCACCAGCACTTGTTATGAAAGTATCAGGATCAGGTGCATCTTATATGGATAAGAAAATGTTATTACAACGTTATTATCAAATTAGTAAAACAGTAAAAGGTAAATCTTTACCTAATATTTACATGATCCATGGAGAGTTTACTAATGAGGAAATGAATGAAATTTATAATCATCCTAAAATTAAAGCTATGGTTAGTTTAACTAAAGGTGAAGGATTTGGACGTCCTTTACTTGAATTTAGTTTAACTAAAAAACCAATTATGGTTAGTGGTTGGAGTGGTCATATGGATTTTATTAATCCGGAATTTAGTCTAATACTTAGCGGTACATTAAATAATGTAGATAGAAGTGCTATTGTACCTAATATGATTTTACCTGAAAGTCAATGGTTCTCCCCTAAACCTTCAGATATAGGTAATGCATACAAAAGCATTTATAAAAATTATAAAAAACACCTTGAACTTGCAAAACGTCAAGCTTATCACTCAAAAACTAATTTTAGTTGGGAAGCTATGGATACTTTATTATCTTCACATTTAGATAAAAATATTCCTAAATTTGCAAAACAAGTTACTTTAAATTTGCCTAACTTAAATACTAGCAATAAATTAGAATTACCAAAATTAATAAAATAATGGATAAATTAGTAATATGTAAAAAATGTGGAAGTGATGCTTGTTACTCCCAAGAAGTAAATGAATCAATCACTAATTATCAGTGTATGGGTTGTGGTTTTATTTCTAACTCGTTAATGAAAAAAGATTCTGAATTCATTAAAGAACAATCTGAAATCCTTCCGGAACTTTATAAAGATTTATTTTATGAAGATAGTGAGGAAAATATTTGGATGCCTTCTACAGTAAATCTTCCTACTATGGGGATGGTATTTGCTAATGGAACAGATAAAGATAATTGGCATTGGAGTGCTGTAAAATCAGTCCCTGTTATTACAGATGAAGATAAAGAAAAGTATACTAAAAAAGATGGTACACCTTATGAGCATAGAATGGATATGGAAAATATGAAAAATTATTCTGAAAAAAATTACATGGAAGCTCTTGAATATATAGGAGTATTTGAAAAAGAATAATGGAATTAGATAAATTAATTTCTAATTTAGAACACCTCCATAATAAAGGCATTCGTACTATAAAATTAGTTTTTTGTAAAGATAATATTGAAGTAAAAAAGTTATTAGATGAAATTAAGTTACGCGATTCCAGTAAAGGATGAATTAAATGAAATTAGAAAATTACTTGATTTTCTTATCAAAAATAAAGATAATGAAGATGAAATAATTGTTTTATATGATTCTAAAAATGGATCAAATGGGGTTGAAGAATTTTTAAGAGCGAAATCAGTAAACTCTTCAGATTTTGTATGGCACCCCTATGAATTTGATGGTCATTTTGCTAATATGAAAAATCATTTAACTTCTTTATGTAGTGGTGATTGGATTGTTCAGTTGGATGCTGATGAAATGATAGGTGATCAATTTATCCCTTGGGTTAAAGGTTCAATTGAGGCTAATCCTGAAGTTCATGCTTTTTATGTTCCACGAGTTAATACAGTAGAAGGATTAACCGATGAACATATCAAAAAGTGGGGATGGAGAGTGGATGAAAGAGGTTGGATTAACTTCCCTGATTTACAACAACGAATTTATGTTAATAATGGGGTTGTGAAATGGAAAAATAAAGTTCATGAAGTTTTAGAAGGTAATGATTTCTTTGGTGTATTTCCAAATCATTATTCAATTTGTATTCTCCATCATAAAGATATAAAACGTCAAGAACAACAAAATAATTATTACGATTCCCTTTGAAAATAGCATTCCATAGCAACCAATTAGGTATTAGAGGTACTGAAGTAGCTTTATATGATTACGCATTAGGTAATAGAGATATTTTAGGTAATGAGTCTATTATTATTTCGGATGCTAATGCGGATTTAACGTCGTTAGACAAATTTAAAACGCAATTTCCTGTATATCTTTATAATGATTTTAGTGAAGTAGAATCAGTTATCTATAATGAAGGTATTGATGCTGTTTATTGGATTAAGGCAGGATTTAATGATGGTAAATTGGTTAATAACGCTAAAAATTTAGTTCACTCGGTATTCAAGCATAATGATGTTCATGGTGATGTTTATGCCTATGTCTCAGAATGGTTATCAGATGAAATGTCAAATGGAGAATTACCTTATGTTCCTCATATGGTAAATTTACCTAAACATAATTTAGATTATAGAGAACCATTTGGTTTAAAGGATAAATTTATTATAGGATGGTATGGTGGAGATAATTTTGAATTACCCTTTTCAAAACAGGCAGTAATTGATGTAGCTAAAGAAAGAGATGATGTGGTGTTTTTATTTATGAATTGCACTCCATTCACTTCTGAATCTAATATTTATTTTATAAAAGGAACTACTAATTTAGATGAAAAAGTAGCATTTATTAATACTTGTGATGCTATGATTCATTCACGTGAAAGGGGTGAAACATTTGGTTTAACAGTTGCTGAATTTTCTACTTTTGGTAAACCTATTATAACATATTCCAATTCACCTGAAAGGAATCATATTAACATTTTAGGTGACAATGGAATTTATTATACAAATTATAATGACTTATATAAAATCCTATCAGAAATAGATTCATCAGTAAAAGGATATAATTGTTACACTGATTTTACACCAGAAAAAGTTATGAATAAATTTAAAGAAGTATTTTTAGATGCCTAGTATTGCTTTTATTTTTGCCTATAGAGAAACAGATAAATGGAATACTCCATTAGCTGTAGTTGAAGAATTTAAATCAAGAGGATGGGATACTTCCATTTATAGTTTATTTGATTCTAATGATAATTACGTGGATGATAACGTATATGAATTGCTTGAAACTACCCCTGATGTAATTATGCATATGGATTGGGGACGCCATTTATCCCCAGTATTATCTAAATTAAGAAGTACAGGAGCATATTGTATAATGGAAGCTGGAGATGATCCCCAAAACTTTGAACGTAATTCTATTAAAGGTCCTTGGTTTGATCTAATCCTTTCTCCGGATATTAGAGCTGTTAAAAAATATAAAGAATTAGGTTATAACGCTGAATGGTGGACTCATTTTGCTGATACAAGAATATACCAGGAAATTGATGTTGAAGAAAAATATATTGCTGTATCTTCACGTGGTAGGGGTAGTAGTCAAATATTAGATACTTTAGCAGATCATTATGAAGGAGATATTATTAATAAAAATGGATGGGAAGGAAAAGAACATACAGAATTTCTTAACTCTGGAAAAATGGTTATCCAACATTCAAGATGGGGAGAAATTACTCGTAGAATATTTGAAGGAATGGCCTGTGGTAAATTAGTAATTACAGATAGATTATCTGAAGAAGTTGAATTAGAAAGCTTGTTTATTGATGGAGAAAATATTATATTATATGATGATATTCAAGACTGTGCTGAAAAAATAGCTTATTACAATAGTAATGTTATGGAGCGAGAAGAAATTGCTTGGAACGGATATCAAAAAGTTTTAAATAACCATACTCAAAAACAACGAGTAGATTTAATTATACAACAATGGAAAAATTACCAATATCAATAGGAATTTTATCTTGGCATTCTGGTCAAACTCTAGTTAATACCTTATATTCATATCATATTAATGGGTTGTTAAATATGGTAGAAGATGTTACCATCTTTTTCCAAGAAACCACAGATGAAGATAGAAAAATAGCATCTCATTATGCTATTCCCTTTATTGAAAGTAAAGAAAATATTGGCATTGGTAAAGCACTTATTGAACTAGCTAAAAATGCTAAAACTAATAATATTCTATTTTTAGAACATGACTGGAAATTAATAGAAGATAGGTTTACTACTCATAAGCGACTTGATTCAGGATTAAACTTAATCAATAATGGCTTTCATTTAGTAAAATATAGACATCGACAAGAACCTGGGGTGCCTTTATTTTCACAACGTCCTTATCAAGGAAATGAGTTAAATCATTATGATAGTGAGATGGATTTAACATCCCCTCACTTACTAGAATCCATTCATTGGGTTCAAAATCCTGAAATAGATTTTGAGGGTAAAATCCAAAAACAAGAAGAATACTTTACTACCACAAGCAGATGGGGAAATTGGTCTAATAACCCAGGACTATTTGATACTAAATTTTATATTGATACTGTAGAACCATTTGCTGGGGGAGGTATTGATCTAGAAGGTAAAATTGGTGGTTGGTGGGCAAGACAAGATTTTAAAGTAGCTCATGGTGAAGGATTATTTAAACATGAAGATTTAAATAAATTTGGCCAATGAAAATATTATATGTAACAAATCATAATAGAATAGCAATGGCTAGTGGTGGTTTTGTTTCAGACTACCAAAATGATCTTGTATTTTATGGTTTAAGGGAATTATATGGAGATGATGTTGTTGATTCAACTCAAATTATTTCACTTTATAGAGAACATGAAGGTAAAATCCCACCTGTACATTTATGGGGAGGTATGACTGCTTTTTGGCTTATAGGTAATAATAATATTGATCGTACTAATATTGAGGAAAAAATAAAAGATAGATATTATGATTTAATAATTTATGGATCTATTAAGCGTTGTAAAGATTATTATGATATAGTTTCTAAATATTATCCTGATAATAAAGTAATTTTAATTGATGGAAACGATGAAACTGAATTAGATCCTTTATATAAAAAACACTTATACTTTAAGCGTGAATTAGTTGAAAAACATCCAAATTTGTTACCAATTACTTTTGCAATTCCTTCTAGTAAACTAGCAACCCCAAATAAAAATAAAACTCAACAATATGCAACCTGTATTCCTGGACAGCCTGAAACTTATGTATTTAATAGTGAAGGGCCATATTATAAAGATTATCAAAAATCTTACTATGGGGTTACAATGAAAAAAGCAGGTTGGGACTGTATGAGACATTATGAAATATTAGGCAATTATTGTTTACCTTATTTTGTAGATTTAGAAAACTGTCCTAAAAATACATTATCACATTTTCCTAAAGAATTACTATTAGAAGCTAGAGATTTAGCTTTTAACTTTGATGAAGATAAGTATTACAATATTTTAGATGAAGTATTTGAATACACTAAAAATAATTTAACAACTAAAAATTTAGCAAAATATATTATAGATCATGCAAAGATTTGAAATTATAAACACTTTTATTAAAAATAATAATTTTAAAAATTATCTTGAAATCGGAGTATTCAGAGGTCAAAATATTAGAGAAATTATTGCTGAACATAAGGATGGGGTTGACCCAACAACAGAATTAGGTAAAACTATCCCTGAAATTAACTTCCCAATTACTTCAGATGAATTTTTTGAACTAATTAAAGATCATAATATTAAATATGATGTTATTTTTATTGATGGTCTACATCATGCTGAACAAGTTGATAAAGATATAGAAAATGCTTTAAACCATTTAGTAGATAATGGTATTATTGTAATGCATGATTGTAACCCTGAAAAAGAGGAATATACATTTGTCCCTCGCCAAACAGGAATCTGGCATGGAGATGTTTATAAATCAGCATTACGTTTAAGACAAAAATATCCTCATAAATTTATTACAGTAGATACTGATTGTGGTTGTGGAGTTATTTTTAATGGTATAGAAGAAGATAACCAATGTTCAAATGTTTCACTTCAAGAAGGAGAAGATTCATGGGATTATTTTAACCAACACCGAACTAAATTATTAAATTTAATTTCAGTAGATGAATTTAAAACAACTTATCAATAAATCAACTTATGGTACTATAGGTTATATTGCTAGTGAGGATGACCTTGCTAGAATGGAACAATATTTGTTGTATAGTTTAGAAGTATTAAAAGAGTATAAAAATATTGTAGTTGCTACTAATTATGGTGGTGATTTTAAAACCCAAAATACAGAAATTTGGAAAAAATATTTTCCTAATTGTATAATTTTAGATTCTCCTGTAAATAGGGGTCATAATTTTGGTACTGCTGATTTAGATAATTTAGTATTTGATTATTGCAAAAACAATAATATTAAATGGTTATGTAAAGGGGCAAATGATATTCTTTTACAACCAAAATTATTTGATATAAAAATTAAAAAAGCTGATTTTTATTACATGAATGGTTTTTCATTTGAAACTGTATATTATAGTAAATTTGATTCTAAAATTCTCGATAAAAATCATTTTACCCCTCAAACTAATTTTTATTTTATAAATGTTTCTAAAACAGATTATTTAACTAATAAAGAATATTTGAGTGAAACTTATAGTTATGTAAAAACACTTCCTGATTATAATAATAAACCTTGGGAATTTATTTCTAAATGGTCGTGTGAAGATTTTCTAGCAGAATGTGTTAAGCGTAATAATTTAGATAAACATCACTTATTAGAAGGAGATTTATATGAACAGTTATTTAAATTAATTTCTACAAACCAAATAGGAGACCCATCTCATAAAAATATAATTATTCAGGGCATTTGTCATTTTCAATTTCCAAATGAACCCGTTTTAGAGATAAATTTGGATATTTAGTGTTTTTAAATTATCTTATATTTATTAAAAAACACATTTATGAAAAATTACTATTTTTATTCTAAATCAGATTCTAAACGTGAACCTATTTCTTATATAAAGGTTGATTCTAAAGAAGAAGCAATACAATTTTTTTCAAAATTAAAAAATTTAACAAAAGAAAGATTTTTATCAATTTTTAAAGTTAGTGAGTAATGAGAAATTATAATAATCCATTACACACCCAACTTTCAGAAATAGTAGGAACAAGTATAGATATTATAGAATCAAAAAAATCTATAGCACAAAAAGAACAAAATAATTTTTGCAGTATAGTAAATAATTGGGATAAAGCTTGGGATAGAGGACAAAAAATATTTGAGGACACCGGAATTGATTTAGGAGATTATGATTCTGCTTATTATAGAATGATTGAAGATTTATTCATTCTCCATTTTGGAGATAAAGCAGAAATAATTTTTTGGTGGGTTTATGAAAGATACACAGAAGATGGAAAAATAGCTATACTTATAACTGAAGAAGGTAAGGAGCATATTTTAAAAACTCCCCTTCAATTGTATAAATTTATAAAAAAATTAAAATAATGATTAAATTTTGTAAGGAATGTAATGAAGAAATTCCTTTAATGCGAATTAAAGCACTCCCAAATACTTTAACCTGTGTTAATTGTTCAGATATTAATATGAAAAGTTGTGTTACAGTATTAAAAGGAAACATAGATAGAGATGATACATGGGTAGATATCATATTTATTGACGGAAAAAATAATGATTCTCCATCTTTAGATATCCAAGATTTAAAAGAAGAATAAAATAGATAAATATGCCCTTAGCAAAACCATTAAGTAAAGATCAAATATTAGCTGCGATGTCTCAAACATTGTCTAATAGGGCTGCTGCAAGGTGGTTAAATGTATCTTACATCCATTATAAAAAATGGGCTAAAAATTATGGTGCAACTAAAGAAGGTTATCCTGATTTATTTGAACAACATAAAAATCAATCAGGTAAAGGAATACCCAAATTTTTAAGTAATTCAGGTAAAGAACCAGCATTATTAGATATTATAGAAGGTAGAGTTGATATATCATCATTCAACCCTGAAAAAATAAAATATAGACTTGTAACTGAAGGGTATTTATTAGAAGAATGTAGCCAATGCGGTTTTCATGAACGTAGGGTGTTAGATTATAAAATACCATTGTTATTACATTTTAAAGATGGTAATAAAAAAAATTATAGGAAAGAAAATATTGAATTTCTTTGCTATAACCATTATTTTTTAACAGTTGGAGATATTTTTAGTGATAAACAAGTACAAGGTATTGAAGATTATAAACCTATTAATGAAGGCTCTGTTACATGGGAAGTTGATGAATATCATTTAAAAAGATTATCTGAATTAGGATTAGACTCCCCAGATCCAGATGATTATAATATAATATCAAGATCATGAAAAAAGCAAAAAAAGCTCCACTTTTAAGGAAACGTAAACGTCATGATAATATTACTAAAAATTATGATAAGACTAAAGAAAAACATCTTGAACGTCTAGCAACAAAAATGCTTGATAAACAAGATGAAATGGAGAAATTACGAGATAAAAAAATTAATAAGGGTTTTTTAGATTTATTTTAAATATATTATACTATGACACACATGATAACAGTTAAAACCCAGGAAGACTTTGAAGATTTAGTAAGAGATAGAAATTTTGAAATAAGCTCAGCAATAACTAAATCCATTATAAAAAATCTTAAAGGTAAAAGAAAAAATGTTCCTATATTATCTATTAAAGTTTTAGAAGAACAAACAATTTATGATATTACTGTAAAAAGAGATGATATGTTAGAAAGTTTAGAAAAAAATTTAGAAATTCATGTAGAAAATGAAGATTATGAGTCTTGTAGTAAGATATTATCTGCTATCAATTATTTAAAAGATAAAAAATAAACTTGGATTTTTAATATAAAGTATGTATATTACATCTATATAAAAAATAAACAATGAAACATTTCTTAGTAATATTTTTATTTCCATTAACTTTCAGTGGTGGAGCTGAATCAGTTCAATACTCACCAGCATTTAATTTACAACAACTCCCAGATGAACAACCTAAAATTGAGGTTGTTGAAAAAGAAGACCACACAGATTATTTACTAGAAGCTTTAATACAAGTTGAAAGTAGAGGTAATGAAAATGCTGTAGGTGATAGACATTTAAGTCGTCCCTCAGTTGGTGTATTACAAATTAGACCTATTATGGTTAGAGAAGTTAATCGCATTCTTAAAAAACATAAAGTAAAGAAAAAATATACTTTAGAAGATAGATATAGTAGAGAAAAAAGTATTGAAATGTTTTACATTTGGCAATCGTACCACCTTCCAGATAGTAGTGATGAGGTAATTGCCAGATGCTGGAATGGAGGTCCTAAAGGATGGAAGAGAAACTCAACATTACATTACTGGAATAAGGTACAAAAGGAAATAAATAATCTAAAATTAAATAATTATTAACTAAAAATGGCAAAAGTAAATTCGGGAGGAATAAAAACATTTACCCCAAAAAGAAAACGTCCTGGTGTTCATGCTAAAACGAAAACATCAAGAAGTAAAAATTCAGTACATTATAAAAAGAAATATAGAGGACAAGGAAAATAAGTTATTATGAGTAAAAATTCACCAAAACAAACAGCACAAGCATCTATGGAATGGTTAGCTTGGGCAAAACAACAATATTCAACTCTTAAAAAGAAAAAGAAAAAACAACAACCAATCTGGAGTCTATATGATGAAAAATAGCTTATCAAGTGAATTTTTCTATGGCCTTCCAGATAATATTTTAGTAGAAATTGCTGAGAATGATTGGGAAGGTTTAGAACTTCTTTGTAAAGCTCTCTCAATAGACTTACAACTCGAAAAAGAAAACCCAAATGAAGGTACTCATCATAGGAGAAACTTGTGTTGATAAATTTATTTATTGCACAACTAATAGACTATCTCCCGAAGCACCAATTCCAGTTTTAAATCCATTACATCAAACTGTTAATTATGGTATGGCAGGGAATACTGCTGCTAATGTGTTAGCTCTAGCACCAGATGCTAAACTTATGAAATGTGCGCAGGAAGAAAATATTACTAAGACAAGATATGTAGAATCAAAATCAAATCATATGTTTCTTAGGGTTGATGAAGGTGAAGAACATATAAAACCTTTTAAATGGAATTTAGAAGTTGATGTAATGTTAGGTCAGGCTGATATTGTAATTGTTAGTGATTATAATAAAGGATATTTATCAAATATTGATTTAAAAGAAATAGCATTAAAGTCAAAACTATCTATTTTAGATAGTAAACGGAAACTTACTAATGATATTATTAAAGATTTCACATTTGTAAAATTAAATGAATTAGAACGAAATAATAATCCTAATTTAACTACTGAAAATATCATTACTACTTTAGGTAAAAAAGGAGCTTATTATAACGGAGAATTATTTGAATCACCCAATCCACAAGATACAATTGATGTAAGTGGTGCTGGAGATACTTTTACAGCTGCTTTTATTATAAAATTTTATGAATCTTTAGAAGAAAGAGTTGCTATCGAATTTGCTAACCAAAAATCCTCCGAAGTAGTATCTAAACGAGGTGTAGTAATTCCTATATGAAACCTATATTAATATTTTGTCATAATTATGTTAATCACAATTGGTATAAAATTGTTGATGAACAGTTAAATAAATTAATTAACAGCAAATTATACGATAACGCTACTGAAATTTATTATGGTGTTTATGCTGAAGATAATTTTCAATTATATAAATTTATTAATTTAGTTAAAGAGTGGGATAGTAAAAATAAAATTAAAATAGTAGTTCATCCTATAAATGATGGAGAACGACAAACAATGATTTTAATGCAGGAAATTATTAAAAATTATCCTAATGCTTATGTTTTATACTACCACACTAAAGGTATTACTTCAATTCAAAATCATATAGACTTAAAAGATATAAAATACAAAAACATTGAATCCTGGAGACATATTTTGGAATACTTTAATATTGAACAATGGAAAGATTGTATTAACACATTTGAAAAAAATTCTGATATTGATGTATGTGGTGCTTTATATGTTCAAAATGGTAGCCCTTATAACTTTTATTATTCTGGAAATTTTTGGTGGGGTAAATCCTCATATTTAAATAACCTACCAGATATGAAAGAGCGTAATAATAGAATGGGATGCGAATTATGGGTAGGGTGTAATAATCATGATTGGGTTAATTTTTATTCCTCAGAGGGAGGAAATATATATTATGAATATTTTGATCCTAAAAATTATAGAAAAGATTTGGTTCCCCAATAGAGCGTTCGTATATTTAGGTATAAATAAAGGTTATGTTATATAAATTTACAAATAAGAATAAATACGGTACTTTACGTAGTCGCATTATTTATCGTCCTAATGGAGAAGGATTCAAATTTAATCCTAAAAATTTTGGTGATTTTGTTGATGTAAGAGTATTTAGATACACTTATGAACACCCAGTTTTACCCCCTAGTTTATTTACTAATAAAGATGGGCAAAAATGGATTGTACCCATTTGGAAAAAAGTATTACCTGAAACAACATTAAAGGATATTAATTGGGTTAAACCAAAACCTAAAAAAGTAAAACTCCAAAAAAATGAATTCCAATTTGAATCAAAATCTGATCCAGGACATTTTTATAAAGTTACAGTAATAGGCAAAAAAGTAGATTGTACTTGTTCTGGAAAATGGAGAGCAAAAGATAGACAATGCCGTCATATGAAGGATATTAAAAAACAATTAGGTATATGAGTTGTTGTAAAGTAACGTGGTGTAATGAAGAAACAGAGTTTTATAATAAAACTCAACGTCGTTCATTTTGTAAAAAACATTATAATTATAAAAAATATGCGTCTAATGCGGCGGGTAGACCGTGGTTAATGTATAAGGTTGAAAAGATACTAGACGATAAATTACAATGTGAACAATGTGGGTATGACGCTAAAACATATTTTCCTAATAGACCCATAAATGAATTAGCAGGATTATTTGATGTTGATCATATTATTTCAGATATTAAACATACACCTGAAGGTGAACAACCATCAAATTATCAATTATTATGTAAACAATGTCATATCTTAAAATCATATGATGAAGGAGATTTTATATCAAAAAATAATAGAAAATGAGTAGAGGTAGACCAGCAGAAGCACCTGCAATAGTAAAAGAAAAATATACATTAGAGTGTTATGATGTACCAACTAAACCTGAATTAGGGTGGAAATCAGTATGGCATTTTGATAGAAGTAAAACTACATTTGGTCCTTGGAGGGTAGAACATACTCCACCTAAAGGATGGAAGGCACCTAAAATTAAAGCTGAAAAAGGTAAAGCGTATGCTAAACAACCTGTAGTAATGGTTTTTAAAACATCAAATCGTTCAAATGCTAAAGTAAAAATGAAGATTTGGAAGAATGAAAATATTGATTATATTTTAACAGCTAATAAATTACCAGGTGTACCTGATAAGGCAGAAATACTAGAATTAGGAGTAGGTGCGAGTTTTATTGAAAAATATCAATCTAAGTATAATTTATAATATTTATAATCATACAATTAAAAAATAATAAAATGGCAACAAGAGCATTATTAGGATCAATCCAAACAGACGCTGCTGGAAATCAAGTTTTAACATCAACTTATAATCATTATGATGGTTACCCTGAAAATTTAGGTGTTGGTTTAAATAAATATTATGATCAAACTGATGCAGCAATTAAAATTTCAAATCAAGGATATATTTCATATTTAAATCCTGAAACAGGAGAAATTGAAGCAAAACATAAAGAACCAGCTGATAAAACAAAACTTCCAGATAGTTATGAAGATGCAATGAGAGAAGTTTATTCATTAGCTGACTCATATGGAGCTGATTATGTTTATCTTTACGATTTTGATGATATGGAATGGCTCGATTCTAGAATGTATGGATCCAAAAAATTAATGGATACATTTTCAGGAACGGGAATTGAAAATCAATTTGAAGGGTATGAAGGTGGTGATTTAGCTGATGAAGATTCAATTCGTAATATGGAAGAAAATGATTATCTTAATGAGTGGAAATCATTTTTAACTGAAGGGAATAAAGAAATGGCTAATGCTAAAACAGTACTTAAAGGTAAACCTCATTTAGATATTTATCTTAGTTCATTAGAAAATGATATTCGTTTAAATGGTCCTGAAGATTATCAAGGATACACTAGTGATGATTGGGAAGAAGATTATACCAATTATATGGCTGATAAAATGGATTATTAGTTGTAAGTTAATTATATAAAACTTTAATTAAAAAATAAATGTGAAGGGATTTGACTTAGTCAGATCCCTTTCGTATATTTACGTATGATGAAAAAGGTTAAAGAAATACAATTAACTCAACACGAATGGAATGAAGCTATGCGTATGCCTACTCCTCATCGCAATAAAAAGAAATTTTTCCGTAAAGAAAAACACAAAAAAATGTGGAAAAGCGAAGAATAGTTCGTATATTTACAGGGTAAATGAGGCGCGAGCCAAATAAAAAATAAAGGTTATGTTAGAAAAAAAAGTTAAAAGAGGTCGTCCAAGTAAAAAGAGATTTGATGGAACTGTAGTTGAAAAAAGGTTTAAACCTACTACAATGAAAATGAATAATTTTGAGTTTGACCCTCAATTATTTGTTCCAATGCAAACTGGAACTAAAATTGATGCCTTACTTTCAAGTGAAGGTGGTATGATGAAAGGTACCAATGTTGCATTTGTTGGTGATCCAGGTGTTGGTAAAACTACAGTTTTATTAGATATGCTTGCTAATATGAAAGCAAATGGTAGTAAAACATTGTTTATATCTGGTGAGATGAATCAGATTGATATGGTAGGAATGGTTAAAAGATTTCCTAAGTTTGGTGATTTACCTATATTGTTTATGGGTGATTTTGTTGAGCATGATCCATTAGTAATATTAAAATCTATACTTAGTGAAGGATTTGATTCTGTACTAGTAGATTCATTTGCTGAACTTGCAGTTGCTGTAGTTGATTTTCATGGTGGTACTATGAAGAATGCAGAAACTAAATTGTTGAATTTATTTGAGCAACATAATAAAGGTGGTAATAGAGAAAAAAGAAATACTAACTTTATGATTATTCAACAAGTTACCAAAGGTGGTGAATTTGCTGGTTCAAATAGATTTAAACATATGATAACCGCAATGGCACATATAAAGTTTCAAGAGGATAATCAAAGAGCTATTTGGTTTAGTAAAAACCGAAGAGGTGGTGAAATGAATAAGTTATTCTTCAGCTTAAATCAGAAAAATCATGTTGGATGGTTGTTTACAGAACCTGTAAATAATTCACTTTAATTAAAAGATAATTGCGAAGAGGGTTGGTTTCCCAACCCTTTGTTCGTATATTTACGGGTAAATGAGGTGAGAGCCTAAAATTAATAAAAGTTATGTTTAAAAATATCGATTTCAAGTATTTAGTAGGAGCCGTAGGTGCTCTAGGTTTAGGATTATTAACAATGGCAGGTGTTGTTCAACAGTATGTTCATTTTGCTGGTGTTGCTAATGAAATGGGATTTGCATTAATGGCAATTTTCATGAGTGTTATGTGTATGTTTGGTATTAAAAAATAAGTTATGTTTGAAGAACAAATATTTTGGAAAGATAGTTTTGATGGAGAAGCAAAAGGTGGTTTACATTTTAGATCATTTGATTTAAATCAATTCATCAAAAAAGTAGAAGAAGATGGTACTGAAGTAGTAGGTATCAAATTTGAAGATAATAATTTAGAATTAATTATTAAAAAATAAGTTATGGAAAATATAAATGCAATTCGCTTAATTAAAGCGCTAGTTCAAGATCTCCCAGCATCAAGATTGATGAGTGAGGATGATAAAAAAGAGTTAATGGAGTTCATTGA
>Ga0181402_1000197_pt1 | contig 22364 bp, 26 predicted proteins | sample 25SPOviralmetaG_FD_130131 | JGI IMG/M metagenome (GOLD analysis project Ga0181402, IMG submission 130131) | Marine viral communities from the oligotrophic San Pedro Time Series (SPOT) site, San Pedro Channel, CA, USA - 25 SPOT_SRF_2011-08-17 | ecosystem: Environmental > Aquatic > Marine > Strait...
AAAGCAACCAGCATGGAAAATGCAGAATATAACTTATGGCAGATATGGTTTGCCTGGATGGGACAGGAAATGCCAGAAGACTTTAGCATAAGTTACAACAGATTATACAATCAGAAAGGATTGGAACACGAAATTAAAGAGATAGATACATTATTAAACGTATATGAAAGATACTCACAAGTATTTGGCGAAGATAATGAATTTACATCAATGCAGTACAGCACTGAAGCAGAAGCAGAGGCAGAAGCACAAAGATTAGGCGGTACTGGCACTCATAGTCATGAACAAGAGGATGGTAGTGTAATATACATGCCATTTACTACACATGAAGAGTATGAGCTAAGAATGGAAATGCAGACAGGCACTGACATGTCTGAAGCACCAGAATTTAAGACAGAATTACAAGATAAGTTGAAAGCCAGGTTAAAACAACTGGTTGATTCAACTTATACTAATAATAGCCTGTAAAAAGGCAAGGTAGGGAGTAACATTACACCCGTAAACGAAAAATACGTTTACTTCTACGATAAAAGGAGATAATGATGGAAGCATCTAATGACACGGCAGTTCAACCCGAAAACCAAGTTGATCCGGTAACAGATTCCGCAAATCCTGTAAGTACTGAGCAATCAGCACCTACTGAGATTAAATCTGAGAACACAACACCTAGTGTTGAAATTAGGGATGGAAAGACTTATGTCAATGGCATAAGACAATACAGCAGAGATGATGTAAACAAGATATCCGCTAATGCAAAACACGAAGTCGAAAGGAATATTCTTAACGACTTAAATGTTGATAGCATAGATCAAGTGAAATCAGTTGTATCTACACTTCAAGAGGTTAATCCTAATGAAGGAGATGGACTAAATGTAGAATCATTGCGTGATGCAGTGAAGAAGCGTGAAGCCACAGTAGAGGAACTTAAATCACAAGTAAACAGTCTAAAGACTGATCTTATGTTAAAAGACCATATGGGTGAACTACATAACGCTATGCCAACCAATTGGACGCCAGAGCAAAGAAAGAGTGTTGTTACACTTATGAAAGCAGAAGGCATGTTAGCAGTAGAAGGTGACACATTTGCAATTAGAAACGGAAGTGACTTCTTGACAACAGATGGTGAAACACCAGACTATGCTAAAGCAATAGAATTAGTTGGTAAAGACAAGTTGGGTTTATCTTTTGGTAAAAAAGGTGTTGACATACAGTACGGTGAAACAGGTATGACAGATTCGGGCTCAGGTCCTAAAATGTTAAATACTGATAAAGTAAACACTGATGCTGATTACAGATCGGCGTATGTAAGATTACGCCAACATCAGCCTGGTCTGACTAAATCTAAAATAACCGATGCAATGGTTAAAAAGGAAATGAACAGATAGGCAGGAATAACCGGATTAAATTAAATTTAATTCATTATAAAATTAAAATAGTTAATACGAATTAACTATAATCAGGAGAATATTATGGCCTTTAATACAGGTACAGGTACTATTGCTCAGATGCTAGAAGATTTGGTACAGGATTTAATTCCTTACACATTAGACAAGACTCTTCTAACCAACCAAGCAATCGTAGCCAGACAAATAAACGTAGAGGGACAGGGTGGTTCACAAGTAAGAATCCCAGTTGCCACTATACCAACAGACGCGGCAGACGTGGCAGAAGGAGCATCAATCCTTGGCGCGGCGCCAAGTAATTTAACACCAATTGCGGCAAACATTTCATTCCAGAAAAGAGGTGTCGGTTCAAACGTCACTAGCGAATCGGTGGAAGAGGGAATGTATGAGCATGTAGTAGGTGCAACACTAGATAGGCTATCCGGTGTTTTGAGCACAGCGACGGATATTGCTGGATTTAGTACAATGAAAACGGATTTTACAAACGATGACGGCACAGGTGGAGCAAACGCTCAATCTAAGCACTCTTTTGTCTTTAGTCCGAGCGGAATTGCATTTGCACAAGCTCGTGCGCCAATGGTAAATCATTTCTTTGATAATGACCTGGATCAGCATAACTTTAGAGCAAGTTGTAGGAATGGATTTGCAACATTAGGAACACCAGCAAATACAGTTGGTAGAACTATTACATCAAGAATTCTTGGATCAGCAACAGCAACAGCGGCAAATGTCGAAGCACTAGCAACCTCGGTCGCTAACCTTAGACAGGACTCTGCTTTAGTTGGATTAGATGGAAATTATGTAGCAGTAGTAGACAGCGGATATGAGCTCGACTTAAATAAACAAATTGCCGCTTTAGGTGGAACAACAATTGGTTCATTAAGTGACGTCGGTAATAATGCATTGCGTAATGCGATATTCAGCGTATTGGCTGGAGCGACGCTATATAGATCTAATCTATTACCATTCGCATCTTAATTAAGGAGTAATTGATATGGCATTTATAACAAACGCGACTGGAAATGTGATCTCATTCGCTGAGTACACAGATGTAGTGCAGAAAGATCAACGTATATTTGAGAGTAATAATCTCAAAATTCCAGAAGAGTCCGGTTTCCTAACGGTACAGGATTATGTGGAAAATATTTTGGAAAAGAGCACTAATCGTATTTTGTTAAAAATGAAAACATCGGCATGGTGGAGTACTTACAATAGTTATACAGGTAATACCTATGAATTTAACAACTTACCTAATATAAACCCAGATCGAATAGATCCAGGTAACACATTAGGTAGACAGCAACAGTTCACGGATATGACTGTGTACTACTCAATAAGTCAATACATCGCGCCTTTGTTTGCCGAATTCGGTAACGACGAGTCCCCAGAAGTAGCAAAAATACAATACTACGACAACAAATTTAATGACATCTTTCAGGAGTTATTAAGTGTCGCAGATTGGCTGGATGCTGACGGAGATGGTACAGTCGATACTGATGAAAAATTAACAACATTCGCAAGAACAAGACGTTCAAGGGCAAGAAATACTATTGTGGTGGTTAGATAATGAGTAAAAGATCAGATTTAATAACTCAGATCACAACTAACTTATCTGGACACAACGATATTTCAATAAGTCAGGAGTTACCATTCGATTCGGGTGGTAACCCTCTTTATGAGAAAAACCCGAACGTCGTATATGTAGATGAGCAGGATATTGCAGTAGAGCAGTTATACAGGACCCTGGATCAGGGAAATGTAAATTTATCTACTACAACTATAAATGCTTATTTTAGTACGGATGCCAAAAATCAATTAACTGATATAACAACCGTTGTTTCAAATCTTCTAATCGCTAGAAATGTAGTCACAAACGTTACTGAAAGTAACAGTGATTATGAGTCTGATATAGAAGATGATACAATAACGTATACTTTCGAGTATACATTTACTACCATAGGAGAATAAAATGGGCGTAATTAACGTAACAGCAGGTTCACAAGCAGTCCTTACATTAGGTACAACAGCAACCATGGCCAGACCAGCAGGTACAAACGGAATGATTATTCCACTATTACAGGATTTGACCATAGCGTCAACGCCTGCAACAGTGAGTTATTCTGTACTATCTAGTGGTTCTAGTCAGTCATTCACAACCGTAACTGAGAATAATGTTTCAGCAAACATGTTAGTCGACGAAGAGACTATGTTTGGTTTAGCATCAGCAGGCGGATTGAATACAATCGCAGATAATGGTCTATTCAAAACATCAAAAGCCAAAACAGAGATATTCTTCTCTGTGGGTTTTGAAGGTTCTGATAGTACAGACTATTACTGGGAAGGTAAAGGTTTCATAGGCGGATTGGCCCCGACAGCATCTATTGATGCCGCGGTGTGGATTTCACCTTTGGAAATAATCGTGACGGGTGAGCTAACGCAAGGTAATGTATAAGTTGCTTAGAACTTAGAACTTAACAATGTATAACACCTTCAGCAATGGGGGTGTTATATTATTATAGGAATTATTATGGAAAAACAAGTACATAAAATAGCAAACAGATGTATAGTTAATGGTGCATGGACCAGAGACAGTTACGATGTTGTTATAGATGGAGAGTCATATGATTTTAGAGATCTTGCAAAACAGCATGGTATCGAAATGGACCCAAAATCTAAAAAACAAATAAATACAGATGTAGAGGAAAAACATGAAGATATGGAACGATCACACGATTCAGGAGATACTGAAGTCGATGGAGATGGAGATAGCGAAGGCACAGAATGAAGTAAAGTGTGCCCGGCGTGATGTTGAAAAAGCATCAAACAGATTAGCATTCGTAAGTAGTGCAATCCACAACTTAAAAGGTCGTCTAAGTGACGACACAGATATAGAATTATAGGAGAAAGATATGAACTTAACAGAATTGGCATCAGAGCCAAAATTAATCAAATTAACAATCGATAAACCAGAAATTGTAGAAAAATACGGTGAAGAACTGGAATTTTATGTCTACGACAGACAGCCTCTGGATGTGTTTACAAAATTAGGCGTTTCAACTACAGAAAATGCAATGCAATTTACAGAAATGTTATCAGAAATGATATTAGATGTAGATGGTAACCCTGTTATGGAGAACGGAAAAGTATTACCTATAGATATTGTTACTGAAGCAGTAACACTTATAGGCAATATGCTGGGAAAGTAACAAGCCATAATGTAGATGAAAATTCAGCAGAAACACAATGGTTGTTACTGTTAGATGCGATGGCACAACGTTATAGTGTTTTGCCGTCAAATATGTTAAGAAACGCTGATTCTTTTGATTATTTGGTGTTTGATGTTGCAAATACATACACAGCATATAAACAAAGTCAAAAGGAAGGTACGGTACCAAAAGGTATGTATAGTCAGCAAGACATAGAAGAACGATTTAGTAAAAGTACAGGTAAAAATATAAATGAGCACCTTAAAAGTAAATAAACGACAAGTAATGCAAATGTTTAATGACTTGCAAGACATGGGCGGAGACGTAATGACAGACGCAGGTAAATACTTTAAGGACATTACACCTATAAACAAAGGTAATGCTCAAAGTAAAACAAATACCCGGAAAGAAACAATAACAGCAGGATATGGCTATGCGGCCAGATTAGATGATGGTTGGAGTAAACAAGCACCTAAAGGAATGACAGAACCTACCATGAAAGAAATGGACCGTCTAGTAACTGAATACATTAAAAGAGTAACATAATGGCTAAAAATATAGAAGTAACGTTAACCCTGGATACAAAAGGATATAATAAAAAGTTACAAAAAGCAAAGAACAGTACAGCGGCTTTTGGTGGGTCAGCAAACGTAACAAAAGGTAGTGTTATAGGACTAGCGGCAAGGTTTGCACCACTGGCGGCGGCAGTAGTAGGTGTAGGTGCGGCATTCAAAGGTGTAAGTAGTGCAATGAGCACAGCACAAGGCTTCCAGGATGTGCAAGTAACTCTTACCAACCTTATAGGTAGTGCTGAAGGTGGTGCCGCGGCACTGGAAATGATTCGAGATGTTGCTAAAGATTTACCTATAGAATTTGAAGAACTAGCCAAATCGGCTCCTGCATTAACAACAGTATCTGGCACAATAGGTGAATTAGAAGAAAACATGCTATTAGCGGCCGATATAGCGGCTAACTTCGGCATACCTTTTGAACAAGCGGCAGGACAATTACAGAGATCATTCAGTGCTGGTGCTGGAGCGGCAGATGTATTCAGAGAAAAGGGTGTATTAGCGGCGGCAGGATTTCAAGCAGGTGTAAGTGTTAGTATAGGTGAAACACAAGAAAAATTACGTGAATTTGGTGAATCTATTAAAGGTTCAGCACAATTATTAAACCAAACATTAACTGGTGCATTAAGCCAGACATCAGACAGGTTTACAACATTCCAGGATAGTGTAGGACAAGCAATGTTACCTGAATTTCAGGTATTCCTGCAGGAATTGGTAAAAGTATTTGATCAAAATGAAGAGTCAATCAAAGCATTTGGTGCCAGTATAGGTTCAGGTGTAGTAAATGCATTCAAATTATTACTAACATCAGGCGCAGTTGTAGTAGACTTTCTTACAATGTTGTTTAATACATTTAGAGGATTAGCACAATTTATACAAGATAAATTTGGTAATGTTATAGGTACTGTAATGGATTTTGCCGTTAGAGCTATAGCAGGTGTTGTAGAAACAGTTGGATTCCTAGGAAAACAACTTGGTAAAATAGTAGCATTTGCTTCTGGCGATGACTCTATGCAAAAGTACTTTGAGAATATACAGAATGCCGCAAATAAAGCCAGAACAGGCGGTATTGAAATGCTTAAAGAAAGCCTAGATGATATGAGCGAAGTAATGCCTGTTACAACAGCACAAGATTTTGTCGCCGGGTTTATAGCAACTATAGAAGCAGGTGCTGAAAAAATAGAAGAAAAGAACAAACGATTGGGAGGGGCTGGTAAAGATACTATTGTAGAAGTTGCACAAAGCACATTGTTAACAGTGGAAAAATTTGCTGATTCTTTTGGTGCTTTAAGTGATGGTGTATTAAACACAATAAAAACATTTGAGAGTGCTACAACTAAGTTATCAGATGACCTAGCAACAGCATTAACTGAAGGACAAGGCGCCGGAGATGCATTTAAGAACTACTTCAAAACGTTAGTAAAAGATATAATTGCACAGGCAATCAGATTAGCAATTATACAACCTATACTCAGCAGTATATTTGGTGTACAATTTGGTGCAGGTGGTAGTATAACCGGATTTAGCGGTGGATTATTTGGTAAAGCAAATGGTGGACCAGTGCAAAAAAATAGACCTTACTTAATTGGCGAACAAGGCCCGGAGGTATTTACACCATCAACTAGTGGCATGATTACACCTAACGATGAATTAGGTGGCGGTGGTGGCACAACAATTATAAACAATATAACCGCTATGGATACCCAAAGCGTAAAACAAGCCTTAGCAAAACAGGATCCAGAATTTATATTTGGACTTAGTCAAGCAGGTGCTAGGAGGGTACCAGGATAATGAGCCTACAAACAATTATAGATAACGCAACCTTTATAACAATTAAAAGGAAAAAGTTAGCAAGTCAGAGTGTAAGTCGTAGTGGCAGAGTACTCACAGCAGAAGTTGCCAGTGCAGAGCCTTACAGATTTGTTATAGGTATGCATCAGGGTTTAGCATACAGCAGTAACAGAGATTTAGTAGAAACACTGGATAACTTAGATGTTACAGTGGAAAGCACAATAGATATAGGAGGCACAAACAGTGGCCTTAACTATATTACAGCATATAAAGGTGGAATGGATACAAGTCAAGTAAATCAGGTAACAGTAACAAGTGCTACTGGCTTAAATATTGTACTAAACACCAGTTCTGTATCAGGAACTACACCAGCAAATGCATTTAAGAAAGGGGATTACATACAGTTAGATAATAATTACAGATATCCTTATACAGTAACAGCAGATGTGGCCTGGAATGCAAGTAGTGTTACTGTACCTATACACAGAGCATTTATACCGCAAGACAGTTATACTGTGAGCGGTAAAGGTATAAACGTGGGTGTAGATGCAGAATGGCATGTTAAAATGGTTAATAAATTAAATTATACTATAGTACCTCATGACAGATTAGCATTTGACGGTGATTTTGAAGTAGTAGAGATTATAAGAAAAGAGGACGGCTAATGGCAGTTACTATACCAGAAGTTGATGCTGGAAATATAAAACATTGTATGTTAATTGACTTAACTATCGATGCAACCACATACTATATCAGCAATGCCTACAAAACATTAACACATAATTCTAATAATTACACAGAATTAGGTTCTCTTTTGGCTGTAGAACAATTAAGAGAAGATATAAAGACCACTAATGGTGACGTAAACATTACACTGAGTGGTATACCCAGTAATCAAGACTATGTGCAACTAGTGTTAGCAAGTAACGTAAAAGGTGGTAATGTTGTTATAAGCAGAGCATTCCTTAATGATGATTTAACTGTAAGTAATGTATACCAGAGATACAAAGGAGTTATAACTAACTTTAGTATCAGTGAAGATGAGAATTTAATTGATGGCGAACTAACCAATTCAGTAAGTGTTAGTTGTGCCAGTATTGTTACAGTACTAGAAAACAAAGTATCTGGCCAACGTACAAATCCCACAGACAGAGAAAAGTTCTTTGCAGGAGATAATACTTTTGACAGAGTACCTGACTTAAACAACGTACAATTCGACTTCGGTAGAGAATACACTGGAGGCACCGGCTACGGCGGTGGCGGAGGCGGTGGTGGCGGAGGCGGTGGCGGAGGCCGTAACCGTTACAGGAGCATACAAAGATAATGAAAGTAAGAAACGCAAAATTACAAGACTATGATGATATAAAAAGGTTAATGATAGACTTCGCTAACTTTAATCCAGTTGAAGATTTACAAAATCCACAATATGATTATAATCATGTCAATCGTGTTATAGATCATATACTTAAAACAGGTATTGCTTTAGTATGTGAAGAGCATGGCAGAGTAGTAGGCATGTTGTTAGCAACCATACAGGGAGATTTATGGTTACCACATGTAAAACGCATGACAGAAGTAGCATGGTGGGTAGAAGAATCATTTAGAGGTACAAGTGCTGGCGCAAGATTACTAAACAGGTATATAGCAATAGGTATAGAAGCAAAAGATAAAGGACACATAAGTTCATTTACATTAACAACACTATCAACAACTCCTGATCTTAAATTACAGGAAAGAGGTTGGGAAGCAATAGATTATAATTGGTGTTATAGAGGTTAAACATGGCAGTATTTACAGCAATAGCGACAGCAATAGTAGGTGCAATAGGTATAACAGGTTTTGCCGCAACGTTGGCCACAAGTATTATAGCAGGTGGACTAGCATTAGGAACAGCCAAAGTATTAGGCGTATTTAAGCCACCAGCAATGGGCAATGCAAAAGACCCAGGTGTAAAAATACAATTACCACCAGCAACAGATAATAAATTGCCTGTTATGTATGGCAGGAACTTTACAGGTGCCATTATTACAGATGCTGGTATATCTAATCAAAATGACACAATGACTTATGTGTTAGTACTCAGCGAAAAAACAGATTCAGGCACATATACTATAAACGACATATACAGAGATGATACTAAATTAGTATTTGGCTCAGGTGTAAGTGGACACATAGTACAAAGTGTTATAGACAGTAACAGTACAAGTACTACAAATGTATCAGGTAAGTTAAGATGTAGAGTATATGCCGGTGGTACAGGCAGTAGTAATCAGATATTCCCTACAACAAACAAAGTAGCCGCTACAACATTATTAAGCACAATTAATGGCAGTACTAACTATTCAGGTTTAGTATATGCTGTATTTGAAATAGATTACGATCAGGAAAACAATTTAATGGGATTGGGTGCTATAACATTTGATATCACAAACAGCCTAAGTGAGCCTAGTAATGTATTATTAGATTTTGCTCAGAATGGCAGATATGGCGCCGGTATAAGCAGTGATGATTTAGATACTTCATCCTTTAATGACTTGTATGACTATTCCACAGCACAGGTGGCCTTTACTACTAGTGCTGGTATAGGTGCAACACATAACAGGTGGAGTATAGATGGTATGTTTGGTACATATGGTAATGTTAAAGATACTATAGATACTATGTGCCAGGCATGTAGCACATTCTTTACATACAATCCCAAAGTTGGTAAATTCAGTGTAGTTCCTAACAGAGCCGCTACAACATCTGAAAAAACAGCCGCATTTCAATTTAATGACAATAATATAACAGGTGCAATAACTATAAGTTCACCTGAGCTGTATAGTACAATTAATGAAATAGAAGCAGAGTTCCCATTAGTTGCTAAAAAAGACCAAACAGATGTTGTGTTTATATCTACACCTGGTAGTGACAGAAATGCAAATGAACCAGATAACAAGTTAAGCACAAGATATCCAGTAGTAAATGACTTCCCCAGAGTACATAATTTAGCAAATATTGACTTAAGACAAAGCAGAGTTAGTACAGTTATAGAATTTGATGCAGATTATAGTGCAATACAGGTAGACACAGGCGATGTAGTTAAAGTAACAAGCAGTCTGTATGGTTATACTAACAAATTGTTTAGAGTTATGCGTGTAACAGAAAAAGAAAGCACAGAAGGCATGCTAAGTGTTAACATAGTAGGACTAGAGTATGCTGATACAGTATATGATCATGCAAATGTCACAAGCGGTAGTGCTGTAAATGTAAGTGGATTTACACCATGGTGGATTAACTATGGTAACGCCAATGTAGATATTGGTAATGTTATTATTATCGATGATATCAGTAGTAATATAGCAGATATAAGAGATTATGGTAATGGTGCTATAATAGGAAATATAGATATAGCCAACATAGCAAATATATCTCACACAGGAATAACAGTTCCTAGTATAAAGTTCCCTATAACAGTACCAGATTTACCTGGCTTGGATGAATTTGAAGTAGCAATTAAAAATCAGACGGCTGAAGATGCTGGTGATACTGTAGATTTTACACCAGTACAAACAGTAAAACCACCTTTAGACATAGGTGTATTTAATCCTGGTAGTATTGTGGATATCACAGTACCTATAAAAGACTTAGGTAGTGGTACAACAGATACAGCAGATGAGCCAGAAATACAAGATTATGTGTTAAAAGTAAAAGGTAGTAGCAGTCTTACAGGAACTAGTACACAGGAGCCAGTAAGTGCACCTATACCTGTTTTGCCTAAAAATTTCGTTAATCAAACAATAACGGCACCATTTGCACCAGGTACTCAGATAGAAGACAGACCTGCAAATAATGTCACAGTAGCAAATGCACAGGTTACAGCAAATACAGATCTAGGATCACCAGATGCACAGATAACACCTGTAACAAATTATGATATCAGTAAAGTAGAGCAAGGAGATTACAGTATTGTAGCAAGTACAACACCTCTAGGTGCTATAACGCCGGCTAATCCTACATATGATGTTGCATTCAGTGTAATAGGAGACATTACATATGAAGGATTAGATTTCACTATACCCACAGCACCAGTAGTAGTAGATACTGTATCAAATGAATTTGGTATAGTAGATGGTTCAGGTGTATTCATTATAGCACAAGAGAATTTTATGACAATGACTTCTACAAATAAAATAAGTATATCTAATGCAGATGCTCAAACAAATGCAGGTGCTAATGCTAATTTAACTTATGTACCTGCTCAAGCAAATATCAGTCTGTCAGGTAATTCCAGCATGGATATAGCACCAACTGTACCTAGATCTTTTGTCAATAACAAATATGATATCTTAAGAATTACAAAAGGAGATTCCTTCTAATGAAAAGTTATATATTTTATAAAACAAGTGATGGCACTATTACTATGCAAAAACAGTATAATAATGTATCTAGTGCTGACAAAACAGTATCTCTAAATCCAGGTTTAGCATATATTGAGGGCAGAGTAAAAGATATAAATGCTTATAAAGTAGATTTAAGTGATTTAAGTATAGTGGCTAGTACGGCTAATCAATATAATCCTCCTGTAGAAGCAACATTAAGACAAAAAAGAAATTCTTTATTAAAAGCATGTGACTGGACACAAAATGCAGATAGCCCACTATCAGACAGTAAAAAAACAGAATGGCAGACATACAGACAAGCATTAAGAGACTTACCAGATACTAACTCAGCATCTGCATATAAACAAATTGTATGGCCAACTCCTCCTGCGTAAAAATTGCAGAAAAGGATAAATAGTAATACAAAATAAGGCACATGCGAATACGCATATAGCAAGTTCCATTAGGAGGCGAACATCTATGAAATACCACGATAAATCAACAACTTATAACTTCTGGAGAATATCATGAGCGGCCGGCTTCTATCCTTCAGTCAGTATCTGGGCGGCGCATCGTCAGTCAAGGTCGTAGAAATGTTCCCCGGTGATCAAAGAGCTTATACTTACAACTTTAACAATGCTGATGTTTCAGGTTATACATTCTCTGCAGATTATCAATCTATTTTATTATCAGACGTTACTTATAATACAGCATCAGGCGAACCTACGTTTCAAAATACAAACGTAAGTGGATATTTTACAAATACGGCTAATGTAAACGCAAGTACCTATATAAATAGCACTGGAGCCGCATCAGGCTTAGTAACACTAACTATACCGGCAAACAGGTATACAGGAAATGTATTACCAAATGCTAGAGCAAATGTTGTGTGTACTGTTTTATCCTTTCAGTGGGAGTCTACAGATACACCACCGCAAAAGGAAAGGCACAGATTTGCTATTTTAGAACGATTTGACCCCACAGTAGGCAAAGTACCAGCCGATCCAGCACTAGAAAGCAATTTTGTAGCATTAACATAAGGAGACTGATATGGCTAATATAACAGTTGCCGTAACAGAGTCCAATGTTACAGTCGCAGAAACACCCTTACAGGTAAATGTAAATTCTACTGATAATACAATAACAGTAACTGAATCTAGTGCTACAGTAAATGTATCTAGTACTGTATCTAACATTTCAGTAGGTAATACAACATTTAACACGTTAAATGTTAATTCTAATTTATCTATAGCCAATTTAACAGTAAGAGACAATGTAGACATTGGAGCCAATCTAGATGTAACCGGTAATATTATCACAGGTATTATTTCTGCAGATCCAGGTGTAATTGCTAGAGCAAATACTACGCCAGGCATTGAAATACAAAATGTTTTTGATACTACAGCGGCATTTAGATTAAGGGATGGAGACTGGACACCAGGAATTTTTGGTAGTTCTGCAAATAACACTTATACATACGAAATACAAGGTCCAAGTGTAACCTATGGAGATGGTGTTCCTCATGTAGCCGGTGGTGCTTTAATAGGAAAAGACATGATTTTCCAAGATTTTGGACTTAAATTTACCGGCTCAGCAGGTAATTTTGGTAACATTTCTGGTGCAAGAAATTTGTCAGTAAATACCATAGATAGCAATCTCGTAGTAGATAACGGTGTACACCCAGGCTATATAAGAACAACAGGTGGCATGAGAGCAGGTACTGGAATAGATATTCCTACTGATAACGAAAATGGCATAGTAATCAGAGACGGAGATAATACAGGCGAGAATCCTGTACTTGCAAGTAGTAATTTCACTTCAGCAAATGCTACTTATGGATATCTAATACAAGCATCTAATATAACTGGCACAGCAGACGGAGTAACATATCCTGCTGTGGTACACAGAGCTATAGGAAATAATTCTGGTAGTGACGGATTAAAAGGATGTGATTTTGTTATAAAAGATATGAACCTTAAAATGGTGGGATCATATGGTAATATATCAGCAAGTGATGTTAATGTAAGTCAAATTTCTGCCACAACTGTAACAGCAAATGGTAATATCTCTGGTAATTATATTTTAGGTAATGGTAGCCAGTTAAGTGGTATTGTGTTTGATCTATCAGGCTCTACAACAGATGCTTTAACACAGGGCACAACAAACAAATACTTTAGCACCAGCGGAGCAACCGTAGATACAGATGCTTTAACAGAAGGTAGCACAAATCAATATTATACAAATAGCAGAAGCAGAGGCGCAGTAAGTGTAACAACAATAACACCTAGTGGAGATGGTTCACTAACATATGATAATACTACAGGTGTATTTACATTTGCACCAGCAAACGTGGCTGGTGGCGGTAGTGGTAACTATAATGATGCCAATGTTACATCATTACTATCAGGCGGAACATTAAATTTAGCAAATATTTCTAACGGTGGTTCTACCGCTGGAGGAAATGTAGTTATAGAACATAATGATGGACATAAAATTTATATAGACAAATACGGCTTAGGGTATACGGCTAATTTAGATCAGATATCCATGAATCAGTCAGTAATTTTACAATCTTCTACGCATAGTAACAGCACCTTACGAGGCCGTGCAGTATCGCAAAATTACATAAGAACAGGTGGGTCTCCGGCCAGTCCAACAGCATCAGTTGATAAAACAGTAGTTGCACAACAAAAATATTTTGGATTCGATGGCACTAATGCAATATTAGATAGAAAACCTCAGGCTATGTATAATGTGTTCGTTGATGGGACTGTGAGTGCAAATAATGTTCCACTAACACACGAATTCGTTGCATTTGCTAACGCTTCGCTGTATGATTCTAATGCCAGTAGCAAGGAATTATCCTTAATGACTTTAAGTTCTGATGGAACAATAATGTTTAACAGAGAGGGGCAATTAGGAGATTACAATAGCGCCATCCAACCAAGTGTAACAATATCTAAAGACGGCACTATATTAAGTCTAGCAAATATTACAGCCACAGGAAATGTAAGCGGTAACTTTATTTTAGGTAACGCTAGGGCAACAACAGGTATTATAACAACAAATGTTGCAGAAGGCACTAATCAATACTTTACAGATGCCAGAAGCAGAGGTGCGGTAAGCGTAACACAAGCAAGTGCTAGTGGTACAGGAGCATTAGCATATAACAGTGGTACAGGTGTGTTTACATATACACCACCAGATTTAAGTGCGTCTGGTTTAACTAACGCTCAGGCACAATCATTTATACAAAGCAGTGGTTTGGCTATGACTGCCGATATAACAAGTGACAGTCTAATAAAAACAACTGGTAACTTACAGGTTAACGCAGATACAGATGTAAGTGGACTAAGTGGATTAACATTTGATAGTGCCACAAACAATTTAGGTTTAGGTACAACAACACCTAAAGCCGCATTACATATTAGAGGAACCAGTAACGAGACACAGATATTCATGACTGAATATAATGGAACCAGTAGTGCAGGCATAGATATCAGAACATTTAGAGCAGGTGGATCAGAGGCTAGTCCTACTGTAACACCTAAATCAGACAGAATATTTGCACGAAACCATTATGCATATGACGGCACAGGAACAGGCGGAGATGGTATTTCTTCTGGTTTCCAAAATGCATTTACAGAACAAATTATTACAGATCCAAGTATAGATCATGCATCAGAAGTAGTTCCTGTATTCCATCAGTATTATACATATCTTAATGGAGATGCTACAGCAAGTAATCCACACGCATTAATGCGTATGAGAAGTAATGGTGACATACAATTCAGTATTGCTGATGCTTTTGCTTACAACGATGCCGCAAATGCAGTTATTAAAAATGACGGAACAATAACATCAACTGGTGTTTCAGCAACAGGAAATATAACAACTACAGCAAATGTAAGTGGTAATTATATATTAGGTGATGGCTCACAACTAACAAATTTACCAGGCGGTGGTTCTGGTATATCTAACGCCCAAGCACAAGCCTATATACAAGAAAACGGCTTGGCAATGACAAGCAACCTTACCAGTAACAGTCTTATAAGCACAACAGGTAATTTGCAAGTAAATGCAGATACAACAAGTGCTATTGGCATGAAAGGCTTGACTTATAGAAGTGACTTCAATTTATTAGGATTAGGAACAACAGCACCACAAACCGCTTTAGATATAGTATGTGATCAAAATGTTTATGCACAAATATATCTGAGAGAATATGCAGATACTTTCTTTGGGCCTGATTTAACCACATTTAAGGCAAGAGGATCAGTAGCATCACCCACAGCAGTAAGTGTCGGCGACAGAGTAATGGAATTAAAACCTTCTGGTTACAGTGGTTCAGGATTCTTAAACAGCATGGGTCAAATAATGTATGTGGATTCTGCTAATGCTATTAGTAGCACCAGTATGCCTATAGGCTTTAGTTGGGAAGGATACAAAGACGGCGATACTGGTAGTAGTTATCAAAGTCTTATGAAGTTAAGATCTAATGGTGACTTCCAGATAGGATCACTAGGATTTGGATCTAGTAATAATGACCCTAATTTTGCAGTTACCCATGGTGGCGATGTTAGTATTAAAGGAAGTACAACATTTACAAATGCTAATGTTATAAATGGCGAAATATCTACAATAAGTAATGTAAATATTAACACAGGTGTAGGTAGTTCACCTACTTCAAGTAATGTGGCTGTAACTTTAGCAGTAGGTAACAGTAATGCAGGCATATCAACAGATTTACAAGCCTTTACAGGCGGGCAAATATTTGCAGACGGAACACAAATAACAAACAACTCTTTTGCTTCCTCACCCTGGTCAGGATATAATGGAAATACATATTTCCTTAAATATAATTCTGGTCAAGGAGCATATGAACTATGGAATGATTCAGGCTTTACAAGTGCTGTTCTTATAGGAGGAGGTTCATTTACAGGTACTGGAGACAGTGGACAAGCAGAATATACCGGTTCAACAACTTTTCCGGTAGGTGGTAACTTAAATGTAGGTGGCAGTAATGTTGTAGTTGAGAGTCTGGGTGGTAATATTACCACAGTAGGTAATGTAAGTGGTAACTACTTTATAGGTAATGGTTCATTACTCACAGGTATCACAGGCGGTGGTGGTGGCGGTGGCATAACTAATGCACAGGCACAATCATTTATACAAAGCAGTGGCTTAACAATGACAGCCGCTATTAGTAGTAATACTACTTTAGGCACAACAGGTAATTTAGACTTAAACATTGCAACAGCAGTAGATAATCTGTATGGTGTGCGATTTGATAGTGCCACAAACAAATTTATTAGTTCGCCAACATTAACAGCTCAAGCACCTACTCACTTTATAACAGTAGAGAAAGAAAGCACAGACTTAGAATTAATCAGAAGCAGGGTAGCAAGATCAGGTGCAAACGGAACCAGATTATTATTTGAGAAGTCAGAAGGCACATTAGCATCACCCTCATCATTAGGCGATTTTGATACTGTATGGGAAACAGAATATTCAGGCTGGGACGGAAACAAATACGAGAATTCTTTTGGAACACATGTATTCCAGGACAGGGAAACAGCAGGCGTAAGTGCTGACACAGTTCCATTAGCATACGAATTTTATGCAAAACCCAGTGGAGATACGACATCATCTGACAAATCCATAATGAGTCTGCATAGTGATGGTAAAATTGTATTTAATGATGCTGGCGGAACACGTGGATTTAATGACAAAATAGGAACAGCAAACATATCTGCAGATGGTAAAATCCATTCAGCAAGTAATATAACGTCAGATACTTATGTAATAAGTCAAAATTTACAACTTGATAATGCAAATGTAATAAGTGGTGTAGTAACAACTTCAGCAAATATAAACATTAACACCAGAACAGATACAGTTCCAGCAAATACAACTGTAAATGTATCAGATGTTCAGGCATATAATAATGGCGGTCTCACAGAAGACAGTATCACAATACCAGGTGGACAAATAATAGCAGACGGAACAGCAGTTACATACAGTGGTGCTACAACAAGTGCTGTAACTCCTCTAAATGGATTAGTATTTTATGTTAAATTTAACTCAGGAGATGGCGGCAGATACGAACTATTTGATAATTCAGATTTCTCAACAGGTTCTAGAAGAGTAACAGGTGGTGGCTTTAGCAGTAGTGGTGTAGGACAAATAGAATATGTTAGCACGGCAAGTGTAGCCGCAGGTGGTAACTTAAATGTAGGTGGCAGTAATGCTGTTATACAAAGCCTAGGCGGAAATATAACCTCTGTTGGTAATATAAGTGGTAATTATATCATAGGAGATGGATCTCAATTAACAAACATACCTGGCACTACAGACTCATTTGGAACTGTAATAGTTGCAGGACAAACAAATATACAAGCCACACAGGCAAATGCTCAATTAACACTTGCAAGTTCAGGTGCTATTACATTATCAACTTCAGGTAATACTGTAACAATTGGCGGCACAGGCGGCACATATGGTAACACAGATGTAGAAACATTCCTGGGCAGTGATACAATGACTGGCGATGTAACTTACAAAGGTAATTTACAATTAAGTAGTGCAAATGTTAGCACAGCCATAACAGAGTATCAGGGAAATACTACAACTGGAAGTGGTGACAGAGTTATAGTTGGTAGTGATCCAGGTTGGTTTAATGGACAATATGTAACATTTAGCGGCACAACTAATGCGGCGTTAACATTCCTAAATGGTAATACATATCAGGTTGCAGGATCTGGAACAGCATGGACTTTATATACTAATTATAATACATTTACAAAGTTAGAAACAGCCACAGGCACAGAATCACCCACAGGCTTGGTAGCAAACCACAGAACACCAGATAATACAACAGCAAGAGTTCATGGTAATGTATTCGTAGAGCAAGGCGGTGTAATGCATACTGATGAATTAAAATCATCAACGCCTGGAAAAGTAATCACACTAACAGCTCTTAGAGTCTCAGACTTTAAGGCTAATGATCCATTAGGTATACAAGCATATGCCAATAGTGCAATAAGTGGATTGACACCATTCACAGGAAGTATTATATATGTCACTGGAGATAGACATGGATCTCGAGGAGCACCAGCATATTTTGACGGTAGTGCCTTTAGATATTTCTCAGATGACGCATTAGTAACAACATAATAAAAGGAGAAAATTATGCCGGGTAAAAAAGGACAAAGAGGCGGAATGAAGAAGAAAAAGAAGAAAGGTAATAAAGGGAGCAAAAGAGGATAATGGCCTTAACAGCAAAACAAAAGAAATTGCCTAAAGCATTACAAGAAGCCATACTTAAAAAACAAAAGAAAAGTGGTAAAGGTAAACGCAATAAAAGAGGATAAGTGGGCTAGATATTTTGATAGTATTAAGCAAGTATGCCCATGGTCTGGCAAAGCACATAAAATGAGCAAGATATTATTCGTGGAAACAAATGGTAATTGCTTAAATACCTGGGCTAAGTTGTTTCATCACACAAAACACGAGGCTTATGTATATACCTGGCCAGATGCCAGTGTAGAATGGTTACAAACCATGTGCGATGGCTTAAATGACATATATGACACAACATGGCTATGGAGCCACCCCCTAGAAGGTGGAGATAGTACACACATACCAGTATTGATACAACAAGATGCTACACAATTAGCAGAATTAAGGGAGAAGATAGGATATGTGGACGAAAATTAAAGAATGTTATGCAAAATGCAAACAAAAATGTAAAGATTTATTAGGAATGTAAAAAATGAATACATATGAAGAAATAAGAGCAGAATACGAAAATGGAATCATTTCCAGAGAGGAATATGAGCGAAGATGTGCAGTGATAGGAGTAGATGCGTAAATGGATACTTTAGAATCATTACAAGCAGATTATGAAGCAGGCACTATTACCAGAGAAGAATGGGAACATAAAGCCTGTCACATAGTTGCTACAACACAACCAGAATAATGTCAAAAAGAATAACAACACAAGAACTCCATAGAGAGATTGAAATAATTAAGAATAACCATTTGGCGCATATAGAACAAGACTTAGACAGTCTTGATACGGCAGTCAAGGACAACAGAAAATATTTCGAGACTCGTCTAGACAGACTCGACAATCGTATATGGGGTCTTGTGTTACTCACTATAAGTACACTGGGTGCAACAGTAGCCAGTATGATGATATAATGCCTGTAGCACCTGCAAATGTTCGTAAAATAGCCAGAGAGGCACTGGAAATACGTGAAACACTACCTAAAAGCAAACAGGCGGGCACCCTAGTTGGACTAGCTCGTGCAAATCAATTAGCATCAGGCGAGAACTTATCAAAACAAACACTACTCCGAATGCGTAGTTACTTACTCCGTGCAAGAGAGAACTACAGACAGGCTAAGAGAGCAGGTCTAAACGCAACCAACAGCAAAGCAATTCAGGCATATATGCTCTGGGGGTCCACAGCAGGCCTCAGATGGGTAAACAGTCAGTTGTCTTAACACTCTGAGCATTCTGCTCTAAATATAACCATTATATACAGGTATTTACCTGTTTCCTGCCCTTATTTTAGCGAATAAGATAAATAAAAGTGTAGCAACAATAAAGTTATTACACAAAAGGAGAACAAAATGGCAAATCAACAATTACTAACAGAAGCAATAGTAGAACTAACAAACGAGATAGCAGATACACCAAATCCAGCAAAGGCATGCAGTGACTTTAGCGGACATAGTGTAGCAGACAGTATGGGCTTTATAGCAGATGCATTGTTAAGAATAGCAGATGCATTAGAAGGAGATACTAGTCTAGATGATTATGCAAATATGCAAAACCATATAGTAGACTTAAACAAGGAGGAGGCGTAAGCCTTCTCTCTATTAGGAGAACAATATGGGACAATATAAAACAGAATGGAATGTGGGATCTGGTGGCTATAAAGAATACAGAAATAGGACTAAAGACGAAATACCAAAAGCACATGTAAGAGGACAACAATCTTTAGAAACACATGCTAAACGTGATGGGTTTTACAGTAAATATGGCATTACTAGTGAAGACTTAGCAATACAAGAAGGTGTCAGTAGTACGGCTCTAAATATGCGCCATATGAACTACGGATCTGTGTGGCAGAGAAAGGCTAAACCTACAGAAATTGAAAGAGTATATAATAAAACAATAGTAGAATTAGCACATGAGTTAGGGTGCCATCCTGTCACAATAATTGCAAGACATAAAAGATACGGAGATGTTTATCGTATTAGATATTGTATGGTTGAAGATGATAATGGTAAAAAGGTAAAATGTAAAGGTGGTTGTGGTAAGAAAACATGCAATAATGGTATGTTAGAACATTCATTAAAGGGTAAAACAATGCATTATGAAGTTATACAGTTCCCAGAATGTAATGATCTACGTGAAACCAGAAAAGATGCAACAGCAGAATATAAAATTATGTTCGACAAATATGTTAAAAAAATACCTAATTTAGAATGGCATTATATAAAAAGAAACAAACAAGGTGGATATGACTTATGGGTTAAAGAATTACATGAAGTAGATACACACTGGACAGAACTGCCTAAATATGCAAATTGCAAGTTCTGGTTGCATGAAAATCATCCAGATTACCCACATAAAGCCAGAAAAGGCTTATAAATAGTAGCGTAGGCATGAAGGGGTAATCCTTATATTTGGACATGCTTAAATAACAGTTGAATGGCAACGCAACTATAAACATAATAGGAAAAAATATGAAAGTATCAACAAAAGACATACCCATAAAAAAAGACATGGGTAAATTTTATCAAATAGCCTTTAGGCCAAAAACAACATCAGAAGGTAAAGAAACAGGTTATGTGTTTGTTCAGCCAGAGGATTTAGATTATATATTTCACTGGTTAAACAGATTCTTAACAGATGCCGCTAGCCACAGTATAGCAGAGAAACATGTTTGGGATAGCCTTAACAATGAAGGCGGTATGGAAGGTGCAATATTACCTAAAAGTGGTGCATTTACTGATCAGAATGGTAATAAGGCACAAAATAGTATCGTTAGTTATATAGGCGGTATATTAAGTAACTACTTCAGAAGTGGTGCAGACTTAAATAAAAATCAGTTAAAAACACTGACAGATATATTTAATAAAATAGTAGTAGAAGTATATACACACGTGAATACATTTACACCAGGATATAACTATACTACCAGACAACCAGCACCTGGCCCTAAACGAATATCGTTCAAGGTGCATTAGGATAAATATTAATTGAGCACACACAAATAGCATTTAACTATTATGGTCTCCAAACGATAATAAAATGGTGTGCTCAACCCTATAGGCAACTACAATGACAAAACAAATCGGTATACAGTATAAAAAAACACTTGACAAAATCACGAATATATGTCACTATATAACATATAGACAAGGAACATTGGACAAGTGACTAGGAACAAGGAACTAGGAATATATATTCGTGATCTGACGAAACACGAATATATCATTACATTCTTCGTTTCTGAGGGACTTCGTCCGCTTCGCCCTGCCAGGCTATCTGTGTGATTGAATGACGGCGCGATAAAAAATTAAGATATAAAGGAGAAAATATGAACGCAGGCAACAATGTAACAAAAATAAACAACAAAAAAGATTTACCCAATTGGGACGATTATTATCTGGAAGGTGCTAAAATACTAAAAGAACATAATCCTTTCCATATAGATGTAACTATAAGTGGTAAAAAGAGAAACAATCGCAGAGCACTTAATCTGGACATATACACAGATCCAGGAACACCACCATTAAAGTTAATAAGCCATATGGTGCCATATCCCAGAAAGTATGAAGTGTTTAGTAATTTAAGTGACACTCAACTTAAATGGAGTAAATGGGCTATCATTAAACAACAGTATGCACTACATCAGGAGGATGATGTGCAGTATGGCAAATGCCAAACCAGAACAAAACACACCAAAGTATTAAGCAGATACACAATACCTCATTGTGCCGCTGGTATGTATTT
>Ga0181402_1000198_pt1 | contig 22353 bp, 40 predicted proteins | sample 25SPOviralmetaG_FD_130131 | JGI IMG/M metagenome (GOLD analysis project Ga0181402, IMG submission 130131) | Marine viral communities from the oligotrophic San Pedro Time Series (SPOT) site, San Pedro Channel, CA, USA - 25 SPOT_SRF_2011-08-17 | ecosystem: Environmental > Aquatic > Marine > Strait...
CATCCATGAATTGAACAATGGCAATCAAGCTCTTGTGGATAAAGTACAAGAGGTTGCTGTTGAAGAGGCGAAGCGCGAAACTGCAATCGCTGACAAGCTCACAGATCTGCCACCGCCATGCATCAAGGAGATGGGCGGTGATCCCATGTCGATGCAATGCATGTGGGCTTTGTGCATTCGTACAGGTGAAACAGATAGGCAACGATGTGAGCCCGCTAAGTTGACGGACAAGTTGTTGAGTTCATATAGTTGTCCTGAGATCGCAGATTAAGTAGGAGTTTTCGATGGACCTCAAAGATATTGCTGTACCTGGAATTACTCTTGTATTTGCCGCTGGAATTTCGTTTGCTTCTTTCGAATCATCTGCGCAAGAGGTCGATGAGCTTGGAACTCGTTTGAGTGTTCTTGAGTCCAGAAAAGATGTGAACTTAGGCAAGCAAGAGGTTGTCGATGTTAAAATTGAAGGCATTGAAAAACGTCTTGAAAAGATGGAAGAGATTGTTCAACGAATGCTTGAAATGCAGCAAAAGCAAGCTGTTAGTGTCGCCAAAATCTGCCAAGCAACCAACGCTGACTGTAGTAATTAATATGAGACCAGAACTACTCGATTACGTCGAATCACTTGGCCACATGGTGTTCGAAAACGGTGCGTACAATGTCAACATCATTGGCATTCGAAGCTCTGCTCATCAACCAAATCGTTTCGATGACAAGATTCACTGCATTTACAAAGACGAATCTGGTGAATGGTTTCACAAATCATGGTCCTGCACCACAGAGCCTGGGAAGTATTGGTTGGAAAACCCCACCAATGTTGCTGGAACTGCGGTGTTGGTTCCGGGTCAGTATCGGTCGGTTTGGAAGATCGACAAGCATCAGGGCAAGTACGACGCTCTCTGCCAGCGCAACGGCACCGTAAAGACGTACCGAGACAACAACCGTGATGAGATCATTGATTGCGACCCTGACTCGATTACTGAAGGGTACTACGGGATCAACATCCACAAGGCCGGGGCCCATTCGACTCAAATTGATCGGTGGTCTGCTGGATGCCAAGTGTTTTCCACAGCCACTGACTTCGCCGAGTTTATGGACATTTGCTACAAGGCTCGTGACAAGTGGGGCAACTCGTTCACTTACACGCTGATCCCCGAAGAAGATAAGTCGGTGTCCTGATGGAGGCGTTGGTCGACTCACTGTTAGCGGACGGCCACCTCGGAGTTTTCGCTGCGTTTCTTATGTATCAGTTTTTCATGATGCAAAAGCGTTTGGACAAGCTCGTTGAGGGCTTTCAGGAACAACTGGACGACATCCGAAAAGAGTACGACACACGATCTGAAGCGATGCGTGATCGATACGACAAGGTCATAAAAGAGTACAGAGACCGAGAAGACTCTCAGTCCAAAGATTTCTTGATCACTCGAACAAAAGTCCACAATGACATTGTGTCTAAACTTGATCGGATCTTAGACAAGGCTTAACCCCCCACCCGGTAGGAATCGCCCATGCTCCAACCCCGAGCGTGGGATCTGGCGATGCGGGCGGGGGGTTAAGCGGGACTTTATTTCTTGGCAGGCGCTGCTACTGGCGATGGCGCGATGGCATCGTTCAGCATGTCAAGAACCTTCATGAGGCCTTCTGGGGGTCCATCGTCACGAGCCACGACCTTAACGTCGTACTTGGCGCTGTTGTCGCTCTTGCGGCTGTTCTCGCTGTGGTTGGCCACAGAGCCGTGAACAGTGACTTCGCAGCTAAAGAGGCCAGCGTTGTACTTGGCCTTGGCTGTAAGGTCAGCCTTGCTGTCTGAGGTGGTCTTGCTGGAAGTAGAGGACTTCACTTCCATGGTGAAGCGGACCTCGGCTTCCTTTACGGAAAGACTCGGAGTGTTGATGATGGCGAGCAGTGGAACTTGGAGATCCACCTTTTCCATAGTAGCGGTGCCATCAGCGGCAGTGCTTGGCCGATTGAAACTGAAATCAACCGTGCGTGCGGACATGTTGCCACCACCGGCATCGTTCAGTCCGACATCTTTAATGAAGTCGCTGGACGCCTTGGCAAGCAATGTTTGCGCGTTGCATGCTGCTTTGAGTGGACCACCAATCAGTTGGTCCATTGGGAGACCACCGAACTGGGATGACATGTTTACGAGTTGATCTGCCATGAGTGGCTCCTATGGAAGCAGCTTGATTAGCTGGTCGTCGATTCTTGCATAACCTTCGGGCGGTTCACTGCCCTTGAAAACCAGCTTGAGTTTAGCAGCATTGCTTTCTTTTTTGAACCACGAAGGTGTATTCGGGCATGGCCGGACCATCAGCTTTCCTTTTTTGCTGTCCGCCGTAAGCCCAGAGATCTCAACAGACATCTCCACTTCAAGCGTATCCACACGCAAGCTTTGACCCGTCGTGAGCGACTGAAGCGGGATCGGAACTCTTTTTTGTACCAGTACTCCATCTTCCCATGTTGGGATTTCCATGACGACCATGCGAGGTGCATATATGTGTCTTCCGTCTTCATCAGTCTCCGGCTCCCCTTGTTCATCAACTTTCATCTCCCAGAACTCTTGGTTCATGATCGAATCGAGTTCGTGGCGTTCTGCGATGTCGGTTGCCGCTATAACTGCTGATTGAATCGAATGTACTATGTCGTCTAATGAATGATCAGCCATGCAAGCTCCGGGTTATTATTTTGTGACGGTGTTTCAATGAGAAGTTTCTTCAAGGCATACAAAGACATTCTGGTCTACCACGACTACGGCCCTCTGTTGTTGTTTTGGAACGTTGCCGACTTAGCCAACAATCGCGTGCTTTGGATGAGCTACGGCGAGGCTCTGGATGGGGGCAATGAGTGGGCCTACTTTCAGTACTGCCTGTACTTTGTTGTGGCCCTGGGAATGCTGTTCAGTCTGCCCAACATTCGGTCTTGCTCCCGATTCGTTGGCACATACTTGCTGTTGTACATCTTCTCTACCACCCGTTTCTTGTTCAACGTGTTCAGTGACCCTGAGTTTGCTGCCGGAGAAGTTGGGCGCAGCCTTGTTGTGACGGGCGTCTACTTTACCTTGTGGGTTTGGATTTACGTTAAAATGCGTGTGGAAATAATGCATAAGGATCTCCGTGGATAAACCAACTGCCACTGCTGCACTTGTCGCCGTCGTTACAGGCGCTGTCAGTGCTGGTGCGTTCAAGTTTTATGAGTTCATTCTCAAGCAGAAGAGAGAGGTTCAGAAGGAAGAAAAGGCCGAACAGGCCCTCTACCGTGATGACCTCATCAAGAGAGTCGAGAAGCTCGAAGAAGAGCGTGACGAGCACCTACAACAGATCATCGATTTGATGACTGAAGTCGCAGGACTCAAAGTCGAAGTGGACTACGTCAAGCGAGAAAATGAAATACTGAAGCTCAAGATCGACGCCATGCGGTGATCACTTCTCGCTTTTTGTGTTCTTCAACCCGTAGTTGTCTTTCGCCCAACCAGCACCTTTCAGGCTGAAGTTGGTCGCACAGATCTTACGGGTCATCTCAGAAAGGCACTGCAAGCAACTGGGGCTTGGATCCCCAAATGCTTGCAGCACTTCTTTCTTTGCGCCGCAGTCTTCACATACGTATTGGTACAGCGGCATCGTCTTTAGTCGTTGAACACAACAGGTTCAGGATCAGGCTCTTTCGATGCCACTGATTCGGTCGCGATTGTTGCAGAGGCCGATGACTTTTCAACAAGCGCATTAACCAGAGACTCAATCATTCCAGCCAAGTGTGAGTCGTCCGTCTTGCGGCTCGTCAATGCATCAATGACTTCTTGTGGAATCGGATTGGTTTGTACATTCACAGTTGTCTGAACTGGGGCACCATTCCGGTATTGAAGATCTTCATTGTTGTCAGCATCGACAAACTTTACGACGATGAAAAGTCGTTCAATCTTCGAAGAGTCATGGTCAATCTTTGTCTCGAAGTCCATGACCATCCACTCGCCATTTGGCTGACTGTTGCGGATTGTCTTGATCATTCCAGCGATTGTTGCGTTGATCATGTTGGCCCATGTGGGCTCAGTCAGATTGCCTTGAAGGTTGTGAAGCGGCCACGAGGTGTCTGCCAACCGTGTTCGGTAATCCGAAAAGCTTGAACTTTTGGATTTGGGCAACTGTTGTTCACCAATGACTTCATTGACTACACGCAACAGAACCGATGTCTGGTTGATCATTGGGCTCTTGTCATCGTCAGACGATGGCCGTGCCCGTTCTCCAAATGGATTTTTTGCTTGTTTAGATTCTTCAAAAAGGCTCATTACGTTCTCCTTTACTTTCTTGAACGATTTGTTTTTTTACTTTCAACTCTCAGGTTTTTCTTTGAGTTGTTTTCTGGATTTCCATCTTTGTGGTGAACGTCTTTACCATCACCTTTCTTGACTCGTTTCAACATTGACATGATTCGACGAGCCCTGTTCCGTCCGGCTCGTCTCTTTTTTTGATCCGGTTTGCTGTGGTATTCCCGGTATTCCTTTTTGTAGTCACGAGCCATTCGGTTGTCCTAATCTTGAAGGAGTGATTCTTCTTTTTCCTTAACCTCTACAAGCTCATCGAGTTGTTCAGTCAAAAGGTTCATGGAGTTCATTTCGGGAACATCGTCCATTTTAACAACGTTCAAGTCTTCAGCCGGCGCATCCTGTTTGCCATCATGATCATACGCACTCGATGTAGTATCGTCCATAGCTACGATGCCGCGAGCAAAGGCGTACCGGAGTCCGGTCTTCAACGCCATCTCGATTGGCCACTGGCCCCACGGAGATTGATTCTTGTTTCTCTTGTATGCGTCGGAGTTGGCTCGACGCTTCTCGATGTCAGCCTTGCGAATGACCACAAAGTCTTTTGTTCCATCTTTGTAGTGAGCAACAACGTAGACCGCAGTAAGTGTGTCCCAAGACTGCTGTGCGCTGAGGTCTGGTACGTGTTCCAGGCTTGGCTCAGTTCCCTCGATTACATGAAATGTATCGCTTTCAAACACGGCCTTGGTCCTGAGTCGAACTCCGTTTCGTGCGGCCAGCTTTGAAAACCCCCGGTGAGACACCTGCCACTGAAGAGTTTTTCCCCTTGGCAGAAGGTACACATCTGGGAGCGGACCACCAGGCATTAGGCCAGTCATTGCAGACAAGGCCACGGCTTGCGCCACTGATACTGGGTCACAGCTATACAGGCGATCGTTGGTTTGTGCTGCTTGCCGGAAGGCCAAGGCAACTCGACCTGCGGCTTTCGCGCCTTCTTCTGTGCCTGCCATGGCTTGAAGGAAGTCGGATGCTTTCGACTCCACAACGTTTCTGAATTGATGTGCTGGATGTAGTGCGTTGCTCATTTGGTTTGTCCTGTGTAGTTGAACCTGAATGTTCGTGTTGGGTCGCCTTCAATCAAATATTTTTTGGCGAGTTCGGGGTGATCGGACTCGAACGATGAACGATCGAAACGAGTCCTGGGTTTGCTCTGAGACCATGTTGCGACACCGGAGATTCCATACGCGGTGCCGATTTGTTCTTTGATTTTATTTTCAAACTCTTTCTTTTGTTTTTCGAGGTCGGCCAACAAGGATCTGGTTTGCTTTAGGTCTTCTGCCAACTGGAGTTGGTCCTCTGACGGTTCAATGAACGTTTTGGATTCCTGCTCAAAAAGCTTTGCCAGGGACTTTGAACACGCAGTCGATCCGTCAATCTCAGGAGGCTTGCCTCCACGAATGTGCTTGTCGTACCAATCTCGAACGTAGTCCAAGATTTTCGACTCTACGTCTGCATCTCGGTAAATGTTGAACGATCGGTATTCGTCTGACATGGTGGCGAACGCAGCAAGGTCGCATCGATCATCGTCAGTGACTGCCATCTGCCAAACGCATTGAGCCGCATAGTAGGGCGGGACATTGTTTGTGCCGGCGAGACCCCACCTGTAATCGAACTTTCGAGTGGACTTAATCTCCAGCAACCACTTCCCAGAATCAGACTTGACGAAGAAGTCAGGTCGAGCATGCATCCATGGCTCTGGTCCAATGATTGGCTTGGCCTCGTACTCTGGTCCTTTTTTGATTTCAACGTTGTTCAGGTGGGCGTAGTGCGCTCCGATTGCCGGTTCGAGGATGTGGCCTCTTTGCGTTGCCGCTGAAGATGAGCTTCCGCTCAGGCCGTGGGCTCTCGCCCATACATCCCAAGGGCTACTCCATGGAGACAATCCCAAGATTGCCCCGATGCTGCTGCTGCCAATGGTCGGTAGATTTTCGTTCATGGTTGGTTTTTTCCTGTGTTTGACTGTAGGGTATCACAGTGTGATGCATATAACATCACTCAAAGCGGACATTTTCTGACTGGATTTATTTATGGACATTCGATCGTATCGAGAGACTCAACCCTCATTCAACAGCCGATTTGGGTTCTGCAAGTGGATCAACGAAACACTCATGCAGAATGGGCTGAGCATCTCTGTTCCGTACTTGCGTGACTTGGAATCAGGCAGGTCGATACCGTCCCTGCGCCTTGCTTTGGCCGTGGAAGACTTCACCAAGAAACAGGTGACGGTTCGAGATTGGGTTGGGCTTTCTCGCAGGTGATTTACGCTTCTGCTGGTTCAGAAGTTTTGAGCACGTACATCATGCTCGCAAACATCTGAGCGAGTTCAAACTCGTTGAGAAGCATTCGATTTAGCTCCGAGGAGCTTCCGGCTTCGCAAACAAACTCGTCATCGTCATCGTGAATCGCAAATCCATTCTTTGTTTCAATCATTGACCAGCCATTCGGCAGGCGTTTGAGTACGTCAATCATTTCACGAGCACCCGATTTTTGTGTAGACCTTTTGCCGCTTGCGAGCGAGTCCATGCATTGCTCCGTCATCATCAACGCAATCGATAACAATCGGATTTTTTTTCTGCGGGTGGGGCCGCATGACCCTGCCGATGCGTTGCTGTACTCGACCGAGAGCTTTTGTCGGAGTCGTGAGCACAACAGTGTCGAGTGACGGAAGATCGAGACCTTCATCTGCGACCGTTGTGGCACATAGGACTTGAATCTGTCGATCATTCGCACGGGTCAATACCTCTTCTCGTTGTTTCTTCGTCATTCGACCGACCAATGGTTCGGCAACTATTTGATGTGATTTGAGCGCATCAGCCATCCAAATGCAGTGATCCACTCGATCGGAAAGCACCAAGATTTGACGGCCTTCCTTGCACGCATCAAGAATACGATCGACAATAACCGAGTTTCGTTGCATGTCATTCGTCATTTTAGTGATGAGCTTTGACCAGTCAACTCTATTTTTAGGCCCGATGTAATGAGTAAAAAACCACTCGATTCGGGGTGGTACGACATGTCCAGAGATGGCCAACTGCTCGTTGGTTATTTCGAACACCGGCTGCCCAAAGTGCCACCACAAAATGGAAGTGAGTCCATCTGGTCGATCTGGAGTAGCAGTCAGTCCAAGTCGGTGTCGTGCTGGCATGCAGAACATGACTGAACAGAAGGTGTGGGCTGGGACGTGGTGTGCTTCGTCAACAATGCAGAGTCCAAACTGTCGTCCGAACTCGTATCGATCGGTGAACGACATGCGTTCAAGTGTCTGGAAAGTCGCAACGACAATCCGTCCAGAGTCGTCTTTTTTGCCCGCGCCATATTGAGTTGCCTTCGAGTTGAGCATCGTTTCAATGCGGTTCATCCACTGTACTGCAAGGTCGTTGGTGTGTACGAGAACCAATGCTTTTGTGTTGTACCGAGTCATTGCAGTCACCCCGATTGCGGTTTTACCGGCACCGCAAGGGGCTATGACGACACCTTCACCTGAGTTGTTGCACCATTCGGTCAGTGCTTTTTCTTGGTAGTCGCGCAACGAAAAGCCTGAGTTCAACTGCAAAGGCTCTGCCTCTGGCATGGTCCTGACATCAACCATTTGACCAAGGTTCATTTGAGAGGCCGCTTTTCTCGGAACCGCCAAGCCTCCACCCCAAGGATGATCGAATGGAATCCGATGGCAAGCGTTGATGTGGGGGTCAGGAATCGGGACATACTTGCCTCTTTTCCTCATGCCCATCGCTACGTTGTATTCAGGGTTTTGAATCTTGAATCGGCTCAGGGCCTGCTCTTCATGATTGTTTCCGGGTGCTAGGAATACTCCTCCACCCAATGCTACTTTACTCATTATGCCTCCTTACTTTTAATCTCTATTACTTCACTTTTAGTCCAGACATACTTTCTCTTGCCTGTAAACATTACTCTTTTCTTTTCATAGCTTAGCTCTCGAAGTATCTCCGAGATTCTCATTTCGTCTCTTCTGTTCATCCGCGCTCTTTCAATCTTCAAGCCATCTTCCATGACCATTGTCATCGTCACGTACCCATGCTGAAGCAGCAGGTAGTTGGTGATTGGCTCGATCCATGGGTCATCTTGTCGGTAGATTTTGCTTGAGTCATGCCGCTTGATGTCCATCTCTTTGTCGAGATACCAAGTCTCACCTGCCTTGAAGGCAACGATGGCCTCGGCCCACAACTGGTCTTTGTTTTCACGAACCCAGTGCAGGTTCACTTCGTTCGTCTTGATGGGCCAGTACCGGCGAGACCCCGTCATGTCATTGATGAACTGGGCCTCGTTGGTGGTACCCGCAAAGACAACGTGGCGTTTGATCGTGATTGCATGACGACCGTATGCTGGGCGGAAGTTGTCCTCTTGCGCGCTCAGGAACGCCTTGGTTGCACTGTTGGCTGACCGTCGCACAGAGTCCAACTCCGCTACTTCGTAGATCCAAGCGCGAGCAATCTGGCTGTACGAGTTTGCAGAGCCGATGTCGAGCGGGGTGTCGGCAAAGTACTGGTCAGTCGCGAGGGTTCGAAACAGCGTGCTCTTGCCTGCTCCTTGATCACCAGCCAAGATGAGTACACAGTCGGCCTTGCAACCCGGTTTGTAAGCGCGAGCCACGGCTTGAATCAGCCACTTTTCTGCCATCTTCCGATTCAGTTCCGTGTCATCACAGTCCGTCGCCTCGATGATCCATGAGGCCAGCCTCGGCGTTCCATCCCAGTGAATGGAGTCCAACCATTCAATCAGAGGGTTGCGCTTGTTCTCCTCTCCAATCAGTTGAGTCGTCGCGCTCACTGCGGCTTCTGAGTACTCCAGCCCATACGCTCGCGAAACCCAGAGTGCGATTCTGGTATCGTCGGTGTCCCGGTAGTCGCGGTCATCAAGCTGAAGGGTGTTGGTGAAACTGTTGAGCCACACTCGACCCCTCCATCGACGATCGCGGCGGAGGATGATGTACAGGTTGTTTTTGTTCTTTCGGAATCGTCCAGTCGGTTGGCCGTTGCGGTCAGTAAACTGATCCATCAGGTCAGTGATCCGACCGTCAGTTTCGTTTTCAGGCAGGCTTGCTTCTTCGGGACGTTGGTTGGGCTGATTGATGCAGTGTTCGGTTTCAGCGAGGTTCAACAGGTCAGCGAGTCTTCTTTGTCCAGCAGCGAGGACTTCATCCAAATCAGCCATCGTTTGACTCCAGCGGTACGCGGTAAAGGGTGTGGTTGGGGAGTTGATCACAAATGGTTGCCGCGTAGTCATCGCCGGAAGCATCTGAGTCTGTTGCAATAAAAACCTTGAGGTCGGTGGGGATGTTCATCTTACCAAGTGACTTGTAGCTGCCAGATGTACCAGCAACGATTGCGAGACGTAACGACTCACGGTGTGACTGCTCACATGCTCGCATGAAGTCAGTAATGCCTTCACAAATCAGGATGCCATCAAGCGAAGAACTCAGGCTGCCGCGCATCAATCGTTGTGCGAGTGAGTTCGCCATCAGCAATCCACCGGCCTCGTATCCACTGGGCCAACGGGTCTTGGAGCCCGAAGGCTGGCGTCCGCGAGTGTATGCAACACTCCGGCAGTGAATGCTTGCGAAAGTCCCGTCAGGCTCAAAGCAGGGGGCAGCAACACGGTAGATGCCACCCCACTGGTGAGAGAACCAGTCTGGGTACTTGTAGTCGTTGGGCAGCGGCAGGATCCGAATGCATTCGGTTGTGTCCAGAAGCTTCGGAGAAAACCGTCGCTCAATCATCCACTTGCTCAACTGGTTCGCAAAGTTCGCTGGCTGTTCAAGCGCAGTCTCGACCGTGGTGCTTGCGGCCCAAAGGCTTTGCAGTTCTTCCTCCGGTGGCCGGACGTACCCTTTGGTTGGCATCGGTGTGACCACCGGTCGCTTGCTGGGGTCTGGCTGGACGTGAGACGGCACGCCGGAAGCAGTGCAGTACCCTTGCTCGGCAAACCAATCTCGAACCACTGACTGCTGATTGCGGTCAAGGTTGGACAGCTTTTGCTGAAAGAAATGGAACGCAACAAAGTCAACTACGTCACCTTTGGCTCCGCACCGATGGCATTGCCAAGCAACCTCCGCTCGGTTGAATCCTACAGGGCCCCGCTTCTTGTCACTGGAGCCGCGCTCCAACATGCCGCAAGAAGGGCACGGGTAGATGGATGTGCCGTTGCCACGGCTGTATTGAAGTTCTGTTGCTGTTTGGGCGATGCGTGCGCCTTTAGCGTTTTGAATCCACATGGTTACTCCTGACAGGTTCCTGAGAGAGCACCACCGGAAATCCGGTGGGCTCAGTCAGGAGCCCAAGTTTTGGGGGGATCAATCCCCAAAGGGCGTGATTGTGTAGTCGGTCGATTGACCTTCTACAAACTGTTTTTGGGGGGGACAATCATTCCGTCGATGCGGTCAGCATCCTGCCCAATGATGCTGTAATGCATCTTCAGGTCAGGAGTGATCGTCAGTACGACTTTCATTCCAGTTGTGCGGTACACACGATTCATCCAAGACACCACGGTGTCCAAGGTTGGAGCCTTTGCCTCACGTTTGAGGATGCTGCGAAGCCGTGATCGACTGGTGCCGTAGATGTAGGCCATCTTTGAGTGCTTGCCTTTTTGCAGGCCACCCATGGCTTGAGTCATCTGAAACACCAGTTGGTATGTATCGATGCGCTCGTAGTCTTCGATTTCATCGAAGTCATTCATTTAGGCCCATAGCCTGCCATCTTTCTTGGAGAATGACATTCATTTGATCCATGAAGTCGTCTATTGGTAGTTGGCGATCGATAAGATCACGCATCTTTTTTGCGTACACAGGGTTTTTGGCTTCTAATTCTTCCCACGCTCGATCTAAATCTTCTTTAGTTTTAATCATTGCTCTTTCCTTGTTGTTTGTTTGTTTGTAAAAGTCCCGTTGCCGCAATACTTACTCACACGGGACAGGCGAGTGTCGAGGATGCGCCCGATAGCGCAGGAGAGTCACAGGGCATGAAAGAACCACTGTGACAACTCTCCCGTGGTCAGTTGCGACTGCCTTTGCACGCGAGAGTGTGTAGGGCATATTTCGTCCCTACAGTAAGTACTGGGGCAGTCCACGCTCGGCGTGACAGACTTTCTGAAAAAAAGTGAAAAAAGGTGGGGCCGCCCCCCCGCTTAGAGGCGACCCCGGTGACTTACTTCGCTGCCTCTTCCCCTTCCCCAAGGGTAGGAGCATCTTCGTCAGCCACCAAAGTAAGACCGCGCACAGCTTCAACCATGGCCACATCGAAGGTGATGTTTCCATCGCGCTGCTTTTTGGGCAGCTTGTCGAAGACTTCTCGGTCCAGCATGGCCAGAGCATCACCCACACCAGACTCTTTGAGCAGTTCAGACTGCTTGTCGGAGTTGGAGTTGATGGCGACGGTCAGTGTCTCAAGCAACACTTTTGCCGTCTGCTCCTTGGTAAACCCTGCTCGCTTTGCGAACAGTGCCATTGCAACCTTCCACGGAATCGTGGAGGTGGCCTTGACTGGCTTGGACTTGCTGCCGCGCTTGAGTTTACCCGCGACCTTTACGACGAGGTTCACGTCGATCTCAGAGTTGTTGTCGATGTCCCGCTTTGCGATCGAGACTGCTTTCGTGTTGAACGCCTTTGTAAGGGCGATGATTTCTTGTGATGTGAGTTCCACAGCACTCTCCTGTTCGTTGTTGATTTATGCTTCCCCGATTGGGAACCAGCGCATCTTTCGTTCTCCCTTGTACGTGACTCGTACTTTCTGAAGCCCTTGCTCTTTTAGGGCCTTTGCTACTTTCATTTCCGTCAGCCTTTGCTGCTCTTCCCATCCAACTGGGTCAACGTACTCGGCGACCACTTCTGTTGTGATGTCGTACCTTCGGTATGAAGGCGGGTTGAGTTCAAGGAACTCTTTGACCTTGTTCCTGAAGTCTTCCGGCAGGTTCGTCCCGTAGATGAGTTGCGGCTCAATCTTCTTTGACGAGGCCATGATGCCCGACTTCAATTCTTCCTTTGAGCAGATCACTCGGTACTGCTGGGCCAAGTAGACTGAGACCTCTGAAAAGTCAGGCTCCGTCATCTTCTTGCCGTTGTAGTACTGAACTCCGTCCCGTGTACAACTGAACTTTTTGTTTAGTTTGCTGTCGCTTTTGATTGCCAAGTAGACTTTGTAGGAGCCCTCAGCTTCTTGAATGTCAGTCATGAATGACTCCTATTCTTTTTGTGTACCAGTGTTTGGTAACTGTGTCTAAAAAGTGGTTGAGGTAGAGGCACCAGAAAACCCAGTGCGCTCGACCAATGAATCGAACGAATGAAGTTTGCTCATCCGTCATCGCTTTGCTTCTGCTTTGCCCGCTCGGCCAGCGCACTCCAGTCAACCTTCGAGCGGCCCTGGCGAGTCTTGCTGTACAGCTTCTTGAGTGGGATGCCTTTCTTGCGAGCGTAAGACGCCTTGACGCCGATGAAGCTGCGCTCTTTGCGGTTGTCTTCAAAGCCAAGCTTCTCAAGTACCTCCTCATAAGAGTCAGATGCCTGCCAAGCATCAATGAAGCCCGGCCACGTCCACTCACGCTTTTGGTTTGTCTTTCGTTCTTTCCGAAGTTTCGTTACATTGTCAGCCATTACATTCTCCTGTATGGTTTCTAAGTCTTACTTGGTCCACCCATGTGTGTCAAGTCTGTTTGTTTTTGTTGTTTCTTCTATCGTTCTCAAGCCTGCACTTCGCGCTGTACGCCAGCTTGTACAGGCCCTGTCGCTGCGCATGCAGCATCACTACACGAGGGTCAATGCCCTCCTTCACCAGTTGAATCCAAGGCACTCTCTTGCGATGGAACCGCTCGTCACTGAAGTCCATCACTCCTCCTCAACTTCGACGACGGTGACGTTTCTGTTTTTCATCTCAACGTAGCTGGAGATCTCTTTGCAGTTTCTTTCCCACTCTTCCCACGGTTCATCCGAGAGTAGGCGCAGGCGACTCATTGCGTCGTCAATCGCAACCATTGCAGTTGTCAGCTTTATTTTCTCGTCCGTCTGTTCTTCCATCATCTTCATCATGTGTTCCAAGACGGAGAGGATGGTTCGAGTAGTCATGAGAAAGTTTAAGGGGTTCTTAATGGGATGGACTGAAAAGTCCGGGCGTTGCTCTTCGTTCATTTCTGTTCTCCTGTGTTTGTAACGTATGCCAGTGAAATCAAATGTCACGGACAGATTATGTCCGCCACTGCTCTTGAAGAAGGTCAACCAAGGTGTCAACCTCCCAGTCGTCAAGCTCGACGGGTACTGCTCCGGCATCGCCAACGAGCTTCGCTTCGATGACTTCGATGAAGGCTCCAAGGCCGACGCCGTGCTCTTCTGGAAAGAATCGACCGAACACATCGATGATGTGCTCATCGACAACCTCTCCGGTGTCTTGGTCCTCAATCTCTCGAACCAACTCAACTGATACGTTGCATGGCTCAAGGGGAAGGCGGCTGTTTATGTTCGTTCTCATCTCTGCTCCTGTCTGGTAGGTGGGGGAAGTATGACACCAAAACGGTATGGCGTCAAGGTTAAATCTCTCCTCGAATCCTGCGGTAGGCTTCGACCTCCAACGAAACGCTTTCATCCTTGGAGATGATCAACTCGTTGCCGTCGAGGCGAGCAAGCCCACGGTCCAGTGCCCGTTGAAGTATGTCTTCGTGAAACAAGGCATTGGTGTCGTGACGCCATGTGGGTAGCGTGCGGATGTCGAACTCGTTGTCCTCACCCTCGGCTTCGTCGAACGTGTACCAGAACGTCAGCGGGTCAGGGAAGTTGGTTCCCTTGTAGACGTGGTACACCGGGACTTGAAGCCCACCCCGGTCGTCGAAGTCTCGACGGTCGTTCTCCGGGGCAGCATCACAGTGCCGTTGGATTCGCTCCTCGGTACACTGGATGCGAACCTCGAAGGCTTCTTCTGGTTTTACGTATGCGAGTGGCATCACTCACCCCCCCAAGCACCGGTGCTCGGGTGTTCCCAAATCACTTGGTTTCCCGGTACGAACTGCACTCCCTTGCAAGCGTTCAACCATTTGAGCATCGCCTTCTTCGTGGTAGGCACCTCGGACTTGTATGCTTCGACCGTGTGATAAAAGCCGTATTCGTCGGCATCTATTTCCTTTGCTCTGGCAATGGCTTCTGTCTTAGTGGTGAACCACTCGGCAAAAGCATCTGCAGTGTCCGAGCCATCGAACCGGTACTGAACTACGTAAAACTTCATCACTCATTCACCTCCTTCCTAAGTTTTTCGATTAGCGCTTTTTCGTATTTGATTGCACGCTTCTGGTACTTGTCTGTGAGCTTCATGCGGATCGCTTCCTCTACTTCTACGCAGACGTAGCTTCGTATTCGATCCTCACCGTCTAATGGCTCTGATTCGGCTTCTGCTGTGCGCCGATCGAAACTTTCCTTGAACGTCTCGTTAACCACCTCAATAAGCTCTAAGTAAAAGTTGCTCATCACTCACCTCCTGTTGGCCACCATGGCGGGGCCGGTGTTATTTTGTTCCACTGGGCGAACCCAGCTTTGTCTGCGATGTAGAACCGTCGATACGATTCAACGGCATCGTCACTCTTGTACTCGTCAGGCATGCAGAGCGGATGCGGTGTGCGGTTCAGCTTGTACAATGGCAAGGGCACAATCTTGTCCATGCACTCTTGGATGACGGCTTGGGACTTGTGGACCTTGCCGTACCTCCGGGTGTACTCAGCAGCCAGAGCCATCCCGTGGTCGTACAGCCACAGGAAGTTGCCCAGCGATTCCCGCACCCACACAGAGCACGGGTGGTTGACGTGGGCAGACTTGTAGGTTGCCTGCCCACCCAACTCATTGACGGCAGTGGAGAGCATCTGTGCGCTCTCCAGCGTCATCTTGACTACGTGCCGGTCACACTGCATGCGGGCAGCGATGCCGGGGATCTTGTCCAGAACAAAGATGTTCATCACTCATCTCCTTTGTTGTTGTGTGTTCGCCAGTGGCCTTTCACCCACGTCTTGCCTCTAAAATAGCCTTGCACCCATTCGTCCTCTTTTTTGTAATTGCGGCCTCGTTTGCCTCGTTTGCCTCGTCGAATGTCCTGTCCTTCACGTCGCAATCTCCATGCGATACTCGATGCCGCTTGCGTAGAGTTCTTGGTGATGGGCACACCGATGGCTGTAAGGAAGTCACGGGGACCATCGCCCATGTTCCAGATGGCAATGAACGTGTCTTTTTTCATGGGCTTGAAACTCTTGAACACCGTTCCGTATCCATTATGGGCATTGGCATAGGCATGTTCGGCACGATAGAAGGCAGCTTCAACCAGTGCCGCTGCATCGCCAAGTGAATCTTTCCAATCAGGTTTCGGGTCATCCGAAATGGCATCGAGCATGCTGGTCAAGATGGCTTTAAGTTTTTCTTGTGAGAGCATCACTCACCTCCTTTTGCTTTGGAAGGTTTCTTGTAGACAGGAGCCCTGGTCAACTCAGCGCGTACGAACTTCCGTTGTTCCTTCGATGCCTGATGAAACCAGTCCTGATGGGGGTTAAGTCCAATGGAAACAATAAGTCTTCTTTTTTCGACCAAGTCATCCAGCTTGCCGATGCGCATGCCCCACTGCTTGGCTACTGCTTCGCGGGCTTCATCGTACTCCACTGCGGACATTCGAGAGAGATTAAGAAGTACTGCGTCAAAGACTGCGGCCCCCGCGTCCGACTTGATACAAGCCAGTTTGATGGTGGGCCCCCCGTCTGGGCGTTTTACCTGGGAGACAATGTGTTTCAGTACTGACATTAGACTTCTTTCCAGTGGGGTCAGATACGCATATTCTTCACCCATCACTCACCTCCTTCTTGTTTGATGTTCTTGAGGACTTCACGGGCCGTGATGCCCGCTTGAATGAACCCGTCCTCATCCATGGGCTCATCCGAGTCTCGCTCGTACTTGACGCCCAGCCATTCGCAGATGGCCTCGCAGGTTTCCTCGTCACCGATGCATCGCTGCTCGGAGTCGGTGAAGCTCATCCAGTTGAGGCAAGGGCCATCGGGCCCGTTCATCAGCAGGTCGCCGATGGAGTACTGAAGCAGCGCCTTGATGGCTGCGATGGTTTTGTCGTTGAGGTCTTTCATGATGCTCTCCTGTGTCCGGGGGTTGGTCGAGGTCGCTCGACGAATGGGGGAATGGTTTGAAAGCTCGTGGGCGGTACGCCCACGGCTGTTTCGATGCTCTCACCCTTGAGTTGGATGACCCACCAGTGAAAGGGGTAAGTCCACCGGCCCTTGAGGATGCCAGCCTTGCCCGCGTGTGGGCCGTGGTGAATGAGTACGGTCATGCCGCATTCGAGGTCGTTCATGATGCTCTCCTGTTGTTTGAAAGGGGCGCGGTTTTGATGAGCAGACCGCAAACTGCTTCCCTCTCCCGGATTACTTGGCGGCCATCTGCTGACCGGCCTCGGCTGCCTTGGCCAGTACCAGCTTGGCTGCCTTGTCTGCCCTCGACGCCGCCTTGACGATGGCCTTGGGGTCTTTCTTCAAGACCTTCACCCAGTGGCTCAGGTAGGCAGCGTGGTCGGGCCGTGGTTCGTCTGACTGACTGATGCCAGCATCGCAGCAGAGGAACGCTGCGCCAAGCTCGGCGACCAACTCCTCGAAGGCGTAGTCCTCCTTGAGACTGAGGGTGTGCTCCTTCTTGAAGCGGTTCAGCCGAGTGCGGTGACCCGTGCTGTGAACGGCCTCGTGGAAGGCGGTCGAAAAGTATTCGCCCTCATCGTGGAACTGCTCGAACAACGGCAACTGTATGAAGTCATCCGCTGGGCGGTAGAACGCTGCGTCACCGCCGTGGCGAATCTCAACCTCGGTGGACCACGCATCGAGGATGACCTTGGCGTCCTCGAAGTTGTCGCCGGCCTGCGAACCATCGTGGTCCTCAACCGTGGGCGGTGGGGCTGGAGCGTACTCGCTGCCCTCTTCCCAATCAATCTGGCAGGCGTTGAACACCGTGTACATCTTCATGAAGCCGTAGGTCTCAGGCTCACCATCGGGGCCCATGACGGGCTTGCCCTTCTCTCGCTTCTCGGAGACCACCCAGCGCAACACCTTAGTGCCCTTCTCGCCCTTGCGGACCTGACCGTTCTTGGATGCTGCACCCTTGTAGGTGTGCCAAGCGTCAGAGTGAAAGCCCTGCTCGCTGGCCGAAATCCACAGCATGACAACGTTGATGCCACTGTATGCTTTGCCTGTGCTGCCGCTGATGGGGCGAGTGAGCGCACCGCCCAGCTTGTTCCATCCACAGCGCCATGCGGGGGTGCCCGCCTCGATGGAGGCGATGAGGGTGTCGGTGATGACTTGGTATGGGTTGAACTTTGCCATGATGAAGAACTCCTGTTGAATGTTCTGAAAGGGTTATACACCCGTTTGGTTTTGACTGTCAAGAAAGTTTCTGTCTGTCCACGTCGTCGATGGTGTGAACAGGTGTGTCACTAAGGGGGAAGGAAAGCCCCCCGAAGGGGGCGGTGGTTCAGTAGCCAGCGGCCACAGCGTTGGCGTCGTAGTACTCGTGGCTGTCCTCGGTCCATGCGGGCCAGCCGGGCTCGAACTTGAAGGTGTCCACATACTCGTGGAAGGTCTCGCCGTCCTCGACGAATGCCTGCCACTTGGACTCGGCGATACTTCGAACAGTCTTGGACCGCAGCTTACCCACAGGGCAGAACTGGGTGAACCCGCTGGACATGTAGCCGTCGCAGTCGCTGCCCTCATTGAAGTAGGTGCGAGTGACTGTGTGCCCGTCGTATTCCCACTCGATGATAGTCCGGTCATACCCTTCATCGGTGGGTGTGAAGCGGTGGTGCCGCAGGGTCTGGCCGGGGTTCAGTTCGACGACGACATCGCCGCCGTTGATGCTGTCTTTGAATCGTGCTGTAGGTTCAAGCATTGGTGTAGCTCCATGCAATGTGGACGCCCAGAAGGGCGATGATGGCGAGGTGAATCAGGAAAGGGTCAATCACTTGACACCCCCACGAACGAACACCCGGACGTTGACCCGCTCACCCTTCATGCCGGGGTGGCGGCGGTGGCGGAACGTGTGGACGTTGCCCTGCGGTTTGTTGTAGCTGCCCATGTATTGCCATGACTCGCCGCTGAAGGGGCAGGGTGCGGTCACCTTGTCGGCCATGTCGCGGTTGGAATCGTGGCCAGCCAGGGCTTCCCAGGCGTATTTCCAGTCGGCGTGAATGCGGTCCATGCAGAAGAAGTGGTCCATTGAAGTCAGTTCGTTGTCCATGGTTGGTTTCCTATTGGGCAAAGGGTGAAGGGTCAGGGGTGCATCGGACGGCGGACACGCGAGGGCGTCCAGACAGGATGCTGAGGTAGGCTTTCTCGGAGTCGTCCACCGTCTTGCCGGTGTCCAAGGTCTGAAACGTGGCCATCTTATACGGGTTGTACATGAGGCCATCGGCGTCCAACAGTTCCTCGGCATCGACCATGAACCGGGCTTGCTCGCCGCGCTCCGGCACGAGGTAGCCACGGGCGAACGCATGAACATTCTTGCGGCTCTCCCGCAGGACACGGGCACGGCCACCGGGCTGTACCACCCACTTGACGAACATCATGTGGACGTACTGGCGATGGGGACGCACGGGTATCAGGCGACCGGTCTCGGTGCTGCGGATGCTCCAGCAGTTCTTGCGGAGGTTCCAGTACACTTCAACGCGGTGGAGTTCATCGGACTTGAAAGGGTGTGCGGTATCTCGCATGGGGTTTCCAATGGGGCACGGGGGCCCCGGTTAGGGTTTACTCTTCGCCGTTGTAGCAGTCTTCGCAAACAATCTCGTCATCTATCGGTGGCTTGGCCTCGCACATGAAGCACTTGTCTGGATACATGCAGTCACTGCATATGGCTCTGGAATCGGAATAGATTCGGTTGACCCAAAGGCCGGAGCCCGGGCTGGTGTCTCTGCCGCACTCCCTACACAGGTTGGCGGGGTCAAGGGGTTGGGTGGCTGCTTTGGTCATGGGGTCTCCAGTGGGGGCACGGGGCCCCGGTGAGGGTTAGATGCAGCCTTCGCGTTCCGCTACACGGTCAGCGAGGGCGTAGAGGCGAAGGTCATGGGGCTCACCCTTGGCGGTCCAGATGACGCCATCGGAGTCAGCCACGGTGTCGATGTGGTGGACCTCGAAGTCGGTGACGAAGTTGCTCCAGGCGCTCAGCCAGCGGCGGTTGTTCTTCCATCGCACCAGGACTCTGGCCCCGGTGTTCATGAACTGGGCATATCGCCAGCCGGCATCAGCCAGCGAGGTATCCGGAGTGTCCTCGTTCAGGTGAAACGAGGGCAGCAGGTCAAGCGATACGCCTTCGGCTGCTTTGTTGGTCAGGTAGAACGCGCTCATGACGCACCCCCAGTCCGCCCGGTGGGGGTCACGGTGCGCTCGGCGCGGCTCCATCGGTGACCCTGAAGCAATGACAGCGTGCTGGTCTCGGCGGAGGTATTGACCTGCTCACCCTGACGGAGGTGACCACGGCGGACTGCGGTGTACGCGGCCTTGAGGCATGCATCGGTCGCGCTCACAGCGGACACCTCATACTCCAGCCACTGGCCCTTGGACTCAGTGATTGGAACGTAAACGTATGCGCTGAAGGAAGGAAGGCCGACTGGTTGGTCGGAAGGCTTGACGAGAGAGAGTGCCATGATGGGCTCCTGTTGGTTGAATGGTGGGGGCCGAAGCCCCCGGTTGAGTTGGTTAGATGCGGGCAATATCGGCGGTGTATTCAATAAGGTTGGCTGCGTGCTCCAGTTCACCGAGGTCGATGGACTCCTCGATGTTACGGCGACGGGCCCCAGTCATCCAAAGGGCTCGCACCAGCGGGTTGTGAAGACTGAACTCGGCGACCAGAGCGATGGCCAGCAGGTAGTCCGTGCGGACGGTGAGCGCGTTCGCAGGCAGATCGCCGTCATACTTTTGGAATGCCTCGAAAGCGTTCCAGATGTACTGGACCAGAAAGTAGTCCACGGTCACGGCCACCGACTCCGCGTATCCCCCGGGGTAGACCTTTCGGTGGTGCCGCTCATTGCGCTTAATGAGGTCCTCAAGTTCATGGAACCGACTGCTCCCTTCGGAGCCAAAGAAGTCCCGAAGGCGGCGGGCCATCTCACGGACGGCGGCGATGCGGTGCTTGCGGGGGGATGATGGGGTGAGGTCAAGCATGATGATTCTCCAGTTGGTTTGGTTTTGGTTGCTTCGGTCTGTCAGGGTGAACCCCCTTGTACCGTACTCGAAAAATGGTGTCAAGGCTGAACCGTGGGGGTCAATCAGACCCAACCGTGGGGTCTCGATGAAAACCACCGGTCAACCTTGGGTATTCGGTTTTGCCCTATCCTACCCCTACCTTCCAACAACAACAGGGGAAGGGGTATAGGGAGGGGAGAAAGGAAAAAGTTTCCCCGGTTTCGGTGGGGGCAGGTTGGGCAAATCTAATATGCGAGGTTCAACCTACGGTCTCAAGGTGTGCCAGGTGTGGACCCCTTGGGGCAGGGATAGGGGAAGGGTCGGGGTCAAGGGGATAAACGGCGGAAACAGTGCGCGAGGGTGGCCGGCGCGCATCGTTGTCCCGCTGTTTGAAAATCCATTCGGCAACGCGATATCCGGCGTTCAACCTGGACAAAAGCCCGGGGCTCTTGACTTGCCAAGTGAACCGCCACCGGGTCAAGCGTTCGAACCGGATGCCGGCGAGTTTTTGCCGTTCGCCACCGTTTCGGCTCCCTTGGCAGCTTGGCCGGGGGTTTTCGACGTGTGAGGGTAGCAGACAAAAGGGGAGCGCCGCGCCCCGGTCTCAACTCCCCTCGGTTCGCGGGAGGAGTCCGGGGCGGCAGCTATGTTCGTTTCGGCCCTGCTGTGGGCCATCTTCAGCGGTGCAGCTTCAGCACCGGACGATATCAGCGCCCCCCCGTCAATCCGGGAGTGGAAGGGGGGAGCGTTTGGCATTCGATACACGCGACCGCCACGGCGACCGGTGTCCTTCGTTCGGCTGACAGAGCCGACCCGGTGAAGGTGTCCGGGGTCCGCGCTGATTGGCGCGGCATGTTTGAAGGTTCGGGGAGGAGTCCCCGCCCCCACCGTCAACAACGGGTGGAGGCTTTAAATGGTTAGCGCATCGGTACTGGGCTTCCGGTCTTGTCTCCCGGGCTTCGCCACCCCACGTTCAAAGGGGCTGTGTCGTTCATTCTTCTGGGCCTCGCTTGCTCTCTTGGGCCAGTCCCTCACTGAGTGCCGTCCGCCCGTTCAACCTGAGGTGTTTACTCTCAGGGGTCGCTGTCGGTTTCCGGCTTCCGATAATCCCCGATGTTCCTGCCGTGGCAGTAGGGCTGGGCCCGGTCGGTTTTGGTACGTCATCAGATGATGGGGACTGTTTGTTGAGTCCGACCCCCCCACAACTGAGGGGGCGAATGTGGATGCTTCCATTTCTCTACCGCCCCAGCTTGGTATTGCCTCGGGGCGGGTCTGCGATTTCAAAGAACACTGTCAGGGGGTGGCGATGTTTGCCAGCCAATCGGGATTAGGTATTGCACACCCCGTGCCAACTTTTGAAAATGCAGAGACGTACAGCGTTTAGCCTTGTCTACTCGTCAGTAGGTTTATGCCAGTCCTGTGCCAACCGTGACAGACATGTCGTGGTTGAAAATATTTTTGCCTTGATTTGAGCCCCCCATTGCAGAGACGTACAGCGTTTAGAACACTTGTTCAGTGAACCGCGACACAGATGTCGTGGGTTTCTGCCAAAATATGTCCGATTCCATACCTGTCAAACGTTTAGCAGCCCTTGCCAAACCGCGACATCTATGTCGTGGTTGCTCGACGTACAGCGTTTAGCCTTTCTTGTTGTCAGCCCTTGGCACACCTCGCTCAACTGAATAGTCCCCCTATATGGAATTCTCCCTCGCCTTCGCTGGACTCGATGCAGCCGCCCCCCGTCAACGGGCCCGGTGTGCTGTGACTGGTCGGTTCGTGGCTTGGTCAAGGGTTCCACAGCTTCGGGTTCCCGGCGCTGCCCGTGTCGTCGTCATCCCCGCCCC
>Ga0181402_1000200_pt1 | contig 22281 bp, 45 predicted proteins | sample 25SPOviralmetaG_FD_130131 | JGI IMG/M metagenome (GOLD analysis project Ga0181402, IMG submission 130131) | Marine viral communities from the oligotrophic San Pedro Time Series (SPOT) site, San Pedro Channel, CA, USA - 25 SPOT_SRF_2011-08-17 | ecosystem: Environmental > Aquatic > Marine > Strait...
ACTCCCATACGAGTAAGTTTCATCATCATATCAGCAAAGCCATATACATAATGATTGTAGTTGCCCATCCATTCCTTCGGAGGGTTGAACCTAGGGGTTAACATATTCTTTACCATTCCATACCTTATTTGCCATTTGATCACTGTAGTAGGTATCACGCAACCAATCATTATTGTTGCTAACATACTCAGCCTTCTGAAGCACAGACTGACCCCAAGCATCTCGCTCGAGGCAGTTCTCTATCCACTTATTGTGAACAAACATCTCATAATCTTCTGTCACTGTCGCACCACCCTTGCATAGACTTCTTTAACCTGACTTACAGGCCATTCGTCTAGCCAACTATTCTCGAGGTGCTTTACAAGACGTTCATCGTCTACTTCTTCGAAACCGAGAATCTGCTCTCCTAAGTAGTTTTGTACTAAGTCGTCAGCTTCTTCACAGGTCACAGTGTCCATGCACCACTCAGGTTCATGATCATCAGGCTGTGCGATCAAATACTTCATATGGTAAGTAGCTACAGTTTCAACGACAAAATATTTCATTAGTTTGTTACATCCATTTCTGCAAGTACACCAATGGCGGAGAAAAAGTCAACATCTCCTTGAAAGATGTAGCTTTTACTGATCCAGCTGTCGTCTCGACTGCGACCATTGACTCGGAGTACGAAACCGTTTTCAACGATCTCAAACTCATGTTTCTCATCTACTGTTTTAAATTCTTCAAACATCATTGTTTAGCTCCTTAAATTTGTTCATTCTAAAGTTTTTGTTGAGTTGAGAGCCTTTCGTTCTCTCAAAGTGTTCTAGTAAGTATGGAAGTAGTATACTGGTAGGAACGTAGGCTTTGTCTGTGATCTTCATACCATCACGTTGACCTATCCATGCTCCTTCAATATTCTCCCAATGACGTTCAATTCTAGCTTTGTTATCTTCCCAACTAGGAAAGCGAGCATTAAAATTGAAGTTATATTGATTTGTAATGGAGACTTTATATTCATAGAGCTTGCCATCTGCATCCATAGCATCAGCTCCTTTGTCTCCTTTGACAAGAGTATGCCCTAGCTCATGTGCTAAAGCAATCTCTCCAAACTTTGCGAAGTCGTGAAGGTCTTCTGGTAGTATCTCAAAGACCTTATCAAGTGCTTCTACTACTTCAGCGTATGAATTGGTCAAGGTCAGGCTCCTCGTAGTTCGGGCCTTTCATTACCTTACCATCTTCTCGGTAGAGAGGACGTCCGTCTTCACCTAGTTTGGTCATGTTAGAGCGATGAACTTCATGGAAGCAATCGTCAAGATCAATGCCAAAGGCGTGACCAGCTCCGTATACAACGTAGAGTATGTCTGTAAGTGCATCTGCAACTTCAAGTAAACTGCTTCTTCCAAGTCCATCTCGTAACTCCTGTACTTCTTCTTCGATTAGGTCGAGGCGTAGTGCCGCGAGGTTAAAATCTGGCATGGTGGGTACATATAGAACTTCCTGACCGAAAGCCTCCATGAAGTCACCTACCTTTTCAAAATTTGATATTTGTGTACTGCTCATTTTATTTCCTTTTTTCCGATTTATGTGTATATTATACGCCTAAATCACCTTAGTGTCAAGAACTTTTTGTATAGTTCCTTCGCTTTTTGTACAGGATATTCTTCAAGATCTATATGCTCTAGAAACTTTATAATCTCCGACAATACTTCTCTTTCTTTTGATTTCATCTCTAGTTGATCTAGGAATGCTTTCTTAGAAGGAGTCATGCACTCTATGTTATTTTCTTCCACAGGTTCGTAGTCCTCGTCAGAGATGGTTTCTTGCACTGCAAAGATAGCATCCCAGCCAGTTCTAAAGCTTGTGTTGTTACTTCTATTGCGGTCTCCTTTACCGCCATGTGACGCATTGCTCACTATAGTTCTCCTATTATTATATGCTCTGCCCTCTCAAGAGGATGTGATACTGTTTTAATTTTGAAGTTTGGTCCTACTGACCAGTGTTTCTCTCTTTCTAATATTGCCTCATTCAAAGGTGCTAACCAAGACCAATCAATTTGATTCTGTGCTCGTTTCACGATTCCAGAGTTAAGTAGGTCATAAGTATATGTATGCTCTTGTCTATCCAGTACTTTATGGAGTACAATATCTTTTCTGTATGCCATATCACGAACCTCATAGTTCAAAAGACTATCTTCTCCGATAAGTAGATCTTCTCTGAATCTTACCATCTTCGCAAGTTTACGACTCCAGAAAATTAATCTAGCACAATCCATGAAGTGAGCAGTCTCTGCGGGGTAGTTCCACGCTTTATTCTGCTCCATGTGAATATTATACTCACGTTCCCAAACCTTTCTCTTCTGCCATGCACCTTCTAAAATAGGTCTTAGATGTTTGTATATGGAAGCTCTCATCTCTCCCCACCTTTTATACGCTTTGTGCCAGGGAGGAGGTGCAAAGAGGTCATTCTCTTTATGAGAACCTTTATAGGAGTCGCTATGAAGTATTTGTATCCCGTCAGGCGCATCGTTGTGCGCAACCCAAGTATACAAATTAACTCCATGCGGTTGCAGAAAATCATCTCCATCTATCTGCACCATGTAATCATAAGAAGAGTCAAGGAAATGATCTAGTACAGCATTCTTCCCCTTCCCTGGATAGCCATTGCTCTCAGTAGCAACACAATTTATTTTTTCCTGAAAACACCAATTCTGGACAAGGCTTTCATATTCCTTGTCCAGAGTATTGATGACTACAGTTGTGTGTTGTTTTGGCAGGCTTACGAACTGTCTCTTCAAGCATTTGAAATTGCGAGAAGTCAGTACATAGAATCTAAGGGTTGCGTCTTGCATGAATCTTTTCCTTTACTTTTCTTTTTTCTTCATTGGTCATTATAAACCAATCAGTGATTTCTTGAGGTGTACGCTTACACCCTAAACATAACCCGTCTGCGGGGTCGTAGAGACAAGTGCCAATACAAGGAGATTTTTCATCAGTCCCAGAGGTTTTCATAGTATTTACCAAATAATCTAAATCCATTGCTAATACGGTCTTGGTATTTTTGCATACCATCTACATCGCATTCAAGTGTGTGGTTCGGCCCATGTACCATTTTGGCAAAGTCCGTATCAGAATCTTCAACAGTCCAATCAGATTCGCCACTCCAAAACTGCCTCTGCCAATCTTCTACTAGCTTTGACTCGAACGCATGAACCATTTCAGTAAGTACCCAATCCCATGCTTGCTCGTGAAACTCATCTATATCCCCACGCTCACGTACAGGTACGCTTCCAATCAAGTGCGGAGGTCGATCTTCAAATGGGATAAATGGAGCACTGTTAGTAGTATCACGAAGCTGAATGAGCATCGGGTGTATTATATTTGCGAGAGTATGATCCATCGAGTAAGTGTCCCACTTATCAATTTTTACAGAGATCTCTTGCTCTCCATCGTCTCTAAAGTTTCCAATTTGTACTTTCATAGTAGTAAATTCGCCCTTCCTTCCAAGTAGTTATCTTCAACCTCCACGTGACTCATAGTAACGTAGAAGTGCCCATCATAGCTATCAATTTTTTCTTCTGGGTATCCTGATAGTATGTACCATTTTTTCTTTTCTTCCCATTCCCACAAGCCCCAGTTTTCTGGAGCAGGTTTAGGGAACCCGTGCTTCGACCCTTCTGGCGGGTCAATCATTAATACTGTTCTCTTTCCCATAAATACTCTCCTTCTACGCCTCATGTTTTACCTTTCTACACTCAAGTAGTGCGTTCATACTGTAGCGAACTCCGTACAAGTCATCATCTAACTTTACGGAGAAGGCTAACCAAATTAATAATAAAATTCGAAGATAGATCATAGCTGACTCCAATCCGTATCTTCGGGCATTAGCTCAACTAGATCACCATATTCCTTCTTTAGCCTATTATAGACACCTGCATTATTCATACGCAGTCTATACTGACCTTTAGAGCAGATATACTCGCTACCACTGTATCCAATAAACTTCCACCCTTCTTCGACTTCGTGAGCTTCTACAATACCGCTGTTAAGTCTCCAGGAAGAGCCGCCTAAGTAGCCACCACTCCAGCCTGCAAGTACTTTATAGAGGACTTCTTTCTCTGTTGTTATTTTGAGTACTACCCAATTGTCGGGTCGCTCAGCCATCTTTGTATCCTCTAATCTATAAACCTATTAATGCCCAACCATGATTTGCTACTGCGTTAAGTATGATTGCCATACAAGTAACCATATGTGTAAGCCACCAGATGCTACGAATAACTGCAATAGTGTTTGCTTGTCTATCAGTTTCACCTACCTTCTCTCCTAGGGACTTCGCCCATATTCTCCACCACATTCTAATTTTACTCCAAGTCCTCAGCTTCATAGTTATTCACCTTTAGCTTTTACCCTTTCGCTCTGCGTCTAAAAAGACTGCATTTGTAATAATGGTAGGTACAATTATTGACAAGTGTACCGCTATTGAAACAGGGATGCTGTATCCCAACCAACCCAAGTAAAACATAGCAATCAGACCAAAGAAGCCTGACCACATTACAAACAAAGCCATGAGTAAGTAGCCTTGCAGTACAGGATCTGGAATAAACCTCAAAGGATTGTATCTTAGATCCATTACTATTCTATAACAATTTACTACTGTTTCCATCACCAACTCCTAATAATATTCCACATAATAATATAAGCACAAGCTAGGTTTGAGAGTACAATAAAAGTACGTATCAGGGAAATGATGTTTTCATTGTTGCTGTCGTACCCATCTTCTTCATCAAAAGAACCTAACGCGTGCTTCCATGCAATCCAAAACTTAGCCATACATTCTCTCCTGATACCATTCGTTAAACGCTGTAAAATCTTCTTCTAGTTCGAACCTTACAGTATCTCCATAGATGTCTGTAAAGTGTTTAATATCGTACCTCCACTTGAAGCAGTGATCTTTACACCACTGCGTTGCTTCACTGCGAAGGTCAGTGTGGGTATGGCTCTCAAAGTAGTTTGCCATCTTCCACTTGTTTTTATGGTCTACAATCTCTTGAGGTGTCATTACTCGTGCTCCTCAATACCCAAACATTCATTCGGACTAAAATGATATCCCATTGCCTTCATAAAGCCTTCAAATACTTCTATCATGTCATCTCGTGACAGATCCTTCTGCATCACCTCAATAGTAACACGAGTATTCACTGAGGTGGAGTGCTCATAGGGGTTACAAATTAATTGTATGTACGGCTTATCCAATGCGGGATGAATCATTCTTCTCTACCTCTTTTTTCATTTTGTTATAGTCTCTGCGGTCTTCCCACAGTGCTTGCTCGTCTCGAGTATGTAGTATCATACCCCAGGAAAGGGCTACAAAGATAACAATACATATCACTCCAATAATAAAATCTAACATTATACATTCTCCCATAATAAGTCTGTGAGGATTGCTTCATACGCATATGCCTCAACTTCCCAGGGTAGTTCAGCGTAGTCTATGGTGTCACAGTTAATGCTTACATTATTGTGTTTCCATACGTTGTCTACCATATTGATTTGTCCTCTGTAGAACTGTTTTGCGTGTACTAACTCGTGTGCAATGTTGGCTGCAAGCTCATGTGGCTCGTAGGCAACTTCCTCTCCATCCTCGTATACCCAATGGGTAGCGAGACTGATAACAGACTCGATGTCGTCACCCATGCAAAAACCAGCATGAGAGCCGTCTTTGTCAACGAACTTCTTGACCTCGAAGTAGATGTCATAAGTCGCGTCCTCAGGAAATAAGGACATGATGCACTCATCAATGAATGAGCTGTATTTGGATATGTCTCTGCCTTCAGTTTGTACATTTATCATATGTTCTCCCAGTTAATATAGATATTATACGCCTATTTGGGTAAGTTGTCAAGAAGTAAAAGACACTTTCTCTGAGTAAAAGTCCATATAATCGGGCTTTTCTTTAGAATAAACGCAACACCAGTTACGTCTAGGTTTGTCGGTATTGTTGTATCCCGAGCAGTGAATTGTGTTGCCATCTAGGATAAGAATGTCGCCCGCCTTTAACTCAGGCTGTAGCCATACCATTCCATCTAGTATTCTTATATCTTTCTGGTCGTCTAGTATCCAAGTATAGTTAAGAGTTTTAAAGTGGCCTGTAGGATCTTGTCCGTACTGATTGTCTCTGTGGGGTTCGAATGCAAATTCTTCCTTCGGCATTTTTACTACCACCTGGTCGTTATACATATAGAATGTATCGCCCAGCTCTTCCTTTACTAGTTCTAGCATGAACTTACTCTCAAACATCATCTTCAAAGGTCTGCTGAGTCTGCCTGCTGTCTCTATACCTCTCCAATAAGTACCTGTGCCTAACTCGCTACGGGTTCCGATCAAATCGTTCTCAAGTAACCAGATCTTTAGACGCAGAGTTTCTCTCTGGGCTATTTCCAGATAAGTAGAAGGAATAACATTTCTTAGTATTTTATATCCATTTTGCATTGTCGTTTACGCTCTCTCTGTTTGGCAGCAGCTTGCTTTCGCTGTCGCTTAGTAGTTTTCTTTTCGTGGTACTGTTTTTCTTTGTAGTCAAACAGTTTGTTGCTCTCGGTTACCTTCTTACGAAAAATACGTAATGCTTGTTCTATGTTTCCGTTTCTTACTTTAATCGTCATAATCATCCTTATCTTTTATGAGAATCCAAAGTACAAGTAGTCCTATAATAACTGTGGCTTGGGTAGCATCTAACATCATTTCTTGAACCTATATCCTCTTTTTCTTAGATATGCAACCTGATTACGAATAGATTGCTCTGTTCGATTGGGTAACATATACATCATTGTTTCAATGTCTTGGTAGAAGTAATGGGCAGCAAGAGTTTTGCGCTCCTCATCAGTCCAAGGCTTTCTTTTATATTTTTTCATGGGAGTATTATATCCGAAAGCGGGTTGGTTGTCAAGAAATTTTTTTAGGGTCGCTCAAAAATTCTTCTTGACATCCTACATAAAATTCAGTATAATTCACCTAAAAGAAAGTAGAAATTTATCGGGCATTTGTAAGAAAGTTCTTGACTGTATCCTTATTTATGCGTATAATAGTTATTCTGAAATGGAGAAACCAATCCACAAGACGGAGAAAATTTATGTTAGAATATGCCGTATTTATGTTTTGCTTGATAGGGTGCGGGCTTACTAGCCATGCTCTCGGCAAACAAGAGGGTATAGAAACAACAATCGAGCACCTAGTAGACCACGGGATGTTGGAGTTAGATGAATAAACTAGAAATAACTATAGAATATGACGGGTTGATAGCAGACCCTATCTACAAAGTAGAAGATAAAGATACTTTGTATATGCGTACACGCGACAGACGAGTCGCAGAACAGTGTTACAACGAACTCAAATTAGAATACATTAGAGGACAAAAAAATGCCAGCTAAGTTTAAAGAATCATCAGCAAGAATTGTAAATCGCAGAAAAGTAGGTATGATTCACTACTACCTAAAGAATACTTCTACAGATGAATTGGTTGAAGCCCTGCTAAAAAGCAGTACTCGACCAAAGCACAAACAGAAGTATCGTAATGAACTTGTAAAGAGAGGTTTTGACCTTGGACTCATTAATCAGTAACGAGTATAAAAAGTTACTAATCGAACAGCATGAGGACAGATACTGGGGCGGAACAGGACGGCAACACGCAAAAGAGATACTTAGCTTTGCAAAAAGCTACAACTGCCGAACCGCTTTAGATTATGGCAGTAGCAATCATAGGGATTGTCTAAAAAGACATTTTCACAATACTTACCCAGGAGAGCTACTGTTTTATGAATATGACCCCGCTGTTGAGAGCAAATCAGGGCTACCACAACCACAAGATATAGTGGTCTGTACAGATGTACTAGAGCACATTGAGCCAGAATTACTAGACAACGTACTTGGGCATATGAGAGATTGTATGCTTAAGTGCGGTTTGTTCGTAATTAGTACCAGACCAGCAATACAAGTATTATCAGACGGTCGCAATGCTCATCTTATAGTGGAAAGTAAAGACTGGTGGAAAGCCAAGTTAGAAGAGTACTTTAGTGTAGAGTCTATGACATGGACTAGCAATGAAGTAACAGCAAGAGTACAATTGCATGGATAAAATAACAATATACGGAAAAGACGCTTGTGTCTACTGCGACATGGCGATTTCCCTTGCAGAGAAGAAAGGAATGTATATTTCAGTAAAGAAACTAGACAAAAACTTTACTGTTGAGGAGTTTACTTCTCTATTTCCTTTTGCAAAAACTGTTCCCCAGATTGTTTTGAATGGGAAACACATAGGTGGATACCAGGACCTTAAAGACTTGGTATAGGTAAATTAGGCTCACCTTGGAGTAGCCTATAGAGGGGCTATTGCCCAAGTTCTATGGAGAACAAAGTGAGAAAAAGAGACGAGGCCGCTTGCTATTTTTGTGCAGTGGTTACAGCAATTAGTTGTTTAGCCTTGCCGTTTATAACAATATACGCCAGTGCAAGTATGTAATACTAAGGAGTAGAACATGAATAGAGAACAAGTACAGAAACAATTAGCAGTAGATGAAGGAATAGTACACGAGATATACCTTGACCATTTAGGCTACGCTACCTTTGGTATCGGGCATTTAATTACGGATAACGATCCAGAGCAAGGACTTCCTGTGGGAACACCTGTTAGCGAAGAGAGGGTCACAGAAGCCTTCCAAGCTGACCTTGACATTGCTATTGGAGAGTGCAAAGTTCTCTTTGATATGTGGGAAACTTATCCAGGGGAAGTCCAAGAGATACTCGTCAATATGATGTTTAATCTTGGTCGACCCCGACTTAGTAAGTTCAAAAACTTCAAGAAAGCTGTTGATGCAGGAGACTGGAAAACAGCAGGAGTTGAAGGCAGAGATTCACTATGGCACAGACAAGTAGGGAATCGAGCAGAAAGACTTATGGTTAGAATGGAAAATGTCTAAACTATTAATGGGAATCATAGCAGCGATGGGTAGTGCAGGCTTTCTGTACTACCAGTTTGCTGTTGTGCCTATGAAAAATAAATTAGAAGAACAGACAGCAGTGATTATTGCCCAAGACCTGCGAGATCAAGAGCAGAAGGCTACAATAGCCGCAATCACACTGAATGCAGAAAAAACAGCAAAAGCTAGTGCTGCATTGCAACAACAGAATCAGCAGTATGAGGCTGAGATGTCTGAATACCTAGATATTTTTCGTAGACACAACCTTGCGAAGATAGCCAGTGCAAGACCGGGACAGATACAAACTCAAGCAAATGCTAGAACAAAGGAGGTATTTGATGCAATTGAAGAAGTCAGTAATCGCATTAGCAATCCTAACCCTTAGTGGTTGTAGTTTGCTACAGCAACCTCCAAGACAGGTGGAAGTTATAAGTAAGCCCGTACAGATAGATATTGTACAGCCAGTTATGCCTCGACCTTTAAACCTCAAAGAACCCAAGTGGTACGTAGTTTCGGATAGAAAAATACCGAAAGAAGAGCGTACCTATATGGATAAGTTTGAGGCAGATATTAAAAAGAAGCATGGGGGAGACCTCGTGTTTGTCGCAATGACAGTTGCAGATTATGAGTTAATGGCTTATAATACGCAAGAAATCAAGAGATACATTAGCCAGTTAGGCGAAGTAATTGTATATTACAGAGAGGTGACTACGAATGAAAAAGAGGAATCCAGTAGCGAAGTTCCAGCGAAAGTACAATAAAGCAAAAGTATTTAAAGATCGTAAGCGCGAAGCAAAGAAGAAGGGCGAACTACACACGTATAAGGATGAAGAGTGAGAATATTTGTAGGACATGACTCTACACAACCAGAGAACACAGCAGTCTGTGTTAGGTCTATAGAGAGATTTGGACACAAAGTAACACTTCTCGATATAAATGATCTAAAAAGAGATCATGGATACTATCGAGAGAATGAGGATGGTTCTACAGAATTTACTTATACCCGTTTTCTAGTACCCTATTTATGCGGATATAAAGGCAGAGCGATGTTTTGTGATAGCGACTTTGTCTGGCGCAAAGACCCTGCTTTGATGAAAAACAGTATAGGAGATTCGGCAGTCACAGTAGTAAAACACCTAGTAAAACAAGTACGAGAAGATCATAAGTTTTTACAGAATAAAAATGAGTGGTATCCTCGTAAATGGTGGAGTTCTATGATGGTTTTTAACTGCGACCATGAAGAGTGTTCAAACTTAACTGTAGACGCAGTGAACAAACAAACCCCTCAGTGGCTTCATAGATTAGAGTGGGCTAGTGAAATAGGTAGACTCGATGAGTCATATAATTATTTAGTAGGCTACTACAACTTCATGTCAGACCCAGTAGCACTACACTTTACAGACGGGACACCAATCTACACAGATTATGCCCACGACGAGTTCGCGGAGGACTATAATGACCTTAGATGAAATGAAGGAATATGTACGAGGAAAGAATGTTATTCTCGTAGGCAACTGTTTAGACGCTTTTGAAAAAAACCATGGAGACTTTATTGACGGTCACGATGTAGTGGTAAGATTCGGTAAAGGTTTAACAGATGGAATTGTTGCTGACAAAATTGGTAGTAGGACTGACATATGGGTTACTGGACAACTTCGTATGAAGACAGTACGTTTTGTAAACAAGAGTACGCATATTCTTTTTAATGAGTCTTTGTACAACCCCGAGATAGGTAAACCTACCGTTCCCCACCTGTCTATGTACACACAGGAAGAGATTGAGGCAATAGCGGCAGAGTATAATCTTCCTGAAGATAAAAGACTATCTGCAGGAGCTATTACAGGACACTGGTTCTATAATGTTTGTAATACTTGGAATACGTTGACATTTAAAAACTTTGACGCATTTACAAAAGTACTGAAGTTCAAAGCATCCCACAGTGTAGACATCTCAGACGGAGTACAGTACACAGGTAGCTGGCATCTTCCGCTCCTCAGAAAAGAAACTATCGACCCCAACTATTCAATCGAAGACGGGAATCCTGCTCATGATACCGCTACAGAAGTAGCTATGTATCAAGACTTACTTCAAGACGGTAATGTAATATGGTCGGGAGAGCCTCCTGCCGTAAAGACACAAGAGCTTAAACAAGACGCCCTAGTTTTATGGACTAGAGGAAGATCACGAATAGAAGAAGAGTAATGTTAATTTTTGACAACTTTATTACTGATCCTAAAGTATTAAAGGGTATTACAAACTCTCCTTTCTGGGAGCGTAAGTCGTTCTACTGGAATGACGCTCTATTCAACAAAGATAAAGAGCGTACCAATGGAATAGGAGAGTTCCTAGTTGAGCAAATGCTTGCCCACCCTATAATATCCAAAGAATACCCGTTTGACCGAGCAGCGGGGTTCGAGTACTGGCCCACAGTTACAACAAAAAACTCAATCTCGGAAGATTGCGACTACTCCTTAGATGTACACACAGATTTTGACATACTACGCTATGAAACAACAGGGGAAGTAGTACATCCTCTTTTCGGAGCAATAATATATTTTGGAAACCAGGATGTAGAAGGAGGAACTCTCAGATCTTGGGAAGAAGATGACGATGAAATCTGCAAATTAGTAGAACCTGTAAACAATAGAATTGTAGTTTTTCAGTCAGATAAACCGCATGGAGTTACCTCAGTTACCTCGGGTATTAGAAAAAGTATCGCTATAAACTTCTGGGAAGACCCAGTAATGTTACCAAACGAAGAATAATTCTTGACAGCCTTTCCCAAATCTAGTATAATATCATTTCTATTTTACGGAGAGTACCATGAATTTATTTTATCTTGACGATGATCTCGACAAGTGTGCAGAGTATCACGTAGACAAACATATTGTAAAGATGCCTCTCGAGGTTGCCCAGTTGCTGTGTACAGCTATCTGGGTAGACGAGCATCTAGGGTTTGTACCGCGTGCTCTTAACAAAGAAGAGCGTGATCATCTCAACGCTCTCAAGAAAGAAATCAAACATCTTCCTATGGAAGAACGACCACTAACCCCGTATCTACCGATGATGTACAATCACCCTTGCACTATCTGGGTACGCTCATCGCTAGACAATTTTGAATGGACACACTGTTATGGTAACGCTCTTAATGACGAATATCATTATCGCTATGCGAAACAACACAAGTCGATTGTGGAAGTGGTTAACAAGCTACCAGAGCCACGGAATCTACCAAGACTCGGATTCACAGAGTTCGGACTAGCAATGCCTGATGAGCTTAAAGACTACGACAACCCTATACAATCTTACAGGGACTACTATCACCTCGATAAAGCCACCTTTGCCGTGTGGTCGCATCGGTCAAAACCTGACTGGTGGAACGAGGACTATGCAGACTACGACAAAAGGATCACAGCAAAATGAGCCACGTAAAACTTATATCGACATCTTCGCCTAATATCTTATATGATATTGCGTATATGGCTAGAGTATCTAACCCTAGCAATCAGAATAATACAGAGACAAATGAGAAACTGATTCGGTACCTCATTAAACACAAACACTGGTCTCCTTTTGAGATGGCGAGTGTTGCAATCGAGATCAATACGACTCGAGATATTGCACACCAGATAGTACGACATCGAAGTTTTGCTTTTCAAGAGTTTAGCCAAAGATACGCTAACCCAGACGAGCAAGGCTATCCGTATGTAATACGACAAACCAGACTACAAGATGCTAAGAATCGTCAGAACAGTATTGATACTGATGATGAATTACTACACCAACACTGGGTAGCACAACAGCAGAAAGTAATTGAAACAGCAAGTGCAGCTTATAAATGGGCACTAGAGAATGGTATAGCTAAAGAACAGGCTCGTGCTGTACTTCCAGAGGGTCTAACAAAGACTCGTTTGTATATGCAGGGCACAATACGTTCTTGGATTCACTACATTGATGTACGAACTACACCAGGTACACAGAAAGAACACATGGAAATTGCAAAACAGTGTGCATATGTAATCGAACCTTTCTTCCCTATGATACAGGAGTTTGTGCATGACTGAGGGCAGAAAGTTTGATAGTGAAAAACCTAAAATGCACCTTCTGCCTCCTAATGCTACACTTGAAGTAGCAAAAGTATTGACTTTCGGAGCGCAGAAGTATGACGAAGAAAACTGGCGTAAGTTAGAGAATGCACAGAAGCGTTACACAAGCGGTGCACTACGGCACATATTCGCCCACATGGGTGGCGAGCTACAAGACCCAGAAACAAATTATTCACATCTAGCACACGCTATTTGTTGCTTGATGTTTAAACTAGAATTGGAGTTAGAGAATGGCGAGAACAACAGTAAAGAAAAAGAGTTACGAGAACTTATCGAATCAAAACATCGAGAAGGTGATAGCACTTCTAAACCCAAGTTCTTCGGAGAAACCTATAACCAAAAAGGAAGCCTGTGATATTCTAAACATAGCCTACAATACTACTAGGCTAAACAAGATTATCGAGGATTATGAGGACAGAAAAGCATATGTCAAGAAAAGAAAACAGTCTCTGCGGGGTCGTCCAGCGTCACGCGAAGAAATCGCTGAAGCGTGCGAAAGCTACCTCACAGGAGATACTATCTCAGATATCAGCAAGTCCCTCTTCAGAAGTCCATCCTTTGTACGGGCTATTCTTGAAAGAGTTGGAGTCCCACAAAGACCGTCAGGAAAAGACGAAAGACTAACGGCTCACTACTATCCAGACGAGTGTATGTCTGATGATTTTGCAGAAGGTGAGATTGCTTGGTCTGCTACCTATCACGCGGCAGTAGAAGTGAAGAACAGACTCACCCCCGAGTTTCTAGCAAGCAAGAAAGGTATGACTCCTTTTGACTATGAGAAGAAGTATGGCTGTCCTGCGTACTCTATCTATGTTCGTCAGAAGGTAGATAGTGAAGACACTTTCTTTTCAAACGTAGTCGCAGGAGGGTTCTCAGCATATGCTCCTGCCTATGAGCTATGTAAGCTCGAACATTTACGAGATTACGGAGTAAGAATCGAGAGGTTGTAAAAAATACTTCTTGACAAGATGGTTAAAATCCGCGTATAATATCATTTCAAATTTAGGAGAATACCATTGGGCGACCGATTCTATACTCAACAACTTAAAGCACTGGGCGACTGCCCAGGAAACAAAAACCCTAACAAGAGGACACGAAAAGTGGCTTGGGACGACGATAAAAAAGCACAAGCAGTATCAATGTACGAAGAAGCAGAACCAACTCCAGAGACCAGTATGGAGATTGTAAAAGATATTGCAGAAGAACTAGACGAATCACCTAACGGTGTTCGTATGATCTTAACAAAAGCTGGCGTTTATGTTAAGAAAACACCTGCCGCTAAATCTAGCGGTGGCACTACAGGAGGTGGTACTCGTGTATCTAAAGCAGCAGCTGCAGAAGCACTCATTGCCGCGCTCGGAGATGCAGGTCAAGAAGTAGATGAGGAAATCATTGCTAAACTGACTGGTAAAGCATCTCAGTATTTCACTAAGGTAATTCAAGCAATTAACGAAGGTTAAATACTAACCCTGCTAGTTTCGGCTAGCGGGGTATTCTTGTATCTAGCAAAAGCACCTCGCAGTAAGTAGATTCGCAATAAAGATTGCTGAATTACTACCAAGGAGCTAAAGTGAAAAAGCAAGAACTGGCACGTTTAGTGCACGACTATGGGGATGCCGTTATTACTTATCGTAGCGAACACTCCAAAAAGCTAAAGTACAATGTTTGTACATTAGACTTCACAACTCCCTATATTCAGAAAAAGAAGAATAGAGCCAAGGAAACTGACGACACTCTTCTTTTCTTCTGCTGGGATACCGACTCATACCGATTACTACGACCTGCCAACGTGTCTAGTGTAGTTCCACTGTCTTCCATTCTTAAGAATGAAGGCAGGAGATAATGGATTTACATCAAGCTCCTGAAGCATACTCTCGTGTTATACATTATGACAAAGTAAAAGAAGTACAGATAAGACTCACAATCAATACGTTCAGGGATGTAGAGTATATGCACTTGCGTAAATACTACATGGACTTTGATGAGGAGTGGAAACCCACACCAGAAGGAGTAGCAATGCCCTTAGATCTTTCTAACTCAAGAGAGATGTTTGCAGGTCTAATAGAGATACTATCTCTAGCAGAGTCTAAAAGTTTAATCGAAGAACATTTTTCAGATCTAATTCAGGATCTCTATAAATAGTTCTTGACAAACTTGCTTAAGTTCCGTATAATATACTTTCTTATTTAGGAGAATACCATGCAGAACTTTTTAGACAGAATGAGTCAGTTGTACTATGAAGGTACTCCCGCTATCTCTGATGCGGAGTTCGACCTTCTAGCAGATAAGCACAACTATAGTAAAGTGGGTTACACTGTTACGGATGCTGTGAAGCACGCGTATCAAATGTACTCTCTTCAGAAGTGCTTTGACATCAACGAGGCTCCTCTGCCTGTGGAAGAATGTATTGCTACCCCTAAATTGGATGGTGCAGCAGTGTCTTTATTGTACTGTGACGGCAATCTTGTACTCGCTCTCACTCGTGGGGACGGTCTACAGGGTCGTGACATTACCGACAAGATGCGTCAGTTAGTTCCTACTGAGATCAACGATACTGGTCTTATACAGGTTACTGGCGAAGTTGTTGCTCCAAGTAGTGTACCTAACTCTCGTAACTTCGCTTCGGGGTCGCTTGGTCTTAATGATCTTGCTGAGTTCAAAACTCGCCCCTTAGTGTTTGTAGCATACGATGCAACACCACATCAAGCCTCTAACTATGCTTGCTCTCTTGAGATCTTGCATAAAATGGGTCTAAACGTGGTTACTCGCTTTAAAGCAGACGCTTATCCCCAGGATGGCATTGTTTATCGTATGAAGTCAAACATGAAGTACGATGCGTTAGGTCACACTTCTAAACACCCACGAGGTGCCTTTGCTCTCAAAGAGCAGGTTGCTGGAGTGGAGACCACGCTGTTAGATGTAGTATGGCAGTTGGGTAAGAGTGGAGTTGTTAGTCCAGTGGCTATTCTCGACCCTGTGGTCGTGGGAGAAGCTACAGTATCGAGAGCAACTCTGCACAATATTGAGTACATACGCGACCTTGATCTGGAGATAGGTTGTAAGGTAGAGGTTATCCGCTCTGGCGAGATCATACCTCGGATTGTCAGGAGGTTAGATTGATTGCTACCTGCAAAAAAATAATTCTTGACAGAAACCTTAAAAGTGCGTATAATACTATTTCAATTTCAGAGGAATCCAGATGACCATTATCGAAGCCCCAATAAACTGCCCTAGCTGTAGTTCGGTTTTAGAGAATGTGAATCATCTTCTGTATTGTAAAAACCCACTCTGTGGGGAGAAAACTCTGAAGCTCATCGAGCACTTTGCCAAGACACTGAAGATCAAAGGTCTTGGGCCTGCATCAATCCGTAAGTTGGATATTGTCTCCCTTGAGGAACTATACAATCTTACTTTTGATGACATTGCCCACGCTCTTTCTTCTGAGCGTCTTGCGGTCAAGTTAGTAGATGAGTTACAGAGATCTCGAACTGCACCTCTCAATGTGTTGTTACCTGCTTTTAGCATACCCTTAATTGGTAAATCAGCATCGGAAAAGCTGTCAAAAGTCTGCATCGACATCGAAGACATAGACTATGATACTTGCCGCCAAGCTGGTCTAGGCGAAAAGGCTACAGCTAACGTGTGTAAGTGGATGGATGAAGAGTTTTATCTAGTATCCTTACTACCGTTTAGCTTCAAGTTTGAGAGAACACAGACAACAAACATAACCCACGGCACGGTTTGTATTAGTGGTAAACTTACTAGTTACAAAACGAAAGCCGAGGCTCATAACAAACTACAAGAGCTTGGTTATGCAGTCAAGACGAGCTTGACTAAGGATGTCACCATCCTAGTAAACGAAAGCGGAATTGAATCTGCTAAAACTAAGAAAGCCAGAGATGCTGGCGTTCAAATCATAACTAACCTTTTAGATTTTATTGGAGAATAATATCATGGCACTACCCAAGTGGACTGAAGAGCGTACTTCCGCTCTAACTGATTTTGTAGGTGATGAATCACCTGTATCCCAAGCAACTGTTGCAGAAGCAGCAGATCAGCTTGAAACCTCTACTCGTTCTATCTCTAGCAAATTGCGCAAGATGGGCTATGACGTAGAGCTGGCTTCTGCCAGTGCTTCACGCGCATTTAGCGATGCTCAAGAAGCTACCCTTGCAGCTTTTGTTTCTGACAACAGCGGCACTTACACTTATGCTGAAATCGCTTCTCACTTTGAAGATGGCGCTTTCTCAGCTAAGTCAATCCAGGGCAAGATTTTGTCTATGGAATTAACTGGACACGTTAAGCCTGCTCCTAAAGTTGAAGCTGTACGCACGTACTCTGAAGCTGAAGAAGCTACTTTCGTTCAGATGGTTAACGATGGCGCTTTCGTAGAAGCTATCGCTGACTCTCTTGACCGTTCAGTAAACTCTGTACGTGGTAAAGCTCTTCGCTTTCTTCTGTCAGGGGACATTGACGCTATCCCTAAGCAAGAAGTTACTAAAGGTTCCTCTAAGGAAGATCCTTTGGCTGACATCGTTGACATTGGTAGCCAGACTGTCGAAGCTATCGCAGAGCAAATTGGTAAGACCGCCCGAGGCGTTAAGACTATGCTCACTCGTCGTGGCCTTTCAGCCGCTGACTATGATGGCGCTTCTAAGAAAGAAAAAGCTTCAGCTTAATCCTTCTTAGTACCACTCAAGGGTAGACTCTTCGGGGTCTGCCCTACATTTTAGATTTGAAATCGGGAGACTTTCAAAATTGAACATCGCTAGTGCGCTCATAAAGCAAGTGCTTGAGCTTCAGGACTTTCAGACCTGGAGTGTTGCGCACAAGCATTACTTTGCAACAGAATATCATAGTCTGCATAAGATTATTGATAAGCATTGCGAAGAGTTTCATAAAGTCCCTACGATTGAAGATCTAAAGTTTGAGATTCGTGATTCAGCTACTCGAGAGAAACTCTACGCAGTAGAAGCAGTCGAGGTCGATGCAGACCCTCAGATGCTTCTCGAGTATCTGAAGAACGAATACACTCAGAAAGAAATTCTGGACTCGCTAGAAGATTATGTTGAGAACTCCGTTGCATTTGAGAATGCTCAGGAGTCCGTCAACCACTTACATCAGATCGTCCTAGACGTTGAAGATAAAGTAGATCTTGAAGACCCGCAGGAAAGTATGCAACGTATTGAACTGTTCGAGCCAGAAGAAGATTTAGCCAAGTACATGAAACTCGGTCTTAACGAGGAGTACGACTACGAAATACAGTTCTCACCTAGAGATCTTGTTATGGTTGGTGGTCGACGCGGTGCTGGTAAATCTGTTATCTGTGCAAACATTGCTAACGCAGTGTATGCCTCTGGTAAATCGGCTATGTATTTCACTATTGAAATGGATAGCCGGTCTATCCTTCAAAGATGTTGTTCCATCGCTACTGAAGTTCCCTTTGCTCGTTTACGTACTCAAAACTTGAGTGTTGCCGAGTGGGAGAAAGTAGCAGGTTGGTGGGCAGCACGTTATGTTGATGGACAAGACCGCTTGAAGGAGTATAGACAACATCGTGACTTCAATAAGTTGCACACAGCACTTAAAAACAACTGCGAGCTTCTCCCGACTCAGCAGTTGGATGTAGTGTATGACCCTGCACTTACTCTCTCCAAGATTCGCGCAGAGCTTGACAAAAAAGTCAGACCTCTGAATGTTGGTGTCATTATTGTTGACTATATTAATCAGGTAAAGCGGTCGAGTCTACCATCTCGTGGTGGACAATACGACTGGACAGAACAAATTGAAGTGAGTAAGGCTTTGAAGTCTATGGCTCAGGAGTATGACTGCACAGTATTTTCCCCTTATCAAACGGATGCTAGTGGTGAAGCTAGATTCGCTAAAGGTATTCTCGATGCGGCAGATGCCGCTTATACGCTAGAAACGTGGGATCACGAAGATGAATGTATTACATTCAACTGTGTGAAAATGCGTAGTGCTTCAATGAAATCCTTTACCTCTCAAGTAGACTGGGACAGCCTTAAGATTGGCCCTGAAACTGCTATGACTCCAAAAGAGAAAGATGATTCCTCGCACAAAACTGGCGAATCCATTGATGATATCTAAAAATATTTCTTGACATTTTATCTTCTTTTGCGTATAATATACGGATACTTAAAAGGAGATAAAGCATATGGCACTTACATTCGGCAGTCTACGACATACACCCTCTGGCAGGAAGCGCAAGCCTTTGCCCAAAGCAAAGAAGCGTGTTACTGAGTGGAAAGCATACGAAGCCCCAAAGACTTATCGTAGAGAGACCCCAGAGTACCCATCTTTTGAGGATAAAGGTCACTGCACAGATCTAGTAGAAAAGCCACAGTTAGATAGTAAGTATACGATTGCACCTGCCTATAACAAAGGTGCATACCAAGTAATCAGTACAGAAAACATTAAGGACATCGGTAGGTGACAGTAGAAGAACTATTAACATCAAGAGATGTTTATTTTATACCCAAAGGCGCAGATGCTATCGTTCGTTGTCTCAATCCAGAGCACGATGATAAGAATCCTAGTATGCGTATCGACAAGATCACTGGTATCTTTCAGTGCTTTTCCTGTGGGTATAAGGGAAACATTTTTACACACTTTGGTGAAAAGGCAAACCAATTACAACTAAGACGAGAATTACTAAAAAAGACAATTAGAGAGAAAAGGTCTGAGTCGGTTGGTTTGTCCTTTCCAAAGAATATTACCCCATATCTGGGCAACTGGAGAGAAATTAAACCTGAAACATACAAGAGGTTTGAAGCTTTCCAGCATCATGACCCTGACCACATTGGTCGGATTGTATTTCCAGTACGAGACATATCTGGTCGTATTGTAGCCTTCAATGGTCGCCATACGACAGGTGGTACACCTAAGTACATGATCTCGCCTGCGGGTGCGAAGATGCCTCTATACCCTGTAGTAGAGCCTATAAAGGGTTCTGTTATACTTGTAGAAGGTATCTATGATATGGTCAATCTGCATGATAAAGGACTAGACAATGCAGTATGCTGTTTTGGAACAAAGAATATAAATGAAGATAAGTTACGTATGCTTTCGATACAAGGTGTAGAAGAAGTAGTAGTTTTCTTTGATGGAGATGACGCAGGACAGTCTGCGGCAAAAGAAGTAAAGGACATGGCAGAGCGAGTAGGCTTAGCCAGTAGAAACGTAGCACTCAAGGACACAGACCCAGGTGCATTACCCCTGAAATCAGTACAAACACTAAAGAGTAAATTATATGCCTAAAGTTGCATTAGTAGAAACTAAACCAAGTAGAACAAATTTTAAGAAAGAATTCGATGATGAGTTTGAGTTTGACCAGTATCAACTCTGTTCAGACCCAGGCATCAAAAAAGTACTTAAACGAGACTGCGACATCGAGATAGATGTAGACGCTTACGACTGGCTTATTCTAGTCGGTAGTGATGCACTCAAGTACTTTACCTCTGTGAATTCGGTCACAGAGTATTCTGGCAAGAAAGTCGAAGAGAAGTTCCTGCCTGTCATTAACCCTGCCATGCTCGCATTCAAGCCCGAAGCACAGCGCACATGGGACGACTCTAAGCAGAGTATTGTAGAGTACATTAACGGCAATAAACAAGATACCGTAATTACTGAGTACAATGCTTGGGGTATACAAGATACAGAGGAAGCCAATGCTTTTATACGTGCTGCTATTGACGCCCCTCTTCCTTACGTTGCTCTTGACTCGGAGACAACCGGACTTTATCCACGTGACGGCCATATGCTTGGCATTAGTCTTAGTTATGAAGCTGATAGGGGTGCATACATAGATACAGAATGCTTTGACGAAGAGACAGAGCGTTTATTACAAGAGTTATTCGACAAGAAAACAGTAGTATTTCACAATGCCAAGTTCGATATGGCGTTCTTCGAGTACCACTTTAACTTCAAATTCCCTAGCTTTGAAGATACAATGCTTCTACACTACTTGATTGACGAGAACCCTGGTACTCACGGTCTAAAGCAGTTGTCTATGAAGTACACTAAGTATGGGGACTATGAGAAGCCAATGTACGAGTGGATTGATAACTATCGTAAGCAACATGGTATTCTCAAAAACGACTTCAACTGGGGTGATATTCCTTTTGACGTTATGAAACTGTACGCTGGTATGGATGCTGCTTGTACTTTCCTTCTCTACGAGAAGTTTGTAAAGATTAAGCAGAACAAACGCCTAGCCAAAGTGTATGATAACATACTAATTCCTGGTTGCCGTTTTCTGACGGACATCCAAGACAATGGCGTACCGTTTGATAAGCAGCGTTTGCTGAAGTCTCAATCTCTCATGCAAGACGAGATTGACGAAGCAGTAGCGGAGCTATACAAGCATCCCGCCATCAGTAAATTTGAGAAAATTAATGGAAAAGATTTTAATCCTAACAGTACTGTTCAGCTTCGTAGTTTACTATTTGACTTCATCGGCCTTACTCCTACTGGAAAAAAGACTGGAACGGGCGCGAATTCAACAGATGCGGAAGTTCTTCAAGAGTTGGCGACGCAATCCGAAGTCCCCGGACTTATCCTTGCTATCCGACAAAAGTCTAAAATTAAAAATACTTATCTGGACAAAATCTTTCCGCAGTTGGACAGAGATAGCCGCTTACGGACAGGTTTTAACCTTCACGGCACAACTAGTGGGCGGCTCAGCTCTAGTGGTAAGCTTAATATGCAGCAATTACCCCGAGATAATCCCATTGTTAAAGGATGTATTAAAGCAGCTCCTGGACATAAAATTGTAGCAATGGATTTGACCACAGCAGAGGTATATGTCGCTGCTGTACTCGCAAAAGACAAAGCACTTATGGATGTGTTTAAGTCTGGAGGCAACTTCCACAGTGCGATCGCACATAAAGTATTTAAGCTACCCTGCGAAGTAAGTGAAGTAGCAGAATTATACAGTATGCAACGTCAGGCGGCTAAAGCCGTAACCTTCGGTATCATGTATGGTGCGGGAGCAAACAAGATTAGTGAGCAAGTCACAAAGGATAGTGGTAAACCTTTCACTAGAAACGAAGCTCAAGAAGTAATTGATGATTACTTTAAAGAGTTTCATAAATTAAAATCATGGATTGAAGAGAACCAGAAGTTCATTCAACAGAATGGTTTCATTTACAGCTTCTTCGGAAGAAAAAGGAGATTACCAAATGTCGCATCGACAGACAAAGGCTC